>Ga0070741_10000093_pt1 | contig 336331 bp, 304 predicted proteins | sample Coa_R1_4_FD_66440 | JGI IMG/M metagenome (GOLD analysis project Ga0070741, IMG submission 66440) | Surface soil microbial communities from Centralia Pennsylvania, which are recovering from an underground coalmine fire - Coalmine... | ecosystem: Environmental > Terrestrial > Soil >...
GCCCTCACCCCGAGGGCCACGGTCAAGCTGCTGCAAATCAGGACTGCGGTGTTGATGGTGCCGAGGTAAATATCGATGCTGCGGCTGGCGGCGGCAAACTCGTTGTAGTACCAGAGCCGGTACACGAGATAAGCAAGGAACATGCCGCCAAAGAACATGATCTCGGTGCCGAGAAAGATCCACATTCCCAACGAAGAAGCGTTGCGCTGCTGCTCCATGTCGGCGAACTGATGCTGAAGGCCGTGTTCGTGCTCGACCGCGAGTGGCGTATCAGCCAACCGGCACCTCCTCAGGAGCGGGGATCTCGTCGTAGTTGTAGGCTTCCCAACTGACTTCGGGAGTCTCTTCGAAGTTCGTCACCGGGGGCGGCGATGCTGCTTTCCACTCGAGCCCGGCTGCTCCCCAGGGATTCGCGTCGGCGATTTTGCCGTAGCGCATCGACCACAGGAAATAAATCATTGGCAGAACGTAACCGACCGCCAAAATCGTGGAACCGGCAGTTGAAAGCACGTTCAGGACCTGGAACTCCGGCGGGTATTGCCAATACCGGCGCGGCATCCCGAGATAACCCAGGATGAACTGCGGGAAGAAGGTCAGGTTGAATCCCAGGAAAACTGTCAACGCTGCGAATTTCCCCAGCCACTCGGGATAGAGGCGTCCGGAAATCTTCGGCCACCAGTAATGCAGACCGCCCAAGTAGCCCATCACTGCCCCGCCGACCATGATGTAGTGGAAATGTGCGATGACGAAGTAGGTGTCGGTCACGTGCACGTCGATGCCTAGGGCCGCGAGGAACAGGCCAGTGAGTCCACCCATGGTGAACAGGCCAATAAAACCGAGGGCATAAAGCATCGGTGTGTTGAAGCGAATCGAGCCCTTGTACATGGTCGCGGTCCAGTTGAAAACCTTGATAGCCGAGGGAACCGCAACCAGGTAACTCAGGATCGAGAAGATCATCGCAGAGTAGAGTGAGATCCCGGCGACAAACATGTGATGGGCCCAAACCAGAAAACCGAAGACGGCAATGGCGATGCTCGACATCGCAACCGCTCCGTATCCGAAGATTCGCTTGCGCGTGAAGCAAGGAATTATCTCCGAGATCACGCCCATCGACGGCAAAATCATGATGTAAACGGCGGGATGGGAATAGAACCAGAACAGGTGCTGGAAGAGCAGCGGGTCGCCGCCACGGCTAGGGTCAAAAATGCCGAGATTAAACGCGCGCTCGAAGACCACCAGCAACAAGGTGATTGCCAACACTGGCGTGCCGAGGAGCTGAATGATGCTGGTGGCATACATCGACCACACGAACAGTGGCAGGCGCGACCAGGTCAGTCCCGGCGCGCGCATGCGATGGATGGTGACGACGAAGTTCAAGCCCGTCAAAATCGATGAGAACCCGGCAATGAAAATTGCCAGACCGGCTTCAATCACTTTCGTGTTGCTGAATGCGGTGCTGAAGGGTGTGTAGAAAGTCCAGCCGGTATCTACGCCCCCGGTGATGATGCAGTAGAGCATCATCAAGCCCGCCGCGACCAGCAGGTACCAGCTCAAGAGATTGATTCGGGGGAATGCCAGGTCTTTCGCGCCCACCATCATCGGGATCAGGAAATTACCCAAGACCGCGGGAATGGATGGGATCAGGAAGAAGAAGACCATCACTTGCCCGTGCATGGTGAACAGCTTGTTGTAAGTATCGGGCTGCACCAGGTCGCCGGCAGGAGTAAGAAGCTCCAACCGGATCAACAGAGCAAAGAACCCTCCCACGAAAAAGAAGAGGGTGATGACGATCAGGTACAGCAAGGCAATGCGTTTGTGATCTGTGGTGAGCAGCCACGAGCGGATTCCGTAATCCGTGTTCAGGTAGTGCTCGCGTTCAGCGGTAACTGCTACGGTTGCCATTCCTATTCCTTCGGTTCCTGCGATTTTGTTCCAGGAGCAAGCCGCGGACTACCTGCAGCCCCGGTCGGGGGTGGGCTGAGCGACTTGATATAGGCGACCAGCGCCGTCAACTGCTCTTCGCTCACCAGTCCCTGAAATGTCGGCATGATCGGCTTAAAGCCACTGACGACTTTTGCTGCCGGACTCAAAATCGATTCGCGTACGTAATTTTCATCGGCAAGCACAGTCCGGCCATCCTCAAGCTGGATTGACTTGCCAAAAACCCCGACCAGATTCGGTCCGCGCCCTTGCACATCAAAGCGGTGGCAAGTTGGGCAGCCCAGTTGCTGGAAGATAGTCTCGCCATTCGCGGCGAGCGAACCCGATGTCACCCCGCCGGAAAGCCAGGCTTGATACTGCGCCGGCTCAAGAACCACTATCTGGCCAATCATGCCGGAGTGAGCGGTTCCGCAATATTCTGCGCAGAACAGGTGATAGACGCCGGGTTTAGTCGCGTGAAACCAAGCGGTCGTGTAACGCCCGGGGAGCACATCCTGCTTGATGCGGAATGCCGGAACATAGAAACTATGGATCACGTCCTGCGAGGTCATGATCAGCTTGACGTCGCGACCCACTGGAACGTGCAGTTCGTTGATCTCGCGCTGACCCTGTTGGTGCTCTAGTTTCCACATCCACTGCTTGGCAACAACATAAACTTCGTCGGCGCCGCGTGGCGGCGTCCGCTCCTGGAAATAGATGACCGCACCCCAGGCGAAAATCACCATGAAGATGACGAGGGGAACCGCCGACCAGGTAATCTCCAGGGGCAGCGACCCGTGAATCTGCTCTGCACGCGGATTCCGGCTATGCGCGTACTTGAACGCGAAGACCAGAATCATGACGAAGATGGCCAAACTCATAAAGCCGGCAAGCAGCACCAGGAAAATGAAGAGGGCGTCCACGTTTCCTGAGGTCGTTGCCGCGCGTGCCGGCCAAAGTGGGAAATTTTCGAACATACTTTAATGTGATCCGTTCATCTGGTGGTTTGAAGTCGGCCCTATGCGGAACATCAAAAACAGAAATGTTCCCAGCAACAGGATCGTCGCTCCAGCCGCCAGCTTCAAAACTCGAGTGATAATCGCTCCGTATTTTCCTTTGTCGGGATCGTAGTGGTAGCAGTAAAGCAGTACTTCATCCACGACATTGCCGATCTTGTTTTGCGAGGCCTGTATCAATCCCAGGCGCAGGTCTTTCGGAGCAAACTCCACGCCGTAGTAGTACTGCGCGATCTTCCCTTCGGGCGTGAGAATCATGATTGCCGTGGCGTGCGCAAACTGCTGGGTTTTGGGATCGTATTCGTATTGAAAACCAGCAGCGTTTGTCAGCGCATCGATCGAACTCTGTGGTCCGGTAAGAAAATGCCACCCGGATGCCGCGCCAGCGCGCCCGTAACGCTTCAGGATGTCCGCCTTCTTGGCAACTGCCATCTCCGGCGTTTCCTTCGGGTCGAAACTGATCGTGAGGACGTCAAACTGGTTGCCGACATCAAACTTCAGAACGCGCAGAGCGCTTTCTAGTCCACTCATGACCTCGCCGCAGAGCATGGGGCATTGGTAATAAACCAGGTTGAGGATCAGCGGCCTGTGCCCGAAGTAATCGCTTAACTGAACAGGTTTGCCGGTTTCATCGCGAAACGCGAGATTCGGCGGAATTTGCTCATTCAGGTGTTGCTCAATGCCGACATGCTTCAGACCAGGCGGCCGCATATTGGCCGGCGGCGACAGAATGCCTTTCGTCATGCCTTGGGTCCAGGCAACCGGCGCCATGCACGCCAGCACGAGTCCTATGAGAATGAATCGATTCAAAACTGCAACTCCAATTCTGTTTTTTCTGCCGAAGCTTACTCGACCCGACAGCCGAGGGCGGCTGTCGCTACTTATTTGTCTACTTCTGCTTCTTTTTGGGCAGATTGCTGACATCAGCCCGTTCTGCCGCTTGATTCACAACATTAACTTCCGACGGCGGAATGGTCCCCACTCGCGGTGTCGTCGGCAAACCACGCTCGGCGATCAATTGCATCGCGCGCTCAATCGGAATGTGTACGATTCCGGCCTTCTGATCCACCCAGCCGTAAGTGTTTAGCGTTTGCTCTTCCTTTAAACGAAAATCGTTGATCTCGAGCCGCTCATTCTTTTCGAGCCTCGGCTCCGGGAACTTCTGTGCCGCCTGCGGCGATACTTCGCGCGTCTCTGTCGGCGACTCAACCAGCGGGTTCGGCGGTGGCTGATGCGCCGCGTTGTAGTAGTCCAGGTACCGGTAAAATCCCCATAAGGCGAAATGCACCAGAATCCCCGCGATCGCCAACGTTGCGAGGAACGTGTAGACACGCTTCGGGTTCCAATCCTGGTGTTCGAACTCCAGTTCGGGATTCATTTCGTGATGTTGGAGTTCTTCGTTATTCATGCGCGGGCTCCAACACCTCATGAGCATCAGGATCGTTCACTGACAAAAGTGGTAAAGAATTCAGATCGCGGAAATAAAACCACATCCAAATACCACCAATGGCAAACGGCAAAAGAATGTCGGCCCAAGTCACACTCAGAGTGGTCGAATAGTTCGGCTCGATGATCCAAAGCAGATCCAGCCAGCGCATGATCATCAACCAAACGGCGAGCCAGACGAGCTTGCGAACATCTCGCTTAAACGGACGCGAGAGCAACAACACAAAAGGAACAACGAAATGGAATAGGATGAGGATCACGCCGGGGGCTGGCCAACCTCCGTGGAACCTGCGGAAATACCAGGTAATTTCATCGGGCAAGTTCCCCGCCCAGATAATTAACAGTTGCGAGAAAGAGAAGTAGGCCCAGAGCATCAGGAAGGTCAGCATCCACTTCCCGTGGTCTTGCACGAAGTTGGGTCTGAGCCATTCCGACATGGGCTTGTAGTTCACCAAGATGCGCTCAATCACCACGGCGAAACACATTGCTGAGAGAACTTCCCCAATCAGCAAAATCAGGCCATAGATGGTCGAGATCCAGCTGGGATCGATGGACATGACCCAATCGATAGCAGCAAAAGAAATCGTAAAGGCGTAGAGAATGAGTCCCGGGCCGCTGAGCGCTTTGAAGCGCTCGCGATTGTCGCGTGGATTCGGACCCTCCTGCTGCCGAGACCATCGGCTAAGAAGAAACGAAAGAAGGTTCCAAATCGCAAAATAAATGACCGCGCGAATAATGAAACCGTGGACATTGAGGTAGGACTTTGTGATGTCCTGCAGATGATCCCGCAGGTGCGCATCCGCGATCGTGTTCAGTGGCCGATCCCAAATGTAGAGCTGCGGTAATCCAAACAGAATCGGGATGAACAAAAGAGTCATCAACGGGATGCAGCGCATAGCCGCACCCATGACGCGGCGAATGACGGTTCCCCAGCCGCCGCCAGTGAGGTGGCGGATCATCAGGATGGCCATCGAGCCGAGCGTCACTCCCAGCCAAGCCATGAAGGCCAGTAGATATCCGCGGAAGAACTGATCGGGACGGAAAAACGCACCGATGATCGCCAGCACCGAGCAGACCACGCCAATGATGAGCGATCGCGTTTGAATCTTGTGCGCGACCGGCGGCGCCATCAGATCCGAGTTATAGGGCGCCGTGCTCATCTTGGCTTCTGCTCCTGAGTTGCTGAACTCTCATTTGTTTCGATCGTCGGCAAAGTGGCGCCTGAACCCGGCTCGCCGAAGGCAGGAGGCGCGGATGGCACTTGTTGCCCGGCTGGCACGTCGGAGTTGGTGGCGTGCTGGCTTAGTTGAAGCGCACGAATATAGGCCACAATGGTCCAGCGGTCGCGAACAGGAATTTGCGAGGCATACTCGGGCATCGCCCCAAATCCGTTGGTCATGACATCGAAGAAGTACCCGAGCGGCGCCTTGCGAAGACGTTCCGTGTGGTACGACGGCGGATTACGAAAGCCGCGCTGCACGATCATTCCGTTTCCGTCCCCCAGGCGCGAATGGCAGGGGGCACAATAAATGTTGAAGCGCTCGCGCCCACGTGCCAGAACATCTTCCGTTACCGGAAACGGCATGTAATCTCCAGGATTGTTGCCGATCTTTCCCGAGTAGAAATAAGTGTCCGCATGCAGCTGCCCGCGCGCGACGGTACCCTCAACTGGATATCGGGCCGAGCGGAGGTCTGCATAAAAGTCGCTCTTGGCCAGCGGCTTGAATCGCGGCTGATCATGCATGTCCTGCCGGCAACCCGCAAAGAGCAGCACACAAAGCAGGCCGAGCGGCGAAATTTTTCGAAGGACGCCCACTTTCAACTCGGCACCTCCGAGATCGAACGTGGAGCGAGACCCTCCAGGAACGTTCGCGTTCCGGTGCTGCTGTACTTGGGATCGGTCGAGAACACGATCAGGAAAAATCTGTCCTTGGTCGCAAAAGCGAAACGCGGGACGTTGAACACCGGGTGATACGGCATCGGCAGACCATTCAACGCCAGCATCCCAAAGACCGCGGCCAGCACCGCGAAAAGAATGGTCATTTCAAACGTAACGACGATGAATGCAGGCGCGGAGTGATATGGCCGACCGCCGACATTGATGGGATAGCTCACCGTCGCGATCCACCATTGCAGCAAGTACCCGGACAAGCAGCCTAAAATTCCACCGACCAAAACTACCAGGGCAACGCCATTGTTGTGGAAGCCGATCGCATCCGAAAGCTCTTCGATGGGAAACGGACTGTACGCGTCGATCTTTTTATATCCAGCCTCGTAGGTTTTGCGCGCTGCGACGACAAGGTCGGTCGGCGTGTCGAATTCCGCCATTAAGCCGTAAATAGGAGTGCGCTTCATTCGGCTTTGACCTCCGCTTCCGGCAGCAGAGTGCGCAATTCAAAGATCGAAATTCCCGGCAGCAGACGCAGGAACAGGAACATGCATGCCGTGAAGAATCCCAGCGTGCCAATGAAGGTCGCCCAGTCCCATCGTGTCGGGTAGTACATGCCCCAGGACGAGTTCAGGAAATCGCGGTGCAAACTGACCACCACAATGATGAATCGTTCCAGCCACATTCCCGTCAGAATCACCCCGGAGATGAGGAACAACGGCAAGGGACGGGTACGCATTTTGCGAATCCAAAGCAACTGCGGAATGAAGATGTTGCAAGCCAGCAGCGACAAATACCAGAAGTGATATGGCCCGTGCAGGCGGTTCCACAACAGATAAGAGTCATACCGGTTTCCGCTGTACCAGCCCATGAAAGCTTCGATCCCGTAGCCGTAGGCCACAATTAGACCGGTGGCCAGCATGACCTTGGCGGAATTCTGCAGATGGCGCTGGGTAATGAAATCTTCCAGTCCATAAAATTTCCGGATCGGAATGGCAAGCATCAGCACCATGGCGAAACCGGAATAGATCGCGCCCGCGACGAAGTAAGGCGGGAAAATGGTCGTGTGCCATCCGGGCACAATGCCAATCGCAAAGTCAAAGCTCACCACAGTGTGAACGGAGAGCACCAGCGGCGTTGCCAGGCCGGCAAGCAGCAGATACGACGTCTCGTATCGACTCCAATGGCGCGCGGACCCACGCCACCCCATGGCGAGAATGCCGTAGATCTTTTTGGTGAACCGGTTCTCGGCACGATCGCGCAGCGTCGCAAGATCCGGAATAAGACCGATAAACCAAAACAGCAAAGACGTCGTCGCGTATGTTGAGACTGCAAACACGTCCCATACCAGCGGGCTGCGGAATTGCGGCCAGTAGTTCATGGTATTGGGATAGGGAAACAGCCAGTACGCCAGCCATGGCCGGCCGAGGTGCAGGACCGGGAACATTCCCGCGCAAGCCACCGCAAAGATGGTCATCGCCTCAGCGAAGCGATTGATCGAGTTTCTCCAGGCTTGGCGTAACAGGAGCAGAATCGCGGAAATCAAGGTTCCCGCGTGCCCGATTCCGATCCACCACACGAAATTTACGATGGCAAATCCCCAGCCGATGGGGATGTTCACTCCCCAGATGCCCACACCACGGGCGAAAAGGTAACCCACGGCATAGAGCAAAACCATCGTGATCAAGAAAGAAATTCCGAACCCGAATAGCCAGCCATTGGACACCGGGCGAGTCAGCACAATCGAACTGATCTTGTCAGTGATCGTGGCAAAGGTATGCCCAGGTGCAATCACCGCCGGCGATTGTTCTCGGGCCGCCTCTATGTGAGTTTCCTCTGGCATTGTCCTTGTCTGCTCCGCTTAACTCTCTAACTCGGGGTTCGGATTTCGAATTTCGGCCAAGTACGTGGTACGAGGCCGAGTGTTCAGGTCCTGTAAAAGGCCATAGTTGCGGTTCTTTGCTTTCAGCTTGGAAACTTGACTATCGGAATCGTTGATGTTCCCGAAAGTGATGGCGCTTGCCGGGCACGATTGCTGGCAAGCCGTTTGCAATTCCAGATCCTGAATCTTGCGGTTCTCGCGTTCAGAATCGATGCGATGATGATTGATGCGTTGAACGCAATAGGTGCACTTTTCCATAACACCCCGGCTGCGTACGGTCACATCCGGGTTACGCATCATCTTGAACTGCGGCGTCTCCCAATCCTGAAAGAGCAGGAAGTTGAACCGGCGCACTTTGTACGGACAGTTGTTCGAGCAGTAGCGCGTGCCAACGCACCGGTTATAGACCATATCGTTCAGGCCTTCCGTGCTGTGGACGGTGGCACCGACTGGGCAGACCAGCTCGCAGGGCGCGTTCTCGCATTGCATACACGGGACCGGCTGAAAATAAGCTTTGGGATTGTCGCGATCACCCTGGTAATACGCGTCCACCCGCAACCAGTGCATGTGCCGACCACGATTGCATTGCTCCTTTCCGACCACCGGAATGTTGTTCTCTGATTGGCAAGCGATGATGCAGTTGTTGCATCCCACGCAAGCATTCAGATCGATGACCATGCCCCATTCGTAGGGCTCTTTCTGATACTGGTCGGCATATCCAGGGTAGAGACTGAAATCTTTCGCCGGGCGATCTTCGTTGAAGGAGTCGGGCTCTTTTCGATACTCCTCAAGCGTGGACGTCCGCACCAACGGCCGCGTGTCGCCATCCTGGGTTTCCATCGTCTGATAACCCTGGGTCGATGCAAGGATGTAGGTACCGCCAGCTTTGTCGATCTTCACGCCCGTCGTAAACCACGGCGTAGCACTGTAACGGAGCGGATAGAAGTCGAATCCGGTTCCAGTGCCAACGCGGCCTGCCCTTTGGCGACCGTATCCCAAATAAACAGTGACGGAGTTGTCCGGGTGTCCGGCTTGTATCCAGATAGGAGCGGTTAGAGCTTTACCGTTCAGTTCGAGGCGAACCATGTCTTCCGACTTCAAACCAAGCCGGTCGGCCATTTTTGGACCGATCAGCACAGGGTTGTCCCAAGTCATTTTCGTCATAGGCTTGGGCAATTCCTGCAGCCAGCCATTGTTTGAGAAGCGGCCGTCGTGGACTGAAGGGTCGCGCCGGAAGTCGATTTCGATTGAGTTTGAATCGGTAGCCGACGGCTCGGGCAGTTTGCCCATCTTTAGCGCAACTTGCTTTGGCTGGAATGCGGTTCCGTCCATCCAGCCATCGTGCAGGGATTTACGCCAGAATGCATCGAAATCCGCCCCCGAATGCTGCGCTTTCCAGTAGCCCTGGACAACCTCAAATCCGGTCCCCTCCGCCTGTCCGTGCAGCAATGCAATCAACTCGTGGATGCTCTTACTGTTGTAGAGAGGAGCAATGAGCGGCTGCTGAATAATGACGCTGCCGTCGAAAGCACGCGCATCGCCCCAAGCTTCCAAATAATGCGTCTGGCTGATATGCCACTGACATAACTCCGCAGTTTCGTCCTGATGAAGACCGAGATGAACCCGGAATGGGATATTCGTGCTCTTCAATGCGTCGGCGAAGCCGAGATCGGCAGGAGCGTCGTAGACCGGGTTGCCGCCCAGAATAAAGAGCATATCGACTTTGCCGCCGCGCATATCGGCGACTAGTTCTTTAAGGGACTCGGTTTGATTCACCGGGTTGGCATCGACTGGCTCGGTGTATACAACGGTGCTGCCGACATTCCCGAGCGCCTGATTCATGGCGTGAGCAAGCGCGTGCACCGCGGGCGGCTGATGGTCGCCGGCAATGACAACACTCTTGCCTCGATGGGATTGCAGCTCTTTGGCAATCGATGCCACGTACTTCGTCTGCTCGCCTGCGACCATGCCACCATTCGCGCTGACCCCAATCGCTTCGGCGAGGGCACGGGTGAATCCTTCGATTTCAATGGACCGCAGCGGAAGCCGGTGGTCGGCTTTCGCGCCGGTCGAACTTGGGGTGCTTTCGATTACGTAGAGCCGGCTCATATTGCCGGAATCGGGATCGCGGCGCTTGGAGAAATCACGTGCGTATCGCGTCATGCCGGGATAGCCCGAGTACAGAAAATCCGCGTCGAGCGAGACGATCACATCGGCGTTCTCAAGCCGGTACTGCGTTTCGACAGGCTGGCCAAAGGCGAGTTTCGCCGCCTCATAGACATTGTCGCGATTGATGGGTTCGTAGACATGCCATTTCGCCTGGGGATAAACCTTCAACACCGCGCGCAATTGATCGGCGAGGGCCGGAGAAGAAACCGTGCGCGTCAAGATGCGAATCCCGCCACCCCGCACGGCTTTTTGCGAGGTCAGTGGGCCGCGAATCGCCTCGACGAAATTGCCCCAGGTCTGCACTTCCCCCAAATGAGTGTTGGTTTGTGAGCGGTCCGGATCATAGAGATCCAGAAGCGAAGCCTGCGCAAACACATCGGTGCCGCCGAGGCTGGCAGGATGTTTGTCGTTGCCCTCGATTTTCGTGGGGCGATACAGATGGCTCTCAACAAGAATAGGCGTCGCATAACCGCCGAGAGTGAAGGCGCTCGCGTAGAACAAGGGCCGGCCCGGGACAACTTCTTCTGGCTGCCGCACATAGGGAACGATTGGCTCGAGCGGCTGCTTGGTGCACGCCGTCATTCCCGCCATGGCCAGCGAAGCGCCCATCAGCTTCAGGAATCCGCGACGGGAAACTGCGTCCAGCCACTCCGATGCACCTTTGGGGAATTCGCGGTGCATCATCTCCTTGAACTCGGGGCTGCCGGCGAGTTCTTCGAGACTGCGCCAGAACTCCGGGCCTTTCGTCTGGGCGATGCGAGCGCGGGCGGTCTCCAGATCCAGCTTGTCTTTTTTCCCGGGACAAACCTCTTCAGCTCGCGATTTGTTGTTAGAGTCCGTCATCTTCAATTTCGTTCAAGGCGTCCGTTTATCGGTGACACGTCGAGCAGCTGGTAATGTCCTTTTCGGTTCGCAGGTTGTACTTTTTGACCAGGTCGTTGCCCAACGAGAGCTGATCCACATATTTCGTGCCGTCCAGGACCACCGGCTTCAGGGAAGTTGGCTGTTCGTAACGCATATTGAACACCTGCTCGCGCGGGCGGAGATACTTTCCCGGATCGCGATGACAGTCCAGGCACCATTCCATCTGCAGCGATGCCCAATTAAACATCAGCGGCATGCGGTCCACAGGGCCATGACAGGTATTGCAGCCCACGCCTTTGTTAATGTGAATGCTGTGGTCGAAGTAAACGAAGTCAGGGAGGTCGTTAACTCGCGTCCAAACCAGAGATTTGCCGCTGCGAAAGCTCTCCCGAACCGGCTCCAGTAAGGGAGCGCCAGTCCAGATTTGCGAGTGGCAGTTCATACACGTCTTGGTGGGCGGGATGCCCGCGAAGCTAGAGGTCTCCACTGACGTATGGCAATACCGACAGTCAATCCCCAGGCCGCCCACGTGATGCTGATGACTGAACGGCACCGGTTGGGGTCGAACTACTTTTGCATAGGTGACATACGGAGAGCGCTGGAACTGAATGCACGCCCAGAGGATGACCGCAATAAGGAAGACCGCGCCGAAGATGGTGGCACGGGAGATGGTGTTCGTACTGCGATGAAAAATCTGCATCGCTTAGGCTTCCACTGCAGCGCGATCGCTTCTTGCCTCGGTTATCTTGGGCTTGATCAGGTCAGGCACTCACAGACGGTTGTGATATCCGTTACGAAAACCTGTGATTATAGCAGGTTGCGTTTTGCTGCGCGTCGTGCGCGTGAATTTTTTATCGTCATGCGTGATGCGACGGTGACATGGGGCGTGCAATGAACAATTTTCTGACCATTTCAGAAGCCAGCAGGAGGCTTCGAGAGCGGGAAGTCTCCCCCGTGGAACTGACGGAGGCCTGCCTAGCTAGAATCGAAACACTCGATCCCGAACTCGATGCATTTATCACGGTGACCGGAGAATCAGCGCTGGCGGAAGCGCGGCAGGCGGAAAAGGAAATCTACCACGGCCGGTGGCGTGGGCCTTTGCATGGCATCCCAATTGCACTCAAGGACTTGATCGATACAGCCGGGATACGTACTACGGCGGCCAGCGCCATCTTCAAAGATAGAATTCCAAATGAAGATGCGGAAATCGTGCAGCGGCTGAAGCAAGCCGGTGCAGTTCTGCTGGGGAAGCAGAATCTCCATGAATTTGCTTACGGCGGCAGCTCCGTTGTCAGTTATTTTGGCGAAGTGCGGAACGCGCGAAATACGACTTGCATTGCGGGCGGATCCTCCGCTGGTTCGGCCACCGCAGTCGCGGCTGGCCTGTGCTACGGGGCCATAGGAACCGATACGGCTGGTTCGATCCGTGAACCGGCGGCACTCTGCGGTGTGGTTGGGATTAAGCCAACCTATGGGCGTGTGAGCGCACGCGGTGTGATTCCACTTTCGCCATCTCTCGATCATGTCGGCCCAATCACGCGAACGGTTTGGGATGCGGCTGCGATGCTCCAGGCGATTGCAGGGTACGACCCGAAAGATCCGGCGAGCGCAAATCATGCGGTTGAGGACTACACGGCGAGTATCGCAGGCGGGGTTGAGTCGATCCGGGTAGGCATTCCGCGAAAACACTTCTATGAGGATCTGGACCCAGAGGTCAGCGCTGCTGTTGAGGAAGCTCTGTCGGTGATACGTTCCCTTGGCGCGAACATTCGGGACATCGAGCTCGACGTTCCGACCGACCGGACGTTGCAGGCTGCCGAATCGTACGCGTATCACGCTGAGTTTGTGGCCCGATCTCCTGAACTGTATCAGCCGGAGACATTGCGGCGGATCCGGACGGGAGAAAAAACGTCGCAATCAGAAATCGAAGACCGGCGGAGAGAGCTAAAAAAGCTGCGCGCCCAGGTCGGCTCGATCTTCAATCCCGTCGACCTGCTGGTCACACCCACGACTCCGATTCCTGCTCCGCGGATCGCGGACTTGAAAGAAAATCCCGACCAGTTGCGTCCGACAGAACTGGCACTGCTGCGAAATACCAGGCCATTCAATGTATGGGGACTGCCGGCAATCTCTGTTCCGTGCGGAGTCACAAAGTTAGGCTTGCCGATCGGCTTGCAGATCACGGGGCCACACTGGGGTGAGGCGCTGGTTTTGCAGATGGCACATGCTTACGAACAGGCGAAAGAGCGGTGAGAATGCCTTTCGAGTCTCTCGCCTGCGCTACGGTCAAAGGATCCTTCGGCTACGCAGCTGCGTCGCTTCGCCAAGCGGCTACTGCACTGGGCATGACAAAGCTCTTTAGCCGACGATTTTCACTCCACGCCTTCACTCCACCTCAAAATCCGCGGACCGTGCTTGCGTCTTATTTCCCGCCGAGTCGACCGCTTGCATGGCCACGCGGTACGATCCCGGATCCAGCTTAGCAACTGGCAATTTCATGCCCACCGCCATCACCGGATTGCCTTTCTGGATGAACGTTTGCGCGTTCTGCAGGCCGGTATCGATCTTGGCCTCTCCGGTTTTGCGGTCCGTCACTTTCATCTCCACCCCGACCTGCGGAGTACTGCTGGTGAGCAGCGGTTCGTAAACTTCGGCGTAAATTGCGGCGTTATCGGTTTTCTTGAAGTGGTAGGTCGCCGCGGGAACGATCTGGAACCCCTGAGACACCAACGGCGTGTGATCTTCCATCAATGCCGCATCCAAGCCGGTCGCCATTTCCGAAACTCGCCGGATATTGTTGCTGAGCGCCATCGCACTCATCACAAACTGCTTGCCGTCGTATGGTTCGATGACCAAAGGCGATTCCAGCTTCCCGAATGCCTCGCCGCCCGCACTGAACACCACTTTGAGCGCGTACTGGCCCGAGGCCACATCAAACTGGTTTTCGTAATGGAACGGCTGTTTGGCAAACTCCTCGACTTCCTTCTTGCCGTCGAAGTCCAGATTCACGGCGTCGCTGAACCGCGCCGCGACGGAATTATCTCCTTTGTAGGCGATTCCGAGGATGTTCAGAGTCGCATGTTGCTTGCCCTTCACTTTTTCGAATTTAATGGAATTCGTGGGAATGTCCATCGCCAGGTTGACGCGGGCGACGTTCGGCGAAGTGTAGAAATAAGGAGTCTGCATCGAAGCAGCAATCGTCCCTGATTTCGTGCCATTGGCCTGGTCTTCGAGTTCTTTCTCAACCGGCTTGCCGGCCAGCATGTCCGCGGGCCTGACGTTGCAGTATCCGCTGCGTGAACGAACCACCGTATCGCCGCGTTCCACTTTCACTTTCAGGGTATGGCAGCTTCCTTCCGGCGTCTCCGCGGGCACATAGCCCAACACGTAATACTCGCTCAGTTCGTTGGCAATTCGCTGCATGCCGCCGAGCAAGTCATTGGTATTGAGGATCACAAACCCGCCGGTACCGTTCGCCAGTGCGTAAAGCACCTGTTGATTGTCAGTGGCGCTGGGCGGGAAGGATGGAACAATCACTCTGGGCTGATAGGTAGGGTCGTAGTAGCTGGAGATCGGCGCAACTGCACCACCCCCGCGATTACCGATGGGCACATTGCCGGATCCGCCCGTACTCGGATTACCGCCCTTACCGCCGCTGGGAGCAGGTGTCCCCCCGGAACCGCCGTGCGAACCTCCGCCGGGCGCACCACCACCGCTGGGGGCACCCCCGCCACCACCAGGACGGCCGCCACCGGAACCGCCGGAGGGCATCCCATGCTGCACCAACAACAAATGCGGCACCGGAGTCTCATCACCCACATATTTAAAGGTGGCGTTCATCACCCTGCCATGATTTGGCGTCATCAACTCCGATCCGGAAGGACCGGGAACCGGAGCGACCAACCCGCGCGCATCGATTGGGTAAACAGCCACGTTGTACTTGTTGCAGGCGTCGATGGTTGCGGTCAGTTCCGATTGCAATTCAAAGCTCAGCGGAAACCCGGAGGTCAGCATGACAACGGTTTTCCGGCCGGGCACAGAGGCAAGATTCTTGGCCAAATCGCGCAACGCAAGCAGTACGGATCGAGCGCCAAACTCGGCTTCCGGATTGGAAAGCGACGGCATTCCCATCGGGGGCGCACCTAACGAGGCCACCTGCACGCCCTGCGGCGAAGCTATGGATGCGGCCGTGTCTGATGACGGATTCGAAGCAACGGTGGAGGTTTTCACTCCGGACACAACTTGCTTCAGCCGATCAGCGCTTGCGGTGAAGTTCTGGGTGACGCGCAGAGTTCCGCCGAACTCGACAACCGCCATCTCGCGATTCGGGCTCGCGTTGGCGTCGATAAATTTGTTGGCTGCGTCGCGGGCGCGTGCTTGCTCGCCAAAATCCATGCTGGAATTGTCGAAGAAGAGAACCAGGTAATGTTTCTGGTTAGGGCCGGAAGGATTGGCCTCGGACTCATAGGAAAACGTCTTGATCGTTTGTTCTTTATTGTCTTCCCAAACCTTAAAGTCTTTTTGCGTGAGGTCGTGAACGTACTTGCCCTTCTTATCCGTCACCACCGTATCCACGAGCACCAGGCGGGCCTCGGTCTTCAGCGTGGTGGCGCTGGAATCGGCCTGTTGCGCGTGAACGGCTGACAGGTTCCACACCATCCATCCAATTGCCAATGCAATCAGCCCCGAGCAGAGCAGGAATCGGCGAGCGGTCATATCACACCTCATCTTCTACGGAATTTCGATTGCCCCATTTTCCGCTGAAAGCAAGCCTTCATTGTCACGAACTACCAAGCGCACCAGGTAACTGCCCGGTTTTACATCGAAGCTGGTTTTTAGCGTAACTCCGTTATCCACCTTGCGGTCCAACGTATCGTCTTTTAAATGCATCTCGAGAATCTTTTCGTTCCCTTTGATGAAACTACCGTTGTGATCGAACAAAGCCGCTGCGATGGTGAGATCCTTATTATTTCGACCCTCCGCTTTAACGTAGTGCAGGCGTTTCACATCGACATGCACCAAGACCGAGAGCTTGGCGTCTAGATCGTTGGCCTTGAAGAATTGCGTATGCAGTTGCACGGGCAAGTCGTGCATCTCTTCCTGTGAGAAAAGCGCTTCTTCAATTTCCTGCTTGGCTTCTTCGTCGGCGTTGGGCGCCTGCTTAGGAGCGAAATAGCCTTTGCGCGCCTGAATGGTCAGTTTTGCAGGATGCGCCAGTTTCACGCTCAAAGTATGGAAGCGGCCGTCATATTTCAAATTCTGTGGCGCGAATCCGAGAACGTAGTAGTACTCCGGCGCCGCGGAAGTCTCACGGAAGCCATTGAGCAGGTCATTATTGTTATGGAAAAAGACACCGCCGGTGGCATCGGCGAGTTGCCCGAGCACCATATCATTCTGGGAGGCGGCGTCAATGTCGTATACCGCTTCTTCGGGCGCGCCCATCATGTCCGGTGCATTCTCGCCGCTAATATCGCCGCCCACCTGAGGCACGTACAGCCCCCTTGCGTCCAAGGTGCCCACGACGACGCCGGCGTGTAAGGCCTTATCGATGACATCGCTGACGTCATATTCCAGCAGGGGCGTCAGGAATCCCGGCGACACCAATACTGCCAAACGCTGTCCCGGAGCAGCAGCCAATCTTCGCATCGCGTTCTTTAAAGCATCGAGCGCGAGCCGGCTTTCCTGTTCTCCCGTGCTCAGCGCCCCATATGCAAACGATTGCGCCATTTGCCGGTACTCATCAATATGGGCCAGAAAAATCGGGGCACCACTTGGGGACTCCGGATCCAGAGTCGTTGTGCAGTGAAACGCATCCTTGGCGGCGACGAGCAGGACATCGGGCATGTTCTTGTTCACAATCATGTCCGCCATGTAATACGTCATGTGAGGGCAGGAATTGGTTGTGCCCATGACCGGCCGCGGCTGGAGGCGCAAAAGAGCTTCATGTAATTTCGCGTGATCGTCGGTGAAGTCGACATTGCCCTGCCCGGAAGTGGTGATGATGCACGCGCGATCGGTAGGCCGCGAGGAATTCAGGTACTTGTCGGCGGCACCCCGCACCGCCATCAGGTCCTTCGTTTCCAGATGAACATCGTCGAACACGTAAGCGACAAAGCGCTCGGGAATTTCGGGAGGAGCGTTGGTTTTCGGAGCCTCCGCTGTTGCGATTTGCGTCTTCTGCTCTTTCGCAACTTGCGACCCGGGTTGCTCAATGGAGAATTGCGTGATTAGCTGCGGTTTCTTGTTGTCGAGAAGTTGAAAATCTTCTCTTTGCAGGTTGCCGACCGCGTGGCCTTGGGCGTCGCGCACAACGACTCGCAGCAGAACCAAGCGCACATTCACCTTGAAGGTGGTCGCTTCGTCGTGAGACGTGACCTCGGGGGCCGTCTTTTCCGCAACGGGTGCAGCCTCGGTCTGGGGAGTGGATGATTGCTTGGGCTGGTCCTGCGCAGACGAGATGATAAGAAAAAGCGGTCCCACCAATATCGCGAGCAGCAGAAAGCCGGGGACCGACAGTAGGCTGGCAGACGCGCGCGTAAGGGACTTCATGGCCAGGGAGAAAATACGGCGTTGCTGAACTATAGAAAGAATACGCCGTTTTGCAAAAAACGCCACTTCCAGGTACTTACAAATCAGCGGCAATCGTTGTGTTTACACCAAGGTAACGCTCCAAGGTGATTACCTGTTTTGGCCCATTCTGGCGTGTGGTACTCTCCATTCAACCCCATATTCATAAAGAATTTGGCTGGTTCTTGGTGGCATTAGTGTCAGCGAACCGAAAGCCTGGAATCCACATCGCGTGGAAGACGGTCACGTACCGGAGCGTGGCGCTCACGGTGCTGGGCAGCGTCGTCCTATTCTCTATCGGAGTTCGGCTGGCTTTCCCGCAATTTACGGATAACAGCATCAAGGCCGCCGACGGATTGGGACGGCATCTGCTGGAAATGGTCGCGGGAGCTGCCGGGTCGAACAAGCCCGGGGCCATGAACTCGCAACAGGCACACTTTACTGCCCTCGACGGCACGGTTCGGGTCAAAAAAGCAAACGCCAGCAGTTGGGTCACCGCCGACTACAGCATTCCTTTGGAAAAAGGTGACGTGGTTCAAACCAGTTCTGAAGGCATGGCGAAGATCGTTTTCAGCGATGGCACGAATTACACGGTGAAGCAGGATTCGTTGATTGTGGTAGAGGAGAACTCAGCCAACGATCAGCAACAGACCAGCGTAGCCATCGCGGTCAGCACCGGCACCGTCGATTTGGCGACTGCAACTTATGTACAAGGATCGAGTTCCAAGGTGATTGTTGCTGGAGCGACGGCATCTTTGGCGCCGGACTCTTCGGCCATGGTTCACAACGATCCGAAGTCGGATGAACACGAAATCCTGGTGAAAAAGGGCAGCACCGAAATTACGCGAAATGGCGAAACGGTTCGCCTGGCGGATTGGGAGAAAGTCAACTTCCATGACAAGTCGGCGCACCTCGAGAAGATCAAAGAAATTGGGCCACCTACCCCCATCTCTCCCGCCAACATGGCGCCCATTTTTGTTTCCAGCGATCCTCATCCTGTGGAATTTTCCTGGACAAAGATGGCGAATGCGAAGGGATATCGTCTGCGACTTTCGAAGAATCCGTATTTTTCTTCGACTATCGTGGATAGGACGGTGAAAACGGCGGATGTTCTGGTTTCGGGTCTGGAACAAGGTGCTTACTACTGGCTGGTGCAATCGGTCGATGCGAACGGCAAGGAATCGGTGGAGAGCGAGAAGAACCGCTTCACGGTCATTCCCAAGGGAAAAGACAACGAAGCCTTGGGTCTTGACGTAGACCCATTCGTGCAGCATGGGCACGTGCTGGAGCTGACCGGAAAAACCGAGCCCGGGGCGCGGGTCATGGTCAACGGCGCCGAAGTTCCCTTATTGGCACTGGATGGGAAGTTTCATTATTTCACTCCACCGCTGGCGACGGGAGAGAACGTGATAACCATCACCGCTCAAAACGCTAAAGGCGGGGTAAATACATTACAGAAGAAGGTTGTAATTCAGTGAGATGTAGCAGGGGTAAGCTTCCCGAGAGCAGGAACTTTGTTCTACAAAGCAGCAAAGTCATCCCCGCCGGGAACATAGTTCAACAAAGAGAGAAAAGCGTCGCGTATGTCATCTAACGGATTTCATTCCAACGGAAACCACAATCTGAGATCGCTGTTCAGCCTCTTTTCCAGCGATCTTGCGATCGACCTGGGCACGGCTAACACGCTGGTGTATGCCCGCGGCAAGGGCATCGTGGTGAACGAACCCTCGATCGTGGCCATCAACAAGAACACCGGCGAGGTGGAGGCGGTCGGCAAAGAAGCCAAAGAGATGCTGGGCCGCACACCGGGCAACATTGTCGCCATCAAGCCGATGAAAGACGGTGTCATTGCCGACTTTAAAGTTACCGAAAAGATGTTGAATTACTTCATCCAGAAGGCGCACAACCGCAAGATGCTGGTGCATCCGCGCATTGTGATCGGCGTGCCTTCCGAGATCACGCAGGTGGAAAAGCGCGCGGTCATGGACTCGGCGTATCGCGCCAAGGCGAGTGAAGTGCACCTCGTGGAGCAAGCAATGGTAGCGGCCATTGGTGCCGGACTTCCCATTACCGAACCCAGCGGCAACATGGTGGTCGATATCGGCGGCGGAACAACCGACATCGCGGTGATTTCTCTCAGCGGCATCGTTTATTCCCGGTCCGTTCGCATGGCGGGTAATCAGATGGATGAAGCCATCATGAATTACCTGAAGCGGAAATATAACCTCCTGGTCGGAGAACGCACCGCCGAGCAGATCAAGATGGAAATCGGGTCAGCGTATCCGCTAGAGAAGCCGCTAACGATGGAAATCAAGGGACGAAACCTCATCGAGGGCGTACCGAAAACTATTACGGTCGACGACAGCGAGATCCGCGAAGCCCTGAGCGAATGCGTTTCGACGATTATGAATGCGATTCGCGTAGCACTGGAGCGCACACCACCGGAGCTTTCTGCGGATATCAGCGACCGCGGCATCGTGCTCACGGGTGGTGGCGCGCTGCTGAAGAATCTCGACAAGCGTATCCGCGAAGAAACTGGCCTGCCGGTTTCCATTGCTGACGATCCGTTGTGCAGCGTGGTCCTTGGCACAGGGAAGATGCTCAGCGATTTCAAGCTGCTGCGGAAGATATCGATCGAATAAGAGCGTCGTTCGTCCTCGGTCGTTCGCCAAACCTAGGTTCCTAGCTCCTTCAGCAGGGATCCGAGCCCTCGGCCGACTTGCTAAGCTAGAAGGTAAGAGCTAGTAGCTGTTTTATGGAAAACCTCATCAGCCGGTACCGGAACTTGACCATCCTGGCGGTCCTACTGTTCGGGCAAGTTCTGGGATTGGCCGTCCAGGTCAAGCGTTCGGGCGAAAACGCGCCCACGCGTCTGATTCGCATTTGGGCGGTCGACGCTGTCACGCCACTGGAGAAGGGCATTCTTGCCTTTCAAAACGGTACCCACAACATCTGGCACAACTACTTTTATCTTCGTGGGGTCCGGCAGGAAAACCGCGACCTGAAGGACAAAATCCAGCAACTTGAGATTGAACGCGTCCGGCTGAGCGAGGACGCGGAACAGGCGCACCGCTTACAGGCACTGTTTAACTTCAAAGAACAGTACATCGCGAAAACGGTACCGGCCCAAGTCATCGGATCAAGCGGCAGCGAGCAATCGCGATCGATTTACATCGACAAGGGCAGTAAAGATGGGATCAAGCCCGACATGGCCGTCATTACTGCGGATGGTGTGGTTGGCAAGGTTCTGCGAGGCGTACAGAATCATGTCTCCTCCGTTCTCCTCATCGATGACCAGACCAGCGGAGTTGGTGCGATTCTGGAGAAGTCGCGCTTGCAGGGCGTGGTTCGCGGAACGCCGGCGGGCGAAGTGGTGCTTGAGAGGGTGATGAGCGATGAGGCGGTCGAGACCGGAGAAAAAGTGCTGACCAGTGGCGGCGATCGCATATTTCCCAAGGGCCTGCCAGTCGGGACGGTCACGAAAGTCTCGCCCGGGCAAGAACTGTTTCTCAATATTCGAGTCAAACCTGCCGCAGATCTTGGAAGATTGGAAGAAGTGCTGGTGATTACAGAAGAGGCCGAGAAAGCACCGGCGGTGACAGACGAGCACATTCGTGCCGCGGACGTGTTGGCGCAACGTTTGCCATCGATTCCAGACCAGCCGGCCGCCGCTAACCCTTTCGCTCCGCCCCCGCCAACCAGCGCTTTGAAGATTGCTCCTGCCCCAGGTGAGGTTGCGCCTGGTTCGAACGGCACGAAAACTACTCCTAAGACGACCACTGCTGGGGCGGCGAAGCCAACCGGGGGAGTCGCGGGAACTGGAAGTACGACTGCAAACTCGACGGTGTCGGCAGCGGTGAAAACGCAGCAAAAAGCGGGGTTCGTGCCCGCAAAAATCAACTCGGGCAGCACGACGGCGATCGAAGTGATTGCGCCGCCGAAGCCAAAGACAAAAGTCACAAAACCAAGCTCCGAGCCCGCGCCCGGCGCATCGGACAAAGCGAAGCCGGAAAGCGCACCGGTATCACAGCCTCCAACTTCGGAGCCGCCGAACTAGCGTGCCTATTACTTACACATCCACGGAGCAGATTGAGGTTTACCGGTTCAATATCGCTGCGGCCATATTGATTCCCCTGGTCGCGGTATTTCTGCAGGCATTTGTGCCGCTGCGCCTGCATTTTTTTTCAATCTTCGATTTGCCGCTGCTGGTGGTCATCTTCTTTGCGATTGCGCGCCGGAGCCAGGTTTCGGGAATGCTGACGGGGGCAGCCATTGGGGTATTGCAGGACGCGCTGACGCCATCTATGCCGATCGGCGTCTATGGAATCGCAAACACCGTGGTTGGCTATCTTGCGTCGTCTTTAGGAGTGAAGATCGACGTGGAGAACGCCGGCTCGCGCGGGCTGATGATCCTCTTCTTTTATGTGCTTCACGAGGTGATTTACTTTGCCGTGGCGCGTGGCATGGTCGGGCTCACGCTGCACTGGAGTTGGACGCACGAACTCGGGTCGGCATTCGCCAATGCCCTTCTGGGTATCGCTATTTTTGCCTTGTTGGATCGGTTCAAGCAACGGACGTAGAGAGCGAAATTCTATCGTGCTAGTTCAGTGGATTGAGCTTCGAGCCTCTGAGCAGTGGCGCGAAGTGATACCTCAAGCTGGTCCTCCCACGGACATTCCTGGGTTTCCAGTTTCTGAACCGCGGCAAGGATCTTTTCACCATTTTTCGAGTCGCGCGTCCAAATCACGCGAAAGCGGGCGCGTTTCGTTCCCACCTGAATCATAATCGGGTCTTCGCAGCGAAGCGGCTGCTTAACTCCGGACAAGAGCGCGCCTTGGCGACTGATATTGCGGGCAATGGCGCTTTGCGCGAACGGCAGCCCCTCAGCATCAATGCCCCATAACAAAACGAGGAGTTCGCTGGGCTTGCGCGGCTCGCGGCGGCGATCATCGGGCATGCGGGATGTTCCAGTTACTGCTAACCATCATCGATTTCAGAAGGAAGGTTCGTCTGTGACGAAGCCACAGAATGGATACAGAAAGTAACCAAGCCGGGAGTACCGAGGTCACCAGCCGGAAAGCTTGGATTAGTTCAGGAAATAGGTTCGATATAGGGTATCCCGCTGCGCCGGCTTGAATCCGGCATCGCGGATGATGCGGCGAAGTTCCTCTTCGGTGGTGCAATTCGTCACACCGGCTGCACGCACGACGTTTTCTTCGAGCATCACAGATCCGACGTCGTTGCCGCCAAACTGCAATCCAAGCTGGCAGACTTTTAGTCCTTGGGTGACCCAGCTCGATTGCACGTTCTGGAAGTTCGTCAGGAATAGACGGGAGATCGCGAGCGTCTTCAGATATTCAACTGCCGTAGCTTCGTCCCAATGACGCCCCCCGAGGGCAGTATTGGCCGGCTGGAACGTCCATGGAATAAATGCTGTGAATCCGCCGGTTTCTTCCTGCAAGTCGTAAAGACGTTGCAGGTGATTTACCCGATGTTCATACTTCTCGCCAACGCCGAACATCATGGTCGCGGTAGTGCGCATTCCGAGTTGATGCGCGGCCCGATGCACATTCAGCCAATCGTCAGTCAGGCACTTCAGGCGGGCGATCTTGTAGCGCACTTCATCGTCGAGAATTTCTGCGCCGCCGCCTGGAATCGAGTCCAGGCCGGCGTCGCGCAGCCTGGCAATCGTGTCGGGAATCGATAAGCTGCTGTACTCCGCAATCGCGATAATCTCTGACGCCGAATAGCAGTGGAGATGAACTCGGGGAAAGCGCTGCTTAATGCCACGCAGCATCTGCTCGTGCCAATCGATCTTCAGATCAGGATGCAGACCACCCTGCATCAACACGCCGGTGCCACCTAGTTCGACTGTCTCACGGATCTTTTCGTAGATCTGCTCGAAATCGAGAATGTAACCTTCTTTGGCTTGTGGACCTTTCAAAGGCCGATAGAAAGCGCAGAAGGTGCAGTATTCCGTGCAGTAGTTGGTGTAGTTGATATTGCGATCGATGATGTAGGTCACAATTCCATCAGGATGAAGCTGCCGGCGGATAGCATTGGCTTCCATCCCGATGCCCACCAGATCGTCGGAGCGGAAAAGATCGACGGCTTGTTGTTTGCTGAGGGTCATTCTTTCAGGAATTGATTCTATCGAGAAGCGGTGCCCCATGTCTCGTCGCTTTTGCGAGACATGGGAGGATTCAGGCAGCTTTGGGAGCCACAGCGGTGCGTGCCGATCCTGGGCTGCGTTGCCGGCCACGGTAATACCCGATCAGCGCCAGAACTCCGGCGATCACCGAAAGACTGATAAGGATGATCAATGCAGGTTCGTAGTATTTCGAGAAAAAGCCCGTGATTGCAGTTCCATACATGGCTCCGAGACCAGCCAGGATGATGAAGCGGACGCCGCGGCCGAGCGCCAGCGAGCTGAGGAATCTTTTCGGGGGATATTGCAGAGCTCCAGCCGCGAGTAGAAACGGAACAATTGGAAACGGCGGGGGCAGAATGGCCGGCAGCGCCACTCCCCAAAAACCCCAGCGCTCAAACCTCCGGTAAAGTTTTGTGACACGCTTCTTGGACAGCTTCCGTTCCAGGGCTTCTTTGCCGCCTTTGCGGGCAAGCGCGAAAGTGATATAGCCGCCGATCAGGGCTCCCGCGGTCGCCATAGTGGCGTAAAAGGGCCAATAACGAGGTTGGCTGGCGGCCAGCCAGATGGTGAATACATCCAGGCTGCCGGGCATTGGAATCACAGAATTGTCTGCAATCCCCACCGCAATCAGGCCAGCGCTGCGGAAACGGAACATCCAATGCCACACCAAGGCGGTTATTGGCATAGCAACAGTCATTCAAGCTTAGAAGCAGTTTGTGTGAGCCGAGTGGTATGAGAGCCCAAACACCTAGGAAATTGCTGCGTGATGGGGTTCGAGAAACTGCAATGCCGGGGCTTGTGGCAGTGCCCCGCAATCTCGCGCGTATTGATAAAACAACTGCAATCCTTCGATGCACTCGGGATCGAGATAGTAATGAATGTTCTCAGTCAGGTAGCTCATAACCTCTGCCGGACTCAGGTAGAGGCGGGGAGCCCATTCCTCCGCGATAACATGCAAACTGTCCGGCGCGAGACCATCATCGCGTGAGCCCTGGAAGACAGCCGCCAAATCCAGATCAGGAGCGATGTTGCGCAGTGACTCTTTTCGGACCGCCCAGAAAGCAAAGACGAAGGGCTTGCCAGTGAGTCGAATCCACTCTTCCGCAAGATCGAAAGTGATGTACTTGGAACGATCGATGCGCAGCGCTGGATCTCCGATCACCAAGCCGGCATCGTTGACACTCAACATCTGATCAATGTGGGGGGCCATCGCCGTGAAGTTTCGTCCTGCACCCCACCACTTCGCAAACAGCACTTTCAGCAAAGCGACGGAGGTGAGCGAAGAGGTATCCAGGGCGACCGTCCGGATTTTGTCAAGCGGAACTTTAGCAACAAGCAGGATCGAGCGTACCGGCCGAATTGACGCGATGGCGACTCGTGGCAGAATCACCAGGTCCGGAATGCTCGCGTAAGCTGCAGCCGGAATGATGCCGATATCCGCTGCCCCGCTCTTCAAGTTGGCAGCACATTGCGAAGGAATTGTGTAGGTTACCTGGAAATGTGCGCCCGCCGAACCATGCTCAAAACCCCACATCAGTGGCACGGTATTCAGATAGGAAATGGCCGAAACGCGCAGCGGCTTCATTGTGGAAGCTCTGATTTTAACAAAGCGCGTGCGGTCAACTTACCTTGACCACCTCGGCGACGCCATGCCATAGATGCCATGAAGAGCAGGAGGGCAAAGTGTCGGAAGCGGCGACTGTATCGCCTCAAACAGAAGGTTCTACTCTGCAGTGGCTTGCGTTGGCCTTGACCCCCGGACTGGGACCTACGAAAGCGCGGCGATTGGTCGAATTTTTCGGCGGCATCGCGAACGTGTTCACTGCTTCTCTGACCGAGTTGGAAGCAACCGGACTGCATGCCACTTCTGCGCAGGCTCTTGGTACCGGCCGGTCCCTGGAATTGGCGAACGACGAGTGTGCTCGTGCCGGGGCTGCCGGCGTGCACTTGATTGCCTTGGAAGATCAACTTTACCCGGCGCAACTGAAGCAGATCTACGACCCGCCGCTTGTTCTCTACTTGCGCGGACAGGAAGCAGTGATTGCAGAGCCGGGGATCGCGGTGGTCGGCACACGCCATCCGACGCCCTATGGTTCAGGCATGGCGGAGCGTTTGGCGTGTGATCTGGCGGCGCGAGGCTTGGTGATCTTCAGTGGAATGGCGCGGGGAGTCGACACTGCTGGACATCGCGGAGCTATCGCGGCTAAAGGCAAAACGGTTGCGGTCTTTGGCACCGGTGTGGATGTGCCGTATCCGAAAGAAAATACCCGCCTGATGGAACAGATGTTGGCGCTCGGGGGAGCAGTTATTTCTGAGTTCCCGATTGGCACCTTTCCTGCCCCGCAGAATTTTCCCATTCGCAATCGGATTATCAGCGGAATTTCGCTTGGCGTTCTGGTAGTAGAAGCTGCCGAATATAGTGGCACCCGAATTACCTCCCGCTGCGCTCTGGAACAGAACCGCGAGGTTTTTGCCGTCCCGGGAAATGTCACGAATAAAAACTCCTGGGGACCCAATACCCTCATAAAACAAGGTGCCAAGCTGGTTGCTACCTGGGAAGACGTTTGGGAGGAACTCCCGACGGATGTACGACTTACGCTGGCCCCCAAGAGCAGCGATGAATCTTCAAAGGGTCAAACCGCATCATTATTTCAGGAATGCGAACTGCCTCCTCACGAGAAGAAGATCTTTGCTCTGTTGAAGCCTGACGAAGCCATCCATATCGATGCGATCGTGGAGCGGCTGGAGCCGGACCTGTCCTCTTCCGAAATTTTTGCCGCGTTGTTCGAACTGGAGCTGGCCGGAAAGGTCAAGCAGCTGCCTGGGAAGAATTTCGTGAAGAGCTTCTAGGTGGGCTTTTAGCTATAAGCCTTCAGCTATTAGCTGAAAACGCTCATGGGTTTCACTGGCGATGCGGTATGCGAAATTACACGCAGTTGCTGGTCTGGCAGAAAGCGCACGTGTCGACGTCAGCAGCGTACAGCAGAACGCTTCGTGCAGATAGCGATGGTTATTAGGCGCAGAACTGTCGTACCACTTGCTTCTGTCGAGGGGACCCAGAGTTACTCAATACTTCTGATCATGCGCGCTTGTTCAGATCTGAGTGAGATTATGCGCATGTTGTCATCGCTTGCAGAAACTTAGAAGAGCGCAGACCGTATAGGTTTTTCGCTAAGAGCTATGGGCTAACGGCTAAGAGCTGAACAGCCGCTAACTTGTTGACATCGTCTACTTCATGCTAGTTTCAAAAGACATCACCCACTGAGGGTTCATTGGCAAAAGGTTTAGTTATTGTCGAGTCGCCTGCAAAGGCCAAGACCATCCAGAAATATCTGGGCAAGGGATATACGGTCGAAGCTTCGCTTGGTCACGTGAAAGATCTGCCCAAGAGCAATCTTGGTGTGGACATTGACCACGACTTCGACACCGAATACATCGTCATCCCTGGCAAAGAGAAGGTCTTAACCAAGCTCAAGAAGCTGGCCCAGTCGGCTGACACTATCTATCTCGCGCCTGACCCGGATCGCGAAGGGGAGGCGATCGCCGCCCACCTGGCCGAAGAACTGGGCGATGGTTCCAAGAAAAAGAAGAAGAAAAAGGACAACGAAAGTGAGCGAATCAGACGCGTAACTTTCAACGAAATTACGCAGCGTGCAGTGCGAGCGGCTTTCGAGCATCCGCGCGATATCGACCGGCACCTAGTCGATGCACAGCAGGCGCGGCGTGTGCTCGATCGACTTGTCGGATATCAAGTATCTCCCCTGCTTTGGGACAAAGTGCGTCGCGGCTTGTCGGCGGGACGCGTCCAGACTGTCGCACTGCGCCTGATTGTTGAGCGCGAACGCGAAATCAAAGCGTTCGAGAAAAAGGAATATTGGACCATTGATGCGCACCTGACTGGTGCGAAGCCTCCGGCGTTTGACGCTCGCTTTTTGGGTCGCGGCGAAGAAAAGATTGAAATCCCGAATGGCGAGGAAGCCGAAAAGATTCGCGCGGCGTTGGATAAAGCCGACTGGATTGTGCGCAGCGCTGAGCGCAAGGAACGCAAACGCAATGCGACTCCGCCATTCACCACCAGCAAGCTGCAGCAGGACTCCTCGCGAAAGTTACGTTTCAGCGTCAAGCGCACCATGATGATAGCGCAACGTCTTTATGAGGGCGTGGAACTCGGCGAGGAAGGTCTCGTCGGCCTGATCACTTACATGCGTACCGATTCGACCCGAGTTTCAAACGAAGCTGTGACCGAGGTGCGCGAGTTCATCAAGAACCAGTATGGCGAGCAATATCTGCCCGAATCGCCCAATACCTACAAAGAGAAGAAAGAAGCACAGGGCGCGCACGAAGCCATTCGTCCCACTTCGGCCATGCGCCATCCGGACCAGATCAAGAGCTACCTGAAAGAGGATGAATTTAAAGTCTACAACCTGATCTGGCAGCGATTCGTCGCGTCGCAAATGAATCCAGCGATCTATGACCAGACAACCGTCGATATCGATGCGAAGGCAGGTTCGGATAACTTCTGGTTCCGCGTGACCGGGTCGGTTGAAAAGTTTGACGGCTTCCTCAAGGTTTACAAGGAATCGAAAGAAGGTAAGGACGAAGAAGATGAGGAACTGAAACACAAGCTGCCGCCGCTCGAGGCTGGTCAGAAACTGACGCTCAAGGAGCTCAAGCCGGAACAGCACTTCACCGAGCCGCCACCGCGTTACAACGAAGCCTCGCTGGTGAAGGAATTGGAAGAACGCGGTATTGGGCGTCCGTCCACGTATTCCGCGATTCTGAGCACGATTCAAGAACGCCAATATGTTCAGAAACTGGGCGGCAAGTTTGCGCCGACCGAAATTGGTCTGGTGGTAACGGATTTATTGGTTGCGAACTTCCCGGACATTTTTGACGTTCAATACACTGCTCGACTCGAAGAAGAGCTCGACGAAATCGAGGAGGGCAAGGAAAAGTGGACTGACGCGCTTGCGGACTTCTACAAGAAATTCGCGAAGGCCCTCCGTTATGCGGAGAAGCATATGGAGAACATCAAGCGGATGGAGAAGCCCACAGAAGAAAAGTGCGAGCGATGTGGCGCGCCGCTGGTGATCAAGTGGGGCAAACACGGATCCTTCTATGCGTGCAGCACCTACGACAAAGAAGACCCGAATAGCTGCACCTTCACAAAAGAAAATCCCATTAACCTCCCGGACCTTGATTCCGCCGACATCCAGGAAACCACGCAGGAAGAATATTGCGAGAACTGCGGGCGCGTGATGGTACTGAAGCGAGGCCGATTCGGCCAGTTTATGGCCTGCACTGGATATCCGGATTGCAAAACCACTCGCCGCCTGGACCAGGGAAAGAAGGTGCCGGACATTCCGCTGGATGAGCTTTGCCCCAAGTGCGGCAGAAATCTGATGATCCGTCATGGACGTTACGGCGAATTCACTGCCTGCAGCGGCTATCCGGATTGCAAGTACGTAAAGCAGAACTTCATCGGGGTGAAATGCCCGCTTTGCAAAGATGGGGAACTGGTGGAAAAGCGCGCTCGGAAGGGGAACACGTTTTACGGCTGTTCCAACTACCCGAAGTGCAAATTCACCTCGGCAAGCAAGCCGATCGCGGAAAAGTGCCCGTCCTGCGGCAATGAGTATTTAGTCGAGAAAACTCTGAAAGCCGGCCCGGTGGTTGCGTGTCCGAACAAGGAGTGCGACTACGAGCGAGCGGCCCCGGTCGAGGCCGTTCCTGTCAGCTCTTAGCAAACCCGCTATAATTCTTAATCTGGGCTTCAATTTAGACATCTATTAGCCCGTTGTCGCCCCGAACCAGCCTGAACAAATAACAATCCAGAGGAGGAACGCGCATGTCGAACACACCTACGGCTGCCGATGCTGAACTGATTCTGAAACTCTATGATCTTCGCCGCGAGGCGGAACTGCGAAAAGCCCGTAACTGGTGGCTCGGTTTTTGGCCCGAGTCCGCCGAAGACGTTATGAAGGTTGCTACCGCACTTGGGACCCAAGAAAACGCCTGGATGCGCCAGGTGGGAGGATATTGGGAGCTCGCCGCGTCTCTGGTGCTGCACGGTACATTAAATCGTGAGCTATTCATGGAGGGCAGCTTTTCCGGTGAAATGTTCTTTTTCTTTGCCAAGGTTGAGCCCTTCATCAAGGAAGTTCGCGAGAAGATGCAGAGTCCCAATGTTTTCGGCAATGTCGAGAAGCTGATTATGTCGTCGGCTGGTGGACCAGAACGTTTGAAAGAAACAAAGGAGCGGATTGCCACGTTCCGCAAGGTAGCCCAATCCGCCAAAGCTGCCGATTAAGTTTTGAACTCATGGGGGACGCCGCAATCTGAGCGGCGTCTCCCTGGTTTTCAAACTCTCTACGAGATGTATTCCCGGATGTACTCGTCTTTGGTGTGTGCCAACTCGTGCACGTCACCGTCGAAAATGATCTTCCCGTCCCGCAGAATTAGAAATCCCATGGGCACTTCGCTGCGAGTTCCAGGGCTGAGCGGCTGCATTCGGTTTGTTTTTCGATCGAAGTAGTGGTTCGCCATCACGAATGCGTCCTGCAGACGATGAGTGACAAGCAATGAACTGGTCTTATACACGTCGCGCTGTTTCACAATGAGCTCGATGATGGTGGTCGACGTCACCGGATCCAGACCACCCGTGGGTGAGTCATAAAGCAGAAGTTCAGGGCGGGTAATGATGGCGCGCGCGATGGCAACTCGGCGCCGCATACCACCGGATAACTCGGAGGGGAACATATCCACGGTATTTTCGAGTTCGACGAAACTCAGGGCCTCACGAACCGGTTGCTCTACCTCTTCTTCTGAAACGTTGTCTTCCTCGAGCAGACGAAAAGCCACGTTCTCGCGAACGGTGAGCGAGTCGAAAAGAGCACTTTCCTGAAAAACCATTCCAATTTTTCGTCGAAGATCAAAGAGTTGTTCTTCCGGCATGCCAATGATGTCCTCGCCAAGGACGGTGATCCGGCCGGAGTCAGGCTTGATCAGCCCCAGGGCCAGTTTCAGGATCGTGCTCTTGCCCGAGCCGGCGACGCCGAAGATGGCCTTGGTTTCGCCCCTCGGCAGGCGAAACGAGATTCCCTCCAGGAGCGGCTTCCCTTCGAATGAAAGGTGGACATCATCGAAGACCACGACCTCAGGCGAGACTTCGTGCGTGGATTGAAGCGTTTGCTGGGCGGTACTGGGAGGGGCACTCATGCGTCACTGGTATGCAAAGATGGTCATCAATAGTTTCGTTAGCAGTAAGTCGACAACCAGGATCAATACCGATGATGCGACGACCGCCTGGGTGGTCGCACGGCCCACACCCTGGGTTCCTCCGCGGGCATTCAGTCCGTAATAGCAACCGATGGTCGCAATGATGAAGCCAAACAGCAGTGGCTTCATCAGGCCCATAAAAACATCCTGAAACACGAGAATCTGCCACGCTGTGCTCCAGTATTGATGCCAGTCCGTCTGATAAAGAAACGTCGAGATTACCGCCCCGCCGAAAAGCCCTAGCAAGTCTGAAATGATGGTCAGGAAAAAAAGCATAAAAACCGTAGCGACCACGCGCGGAGTGACTAGCTTCTTCATCGGGTCGGTGCCGAGTGCGCGCATAGCATCGATTTGTTCGGTCACCAGCATCGATCCCAACTCGCTGGCCATTCCAGACGCGTTTCTTCCAGCAACCATCAAGCCGGTGATGATCGGCCCAAGCTCGCGCACCATACCAACCGAGACGAGTTGGCCGATAAGCGAAAGCGAACCGAACCGCTGCAGGGTGTTGGCACTGTTCAGAGCCAATTCAGCGCCAATCGACAACCCGGTAAGGACGACGATGGGCAGTGAACCGAAGCCGATGAGATCCGCCTGGTACACCGTGTCGGCAAGGTAGCGCGGGCGGCGAAAAGCATTCGCGACGGATTGCACCGCGAGCAGGGTGTAATCCTGCACCGCTTGCAGTTTGTCCTTCGCAAACTCTGCTGGGGAGAGAAGTTCCATCAACGATTTATTTTTTATGCAATCAGACGGAAACTATAACAGAGAAGCTATTAGCTTTTAGCTCTCAGCCAGATCCATAGCGAGAAAGGCTCTCCAAGCGTAAATGCGAGCTGAACGCTAAGAGCTAATGGCTAAGAGCTGGCTCTACTCGCGATTCTTGCGCTTGATCTCGATGTTTAAGCGTTTGATTTTTTGATTCAGGGTGGAGAGAGGAACCCGGAAACGCTCAGCGGCCTCGGTCTGGTTCCAATTGCACTTTTGCAGCATGTCAACAACGATGTGGCGCTCGCAATCATCCATAATGTCGAACAAAGAGGCATCCGGGCGATGCTCGAGCGCGGGAAAAGCGGTCGCGCGGCCTGCAATGTGATCGGGCAGAAGGTCGGGACCAATGTCTACACCACTCGACAGGACCACGGCACGCTCAATCACATTCTCGAGTTCGCGTACGTTGCCAGGCCAGGCATAAGCGACGAGCGGCCGCAACGCTTCTGGTGTGATTCGCCGAATCGGACGAGCGTTTTCTCTCGAGTACTTCTCAAGGAAGAACGCTGCCAGGATCGGTATGTCTTCTTTTCGTTGCCGGAGAGGTGGAAGGTCGATGGTGATGACATTGAGGCGATAGAACAGATCCTCGCGGAACTTCCCCTCGCGTACCTGCTGTTTCAGATCAACGTTGGTCGCGGCAATGATGCGAACGTCGACCTGGATTTCGTTCACCCCGCCAAGATGCATGAATTTCCGGTCCTGCAGCACGCGGAGGATCTTGCTCTGCGTGTCCATGCCCATGTTTCCGATTTCATCAAGGAACAGCGTGCCTCGATCGGCTACCTCGAACAAGCCTTTCTTGGAGGAGATTGCACTGGTGAACGCACCTTTAACGTGCCCGAACAGCGTGGATTCCAGCAGGTCAGGAGGCATAGAACCGCTGTTGACGGGGACGAAGGGACGATCGCGCCGCGGAGAATTCAGGTGAATGGCCTTGGCGATCAGCTCTTTTCCGGTGCCGCTTTCGCCTTGCAACAACACGGTCGAGCGGCTGGGAGCAACTTGACCGACTAAATCGAAAATCTTCAGCATGGGCTCGCTCTTGCCCACGATATTTTCAAAGTTGTAGCGCTGCTTCAGGGCGCGCTTGAGCTGAACGTTCTCTTCTTCCGCCCGGCGCCTGGCGATGGCTGCCCGAACATCAGCCAGAAGCTTTTCATTGTCCCAGGGCTTCTGAATGAAGTTAGCAGCACCGGCCTGCATGGCCTTTACAGCATTCTCGACGGTCCCGTAGGCGGTGATCATGATGACCGAAAGCTGCGGGTCCTGAGAGCGAATCTCGGCGAGCAGTTCGAGACCATTGGCGTCGGGCAATGCCAAATCGAGCAAAATGAGATCAAAGTTTTGTTCCCCGATGCGTGCCAGACCGTCTTCGCCGGTTCCGGCAGAGTCAACGTTGAAGCCTTCCAACTGGAGCAGCGTCTCCAGCGACTCGCGAATGGCCGCTTCGTCGTCAATGATGAGTACCGTGCCAGTGGACGCACTCCGCTCCTCATCCACGTGATTTCTCGCGATCACCGCTGCCTCAGACATTTACCGCCTTTCGCATCAATGGGAAGTCCAGATAAAATGTCGTGCCCTCGCCGGGCCGGCTCTCCACACGAATTTTCCCAGCATGTTCCTGGATGATGCCGTAGGTCACGGACAAGCCCAGGCCCGTGCCGCGCGGCTGACCTTCTCGTGAACTCTTGGTCGTGAAGAACGGATCGTAAATCTTCTGAATGTGTTCCGGAGCAATGCCCGCCCCGGTGTCGGATACCATGACGCTCACTCCGTCACCGTTGCAGGTATTTACCCGGAGCGTCCCTCCGTTTGCCATAGCATCTTTGGCATTTAGAAACAGATTTAAAAAGACCTGTTGCAAACGGCCGGGGTTGCCGGTAATCAGCGGCAGATGTGGAGTCAATTCGTCCTGAACCTTGATCCGCGAAGTTTTGAACTGGTGTTCCAGCAAAGCCAGAGTGTCTGTGATGACCTTATTGACATCCACATCGCGGAATTCCGCTCCGCTGGTGCGCGAGAAATTCAGCAAGTTATTGACGATTTCCGAGGCTCGGAAGGTCTGGCGAGTAATCTTTTCTAACAATCCGCTCTTTTTGGGGTCCCCCTGAACCTGCTTCGAGAGCATCTGCGCATAGGATGAAATCACCGCTAATGGGGTGTTCACCTCGTGCGCGACGCCGGCGGCCAGCAGGCCGATGGAGGACAGCTTGTCGGATTGCGATAGTTGAGCCTCAAGCTCAACCCGTTCGGTAATGTCGTCCATGATGATCAGCCGGCCAATCACGTTGAACTTCTTCGTAACCAGCGGCGCGATCGCGACGTTCACGGTGCGAATTTCGCCAGCTTTCGTCCCCAATCCGAACTTGTACAGGTTGTGAATGCCGGCGTGCTGCCGCATACGATAAAACTCTTCCACAAACGGAGCAGGAAAGACTTCGCTGATCGGGCGCCCCAATGCTTGCCAGCGAGGCAACGCGTACATCACTTCCATCTGCGAATTCCAGGACTCGACTCGATCCTCGAGATCAACGGCCAGCACGCCGACGTTAATGGATTCGACGATGTTCTCGTTGAAATCCTTTAACCGCTCGTATTCCGCAACTTTTTGTTCAAGAGATGCATACAGGCGAGCGTTTTGAATGGCGATCGCCAGATAACCGGCCAAAGTTTCCAGCAGCTCCACATCCTCGCTCGAAAGGAAGTCGCCTTCGGCTGTCTTACCCAATCCGAGCACTGCAACGGTCTGCTTTTGGGCACGGCAGGGGATGTAGTAGTTCAGATCCAGAGCGGCAATCGTGTGCTGGGATTCCGGCGTCTCGCGAGGCACCTGGTGAGTGTTGTCGAAGAACAGGTGGCCCGCACTGAGCTCCGGACGGGGCGCACTCAGGAAACTGAGATCCAGCCCGGCCGTCTGCATCATGCCAAAGGATTTGGCCAGTGTGAACTCGGACGGGGAGGTGGTCGAAGAAAGAAAAATAGCCATACGGTCGACCAGCAGAGTTCGTGAGAGGCGGTCGACCACCGCGCTCAACATGCGGTTCAAGTCAGTCTCAGAATTCAATTCACGCCCGAACTCGATCAGGGTCTTCCGGTAGTCATAGCGAGTGCGATAGAAAAATTGATCGATTCCGTCCTGAATCCACTTACGGAGGGGATCAAATAAAAGCGCGGTAACGACGATTGCCAGCACCAGGCCGGCAGGACCACTGCTGGGCACTTTCGCGTGGACTAGTTCCGCCACTCCGGCGACTACCGCGAAGTAGCTGCCTGCAATCGCAGCCGCTGCCAAGGTGTAAACCATTCCGCGTTTGAAGATCAGGTCTACGTCCATCAAGCGGTAACGGAAGATCGCGTAACCGAACGTCAGCGGCAGGATTCCAAGCGAAAGCACGGAAACCTTCATGACCGCTGTCGGTAGCGTGCCGGTCAGGTATGGAATCACATAGAACAGGGTGAAAGGAGTGATGGCGAGGAACGTTCCTCGTGTTACCCACTTAAGCTGCTGCCGCAAAATCGGAGTGGTGGCACGGCGGTAGTTGTAGAGCAGTACGCCTGCGGCTGCGATGAAAAGAACCGCGACGTAGCCCATCTGCACTCGGTCCAGATTCCATCGCAGTATTTCGCTCGCCTGCAATAGCCTCAGCGCAACCAATTGCACGGCCAGCAGCGCCAGTCCCGGGAGATAGACGGCAGCAATTACCCATTTGTGCTTTCGCACAACGGTCAGCTTCTCCGGGAAGCACATCACAAAATGGAGGAACAGAGCGGGCTGCAGCAAGCCAGCTACTACGTTTCCCCAATAAATCGTCCAGTCGAACGAGTTCAGCTTGCCGCTGTAGTGGAACGTGTAGAAAACAAACGAAACCAGGCAGAACAGGTAGAAATGCGTGGAACTGGGAGCAGTCCAGCGCCGCAGCAGAACGTAGAGGCCAATGCTCAGGTAGATGAGGCCGATAAGTCGCAGCCACTCGAACTGCGAGCGTTCCGCTGGGGCGGGGATGACCGTTACATCGACGGAAACCGATCCACGAACCAGGGAATACGTGGCTTTTGACCACGGCCCCACACGGTAGAGTTCCCGCATGAGGGCTGCCGTGGAGTGGACGTCATGCTGGTCTACGGCCGACAGCCGGTCACCGCTTTTGACTCCCGCGCGCTCGGCGGGCCCGTCGGGCTGAACCTGCTCAGCAACCAGCTCTCCCGCGCGCTCGACCCACCAGGCGCCGTCGTAAGGCACCTGAAACTCGCGTTCCTTTTGAAAGTTGATCCAGGCAAGAACCATGCCTGCGGCAGTCAACAGAGTCAGTAGGATCGCCGTAAACCGGATTTGCAGGTCCTTGTTCATGGGACGCGACGGGAGCAGGACGCGTGTGGACAAATCTGTCCGCTCCAACTTGTGCACGTTCGCTGCCACGGGAGAGGTCATGCTGTGAGCTTGTAAGTCGCTGAATTCCAGCGGCTTCAATCATTATAGTGAGCGCAAGGGGGTAAAGATACGTAATTTGGAATTATGACTTCAATATTTTGTAAGCGGCTGCTGGTGAATAACTTAAGTCGAAGCAGATCTGTGGACACCGGGTCAGCAGCACGCACACCGTGGCTTCCGCTAGAATTCTGATTGTCATGACCACCAACGTAGAAATCATGGATCGGGAACGCAAGTTCCTTCTGCAAACCTACAATCGCTACCCCTTGGTGATTGCCCGCGGTAAAGGAGTGTTCCTGTTCGACGTAGATGGGAAGCGCTACCTGGACTTTGTTGCTGGGTTGGGTGTCAATGCACTGGGACATGCGCATCCCCGGATTGTAAAGACGATTCGAGAGCAGGCCGCGCGAGCCATCCACCTCTCGAATCTCTATTACAACGAGTATCAAGGCGCCTTGGCAGAGAAGTTGTGCGGCCTCTCCGACCTGCAACGCTCATTCTTCTCAAATAGTGGGACGGAAGCAATCGAGGGCTCGATCAAGCTGGCGCGGCTCGCAGGACATCGTGTCGGCGGCGATAAAAAGTGCAAATTAGTCGCACTGGAAGGTTCTTATCATGGAAGAACCTTCGGTTCGATGTCTCTCACCGGGCAAGACAAATACCGGAAAGGTTTTGAACCGCTGTTGGAAGACGTCACATTCGTGGCTCGCAACGACTCCGGAGCGCTCGATGCCGCGGTCAATGACGACACCTGCGCCATCGTGCTCGAACCGATCTTCGGCGAGGGCGGTATTCGCGAGTGTTCGGTTGAATTTCTGCAAAGATGCCGGACATTGGCGAATCGTCATCGAGCCGCTCTCATTTTTGACGAGATTCAATGCGGCCTCGGGCGAACCGGCAGCATCTTTGCCTTTCAGGATTTCGGAGTAGTTCCCGATATTGTGGCGATCGCGAAGCCTATTGCTGCGGGCCTTCCGCTCGGCGCCTTTGTGGCGAAAGAAGAATTCGCCTCGGCAATTGCTGTCGGGCAGCATGGGACGACGTTCGGCGGCGGACCGCTCGCATGTCGGGTCGCACTCGAGTATCTGGCAATTGTGCAAGATGAAAAGCTGCTGGAGAACGTGCGGCGGGTTGGATCGTACCTCAACCAGCAGCTCAAGTCCTTGGTTGAACGATTCGCGGCCGCACAGGAAGCGCGCGGGCGGGGGTTGATTCAGGGTTTACAGCTTGAAGTTCCCGCGAGGCCGATTGTCGAGCAGGCGCTCGCAGAAGGCGTGCTCTTTAACAGCACGCAGGACACTGTCTTGCGATTCCTGCCACCGTTTCTGATCCAGGAAAAGCATGTGGATAAAGCCGTTCGGGTGCTGAAGAAATTGCTGGGGAAGAAGAGAAAGAAAACATCCAAGTCATCGGCGGCAGCCTCGGCGGTGTAGGTGCAAAAAAGAAGGGAGAGCCGAAACCCTCCCTTACAGAAGCGACAGAGGCGATATCAATTAGATAGAGTGCTGCTGAGGACCAAAAGGTTGTACCGCACGAAAGATCAGTTGAGTTCTCCGGAAGGCATCAGCAACGATGTTCTGGTCGAGGATCTCTCAGCCGATGTCGATGGGTTGAGAGTACGCTTTGTTCGGTCTGGCTCCGGGCCGGCATTGGTCCTTGTTCACGGCCTGCTCGGCTACTCATACTCCTGGCGACATACAATTTCCGGGCTCGCGCAGAACTCGACCGTTTACGCTTTGGATCTGCCCGGCGCAGGCTATTCGAACGGTTCTCCTGAGATGGACTGCGGTATGCGCGCGTGTGCTGAGCGGTTGCTGCGATTCATGGATGCAGTGGGCATTCGCGATTGTGATCTGCTCGGTACCTCGCATGGCGGCGCTGTCGCCATGATGGCAGCTTCGATTGCCCCAAAGCGGGTTCGCAACTTAATCCTGGTCGATCCAGTGAATCCCTGGTCCGCGCACGGCAGACTTCTTAGCGTGCTGCTGAGCAATCCCGTCGTGGCACCAATTTTTTGCAAGTACGTGCCAAGCTTCGAACTTCTCCACGACTTCTACTTCCGACGGATGTACGGCGACACCAGGCGAATTCGCCCCGGGACCTTGGAAGGCTATATGAAACCGCTGTACCGTCCCGGCGCCCTCGAATATGGGCTTTCGATTCTTCGATCCTGGAATCGTGATCTGAAAGAACTTGGGTCGATTTTTCCGCGCATCTCCCATCTCCGCACGCTCCTCGTCTGGGGCAGCCTTGATACCGCGGTTGACCCAGCATCTGCAGCGAAACTGAAACCACAATTTCAAAACAGCGAGCTGGTGATAATGGAAGGCGTTGGGCACCTTCCGTATGAAGAAGTGCCCGAGCAATTTGTGAAGGTGGTTTCTGGATTCCTCAGGCGACAAGATTAGCGACTATTCGACGGCCATCACTTCGTCGATCAGTGCCTTGTCGCTTTCATCAGTACCAGTGAGCTCAAATGAATTCGTGGTAGCCGCCTTACCCTTGTCCACGCTCGTAATCACGTAGGAACATCCGAACCAATGCGCTTCGGCGAGATCGGTTGGTGACCATCGGGCCGGATGATCGGGATGCGAATGATAGAAGCCGACGATATCCTCGTCGCGGTCACGCGCCTGCCGCTGAATTCGAACTAGTTCCTTCGGGTCGATGTTGTAACGGTTTTGCGGTGAATCCTGGCGCGTGTTTCCGCAACGGGCCGTGGTAGTGACTACGCGTTCTTCGCCATCCATGCGACCCAGCAGCACGCCACAGCACTCGTGAGGATAAGTCTCCTCTCCGTGCTGGCGCAGAGCTTGGTAATGCGATTGAGAAATTTTTAACATTGCAGATTTTAGATCGCAGGTTTTCGAACTCGCAGGTTTTCAGTCTGCAATCTGAACTCTAAAATTCTTCCCAAAATTTCTCGCTCAGATACTTATCGCCCGAATCGCAGAGAATCGTGACGAATACCGCACGCTCACCCGGTTGGACCTCACGGGCGAGTTGGAGGCAGCCTGCGACGGCGGCGGCGGCGGAAATTCCCACGAGCATACCTTCTTCCCGTGCGAGCAGTTTCGCCATTCTGTATGCATCTTCGGTGGCGATGCCCAGGTTAGCGTCCGCAAGCGAAGAATCGTAGATCCGCGGCACGATGGCGCTCGCCATGTGCTTCGCGCCTTCGATTCCGTGGAATGGTGAATCAGGCTGCAGCGAGATACAACGCACCCGCGGGTTCAATTCCTTAAGACGTCGAGTGGTTCCCACGAAGGTTCCACTTGTGCCTAACATGGAGACGAAATGCGTAATCCGTCCTTCCGTTTGTTGCCAGATTTCGTTGGCTGTGCCACGGTAGTGAGCTTCCCAGTTCGCGTCGTTGGAATATTGGTCGGCGTAGAAATATAAGTCGGGATCTTCGGCAGCAAGCTCGCGTGCTATACGAATGGCGCCGTCTGATCCTTCCGTAGGATCGGTGTAAATGATGTTCGCACCGTACGCGTGCAGGATGCGCTTGCGCTCCACGGAAACGTTTTCAGGCATGCATAATGTGACCGGGAAGGCCTGCGCCGCGCCGATCATGGCATAAGCGATGCCTGTATTTCCGCTGGTGGAATCCAGCAAGATTTTACCGGACGTTAACCTACCGCTTGCTATGGCGTGAGCGACAATATTGGCGGCTGCGCGGTCTTTGACGGAACCTCCGGGATTGAGCCACTCGGCTTTACCGAGAATCTCTACACCTGGAAGATCGCGCGTAAGGTGCGGGAATCGCAACAAGGGAGTGTTCCCGATGCCATCGATGGTAAGCTGCCCTAGGTTTGTAAACCGTTGATGCGCTTCCGAATGCGGACGCAAATGTGAGCGGTTTGCGGTATTACTGAGCGTTGCAGACGGCAAAACAGCTTGCGCTCGATGTGGCGGAATGCGTGACATTGATTTGTGTGGTGTGACGAACGTAATGTGCGGTACGGTCGAATCCGACTACGAACCACTGTTACTTAGATTATAAAAGAGGCTGTTTGGTTCCAAAGGAGCTGCCGGGTCGGTTTCCCGGCACGCTGCATCTAACCTAAACAGAAAAGGCTTGAAATGGCGAAAGCTGAACAACAACGAAGTTATGAAGACGCTCTGAGCTGGCTGCGCGATCATGGATTCGATCTGATCGAAGCTCCCGGTACACAAGGGCGTGTGTTTCTGAAGAAGTACAACGTGTCTGCCGCCATTCAGAAAAATGGCGCCGACACGGTGAAGATTTTCGCCTATCCCGGTTACTTGATCGGCGGCGAAATCTCGAAGCTGGTGAATAAGGGATACCAGCAGGTCCTCAAGACGGCAAAAACAGAAGTCGCCGCGACTGCGGATCATCTGAAAGCTCTGCAACAATTCAGCGAAGAACTCAAAGAAGCGCTGGGCTTGCCAAGTCTCTACAATGAATCGTTGGGCACAGTGAGCGAGTCTTACCACTACGATCGCGTTAAGGATCGCGATAAGCCGGCTACGGAAAGACCAAAGCGTCCCTGGGAGCGCGTCGGTGTGGCTCCCCTGGCACAAAAAAGCCGCGCGTAGTTCCCCCAAGCTCTCGCCAATCCGCCCGCAATCTGCCAAACTGCCTCATGGTCGCTCGGTACTGACGCGTTGGTATCGTTGCTGGCTCACTGACTACAGACTCCTGATCACTGACCCGAGGTCGCATGCGCTACTTCTGGCTTATCCCGCTCCTGCTTTCATGTTGTTTCCCCGCATTGACGTTTGCCCAGAATTCGTCTGTCAACTCAGCCGTTAATTCGGTCTTGCAACAGCAAGTAGACGCCTGGAACCGGCATGATCTCGAAGGCTTCATGTCCGGTTACTGGAATTCTCCCGACCTGATCTTTTTTTCGGGTGCGCAAGAGACGTCGGGGTGGCAGGCGACGCTGGATCGTTATCGCGCGAGGTACCAAAGCCAAGGCCAGCAGATGGGCAAGCTGGAGTTTTCGGACCTGAACATCCAGGCATTGTCCCCTGATGCCGCTTATGTTCTAGGCGAGTTCCACTTGACCATGCCGGACGGCGCAACGCCACATGGCCTCTTTACGTTGATTTTCCGCAAATTTCCTGACGGTTGGAAAATCGTCCACGACCACACGTCTGCAGCAAAATAAAAAGGTGGCACGGGCGTGCCACCGGTTCACTTCTGTCTCTCTATTTTTGATCTTTGTTCTTTTCGGCGGCGGGTTTCATTTCCGCTTCTTTTGTTTTGGCTTTATGCGACGCAACCATCGGCTTCGGGTTCCAGAAGTCAGGCGCGACCGCCATGACAGCTTGTGGCGGGTTGCTCAACTCCGCGGAGAACCGGAAAACGGCCGAGTGAGATCCTTCGATCGCATCGGAACTGACTTGCAGGAATTTCTTGTAGCCATCCTCGCCCAGGATTTCCTTCATGCTGGGATTATTGTCAAAGCCGCCAAGCGAAGGGCGAAGGCTGGTCACATAGAACGTGGTGCCTTTGCCTCCTTCAATCACCTGGGAAACCAACAGGGGTTGCGCATTCGCAGCTTGCTCCCCGCTCTCTTTGTATTGCTTCATAAAATCTTCGAAGTCACCGGCGTGGCCGGGACGAATATGCACTGCTGTGGTGCGTAGCACGCGGGATTCGCCGATAAGCTTGGCGTAGTCTTCGCCCTGCGGCATTTTGCGGGACAGGTCTGGCCGGCGTTTGCGGAGCTCGGTGCGTGAGCTCGAAAGGCAGCTCTCCCAATCGTGCATCATCTTGTTGGCAGCATCTTTACCATACGCCTTCGTGAGCGCCCCAAAAAATGCGTCGCCCGCCTTATCAATACTCGCGTAATCCGGCCGGCCACTGACGAACACGTAGGTATCGCTTTCGCCGTAAACTGTCTGCATCGTCAACCAATTGTCGCCGCCGTTGCGGCGGTTGGCTTCTACAGCTTTCTTTGCCAGACTTTCAAACTCTGCAACTTTGTCCGGTTTGACCTGGGCGACGTAGACGTCAAGGTAATCGCCTTGGGCCAGCGCGGTTAAAGGTGCGATCATCGACAAACACACGAGCAGCGTTAGTGCCCAAAAAGCTCGCTTGAGCATAAAACCCTCCTGGAGATTTCCTGGATGACGGACGCAGCATATCTACACCTCGGCGTGAGCTGCGGTCAAGGCGAGGACTTCGAAAAGAAATCCACAGCACTGCAGCAAAACGAACACACCTCCGTAACTCGTTCGCCTCTTCCATCGCTCAGCCACAGGGCTTATGCTGTAAATTCGGGTACCGCGTTGTCCTCCTGCGCGACCTCGTTCAGCATGATGCTTCCAATTCGCCTTTATTCTTGGGTTCTGGCCGGCTCCGGAGCGGCGCTCGCGGCATTCCTGTTGCTACGCCGCAAGGGAAAGGGTCCAGACGAACTGGAACGCGAGCGGCGCGAGTGGTTGGACCATGTCGGAAGAATTACGGATGGCACCGTGATTGACGTTCAGGAACTCTCCGGCAATGGCAACCGGCCCTTGACTATGCTGATCTTTCAATACGACGTCGCCGGTGTTTCGTACGAAGCTTCGCAGGACGTCACCTACCTTCGGCAATTGATCAACCTTCACTCCTGCCGCCTGGGACTGCCAACCTCAGTCCGATACGATCCCCAAAACCCCGGCAACTCAATTGTCATTTCGGAGCGCTGGATGGGGTTGAGACAGTAGGACTTCGTCGTCGGCCGGTCGTCTCTGGTCGTTCATCCTTCGTCGTTGGTCGTCCGCAAACTTTCCGTTACTCCGTTACCAGCTCCCATGATGAGAGTGCGCGAGATCGTGCGCCTGCTTTGGTGCGACAAAAGCCTGTTGCGCCGGCACTCTTGTGTGTTTTGCCAACGACGGATAACCAACGACGAAGGACCAAAGACGAGGTTTTTTGCGAACGACTAAAGACTAACGACTCTTTCCTGACTGCTAACTTCCAGCTACTGACTACTGATTTTCTAGCTGCCTGCGGCGAAGCCGCCAGAGTGTGCCATGGTGATGCGCAGGTACTTGTGAGGATTTACGGGCGTGTCGTTGATACGAACTTCGTAGTGAAGGTGAGGGCCGGTGCTGCGGCCGGAAGATCCAACGTATCCGATCGTGTCGCCACGATGCACATATTGGCCGGAAGCCACAGCAAAGCTTGCGAGGTGACCGTAGCGCGTCGTGATCCCGTGTCCGTGATCTAAAACTACCGCTCGGCCATATCCGCCGCTAAAGTCTGCGAAGACGACGACAGCATCGGCGGGCGCGATCACCGGCTGTCCAATCGAGGCCGAGATGTCTACACCGCTATGAAAGGCGCCTTCTCCGTTGAATGGATCGATACGCTCACCAAATGATCCTGTGATAGCGCCTTCGACCGGCCAGAGATTGGGGGCGGAGTTTGCTCGCAACCAATCAGCCGGAGTCACGTTGCTGGTTAGGCCAAGAATGATTCCGGTCGTGGCAGCACCGCTGAGAGCCGTGTCTTTCAATGTATAAAGCCGATCGAGCGAGGAGCTGACTTCCGCGTCCTGAACTTTATCGCCGCTCGCCATCAAAGTTGGATCGTTCTTGAGTCCATATAAGGACGAAACCTCGCTGGCCAGCGATCCCAACGAAGCTACCTGGATGTCGCGCTCCTTTGCGACTTTCTCCAGCTGGCTGTAGCGGTCTTTCAGATCCTCTTTTTGCGCCCTCAGCTCATTGAAGTGCGAAACCTTCAGCAGCATGCGAAGGTAGGAACTGGCAATACCGGTGAGGCTGAGCAGGCCAATGCCCGCGCCCAGTAACAGCACGTAAAGGTATTGGACGGGAATGGAAATCTTACGGAGTTGGCCGTCGTCCCCGCGGGCGACAAATAGGATGTAAAAGCGCTTTCGCAATATGATCCTTCCCGTGAAAAGTTGGCGGCTGGTTCGCCGCGCTACACGGAACATCTCTGATTCCGCACATCCCTGCTGGGTTGGGTGTGCTTTTTCAAACCTACCGGAACCAGGTCTAGCCTGTACTTCTAAGTGCCTTCAATCCTAACTACGTACAGCACTTAGCTCGGCCAAAGGTGTTAGGAGATGACTTCTGAACGGTAACAAACCAGCTTCATACCTGTCAATGACCGTTGACCATTACCGAAGACTGTTTTCGCCCTCGTACAGCGGTGGTAATCAGGGACATGGTTACTTGGGTGCTTCTTATATAGTGATCCTGTTTTGCCGTTAAACGAAAAGTCGCTAATCGCGCAGGTTCGCAGCAGGGCAAAAAGAACCCGCGGCGTGATTGCCGGGATAGGCGACGATTGCGCCATCCTGCGCATTCCGGCCGGGCACGAGACACTCGTGACCACTGACTTCAGCCTCGAGGATGTTCACTTCCGGCGGGTGTGGCATAGGCCAGATGAAGTAGGCTGGCGATGCCTGACGCGGGGACTTAGCGACATCGCAGCAATGGGAGGTAAACCGGTCGCGGCATTCCTTTCGCTTGCGCTGCCCCGGACAGTACCTCAATCTTGGGTTGACCGATTTCTTACGGGGCTTCTACATCTGGCGGCGAAATTTAAGATCAGCCTCGCGGGTGGCGATACGGCGGAGTCGAAAGCCAGGATTTTGGCCGATATCGTGGTTTTGGGATCCACCCCGAAAGGCACGGCGATACGCCGGTCTGGTGCGCGGCCAGGCGACCGTATTTACGTCACCGGTGCGTTGGGCGGATCAGCGGCAACGTTGAAGCTGCTTTTTTCGGGCCGCAAACTACGTCACGGCGAGTATGCACAACATTTCCATCCAATGCCGCGTATCAAAATTGGGAATTGGCTCAGGGAACACAAACTGGCCTCCGCCATGATCGACGTCAGTGATGGGATATCCACCGATCTTTGGCACATCTGTGAAGAAAGTAAGGTTGGGGCTGAGATTTTCGCCAATGCCATCCCGCTTTCGAAGATTGGGGGGCTTGCCAAAGCGGTCGATCTCGACTCTGCTCTCCATGGCGGAGACGATTATGAACTGCTGTTCATCGTTCCACGTGGAAAGCGCATTCCGGCCAGGGTCGCAGGCGTGCCAGTGACCGAAATCGGCAGCGTTACGCGAGGCAGGAAAGTAGTTCTTGTCGACGGAGCAAGTCGTCGCTCAACACTGAAGCCGGCCGGTTGGCAACATTTCACGCCCCGCTAGTTATGCTCAGAATTCTTTCTTCGGTGGATTTTGCTCCGGGCCCACTCGGCCAACTGCGACAGCGGCAACGAAGTAGTTTTCGCCCTTCATGGGAAATCCAGCCAGCCTGCGCAACATGGCGATTTGGCCCACGTGAGTCAAAGCATCGGCAATGGGGCCCTGAAACAGTTTTTCCGGGGATTCGTGCAGTGGCTGCGGGGAAGCCAGGTAATCGTCAAACGCCTTAAGCGTGGCAAAGAACCTCTGCACTTCCTGCTCCCAGGGCTTCGGCGATGAGTCGTGCCACTCCATTTTTCCCTTGGCCATCGACAGCGCCCAATCGAGCAGATCGCCAATATGGGCCAGAATCTGGGCTGGGGTTTTCTCGGCACCCTTGAACTCAGCGAACTGGCTTGGTGCGCCGCGCACAGCCTTTGCCCCTCTGTATGCCACTGTGGCCACGGTGTGCCGCAGCATTTCGGGCTTTTGATCGGTTTGTGCCATCTAGAGCTTCCCCTTTAATCGAAACGTTCCCGTTGTGAGCAGCGCGCCTCGCAAGCGCTGGGCCAACCTTCGAGAGAACATGAGGTCAATGACGCCTTCCATCTGTCGCGTGAATTTCGCCCCATAACCATACCACCAGGACTTCTTCATTCCGCCCAGCAGATCTACGTCCACATATTTCACGCGAACCATTTCTTCTAGCCCAAAGTGACCATGGGTTCGGCCCAGACCGCTGGCCTTTACGCCTCCATGCAGGGCCTCGCTGATTCCGAAACAGGAAACGCAGTCATTCACCATGACGGTGCCCGACTGGATCTTGCTCGCGATTACCTCTCCCCGTGCGCGACATTTCGTCCAAACACTGGCGCCGAGGCCGTAATCCGAATCGTTCGCGAGTTGCACGGCTTCATCATCATTATCGAACGGCATGATCGGCAACGCCGGACCAAACGTTTCTTCACGCATGATCCGCATATCGTGCCGCACATCAACCAGGATAGTTGGGGCATAGAAATTCAAACCCAGAGCTTCCAGCCTTGCGCCTCCTACCAGGATTCGCGCCCCACTGGAAACTGCGTCGTTCACCTGCGAGTCGACGATTGTCAACTGCCGCTCGTGGATCATCGGCCCGACATCGGTATCGGGATCGAGTCCGTTGCCCACCCGCAACTGCTTCGCCTTGCGCACGCACGCTTCTACGAACTGCTTGTATAAACTTCGATGGACGTAGCAGCGTTCCACCGAAAGGCAGGTTTGTCCGGCATTGACGAACGCACCCCAAATTGCGCCGCTCGAGGCTACCTCTATGTCGGCGTCATCGAGCACCACCATCGGATCTTTCCCACCCAACTCGAGCACAACTGGAAGCAGTCGGCTGGCCGCCACCTGCGCGATTCGCTTGCCGGTGGGAACGCTACCGGTGAAGACCAACTTGTCAATGGCCGATTGTGTCAGCGCCGCGCCCGCGCTGCCATCTCCCACCATGACTTGCAAGACGTCTCGGGGAACTCCTGCCTGATACAGAAGATTCGCTAATTCCAGCGCGACGAGCGATGTGAACTCCGAGGGCTTCAGTACGACGGCATTGCCTGTGACCAGCGCAGCCAGAGTCTCAGTGGCTGGCGTGGAAAACGGATAATTCCAAGGGCAGATGATCCCAATGACTCCGTAGGGTTCTCGGAGAATCCGGCCCACCTTGGTTTTCATGGCCAGATTGCCATGGGGCACTGGTTCCTCGCGCAGGAATGTGTACGCGTTATCGATGCAGAATCGGGCCGCGTCCAACACGACCAGAACTTCCGTGAGCAAGGCTTCGCCGATGGGCTTTCCGGCCTCGCGTGTGATCAGGCGGGCGACGTCGGATTTACGTTCGTGCAGAATTCGCTGAAACTCACGGAGGATTTGAATTCGGTGGTGAACTCCCAACGCATTCCACGCCGGTTGAGCGGAATGTGCCCGCGATACAGCCGCTTGAACTTCCGCGTCGGTCGCGGGTGCAAATTCGCGTAAGATCTCGCCCGTTGCGGGATCTACAGAAGTAATTTTTCGGGCGGAAATTTGAACATCAGTCGCCATGACGGGATCAACCAATTTAAGCATAGTGGCCACAACGAAACAGTGACCGCGAATCAATACTCAACCGCCACGAGGAAGAGGCCCTGCGCGGGGGCGGTTGCGCCTGCTTCCGAACGTTTTCGGGCCTGCAAGATGCGCGCAACATCCTCCACCTGCAGCGTACCTTTTCCGACGAGGATAAACGTTCCAACAAGATTGCGGACCATGTGGTGCAGAAAGCCGTTTCCTCGGACGGTGTAGACGAATTCTTCGCCATCTCGATGCCAAGCCGATTCGAAAATGCGACGCGCGTTACTAACTTCGCCTTCGCAGCCTCGCTCCGGATCGACAGCCGCAAAGGACGTGAAATCGTGTTCCCCTACCACCAGCGCTGCAGCTTGTCTCATGGCCTCTTCATTGAGCGGAAAGGGGTAGTGCCACACATACCTCGACATGAACGGAGGGCAGATTGGTCCGCGATAAATCCGATAGCGATACGTCTTGCCTCGGGCTGATTTTCTGGCATGAAAACCTGCCGGAACTTCTTCCGACTCGAGAATACGGATGGAAGGAGGCAAGATGTCGTTGAGGGCTTTCGGGAAATTTTCAGTGGGAACCGGGGACTCGGTTGCGAAGGTGGCGACCTGTGCAAACGCATGCACACCGGCGTCGGTGCGTCCCGAGCCTTGCGGCAATACTTTTTCTCCGGTAATCCGTCCAATAGCTGACGCTAGCGTGCCTTGAACCGTCTCGGCATTCGGTTGCACTTGCCAGCCCGCAAATTCCGTTCCGTCGTAGGCCAGCAGCAGTTTGAGATTGCGCATAGAAACCTGCGCGGCACGCGAAAATGGTGCCGGGTGGTCAGCTATACTATTGCATTTCCGATTCCTTTGCGTTCAGCAGCAAAAGTGCCGTCCAAAGAAAATTTGAACCCTACGCCCCTGCTTTTACGTAATCAGTATTTGATCGAGAGTAGGGATTATTGTGTTCAGCCGTTTTCATGGAGATAAGGACATGTCTTTGCGTCTTTTGAAGTCCGCCGCACCGTTTTTTTTCGCAACTGTTGTGCTATTCACCTGTCTCACTGCCTGGTCCCAGGATAATGCGCAAAACACCGCGCCTATATCGCAACAAGCGAGCTCTACACCTACATCGGCGCCTCAGCCGCAACGTTTCTTAAACGAGGATTATTCCAAGCCGCGCTCGCATTTCCCCAATCCCGTGGCCCCCTACATGCCGCGGCATGTTCCGCCGCCGGATTTGAGTAACACCCGGCGAATTGATCAGCTCATGCAGAACGGAAAGATACTTCTTTCCATCAATGACGCCATCGCCCTCGCGCTGGAGAACAACCTGGATATGGGTATTGCCCGCTATAACCTGAATATAGCGGACACGGAGATCCTTCGCTCCAAAGGCGGAGCCAACAACTTTTTCGGTGTAAATACAGGCATCGTCCAGAACACGCCCGGAGGTGGTGTCGGCGGTCTGGGGACCAGCGTCGGCTCCGGCCCTGGCGGCACCACAACGGCTCCGGGAGGAATCGGTGCCGGCACAAATGGGCTCGTCAGTTCCACTCTCGGAATTGGACCCCTGATCACCAGCTTTGATCCGATTGTTACCGGCACATTACAGAGCGATCACGCGAAATTCGAATGCAGCAGTATCTTCTGCGGCACCGTTCAGAACACGACTACTGCTAACTTCGCCTACCAACAGGGACTGCATTCGGGGACTAACCTGTCTATAGGATTCAGCAATTCACGCGTGACGAGTAACAACCCGTTCACGCTTGTCAGCCCGGCGCTCAGTTCCGGGTTTAAATTTGAGGTTTCCCAGCACTTACTGCAGGGTTGGGGTTTTCTGCCGAACACGCGCCTGATACGCATCACAAAGAACAATAAGGAAATCACCGATGTAGCCTTCCGGCTGCAAACGATCACTACCGTCGATCAAATCGAAAACATGTACTGGGACCTGGTGTTTGCCTATGAGAATGTGCGGGTGCAACAGGAGTCGCTCGCTTTTGCCCAGAAAACTCTTTCCGATACCCAAAAGCAGGTGCAGATCGGCAGCCTCGCCCCCATCGAAGTAGTGCGGGCCCAGAACACGGTCGCAACCGATCAACAGAACCTGATCAAAGCTCAAACTAATCTCGATCTGCAGCAGTTGCTCATGAAAAATGCGCTCAGCCGCTCTCTTCAGGACCCGGTGCTCGCTGGAGCAGAGGTCATTCCAACCTCTACCATGCAGCCACCGAGCAAAGATCAGGCGGTCGCGCCCACCGAGGATCTGGTCAACGACGCTTTAAGCCATCGTCCGGAGCTGGCGGAATCGCGCATTGACCTGCAAAACCGCGAGATCAGCGAAAGGGCGCTGCGCAATGCTCTGCGACCCAGCCTTGACGTGTTTGCCTACTACGGGGGCTCCGGCATCGGAGGAGATCAGGGCTTCCAAAACACCTGCGGGAATCCTGGAGCACTGCCGGCAGGCCTGTGCACTCCGGCAGGAAGTTTTCCAGTCACAAGTTACGGCACTACCTTAAACAAGCTCATCAATTCCACCGCCCCGGACAAAGGCGCAGGTGTGACGCTGAATATCCCCATTCGCAACCGACAGGCTCAGGCGCTGCAAGTTCGGGGCGAACTTGAATACCGCCAGGCGCAAATGCGTTTGCAGCAAATTGAGAACCAGGTCCGCATTGAGGTTCGTAACGCTCAGTTCACATTGCAACAGAACCTGGCCGCTGTCGATGCCGCGCAAGCAGCGGTCACGCTGGGTCAGGAGTCGTTAAGCGCGGAACAGAAAAAGCTCGCGCTTGGCGCATCAACTTCCACTTTAGTTCTGCAGAACCAGTCGGAACTGGCAACCGCGCAATCGAACATGGTATCGGCAATGGCCGCTTACGAAAAGTCCCGCTTGGAGCTGGACCGTGCCACGGGCCTGCTGCTCGATCATGCCGGAATCATCATGGATGACGCGGTGCGCGGTCAGGTCACTCACACGCCGAATATCCCATACGTTGCGCCACGGCAAAATCCAGAGTCCCTCATGCCTGCTCAACCACAGACGCCTCAGCCGCACAATCCTCAGTAACTCGCAGCCTTAACGCATCATCGCAGCCTCTGAGCCATTCAGAGGCTGCTGTTGCTTTCCGCGACTTCATAAATCTTTACAATATTCAACCGTATAATGCGCTTCTATCCATGGTGCGTCGAATTACCCTCCGCATCCAATGCACATCGAGAAACTCTGGACATCAGCCATCATGAATTCAAGGAGACGAGCAATGTCTTTTGCGCGTTTACATTCTGCTCTGCGGCCCGTGATCGCGATCCTTCTGGTCATCAGCGCGGCGGCGGCTCAAGAAACTCCAGCCTCCACCCAGACTCAGCCGAATGCGGCCGCCATGCCGGCTGCCCCGCAGTCGGCGACATCCACTCCGCGCTATCTGAGTACGGACTATTCAAAGCCGCGCTCCCAGTTCCCCAATGTGATTGCGCCCTACAAGCCGGCCACAATACCCCCGCCGAATCTTTCTAACAGCAGCCGTATTGATTCGCTGATTCAGAATGGCAAGATCATGCTCTCCATCAACGATGCGGTGGCGCTTGCGCTCGAGAACAACCTGGATCTTGTGCTGGCACGTTACAACCTGAACATTGCCGATACCGACATTCTCCGGGCCAAAGCCGGCTCGAATGTGCTCGGGGTGAATACGGGAATTGTGCAGAACACGCCCGGTGGAGGAGTGGGCGGGTTGAGCGGTAGTGTGGGTTCGGGCACCGGCGGTACGAGCGTGGCCGCCGGCGGAGTAGGAACCGGTACCAATGGTCTGGTCAGTTCGACCCTCGGTATCGGATCACCGATTACGAGTTTCGACCCAATTGTCGCGGGCACACTGCAGATGGACCGCGCATTTACCGAATCGACCAGCATCTTCAGCCCCATCCCGGTGGTGAACACCAACACTGGCCTGGCCAATTTCTCTTATCTCCAGGGCTTCCATACCGGCACGAATCTGTCCGCGGGATTCACCAATTCTCATATCACCAGCAACAATCCCACGACCACCTACTCTCCCTATCTCACTTCAGGATTCCAAGTCCGCGTTACACAGAATCTGCTTCAAGGCTTCGGTTTTCTCCCCAACACACGCTTCATTCGCATAGCCAAAAACAACCGCGAGATCTCCGATGTTGCCTTTCGGCTACAAGTGATCACCACGGTCGATCAGGTCGAGAACCTTTACTGGAATCTGGTCTACGCCTACGAGAACGTGAGGGTGCAGCAGGAAGCTTTGGCTTTCGCGCAGCGGACCTTGGCTGACAATCAGAAACAGGTGCAGTTCGGGACCTTGCCTCCGATTCAGGTTGTGAGTGCCGAGAGCACTGTATCCACCGACCAGCAGAATTTGATCCTGGCACGCACCAACCTGGAGCTGCAGGAACTGCTGATGAAGAACGCTCTAACCCGAAATCTGGAGGATCCGATTCTCGCGGGCGCAGAAGTTATTCCCACCTCGCAAATGCAAATGCCCGGGCAAGAACCGGTCACACCGACGCAGGACTTGATCAATGACGCGCTCAGTCATCGCGCGGAACTGGCCGAATCGCGCATTGACCTGAATAGCCGCGAGATCAACAACAAGGCCGTTCGCAACGCTATGCTGCCAACTTTGGATCTTTACGCCTACTACGGCGGTTCCGGAATTGGCGGAGATGTTAATCCCGCGGTGCCCGTCTGCGGAACTCCCGGCGCCAGTTCCACGTTCTGCTTCAACTCCGCAAAAGCAGCTCCTCCCTTCAGTACCGGCGGCCCAGTCAGCTACGGCGGCACGCTGAATCAATTAGTCACATCAGTAGCCCCCGACAAAGGAGTCGGATTGACCTTGAATATTCCGATTCGCAATCGTACCGGCCAAGCCGATCAGGTGCGCGCCGAACTCGAATACCGCCAGGCACAGGTACGCTTGCAACAACTCGAAAACCAGGTGCGCATCGAGGTGCGCAATGCGCAATTCGATGTGCAGCAGAACCGTGCAGCCGTTGATGCCGCCCAGGCAGCTGTCACCTTCCAACGGCAAACTCTGGACTCGGATCAGAAAAAGCTAGCTGCTGGTGTCGGCACTCCAACTTCCGTATTGCAGGACCAAGCGTCCCTGACGTCGGCCTCGTCGAATCTTGTCTCGGCTATGGCAGCGTATGAAAAGGCCGAGATCGAGATGGATCGGGCCACGGGTTTGCTGCTGGAACGAGCTGGCATCATCATGGCCGATGCGGAAAAGGGCGAGGTTACCCACTTTCCAAACGTGCGCTATGTCGCTCCGCGGCAGGATGTGCAACCTGTGATGCCGGCCGCGCCAGAGAACACACAGAACCCGAGCCAGAATCCGGGATATTGAGCGGTTGTGGCGTGACGTATTCAGCGGTGCAACGTAATGCCTCGTCCCACAATGAAGATGTAAACGAGAGCACAAGCCGTGGCTAGCGCAATCCAGGGGTAGCTTCGTTCGATCGCGCGCACCGGTCCTTGAGGAGACGTCTGCTGGGGAATGTAGTATTGCAGCCAGAGAAGTCCTGAATTTGCCCCGGCAGTGGATGGCAATGCCGATTGCCAGACCAGTTGAATGCTGAAGGGATTAAGTGCGGCGGCAGCGGTTAAGGCTGCAATCGCGCAGAAGTATGGCAACAATGTGACCCTCTGCAGGCGCTTGCGGTCCAGCGCAGGAATTGCGACGTAGCGCACGATGCCAATGCCAACGACCAGGACAGCGCCATAGTACAAAGCCATTCCTAGCGTGATAAGAAGCGTTCTCCACAACCAGTGCGGCTGCATCCCGGCAATCACAACCGCCCAGTCGCCGAAGTTCGTAACCCCCGAAAAGAAGAAATACCCAGTGCCGGTAAACAGGTTGAATGCGCAGCTTAGGAGCAGAAAAAGACGCGTGTTGGCGGACGCATTGCGGGCGCTCCGTAGGGCCAACCAGAAACATAGCCCGGCCGCAAGATTGACTAATGTCCCGCCTGCTGCGACCAGGCGAGAGTCGTAGTTGCTCGACCACGCGACCGCCGAAAGCACACCGGTCTGCGTTCCGGTCAGCAGGGCAAGCAAGGCATGGCCGATTCCCTCATGCAAGGTGACGCCGATTATCGCCGCCACGACACTGATGGCAGAGATGGTCAGCTCATCGTCGTGCACCGTTTCTCCCGAGATTACGGCTGCAGTGGTCATGCTCGTTATCCCTCTCGCAATTTTGAGTCGTTGTCGAGGCGTGTATCAGTTTATCCTTTGCCCGTGACGCTTTCGGTCGTCCTCATCACGCAAGATGAAGAAATGAACCTGCCACGCACCCTGGAAAGCGTGATGCCACTCGTGCGGAATGGAGGCGGCGAAATCATCGTGGTTGATTCCGGTTCAACCGATCGCACGCTTGAGATCGCCCGCTCAGCCGACGCAAAGATCTTCACCGAACCTTGGAAGGGCTTTGCCGCGCAAAAAAATTCTGCAATCGCGAAAGCGACCTGCGACTGGGTATTGCAATTGGACGCCGATGAGCCGCTCGAGCCGGAATTGGCTGATGAGATCAAGCATGCTCTAAGCTCGAATCCTGAGGTGCAAGGTTTTTGGATTCCTCGCAAAAATTTCTTTCTTGGCCGATGGGTTCGCCATGGCGGCTTTTATCCCGATCCCAAACTGCGCTTGATCCGGCGAGGTGCTGGTCATTTTGAAGAGTACGGCGCCCATCCGACCATCAAGATCACCGGCCCAACGCGGCGCCTGAAACACGCTCTGATCCACAATGCCTATCCGACGCTTCGCGGGTATATCGATCACATGAACAGTTATTCGTCCTCCGGAGCGAGGGTTGCGGTCGAAAAGGGATATGGGCGGTTCAGCGTGATTCAAATCGTCTTTCGCCCGCTACTCACGTTTATCTACAACTACTTCTTTCGCCTCGGCTTTCTCGACGGCCGGGAAGGCCTGCTTTTGCACCTGTATCACGCAGTCTATGTATCCTGGAAATATTCGAAAGCCTGGGAATTAGCACGCGAGCGTAAACCCTCATAGATAGTTAGCTTGCTAGGTCTCTCGCGCTCCACATATCATCTAAGAGTGGGGGGCACATGAGCGAGAAAAAGCCGCTTCAAACGGCGGACAGCCCGGTTTCGGAAGCCTTTGAAGGACGTCATCCGGCAGAGTCTGAAAAGCAATGGGCTGAAGCTACTCTCGCCCGCTCGCTGGAAAAAGCACCCGAACGGCCGATTGGTGCCCGTAGTGGCGTTAACGTGGATGACGCCGGGAACGCTCGTTATACGACGCTCTCGGGTGTCCCGGTTCGCCGCCTGTACACTCAAGCCGATCTGCCGCAAGACTGGAATTACGAACAGTATCTCGGCTATCCAGGACAGCCGCCTTACACGCGGGGCATTCACGCCACTGGCTACCGCGGGAAGCTTTATACGATGCGGCAATTCTCCGGTTTCGCTTCTCCGGAGGAAACTAACAAACGATATAAATATCTTCTGCAGCATGGCGGCGGAGGGCTGTCCGTTGCGTTCGACTTGCCTACGTTGATGGGCTATGACTCGGATCATGCCGCCAGCGAAGGCGAGGTTGGCAAGTGCGGGGTGGCAATCGATTCGCTTGAAGACATGGAAATACTCTTCAGTGGGATCGACCTTGAGAAGACCACGGTTTCGATGACGATCAATTCGCCGGCCTCGGTGCTTTGGGCGATGTATCTGGTCGTCGCAGAAAAGCAGGGAGCTGACTGGAAGAAGATTTCCGGCACCATTCAAAACGACATCCTGAAGGAGTACATCGCACAAAAGGAATACATCTACCCGCCGGCGCCTTCCATGCGCCTGGTCGTGGATACGTTCGAGTTCGGATCGAAATTCACACCCCGTTTTAACACCATCTCCATCAGCGGTTACCACATTCGCGAAGCCGGATCGACTGCCTTGCAGGAGTTGGCATTTACCCTTTATGACGGCGTCGAGTACGTGGAGTGGGCGTTGCGGCGTGGGCTCAACGTGGACGAGTTCGGGCCGCGTCTGAGCTTTTTCTTCAATGCTCACAACGACTTTTTAGAAGAGATCGCAAAGTATCGAGCAGCCCGAAAGATCTGGTATCGGGTGATGAAGGATCGTTTTAAAGCCAGCAACGAACGCACTGGACTCTTACGTTTCCACACCCAGACAGCCGGCGTTTCGCTCCCAGCACAGCAGCCGATGAACAACATCGCCCGCGTGGCAATCCAGGCTTTGGCTGCGGTGCTTGGCGGGACTCAGTCACTCCACACTGATTCTTACGATGAGGCGTTGGCCCTTCCGACCGAAGAGGCAGCACGAATCGCGCTTCGGACGCAGCAGATCATCGCGTACGAATCAGGCGTGACCCAGACTGTCGATCCGCTCGGCGGTTCCTACTTCCTCGAGAAATTCACATTGGATATGGAGAATGGCGCGTTCGACTATTTCGATAAGCTCGATGCCATGGGCGGCATGGTGAAAGCCATCGAACGCGGATATCCGCAGAAAGAGATCGCCGAATCTTCCTATCAGTATCAGCGCGCCGTGGAAGCTAAAGAAAAAATCATCGTTGGCGTAAACGATTTCACAATCGACGAAAAGCCGCCGAACATTCTCTACATTGATGAGACCGTCGCCCGGCAGCAATCAGCGAAGCTGAAAGCGCTGCGCTCCCGCCGCTCAAATGAAGAAGTGCAACATCGACTGAATGCTCTGAAAAAGGCCGCCGGCAATCAGCCCAATGCTGGATCGAATGGTAATGTTTCCTCGTCGAACACGATGCCGTACATCATCGATGCCGTTCGCGCATACGCCACTGTAGGCGAGATCTGCGACGCATTACGGGAAGTGTACGGAACCTACACGGAAGTCAGCGTTACATAATCGTTCCATATTGCTTCCCAAAGTGGGAATTGCGTTGCGCAACCAGCATTGTTATGGTCCCCGGGTGCGCTGTGCCCATTTATGATTTTGAGGTCACAAATTGTGATCTCAAAATGACTGAAAACAACTCTGCCAAAATTCTTTGCATGCCGAATGTGGCGTGCTTCCATTTCCAGTGGAGTCTCGCATTCTGCTACTGCGTCAGCAAAGAGTGATTCTGGACGCGGACTTGGCGACCCTCTACGCTGTGCCTGTACGGCAGTTGAACCAACAGGTCAAGCGCAACCGCCGCAGATTTCCACCCGATTTCGTTTTTCAGATTAGTTCGAAGGAACAACTTTCTTTGAGATCACAAATTGTGATCTCAAACGGGAAACGAGGCGGACGACGCTATCGGCCATACGCATTCACGGAGCACGGAGCCATTATGGCCGCGACGGTGCTCAGTTCCGCGCAGGCCATCGAGATGAGCGTGTGGGTGGTCCGCGCATTCGTAAGGTTGCGTGAAATGCTAGCCAGAAATCGGCATCTCGCGGCAAAGATAAACGAATTGGAGGAGCGGCTGCAGACGCACGACGGTGCAATCGTTAGCTTGATCAGAGCAATCAAGGACCTAAGCGCTCCTGAGCGACGATTACGCCGCAAAATCGGATTTCAGCTCCCCTCTGCATGATGCGTGTTCAAGCAAGCTTGCAAAGTTTGCCTGGTGCCCTTCGTAACCTCGGCCTGGCCCAAACGCCTAGCCAAACCCGCCTTTCTCAGGTGATCCTGTAACTTCCATCATTGCGTACGAGCGACTCTGCATGCCGAGAATGATCGATAGCGTTCGAAACTCAACCTTACCGTCCAACATGATGCAGTTTGCGGCTAAGGGAGCCCTGCTCGTACCTCCGCAGGAAATGCTCGAGATTCTGGTTCACCTGGCTAACCACAACAAGGTGTTTGGACAGCAAGCGCGCATGACACTGGCTGGATGGGATGAAGCCTCTTCCATCAAAGCTGCGTCCGATCCTAAGACTCCGAAAGAAGTTTTGGATTACTTTACGGATCCGGACAACCTGCGGTCGGCGTTGCTGCCGGCTTTATTGGAAAACCCCTCAGTGAACGACAAGTTTCTTGTTCGTGTCGCGACCACCGCTCACCGGGATCAACTTGATTGCCTGTTGAACAGTAAGCGGGTTAGCAATTCACGGGCGGTTTTGGAGATCTTAGCCAGAAGCTCCAATCTGACAACAGCGGCCGCCGCCAGCGTCAAAGAGAAGCTGGCTGCTTTGGGAAGTGGGGCAGCGAACGTTCCCCCCGTCGTAGCTGGGGCGCCAGTACGGCCAACAACGCCCATTGCGGCTGAGGTGAAGCAGCAGTCGCCTGCTTCACATGAAAACGCGGATGACAATAATCCGGAAGCTGAAACAGTTGCGAACGATTTCATGGCCCAGCATGCGGCGGAGATTGCAGCGGAGGAACAGAAGCAATTTGAGCTCGTCACTCATTCAGAGTTTTCCTCCGAATCGACTGAACTGCCGGAGCAAGGCATGGCCGCCGCGGCAGCAGGAGCGGATTCTGATGGCCATGTCGCGCAGCGAGCTCCTCAGAAAAAATGGGTGTTAAGCGCCGAAGAGCAGCGAGGCAGCGCGTTACAGAAGATTGCCAAGCTCGATACAAAGGGCCGTATTCTGCTGGCGATGAAAGGAACCAAGGAAGAACGGTCATTGTTGGTTCGCGACGGCACGAAGATTGTTGCTCTGGCGGTGCTGGAATCGCCCAAGGTCACCGACTCAGAAGTGGAGAAGTTTGCGACGCAGAAAAACGTTCTCGAAGCGGTGTTGCGCGAGATCGCCATGAAGCGCCGCTTCATCAAGCAGTACCCAATCGTTCGCAATCTGACGTTCAATCCGCGTACGCCGATTGATGTTTCCCTTGGGCTGCTGAAGAATCTCCTCATTCAGGACCTCCGCAGCCTTTCCGGAAATAAGGAAGTGTCTGAGACGGTGCGCAAACTTGCGACCAAGATGTTCCGCCAGAAACTCGATGTAACCAAGAAAAGCTGATTTCTCGCAAGCTGACAGCTTTCCCTCAACACCTTCGTTACAATGTGTGCTTGTATGGTTCAGATTGGCCCTGATCCCATTGCTGATCTGCTAAGGCGGGCTAAGACGATCGCCGTGGTCGGCCTGTCCGACAGCCCTTTACGCCCTAGCCATGGCGTTTCCGCCTATATGCAAACCCACGGCTACCGCATTATTCCTGTAAACCCTCACATTAAGGAGTCATTGGGGGAACCTGCGTACGGATCGTTACTACAGGTTCAGGAAAAGATCGACATCGTGAACATTTTTCGTCGGCCGGAATTTGTGGGAGAAGTGGTCGATCAGGCGATCCAGTTGAAAGTGCCGGCGATCTGGATGCAGGAAGATGTCGTGAACGAACCAGCAGCGCAGAAGGCTCGCCAACGCGGAATATTCGTCATCATGGACCGCTGCATTCTAAAGGAACATCGCACCCGTTTCCGCTAGCTAGCTACCCCTTGATCAAAATCAGCGTTGCATCATCAGAAAGTCCGTGGCTGTTGGCGAACGATCGGACATCACCTAACAAGCTTTCCGCGGACGCGTCCGCTCGTTCCATGTGGGCTTGGAGCCGCTGCAGACCATACTCCTCGTCTTCGTGCTCCGCCTCAGTAATGCCGTCGCTATAAAACACAATCCGAGAACCAACCGGGAAGGCGAGCTCTGTCTCGGAAAACTCTCCAAATCCCAATCCCAGCGGTAACCCTTTCTCGCTATCCAGGAAGTGCGACGCCCCAGGCGTAATCAGTAGCGGGCGAAGATGACCGGCATTCGCGAACGTGATCGTCCGCCTTCGCGGATCCAGGACAGCGTAGACCATGGTTACGAACCGTCCGGCAGGGAAGTCCTCTACTAAGAGCCGATTCAACTTGGTCAACACTTCGGCCGGAGTACAGGATGCTTCCGCCAAGGATCGCAGCATTCCGCGAGTTGCCGACATCAGCAGCGCGGCCGCCGTCCCCTTGCCGGAGACGTCGGCCAGCACCAATCCCCAGCGTCCTTCTTCAAGCGGAATAAAGTCGTACCAGTCCCCACCTACTGCGCCGGCGGGAATCGAAAGTCCTGAAACCACAAAGCCCGGGATGTACGGGGAACTCTTTGGCAGTAATGACTGCTGAATTGCCCGCGCTTCGTTAGCCTCCCGCGTCATCGCCTCGCGTGCCAGACGTTCCTCTCGGAACATACGCGCGTTCTGGATCGCAACTGAGATGTGCGAGCAAAGCGCCTGCAACAAGCGGAATTGCTCCGGCGAGAATGCATTGATTTCGGGGTGCGAGGCAGTAAAAACGCCCACCAATCTGCCGTTTGCTTGCAGGGGAATTGCAAGCTCAGACCGGGTCTCCTCTTCACACGGGCTGTAGTAAGGGTCTTTGCTCACGTCGGGGGCATAGCGAGGTTGGAGTGTCGCCGCCACGTAGCCGACCATTCCACTTTTGCCAATCTTGATGCAATAGCCTTTGCTGCATTGCGTGCAGCCGCATACGCCAGCCAAAACCATTTCACCGCGATCTTCATGGTGCAAATAGATGTTTGCTTCCACACAGCCGAAGGAACGCACAATTTCGTGAACGACGGTATCGATCAGTTCGTCGAGGTCAAGGATCGAGGTGATTCTCTGGGCCGCCTTTTGCAGTTTAAGGAGGTCATCCAACTGATCTATGCGGAGGGAATGGCTAAAGTCGTAATCTTCGGCATGCGGCCTGGGAAGCGTCGCCATGGCACCTCTCCTATGCTCTTAAACACAGGGAAATTATGAACTTAGGTCCATGATTAGGATGTAACAAAACGCCCTGTCGATGCAGTTTTTTCCGCCAGCCAGTTCCTCCCGGGCAACTCGCGCCAGGCAAGCTGATCTATCATGTGAGGGTCAATTTGACGGGGAGAAATTCATCATGTTGGCCCGCCGTTTAGCCGTGCTGTTGCTCGTAGTTCTCCTTGCATTTCCCGCCAGCGCCAAGAGCAAGAAAAAAATTTTGCCTGATTACGTGCTCGCCGCCCGCACCGTGCTCGTCCTTGTAGATCCGGATGCGGGAATCTCTGTTAGCGATCCAAACGAAAACCGCATGGCGCAAGACGAGGTGGAAAAAGCACTGACGGCGTGGGGCCGTCTCAGTCCGGTAATGGATGCCCAAACGGCTGATCTGATCATCACCGTCCGACGAGGTCATGGAAGGGTGGTGAATCCGACTATCGGAAATGTTCCAAATGATCGACCAGTGATTCTGCAGCCGAATGACTCAGGCATTCGCCTCGGCGCGCAGCAGGGAAGGTCATCTCCGGTTTCGGATCCCACGATAAATCCGCAGGGCCCCTATCCGAGAACCGAAGTTGGAGCGACCGAGGATACCTTCATCGTCTATCAAGCTGGCGGTGTCGTTCATCCGCTTGAGCACAGTCCAGCTTGGCGCTACACATCGAAAGATGCCCTCGCTGCGCCGAGCGTCCCCGCAGTGACTGAGTTCAGAAAGGCCATCGATGAAGCGGAGAAACAGAAACAGAGCCAGAAGCAACAGAAACCCTGACAGCGTTTACTTCGGCTCCGGTTTTTGTTCACTTTTCTGCCGCGAGCGAATGCGCCTGATTTCTTCCATGCGGTCGCGAATGCGCTTCTCTATTCCTTCATTCGTGGGATGGTAGTAGGTGCGATCCCGGAGATTGTCCGGAAGGCATTGCATGTCCGCAACTTTGTCGTCAACATGGTGAGCATATTGGTAGCCTTGCCCGTAACCCAGACCTTTCATCAGTCCGGTCGGGGCATTTCGTAGATGCAAAGGAACCGGCTCTGCCACGGTTCGCTCGACATCTTGCTGTACCTCCGAATAGGCCGTATATAACGCGTTCGATTTCGGCGCGAGAGCGAGATAGACTACGGCTTGCGCCAATGCGAGATTGCCTTCCGGCATGCCGATGAAATCCACCGCGTCACGGGCCGCCATACATAACGCAAGGGCGTTGGGATCGGCTAGTCCGATATCTTCGACCGCCATTCTGACCACACGTCGCGCGATGTAGAGCGGATCTTCCCCCGCTTCCAGCATGCGCCCAAGCCAATAGAGCGACGCATCAACGTCGCTGTTACGGACTGACTTGTGCAGGGCCGAAATCAGGTTGTAATGCTCTTCGCCAGCTTTATCGTAGAGCAGAACCCGTTTCTGCAAAGCATCCTGAACGATGGCGTCCGTGACCTCGTTGCTGGAGACTCCGGCGGTCAGTCTCGCCGCGACCTCCAGCACGTTGTACGCGCTTCGCGCATCGCCACTGGAATAGGCGGCGATTTTTCCGAGCGCTTCGTCGGACGCACGCAGCTTCATCGCACCTAAGCCACGCTCCTCATCCTGCAGTGCGCGCCGCAGCAAAACCACGATGTGTTCTTCCGTCAGCGGTTTGAGAACGTAGACACGACTACGCGATAGCAAAGCTCCGATGATCTCGAACGACGGGTTTTCCGTGGTTGCGCCGATCAGGCGGATGTTGCCTTTTTCGACATGCGGCAGGAACGCATCCTGCTGGGCCTTATTGAAACGATGGATCTCATCAATGAAAACGATGGTACGGGTGCCGTATTGGCGGGCTCGCTCGGCGTCTAACATTACTTGCTTGATCTCTTTTATGCCGGACAGCACGGCAGAAAACTCAATGAAATCCGCCTTCGTCACTCCTGCAATGATCTTTGCCAGCGTCGTCTTGCCAGTTCCGGGAGGGCCCCAGAAGATGAGCGAACCGGTGTCATCGCGTTCAATTTGCATCTGCAGCGGTTTGCCCTCGCCAACCAGGTGCTCCTGCCCGACAAATTCATCCAGGGTTCGCGGACGCATGCGATCGGCCAACGGACGGCTGCGGTCCCCGGAGTCATCCCGGCTCGGAATAGTTTGAAACAAGCTCATAGTGCTTGGTGAACACGGAGACCACCGTGAAGCGCCTTTACTTCATGAAACGCTTTCTTCTTCTCCCTGTGTCTGTGCCTCCGCAGCAGTTAAGGTTCTCTGCCTCGCGGCTTCGTAGAGAACAATGCTGGCCGCAACGCCGGCGTTCAACGACTCGACCTTCGGTGAATGCGGAATTGCGACGACTTCGTCCATCTCTGCCATCAGGTGCCTTCCCAAGCCTGCGCCTTCGCCGCCGATAAAGATCGTTGCCGGTGTGCTCAGCCCAGCTTCCGGTAAAGGCACGCCTTTGTGAGACGACGTTGCGAGCAGGCGCAGTCCTGCCGCTCGCAGCTCGGGCAATACATCTTTGATCTTCACTTTAACTAGTGCCAGACGGAAAATCGATCCTGCCGAGGCCCGTACAACCTTGGAATTGTAAGGACTGACAGTTCCTTCACCCAGGAGAACTCCGGCCGCGCCAAATGCCTCCGCCGAGCGCAGAATCGTTCCCAAATTACCGGGATCCTGCAGCGCAACCACCGCGACCACTGGTCCGAATTCCACGCGAGTCAGCACATCTGCAAGTGAAAAGCTCTTGCAAAACGCTAATGCCGCCACTCCTTGCGGGCTCTCGGTTGAAACGGTGTTTTCGAATAACTTATCTGGAACAACCACGGTCTCCACGTGTGCGCCAAGTTGCGGGAGAAGCTTTTCAGCTTTTCCTTTGGCTGAAGTACTGAAGAATACGGCTCGAAACTTTAGCCCGCTGCGAATCGCTTCTTCCACAACGCGCAAACCTTCAATGGCACAGCAATTGTCAGAGGTAAGCTCCGCCCCAGCGAAAGCCTTTCGCAGCTCCTTAAGCAATACGTTGTGCCGCCCCTCAATGCTGCGAAGGCGCGCAGCCTGCGGACTGTTGCTGGTTGGCATCGTGCTCCTTGCTCATGATACCCTCTCGGCTTCCGAGGCTGGCCCGTGTTATCTTAGGTTTTCGCGATCCAGCAACATTGCAGAAGGGCCTTTGTGCGCGCAGAATTTGTCAAAATCAATAGCGGCAATCCTGAAGCCTCTTTGATCCGCTACGCGGCGGACCAGATTCGTGCCGGCGAAGTTCTGGGCATGCCTACCGATACATTCTACGGACTGGCCGCCGATCCATTCAATCTTCGTGCGGTCGACCGCGTGTATGACATCAAGTCGCGCTCCCGCCATAAGCCATTGTCTTTGTTGATCGAAAGTGTCGACCAGGCGGAGGAGCTCTGCAAGCCGCTTCCGGAAGAGTTCTATAAATTGGCTCGGCGGTACTGGCCCGGTCCTTTGACCATCATTGTCAAAGCGGCGTCCCGCTTACCGCTAAAAGTGACCGCCAATACCGGAAATGTCGCGCTTCGCGTTCCCAATGCCAAAATTCCTCTCGCCGTCGTGCAGGCCGCGCAGATTCCCATCACCGCGACTTCGGCCAATCTCAGCGGCGAGTCGGAATGCACCACCGCGGAAGCTGTACGTGACCAACTGCAGGGTCGTATCTCGATCATTGTCGACGGCGGAACTTCCCCGCGCGAAGTCGCATCCACAATTGTGGATCTCACCGACGAGGACGCCCGCTGGCGCGTGATGCGCGAAGGCGCCATTCCCGCCCAGGAGATTTCCGAGTTCTTCGCACAGGGATGAGCGGAGCGGCTCCGACTTTGTCTCGCAGAAAACGGCGGACGCGCTGGTATTGGCTTTTAGCAATCCTGGTCGTCGTTGATGCCTACGTTGGCTGGATTTGCGTTGGCATTGAGCGTGCCGCTTCAGAAGAACAAATTCAACCCGCAGACGCGATCGTGGTCTTCGGTGCGGCTGAGTATTCCGGGCGCCCGTCGCCTGTCTATCGAGCAAGGCTGGACCACGCTTTTGACCTATTCGAGGGCGGGCTGGCGCCGGTCATCATCACTACAGGTGGCGCCGCGGCTGATCCCCACTTCAGCGAAGGCGGCGTCGGGCACGACTACCTGATGCATCGTGGTGTTCCCGACGCCAGCTTGATTGCGGAGACGCAAGGCTCCGACACGGCACAATCTGCGGTTCGCGTTGCCGTGATCATGCGCACGAATCACATGCGCAGCTGCCTGGCAGTGAGCGATGCGTATCACGTTTATCGCATTCGCAAACTGCTGCAACACGAAGGCGTGCAGGTGTTCATTGCGCCGCGCCCGGATTCGATTCCACACTCATTGTGGCAACGAGGCGAAGCAGTTTTACGGGAGGCTTTGAGCTACTTGGTGTGGCGGCTGCGGTTAACGAAATGAAAGTCCTTACTTTGTAATTTCCACATTATGCTGCGGACTCGCGATCCGGTGCCGAAGCTCAAACGCTTTTTCGACTAGAAACTGGAAACCCGAAACTTGAAACTGTTCCCTTACCATCCCATTCTCTTCCTCAACTCGGTCACATGAGCCACGTGATGGCGTCCGTGCCAGGCGTAGAGGGCTAAATTTCTCTCCAGAGAAACTGTTCCCAGTTCGGGATGCTGGAATGTACGTTTCCAATCGTTGGGCCTGAGAGAACGAAGCAGGGGGATCCAACGATCATGCAGTGAATCCAGCAGAGTCAGCGAAGTCTCAATGGGAGTATCGCGAACCTCTGCCGTTTCCGCCCAACGAGCTTCCATATAGGGCTTGACGGTCGGATTTTCCTCCGTGAGGGCCAGCTTGAAGCGGATGAAAGCATTCATATGGCTTTCCGGCACATGATGCACAACCTGCCGCACCGTCCAACCGCCCTCGCGGTAGGGCGTTTCGATCTGCTGTGACTTCAATCCTTTGACCGCGGCCCGCAGAGCCGCAGGCGCCTGTTCAATCGAATCGATCAACTGCTTTCGCTGGGGTTCATCCGTTCCGCCATGGAACGAGAATTTCCCAATCGGATATCGCGGATCGCTCATGATGTCCTCACTGGATGCCGGCATTCTAGCGCGGCAGAGAAGCTACAAATCAGATGAGAGTAGATGGTTGGTGGCTGCAGAACTTCTAATGCGTCAGTGCCAGGATCCGCACCGGGCTGCCCGATCCGTTTTCCAGCTTCATCGGCGCGACAACGACTGTACTTCCGCTCACAGGAACCTGTGAGAGATTCGCCACATTCTCCAACTGATACAAACTGTGGCTCAATGTGTAGTGATGGACGGGGAAATCCTTTGACGGACCGTAATCGATGCTGAGGGTATCAATGCCCACGCCCAAGGTGCTCCGCGCTTCCACCAGAAACTTGGCCGCGTCGAGAGAATACCCCGGAAAATGCATAACACCGCTCGCATCTGCATTTCGGTAATCTTTAGGTGAATTCCAGCGAGAGTCCCATCCGGTGTACGCCATTACTACGGCATTCATCGGAATCTGCCCGTGTGCTTCCTCGTACTTGGATATGTCCACTACCGAAACTTGATAGTCAGGGTTTCGTTTTGCGCCGGCGGTCACATCCATCACCACCAGGGGTGCAACAAATCTTTCGACCGGAATCTGGTCAACCGTCCACAGACCGGACGCAAAGTGGGCCGGAGCATCCAGATGAGTTCCGAAGTGCTCCGGCAATGAAATATCGCGGCCATAATAACCATCCTTGTCGATGGTGGCTACGGCATGGGCCTGATACACCGGGGAATCCGATACTGCGTAGGTCGGGCTTTTACCGTCGAGAGTATGAGTGAGATCAACAACTGAATGGACCCCCGACGTGCTCGGAGACGTCTCGTGGCGTTGCGCGAACAGATAAAGCGCCAAAGCCAGCGCGCAACCGATGATGAAAGTCTTACCCTTCATGCCGTATTACTGAGATGCTCAGCTGCCTTTGAGAGGTGCTCCAATTTTCGGCGCCGGAACCCCGAAAGCTCAAGGACCGGTAGGACATGGCCGCTCGCTGCAGATACTGAAGCGCATAAGGCTCACGCAAGCAACATCGCGAGGCCAGCCGCAAAGAGGGTACCAAGAAAATTCACGCCATCATTGTTAAGCCACCCACGACGTTCTAAAGTCGCGCCCAAAAAGCTGTCGAAGATCATCCCTGCGCTGCCGGCCAGTAGTGCGATCCAAAACCAACGTGCGGGAACGACTCGTGTCAGCACGCACACCGCGGCAACCACAGCCGCCGCAACAATTCCCGCAACCGTCCCCATAATCGTGACACCGCCGTCGGTTCCGGTGGGTACAAGCTTGAACGTCGTTATCAGGCGAGCGCTTCCATCGCGCGCCTGCCCGAGTTCGCTTGACACGGTGTCTGCGGCAGCTTCCGACAATGCCGCAGCCGTTGCCAGTACACATATGAGTTTGCCGGTGAAGGCAAAGGCAACTGAAAATGCGGCCGCTGTCGACAGATTGGCCAAAACCTGGGAGGCGGTCCGCCCTTGATCGTTTTCAGCCATCCCAAGCCTTTGTTTCCGGCGATAACCAAACCGTGTGGCGATCCAGGTGAGGGCGAAGACTGAAATAAGGGCGCCGAAAGCACCAGGGCCACTGCTGGCGTACAGCAGGAATGCCACCATGGCCCCGGCGATCGATCCCGAGACGCTCACCCCTCGCACCAGTCTCGCCAACGAAGCGAAAGCGATTGTAAGAAGGGCAGCGGCGACCAACGGCATGGCGCCAAACTGCGGCAGCGACCCTACGCAATAGAAATCGACCATGGGGTTCAGGGCAGAGATCTTACAGGTACCACACTATAGCTTGGGTTCGAATTACGGGAGCCACAACTCGTCGTCATTTCAGTTTCGATTACCGCCGCGACCTTTGTGCATCAAACACTTGGATGTAGTTTAAACTCACGATCTCGGCGCGGCTCTGGCGCCGTCACATACAGGGGACACTATGGCGGCCTCCGTTTGGTCTGGATACCTTACTTTCGGCCTTATCTCCATGCCGGTTCGTCTTTTCTCCGGCGCACGCAGTTCTGGAATTTCCTTCAACATGCTGCATCGTACCGACCACTCCCGGTTGAAGCAGCAGTACATTTGTCAGGCGGAAAATGTGGTTGTGGATCGCAGCGACATCGTAAAGGGATACGAATACCGCAAAGACGAGTACGTGGTCCTGGAACCGGAGGAGATCAAGAAAATTGAGCCCAAGACCGCGAAAACGATGGAAATTCTCGAGTTCGTCAAAGCCAATGACGTTGATCCGATCTATTTCGAGTCTTCCTACTACATGATGCCCGAAGAGGCCGGGCGCAGGCCGTATGCCCTGCTAACCAAGGCGCTTGAAGAGAGCGAGTACTACGCCATCGCGAAGCTGACCATGCACAATCGCGAATACACCGTCATCGTTCGCCCTCATGAGCATGGCTTGATGCTGCACACCATGTATTACGCCGACGAAGTCCGCGAAGTCGAAGGTTTCGGCGCTCCCGATGTTGAACTCAAAGACGCTGAAGTCAAGGTGGCCCACCAATTGATCGAAGCCTTGGCCGCCGAGTGGGAGCCCGAGAAATTCCACGACACTTTTCAGGACAATCTCAAGAATCTGATTCAGACCAAGCTGGAAGGCGGCAAGATTGACGAAGTGGAAAAACCGAAGAAGCTGGCGCCGGTTGTCGACCTGATGTCCGCGCTGAAGCAGAGCCTCGCCGAGATGGAAGGCAAAAAGAAACCCGCGGCTGCTGCCGGCGGCGATCGCCCTGCCAAGCGCTCCCGCGGCAGAGGGTAAGCAATGTATTGTTCGGATCGACGGCCGAAGCTGAGGGCTTTGTGATCCTCGTAATTCCAGATTTGGTGTTTCCTGCGGGGCAATCTCTCGGCGTGCTTTGCGATCTCGGGGTTAAATTACCGCGTCTTCTGGCGCAGATCGCATCCAAGCTTTAAAATAAGAAACTTTCCCGGTCTATGTGGACATTTTCAGGACGTGGTCTGTCGGGCAGGTCCCTAGCGGCGCTAAAGTTTGCCGGCATCCTCCTGATTGTGCTGATCGAGGGCTCCTGCGGCGACTACTACCGCCCGGTGGCGTTCCCGATTGTTCCAACCCCGCCAAACCCGGCGCAGACGCATATCGCAGTGGTCATCACCGGGAACGGGGTCAACAATCCCGGAGCAAGTACGACCATCGATGTTTCCGGCGATAGTGCGGTGTCCCAATCCTCGGTGGGCATTATGCCCGCCCATGCACTGCTGGCTGTGGGAGGCATAAGTGTCTTTGTTGCGAATCGTGCAGACGATTCCGTCTCTATGTTCTCTCCTTCCGTTGCAGCACCGGTAACCACGATTAGCTTGCCCGCCGGTTCAGCGCCAGCATTTGTCGCGTCAACAGAAATCGCAACGGTTTATGTAGCGGATGCAGGCGTCAACTCGGTTTCGGCAATCTCAACCGCAAACAATGTTCTTACCAACACGATATTGCTCGGCGGTTCTCCAGTGGCGATGGCGGAAATGCCAAATGGCCAGAAGCTCTATGTGGCGATGGTAGCAGCGAATGGCGGGACCGCATCGGTCGCGAGCATCAATAGCATCGACAAAAGTGTAAATGCGCCCATCGTTGCCTCCGCCACCGCACCTTGGACTTCGCCGGCGTGGGTTGCTTCGCGGTCGGATGGACAAAGAATTTACGTTCTCGATAAGGGCAGCGGCTTCGTTTCGGCGATTGATACCGCTTCCGACACTATCGTGGGAACTCCAGCTGCGGTTGGAGTTGGTGCGGATTACATGGCGTATGACCCAAACCTCAATCGTTTGTATGTCACCAACCCGGCCACGGGCGTCGTCAGTTCTCTGGACGCATCGAACGACAATCTCACTGCGATGACGACGACGGTCGCGAACGCGATTTCGGTCGCTCCGCTTCCGGATGGAACCCGCGTCTACGTTGCCAGTGCGACGGTCAGCGGCACTGCACCAAACCAGACGGTCGCCTCCGGCGTTACGGTTCTTAGCACATCGAATTTAAGCATCAAGACCACGGTACCTCTGACTTCGACGAAGCTCGCGTGCACCAGCATGACCTGGTCCGAGTTGTCGATTGCAGCGGCAGCCGATAGTTCGCGGGTTTTCGTGGGAAATTGCGATGCGGGGCAGACGTCGGTAATCCAGACTTCAAATGATAGTTTGCTGCTGAATATCCCCGCGCCGTTGGGGGCATTCGCACCACCCGCGACCAGCGCGCCTCCGCAAAATCCAGTTTTTGTTCTTACCGGGCCGTGAGCATCGTTCGGCGTAGCTCTGCCCTTTCTGCGTTCAAGGTGTTCTTCGGCTTTTCTTGCGCCCTTTGTGGCCTATGGCTTTTTGAGTTCTCTCCGGGAACACACGCGCGAATATCTTGTCCACGTTGCGTAATTGGCGGCTCAAGTCGAATGCCCGATCCACCTGCGCACGTGGAACTCGTCCGGTGATGGCTTTATCCGATAGCACGAGCTCGCGAAAATTCAATCCCTCTCGCCAGGCATCCATCGCATGTTTCTGCACCAGCCGATAGGCGTCTTCCCGGGACATTCCGTGCTCGACCAAATCCAGCAGCAACTGCCCGCTGAAAACTAATCCACCCGTGCTCTCCAGATTGGCGAGCATGCGGTTCGGGTAAACGAACATTGTGTCCATCAAGTTCGTGGTTTTCTGAAGCATGTAATCGACGAGCGTTGTCGAGTCGGGAATGATTACTCGTTCCACCGATGAATGCGAAATATCCCGCTCATGCCACAAGGCGACGTTTTCGAATGCGGCTTGCGCATTTGCCCGCACCACGCGCGCGAGACCGCTGATTTGCTCACAGGTGACGGGATTCCGCTTATGCGGCATCGCCGACGAACCTTTCTGTTTTTCGCTGAAGAACTCCTCAGCCTCGCGAACCTCGGTGCGTTGCAAATGACGAATTTCAGTCGCGATCTTATCGAGGCTGCTGGCAATCACCGCGAGAGTCGCCAGATATTGAGCATGGCGATCACGCTGAATTACCTGCGACGAAATCGCCGCGGCTTTCAATCCCAGCCGGGCGCATATTCTCTCTTCCAAATCAGGACTCAGATGAGCGAATGTGCCGACCGCCCCAGAAAACTTGCCGACGCGCAGGTCCTCTGCTGCCAATGCAAACCGCTGAATATTGCGTTGATTTTCCGAATACCAGTTCGCCAGCTTTAAGCCGAATGTGATTGGCTCGGCGTGGATGCCGTGCGTGCGTCCGATCATGGGAGTGTCCTTGAACTCCCAAGCCCGTCGCTTGAGCACGTCGGCCAACCTGTCGAGATCGGCGCCAATGATCTCGGAAGCTTGGCCGATCAGCAGCGCCTGCGCCGTATCGACAACGTCATTCGACGTCAGGCCGTAATGAAACCAGCGAGACTGGGGCCCAACAATCTCGGCGACGGCGGTCGTGAACGCGATCACATCGTGGCGAACTTCGGCTTCGATCTCGTGAATGCGTTCGAGATTGAAATCGGCGCGTTCGCGGATCGCCTTGGCGGCATCCTTCGGGACCATGCCGGCCTGCGCCAAAGTCTCGGTGGCTGCGACCTCAACGGCCAGCCAGGTACGAAAACGGTTTTCGTCGCTCCAAATACGGCCCATCTCCGGGCGGGTATAACGCGGAATCACGGTTTCACCTCGATTCAAATCTATGGAGCCTGCCCATCCTCGTGCGGCGTAACCCAACCCGAGGAACACAGGGACTAGGGATTCTAAATGGAGAGGCGATGGGATTGCCAAGTCACGCAGAACGATGCCGGTGACACGAGCGGCTTCTCCGGGAGTGCCCCGAAAAGCATGGCGAGTGAGTTATCCCCTGATTCAAACTATGTCGTGCTACGATAGAGAATAGAAATGGTCTCGATACGATATAATCCGCGCCATGGAAAGATCACTCACCGTGGCTGATTATCAATCCCTCGCCGAACTGCGTTACCAGGTCCGCCGCTTTCTTCATTTCAGCGAAGAAGCGGCGCGCAAAGCCGGCCTCGAGCCGCGACAACATCAGTTGATGCTAGCGCTGAAAGGGTTGCCGCAGGGAGTCAGGCCTCGCATTGGCGAGTTGGCTGAGCGTTTGCAAATCCAGCACCACAGCACGGTGGAACTGGTCAATCGCCTCGCCAATGGCGGATATGTCCGTAGGGAGCGGGGCGGCGAGGACCGCCGCGAGGTACTGCTGTCCCTGACTACCAAAGGCGAAAAGGTTCTGAAGGAACTGTCGCTGCACCATCGCGCCGAGCTGCGCATGCAAGGCCCTGCCCTGATCTCGGCGCTTCGACGCGCCATTCAGATGAGCAAGAGGGGCGATGGTTCAGGTACCAGAACCACGTCCGCCCAGAGGAGACATAGCTAGCTAATGCCCGAAATTTCCAGCGCTGTATCCAATAGCAATCCTCCGCCTGCAACCATTGGTGCGACTGGGGCCCAGGTCGCCGATGTCCGAGTTGCCGAGCCGGCACAATTCCGGATGGTTCTCATCTCGTTCCTGGCCGGCGGCATCGGCCTCATTGCCGGCCTGATTGCATTTGTCCTGTACAAACTCATTGGCCTGTTCACGAACATTTTCTTCTATCACCGCTTCGTGGCCGAGTTTGTCAGTGCCCGCCACAACCAGCTCGGCCCTTGGGTGATTCTGGTACCCGTGATCGGTGGAATTGTCGTCGGCTTCATGGCGAAGTACGGCAGCTCGAAGATTAAGGGACACGGCATTCCGGAAGCTATGGAAGCAGTTCTCGTGAACCGCAGCCGCATTGAGCCGCGGGTGGCGATTCTGAAGCCGCTTTCCGCTGCAATTGCAATCGGCACCGGCGGTCCCTTTGGCGCTGAGGGACCCATCATTCAAACGGGGGGCGCATTCGGATCACTGGTCGGGCAAGCATTTCACACCACGGCGTCCGAACGCAGGGCTCTGCTCGCGTGCGGTGCGGCCGCCGGAATGTCCGCCACTTTCAATACGCCGATTGCCGGCGTGATTCTCGCCATCGAACTGCTTCTCTTCGAATTCAGGGCACGATCGTTCATTCCACTGGTTATTGCCAGCACGCTGGCCACCGCTGTTCACATGCAGCTTTTGGGCGCAGGGCCGATGTTCAAGGTTTCGGCAATGAACTTCGGAATTCCGCGTGCGCTCCCGTTTTATTTGATCCTGGGTGTCGCCTGCGGCCTGGCCGCCGTCGGATTCAGCAAACTGCTGTACTTTACCGAAGACCTGTTCGAAAAGCTTCCGATCGATGAACTATGGTGGCCCGCGATCGGGGCCTTGGGCCTCGGCATTATTGGCTACTTCGTCCCGCGGGTCTTAGGAGTTGGCTACGACACGATCGGCGACATACTGAATGCCAATCTGGCGTGGAAGTTGCTGCTGGTAGTAATGGTCGCGAAAGCGGTAGCGCTTGTGATCTCGCTGGGTTCGGGGACCTCGGGCGGTTTGCTGGCTCCAATGTTCATGTCCAGTGCCGCTATGGGCGGAGTTTTCGCCATGGGGATGGACCGCATCTTCCCCAGCGCGAATCTTTCGGCCGGAGCATTCGCCCTGGTCGCCATGGGAGCCGTGTTCGGCGCAGCGTCGCGGGCGACGTTCTCTTTCATCATTTTCGCTTTTGAAATTACACGCGATTACAACTCTGTCCTGCCGCTGATGCTTGTAAGCGTCATCGCTGACGGTATCGCCATGCTTCTGATGCCCCGCGCCTCGATCATGACCGAGAAGCTGGCGCGCCGCGGACTGCACATCCATCAGGAGTACGAAGCGGATGTGCTGCAGCAGATGATGGTCTCGGAAACCATGGACAAGGAGGCGCCTACTGTTCCTGCTGGAATGCGGGTGGGCGAACTGGCCGATCTCATCGCGCGACGCGACCCCAGGTTTAGCGAGCATCAAGGCATGGTCGTGGTGAACTCTGACGGCAAGCTTGCGGGAGTCATCACCCGCGGTGATGTTCTTCGCGCGCTCGACAAAGATCCCACGGGTGCCGTGTCGGTTCTGGATGCCGGTTCCCACGATGTGGTCGTTACTTATCCCGACGAACTGTTACACGAAGCATCCGCCAAAATGCTTCGCAACAATATTGGACGCTTGCCCGTGGTAGACCGGGGCGACCCCAACCGTGTGGTTGGCTATTTAGGCCGTCCTGGGATTATGGCTGCGAGGTTACGCCGGCTGGATGAAGAACACGTTCTGGAACCGGGATGGATAAAGAGACGGCGAAAGCAAGTGCAAACTCGTTAATGGCGATTGCTTTCGGCGGTTGCGATTAAAGGTCTTAGCGCCCGCACGGAAACTCCCAACGTTCCTCCAGAGAAGCCGTCCAGGTACGCGGCGTTGATCCCGATCACTTCGCCTCGCGAGTTAAAAACTGGGCCGCCGCTGGCTCCATGAGCTGTTGGGGCATCGTAGATCAGCTTGTCTCCGACAACATCTCCCAAGTGGCCGCAAGTCGCCGACGGTCGAATCAATGACAGCGCTGCCAACTCGCTAGCCGCGCCTTGGTCGTCATGCCGAAACGCTAGCCTCTGATAAATTGCTGGCGGCGATTTCGCCACCATGCCCAAAACTCCCATCGGGTATCCAACTACCGAAACAAGTTCTCCGGGCAAGGGTGCGGCTTCCGCGAGCGGCAAAGGACGAAGCTGCCCGACGAAGTGCGAATCCTGAACCTGCAATATCGCCAGATCACCTTCCGATGACAACGCGGCTGCCGTAACCGTGACAGGCTCCGGGGATCCGGGGAAATAGGCCACCAGTTTTTCCAGGTGAGCTTGCGCGCCGCGGCGAATCAAAATGTCTGCGTCCGGATCCTGAAACCATGGTTCGGCGACGTGGCGATTAGTCGCCAGCAATCCATCTGCGACCAGGAAAGCCGTGCCGGAGATACGTGCGCGCAGGTCTGGGTCGTGCCCCGCAAAACCCACGTGATAGACGCCAAAAACGTAGCAGATGGAACTGCGATATCGATTCAACACCATGGAGGGCATCGCCTGCTCTTGCTTAAGCTGCTGAACTTCGTGCTTCAGCCCTTGTAGCTCGTCTTGCAGGTCGTGTGTGGCGCTGGCGGCACGATAATGCGCCACAAGCCCTATCGTGACCAGCAGAAATACTCCGAGAAGGCCATGAATAACTTTCTCCCAGGCGCTGCAAACCGGTTCTTCCTGCAATTTAGGGTCGCTCTCCGGCATGGTGGGCTTTCCCCTGGCACATGGGGGAGCGCGGCGGCCAGGCAATCTGTGAGGCTCTATGCTCTCGCCTTGTGCAGCCGCCTGCTAGGGTACGGAAGGGCCTTGTCCCGATGACATAAGAGATTGACTGGAGGGCAGCGGCTTAGAGCTGAAATCCGGGTGCCGAACCTGAATGTTTATGATTGGACGCGAGTGATATCAATTGTGACACTCGGAATTCCGCCTACAGGGTTCACTGTATTCGAGCAGATGTGCTCTGTCTGGTAGCGTTAGGCTTTCACCAGGAGGCTTTATGATCGGTGCGCCTCGCATCTCGTACCACGAAGGCGATCATGTTTGCACCCTTTTCTCGTCTCCGGAGGAACAATTGCGAGCTGCTGTCGAGTACATCCGGGCCGGCCTTGCCCGACGCGAGCGTTGCCTGTGGGTGTCCTGCGAACGCTCAGTTCCAGAGTTCCGCGAGGCACTGAAACAAGCGGGAATTGACGTCAAGGCTGAAGAAGCCCGCGGCGCACTTCTGGTTGTGTCGAAAAACGAGGGGCATTTGAAGGGCGGGTCGTTTGATCCCGACCGCATGATTGCCATGCTCCATCAAGCGGTCAAAGACGCACTCGATGCCGGCTTCAGCGGGCTTTGTGCTGGTGGCGATATGAGCTGGCTGCTGGACGAAGCGCCCGGATCCGAGCGACTGGTTGAGTACGAAGCCCGATTGAATCACTTCTACAAATCCAACCATGCCCTTGGTCTTTGTACGTACAACGTGAGGACCATGCCTGCGGCACTTCTCGATGATTGCCTGGCCACTCATCCCACCGTGCGCGTGGAAGGCTCAATTCTCATGGAGAATCCCTTCTACGAACTTCCGGAGAAGGCGATGTCGCGCATTGCTCGTCCGCAGGATATTGATCGCAAAATTCGGGAGATCCAGTCCATGCGAAATCTGCCCTGATGGGTCTTCTTCACTGCAAAGCTACACATTTTTTTGGTTTTCGAGGGCCCCCTGAGAAATGAACATTCCCGCGAGTCGAGTCGATTGCTTCACCAATGGCGATCACGTTTGCCTTTTCTACAAGAATCCTGCCGAACAGGTGGCAACAGTCGGTCCTTTTGTGCAAGTTGGACTGCTTCGTAACGAGCGGTGTTTCTGTATCCAGAATCAGCTAACGAGGGAACTGCTGATCAGCTGGCTTGCCGAGCACCGAATTGACACGAAGAGGCAAATCGAGCGCGGAGCTCTCGTCTTCCTTGAACCAAGCGATGTGTACCGTCATCGCGCGGATGGATCGCTTGACAGCGGTGCCATGGTTAAACTCTTGGAAGGCGCGCTGCAGGAATCTCTTGCATTGGGCTTCTCCGGGTTTCGTCCCACGGGAGAGGTGGTGTGGGAACTTCGCGACGCACAATGCTGCGCACAGCTTCTGGAATACGAGATGCTGCTGGAGCGCTATCTGCCGGGCAGACCCGCGGTGGGATTGTGCCAGTACGATGTACGACGATTTGAGTCGGCCCAGTTAGCGGGCATTCTTGCGACACATCGGCTCGCCTTGCTGTCCGGAGAGGCGGGACGGCACGCGATGCGTTTGCGCAAGGGCGGCATTTTCGCTGACATTATTGTGGACGAGCGCGACCACGGTCTTTTCCACTATACGGTTCAGAAAGACGGCGTTTCCGACATACTGGCGCTTGGGCAGGCCGAGAGTTTCCGCTCTGCGCTTTCCGCTGCGCAGGTTCATTTGACGCCCCTTAGCTGATCTCGACAGATAGGCAAGCCAATCAGCCGGATCAACGCGCCACAAGTTTCCGTACTTGCTGGCCCGCCGGCAGACTGTCACCAAGTTCCCGAACCGTCCGCATAAGCAAGGGATGCTGCACATCCGGCGCAATCTCGGCTAAAGGCTCCAGAACAAAGCGGCGTTCGTGCATCGCCGGATGCGGGATCGTCAGATCCACCCTGTCGATTACGGAGTCCCCAAACAAAAGGATGTCGATGTCGATGGGGCGCGGACCTTTTTCCTGTGTCCTGTGGCGGCCCATCTGTCGTTCCAGAGCAAGAATGTCCGCGAGCAATTGTTTCGGCGTCTTTTCTGTGTCCAGTTTCACAGCGCAATTAATGAACCATGGTTGGGCGGTGAACTCGACAGGTTCGGTTTCATAGAAGGACGAGACGCTAATGACTTGGCCAAAGTTCCTCAACTGGTCAATGGCGGTGTTCAGGTTACCGAGCCGATCGCCAACGTTGGACCCCAATGAGAGATAGACCGTCTCCACAGCAAGCAGTCTGCCGCTTTTAACCCGCGGTTTCCAGACTATTTTGAGGTATCGCACTTAAGACTTGCGGCTCGCTATTCGGCGGCTTGATCCTTAGACCTGAGCCACTTAGTGGACCCCGGTGTCCTCGGTGGTTTTCAACCTAATGCTTGCCATCCATCTAAAAATCGCCCGCGCCCGGCGTCTCGTGCAGATGCTTGAAGACGATGCTCCTTTGCTCGCCCGCCGCGTAGCCGATCTCACACCTGAACACCAGCGCGCCGCCAAGGAATATGCGACACGACTCGCCACGCAGGCCAGGGCCGAACTCGAAAAGCTGATCCAAGAGCATTCGTTCTGGAATTCAGGCGAGTTTACCCCTGAAGCCGCTGATTAGAACCGGGCAGAACTAAGCAGGAGGAGCGGGGCTGCACGTCAGGATTGGCGTGGCCCGGGTATTGCCGTCTTCGACGGTCGTTTCCTCCCATAACGTCTTGTCGCGCAGCAGGCGCGACACCAATGCTGTGTGCATCGCGTGGCCGGCACGGTCGGCAACCACTTTGCCGAGAATCTGTCGCCCCAGCAGGGCAAGGTCTCCGATCAAGTCCAGGATCTTGTGACGTACGAATTCGTCCTGAAAGCGCAATGGTGGATTCTCAACCCCGGTTTTGCTGAGGACAATGCAATTCTCCGGTGCAGCACCGCGGATCAGCCCCATATTGCGCATGGCCCGCTCGTCTTCCCTCGCGCCAAACGTGCGAGCCGCAGCCACGTCGCGCAGGTAGTTGCCATTTTCCAGTTCCACCGTGAAGCTTTCTTTGCCAATCAGAGGATGCGGGAAGTTGATGCTGTAAGAAACTGAATAGCTTTCACCGGGATACACAGCAATGAACTTGTCCCCTTCGCGAAGTTCCAACTGCTTTCGAATCCTGAGATAGTTTCGTGCGCGCCGTTGTTTGCGAATTCCTGCTTTCTGAATCAACGCCACGAATGGCTGTGAACTGCCGTCAAGAATGGGAAGCTCAAGGTTATCGAGCTCGACGATTGCGTTGTCGATCCCAGTTCCCATGAAGGCCGAAAGGATGTGCTCCGTGGTTGAGATCAGCACGCCTTTCTTCATCAAGCTGGTAGCGTAACTGACTCTCGCGACGTTTCGGCTTACGGCCTCGACTTCAAAACCGTCCAGGTCGGTGCGCCGAAAAACAATGCCGGACTCGGCGGGGGCGGGAAGAATCTTTATATTGACCGGCGCGCCACTATGCAAACCAATGCCGGAGCAACCCACGGTCTCACGAATTGTCTGCTCACATTTCAGGTTCAGTCCAGGTACGGCATTGTACTATCAACAGCTTACAGCTCAAGTCAACGATTGCGACTGTGGCTAAAAAGCAACAATTAAAGGTATTTTGAACACTGCGAAGGGGGCAAAGCGGCCAGTTTTGCCACGCTACTTCACTTTATTGGGATCGTAAGTGATGCTCGCCTCGAATAGCGAGTCACTGAGTCCTTTGTTGTACTCCACCGAGTGCAGAAATCGTTGATTCGACATGTCGCCGTTGTAGAAGCGGGTCACGCTGAACGGGGTCATGACTCCCTGGACCGGGCGATAGTTGTCGTACACTTCGTCCTCGACATTGCGCTCTTTGTCGGTGGGATCGCGCCAGGAGAACGTCTTTTTGACAGGCAAATGCGTGTTTGAATCCAGGTATAGGGTCACTGCCTCATTGCGGGCATTCATGATCGTGACCTGCTGCGTATCCTTCTGCGCCGCGACGGTCGAGCCTTCGTAGAACAGCGCGATGCCCGGCTCATTAATCCATTCGCGTAAAACCACATCCAGCGCATAGTGCTTCCGCCGCAGGTAATCGCTGACCGCCTTGGGATCATCTGCCCGCGTCCCCTTGTACGTAATCTCGTATCCTTCATTTCCGCGATAGATGTATTTCACATCGCGTTTCTTGGTGAGTTCCAGTCGGTCCTTGTCGGGATATTTGTAGAAGCGCCAGAACACGACGCCCGCTCCCTCCGATTCACCATGATGAAAGCCATAGGTGCGCCCTTCCTGGCTGATGTCCTGGATCGTCAGGTAAGCCTGCCCGCCAAGCGCGTCTATGGCCTGATTGATCAGCGCTCGCGCTTTCTTTGCATTTTCCTGATCAACCTGCGCGGATTGGACCGGCTCCGCGGGGGGAGAAGCTTGCGCAAGGCTCGTTGCGCTCAGCAGAAGTAGCAGTGCGAGATGTCTCATGCCCTATTGAATAAGACGCTCTGAAATCAATTGTAGCTGCCCGCGCTCAAACCACACCGCAACAGTACTAGCCGACCAGAACTGCTCCCCCGTTGACGTTAAAGATCTCGCCGGTGATAAAGCCGGCATGGGGAGTGCATAAAAACAGGATTGGCCCGGCAATCTCTTCCGGTTTGCCCGCGCGGCCCATCGGGATCACACCGAAAATCAGTTTGCTGGTTTTAGGATCACGCAACGCGGATGCGGACATATCTGTATCGACCCATCCCGGCGCAACACAGTTCACGTAGATTCCTTGCGGCGCCAGTTCACTGGATAAGCCCTTCGTCATGCTGATCAGCGCGCCCTTCGTGGCTGCGTAATCACAGTGGTAGGCTTCGCCGCGCTGCCCCGCAGTCGAACTTACCAAGACAATGTGTCCGGCAACATTGCCGGATATGCGTTGCCGTTTCATCCGTGCAACCGAGCCTTTGATCAGCCCGAATACAGCGTCCAGGTTGATCGCGACGGTGCTGTGCCATTGCTCGTCCAGCATCACATCGACCGGCGCATCTTCAGGCGGCCAAACGCCATGGTTCGCAACCAGGATATCGAGGCGTCCGAAGCGCTCGACGGCTGCTTTGACTAGAGCTTGGGCGCTCTCAGTGGCCGCTAAATTGCAGCAAATGGCGGTGCAGCGTTCGGGGCCGAGTTCTTTGACAAGCTGTTCGGCTTTTTCTCGCGCCTTTTCATAGCTGAATACGACTTTTGCGCCAGCCGCGACGAACATTCTCACCGTCGCAGCCCCGATTCCGCGCGAGCCGCCGGTAATCAGTGCAACTTTGTGTTCAAGGGATAGTGTGACCGACACAGCAACATGGTTTCCGGTTCTCTCGAATTGGTCAAGTGCTGTGCCTGACCCGGCCCCTTCATAACTACCTTGGACACGAAGGGTCACCAGGGACTTGGATTGACGTCTGGTTCCTGTTCTTCTTGTCTCAAGCCGCGAAGCAGTGCCTTCTGGGATACCGATGATCAGCGGTCACGTCTTTCCGTGATTTCAGTCACCGCCCGTTGCACTCTCTACAACCTAGGATCAAATCCAGGAGAGGAAACATAAGTTGCTGGTATTAAAGGGCATCTTCGAAGGCGAGATCTGGTTCGGGAATGCTGTCGCCGAGAACGAAAAGACGGAGGGGTTATGCCTCATACCCTGACGACCTGCACCTTTTGCGGCGTCGGCTGCGGCTTGTATCTCGAAAGCGCCGGCAACAGTGTTATTGGGGCGTATCCCAGCTTCTCTCACCCGACGAATGCAGGCAAAATCTGCCTCCGCGGCTGGCATGGACATGAGATCGCCAGCTCGCCGGATCGCCTCAAAAAGCCTCTGATTCGCCGAGAAGGTCACTTGATCGAGACCGCTTGGGACGAGGCCTTGGCCTTCATTGCTGCCCGTATTCGCGAACTTCGCGAACGCTATGGACCGGACGCGCTGGCCTTCGTTAACTCTCCGCGCTGTTCAAACGAAGAGTCCTATCTGCTTCAGAAACTTGCCCGTGCAGTGATCGGTACCAACAACATTCATCATGGCACCGGTCCCTATTCTCACAATTCCATCGATGTCCTCACGAACATGTTGGGGACTGCCGCCACAACCAACTCGATTTCGGAACTGGCCGAAAGCGAAGTCATTCTTGTAGACGGAATGGATCTTGGCCGCCGGATGCCGACGATCGCAGGCGCGGTTCTCCGGGCCAAGCTCCACGGCTCCAAGCTAATCGTCGTCGGAACTCGTCGTCATCGACTGGTCGAAAACGCGGACCTCTTTCTGCAGATCAAACCCAATACGGAAACGATGCTGTATGGCGCCATCGCGAAGGTAATCGTCGATCGCGGTTTAGCGCAAACCTCGTTTATCAGGAACAGGTGCCAGAATTACGACGAATTCCTTGACCAGATTCACCACTACGACCTTCTGGAATCGGCCGCTGTTTGCGATGTGTCTCCGGATCTCATCGAGGCCGCCGCGATCGCCTTTGCGCAAGCCCGTTCTGCCGCGCTTCTCTATTCCGCCAGCATGCAAGAGCGCACCAAGGACACGATCGAAGCAGTCATAAATCTGGTGTTGCTTACGGGAAATTTGGGAAAACAGGGCGGCGGCTTATTTGCCCTCACTGAGCAGAACAACCTGCAAGGCACATGCGACATGGGCATGCTGCCCGATCGGTTGCCAGGTTACCGCCGGGTTGAGGATGACAATGCTCGTCTCGAGCTGGAGAAACTCTGGCACTGCAAAATCCCATCGCGGCCCGGATTAATTTCCGATTCCATCTTCAAAAATCACAATTCTGTCAGCCTCAAGGGCCTATGGCTATCCCGGCACGAACCGTTCAGCAGCGCAGCCGCCGACGTCACTGAATTCTTCGATCAGCTTGAATTTTTCGTGGTCCAACACATCTTCTTGACCGAAACGGCGGAACGCTACGCAGACGTCATCCTGCCCACGACGGCTTATGGCGAGGAGCGAGTCTCGTTCACTAATACCGAACGACGGATTCAACTGGCTCAGCAGGTGGTGGAACCAGGGTTGGATCTGCTTCCCGCATGGGAACAGATCGCGAAAATTGCGTGCCTTCTTGGCGCCGACTGGAGCTATGACTCGGCAGCGGATGTCATGGATGAAATCTGCCAGGCTGTTCCTTTTTACAGCGGCGCCAGCTACGAAAACCTGGTTCGCGAATACGGGCGCCAATGGCCTTGCACCAAAGATCACCCTATGGGAACTCGGTTTCTTTTCGCCCAACAAAATGGCAAAAAAACATTTCAGTTGATCCCGGTTCCCAAGCCAGCCCCGGGGCCACAAACCTCAAGCAACTTCCCCCTAATGCTCGTCTGTGGCAATTCGCTTTACTACTGGAACCAGAACGTCTTGATTCGGCACAGCGAGACTTTGCGGCGTGAGTACAGCATCCTGTTCACGGACTATCCGCACGGCTTCGTCGAAATCAATGCTGACGACGCAAAGGCGCTGGGAATTTACGACGGGCAAAAAGTCCGTATCTCGAGCCAGTCGGGTTTCGGTATCTCGAACGCGCGCGTGACCCATGACGTACGAAAGGGAACCGTTTACGTGCCTTACTTTGAGCGGCAACTGGAGCAGCAGATTCTCGGCAATGAGTCATCGCGCTCGCTCGTCCCGGTGCAGGTCGCCAAGGAGGTTGCATGAAAGCTCGCATCCTTCGCCGCGACGAGGTTTTGAAGATTGTAGACCGGCTTCGCCAAATGAGGTACGAGGTCGTTGCACCGTTTCACGGCCGCGGCCGCGATACCTATTTCGATACCGTTACCGACAACAACCGCGACCGGATCCAGATTCATCTTCCCAATCCATATTACCCGCCTAAGAAATTCGTCTTCCCGCATATTGAGCGGCTGATGAAATTCCAGCGCAGTAACGGTGACATTCATATCGAGGCAACGTACGAACAGCCGAAGCGCGCGATCTTCGGCATTCGCTCCTGTGATCTTGCCGGAATTTATCACCTTGACCGTTTCTACCTGGGCCGTGAATTCCGCGACGTTTATTACGAAAACCACCGCAAAAATCTTTTCCTTGTGAATATTGTTTGCACCGACCCGGACCAGGACATTGGCGAAGACTGCTTCTGCATTTGCACTGATACAGGCCCCGCTGCTCGCGAGATATTTGACTTGCAGCTTATGGATCTCGGTGACGAGTTCATGGCTGTCGCGGGAACACCCGCAGGGGAAACCTTGTTCGCGGATCCAATTTTTCGGCAGGGAACACCTGCGCACATTGAAAAGCGCCGCGCGTTACTGGATCAGCTACGCCACAGTTTCAAGAAACAAAGCACGAGCTGGTTCTCGACGACGGTTCGTTACATTTCTCACAGCGAAAGTCTGGAGAAGACCTGGGAAGAAATCGGCAACCGCTGTTTCGAATGCGGCGGCTGCACTTACGTGTGTCCCGCCTGCACCTGCTTCACCGTCAGCGACCGCCAGATCGGTCCCAACGAATTCGAGCGGGTTCGCACTTGGGATGCCTGCGCACTCAGCGGGTTTACGCGCATGGCGGGCGGATTCAATCCCCGGCGCGCGGTCCACGACCGTCGCAACCGTCGGTTTTTCCGCAAACTCGCCTATTACTTCATTCAACGAGAGCTCTCCATGGCATGCGTCGGGTGTGGACGTTGCGCCGCCGTGTGTCACGGTGACATCGGCATGCCAACGGTGGTTGAAATGATCCGCCGCGCCACAGATGAGGTGATTAAGTGATGAGCGCCGGCACAGAAAACATTTATCTGCCGAAAATGGCCGTGCTCGACCGGGTCGTGTCGGAAATTGCGGACGTCAAGACTTTCTATTGGCGCTTCAAAGATGCCGAAGCTCAAGCTGAGTTCAAACATTTCCGCCCAGGGCAGTTTGCGCAGGTGTCACTGTTTGGCGTAGGCGAGTTCCCGACATCTTTACCGCCCAGCCCGACCGAGGATGAAACCTTCTTCACCGTGCGCCAGGTCGGGAGCTGCACCTCAGCCTTGCATCGGCTGACGCCCGGAGATCATTTTGCCGTTCGCGGGCCCTACGGTAACGGATTTCCGATGGAACAGTACTACGGGAAAAATCTGGTGTTCGTCGCGGGCGGAATCGGACTGATTCCGTTGCGGTCCTGCATTGTGTACGCGCTCAACAATCGTGACAAGTATCAGCGGATACAGATCTTCCATGGAGCAAAGACACCGAACGAGCTCATGTACGTGCCCAACCTTCATCAATGGGAGCAAACCCCAGGCGTTGAATGCTATTTAACCGTCGATCGTGCCAATAACGGCTGGAGCGGCAACGTAGGCGTTGTCGGAAGTCTCTTTAAGAAGCCCGGTGTCCAGGTTCCCGTCGAAAACACCATTGCTTTCGTCTGCGGCCCTCCCATCATGTTCCGCTTCGTGATTAAAGACCTGCTGGGAATGGGATTCGCGGAGCGGAACATTGTGTCCACACTGGAACGCTACATGAAATGTGGTGTCGGCAAATGTGGCCACTGCTGCATCGGTATGGCTTACGTCTGTGTCGATGGCCCGGTCTTTACTTACGAGCAGATCAAGCGCTTGGGGGAGGACATCTGATGAGGGACCTCCGCGAGCAGCTTCGGCAGATCTTCCAAGAACGGGTTTGCTTCATGGGTCTCGGTAACCCCGACTATGGTGATGACGGATTCGGCGTGTACTTGGCGCAATTGCTGATAGATGCTGGCGTGAGTGATGTCATTCTTGCCGGCAAAAGTCCCGAGAAGCGGCTGGATCAGCTCTCTGGATTCGATCACGTCATCTTTCTGGACGCCGTTGATCTCGGCACTGCGCCAGGGGCAGTGGCGCTGCTGGAATCCAGCCAGATGGCTGCCCGCTTTCCTCAGGTTTCCACCCACAAATTGAGCCTCGGACTACTGGCCCGGTGGATTGAATCCAACGAAAAAACTCGCGCCTGGCTGCTCGGCGCACAACCGGAGCACATGCAAGGAACGCAACTCACTTCCACCTTGCAGAAGACACTGCAATTGCTCATGGGACTCCTCATCGACTGTATCGGGGTGGCCGCTGTCGGCTACCCCGCCGAGCGGAAGCTCGGCAGCAAATCGGAGACGAACGCATGATGACGCCAGAACAAATTGTTTTCGCGGCGATCGTGCTCTGTGTTGCCGGATCGCTGCTGACGCTGGTCGCATCACGCCGTAAAGCTGTGGCTGGCTGGCTGAATTTTCTGCTCACACTCAGCTCGGCTTTGCTCGTCTTCTCCGCTGGTTTTAAAACCTTGATGGCCGGCTCTCCTCACCAGTCAGTCGAAGTGTGGGCAATCAGAGGAACTCTGCCGTTGCGCTTCCATGTTGATGGCTTTGCGACCATTTTCCTTATGCTCGCGGCCTTCATCGCCGTGTTTGCCGCGCTCTATTCGATCGCTTACATGCGGCATTACAAGGACTACGGCGTCGGCCGATATTATCCGAACTTCCTTTTGTTCGTTGGCGGCATGTACGGCTTACTCTGCACGACCGACATGATGTGGATCTTCTGCTTCTTCTGGCAGTTGATGACTCTGCCGAGTTTCCTTTTGATCCTCTATGAGTACAAGAAGCCGGAGAACCTCCGCGCTGCCAGGAAATACCTCCTCATGATGGAGCTTGCCTGCGCCTTAGTGATGCTGGGAGGTTGGATCCTCGGCGCGCCCGGTCAGATCAGCGGCATTGTTAAGTATGACTTTGAGAGTGTCAGCAACAATCTTCCGATTTTGCTCATGCTTCGCCCGCATTTCGTCACCCTGGCATTCGGCGTTTTCCTGATTGGCTTCGGCATCAAAGCCGGCATGTGGCCCTTCGGACAAATGTGGCTGCCCGATGCCCACCCTGCAGCACCATCTCCTGTCAGCGCGTTGCTCTCGGGCGTCATGATCAAGACGGGAATCTTCGGTCTTCTTCGCTATTTCCTTTTCCTTGTGCCGGCGAGCGTCACGTCAGCCTTTCCCCTCGGCAACTGGGGCATGTTGATCGCTATTTTAGGTACCATTACGCTGTTCACCGGCACAATGCAGGCGTTAAAGCAGGAACAATCAAAACGCCTGCTCGCATTCCATAGCATCGGCCAGATTGGCTACATCCTGCTGGGAGCCGGGGCGTGTATGGCGCTGCTACCGGCAGGCCCATCTGCCCCCACAGCTCTCGCCGCAATCGCCTTGACCGGTGCTTTGTTCCACGTGATCAACCATGGCCTGTTTAAGGGCCTGCTCTTCCTGAACGCCGGATCCATGCTGTACACAACCGGGACACAGGACTTAAACCAAATGGGCGGACTAATGAAATACATGCCGCTCACCGGGCTGACCGCCCTGATCGCTTCCTTCTCAATTTCCGGAGTCCCGCTGTTCAACGGATTCGCCAGCAAGTGGAGCATTTACGTGGCTACCATTCAGGGTGGCACGGTTGTACGATTCCTTCCACTCTGTGCCGTAGTCGCCATCCTCACCAGCGCACTTACGTTGGCGTCGTTCATCAAATTCTTTGGCGTAAGTTTTCTTTCGCGGAGCAGCGAGCTGATCAAGGTAAAAGCGGCCGAGGGCAGGCTTCGTGTGCCTGCGACCATGCAGATACCACAAGTCGTGTTCGCGCTTGGCTGCATCGTTTTGGGCGTAGTGCCCGGCTTAGCTTTCAATTACCTGGCAAGCGCCTTCCAAACTAGCGCGCAAGGTTCTCTGAACGCCCTGCGGACCAATCCCGCCTCTGTCCCGCTTCTCGGCTTAGAGGCGCCGCGTTCTTCGGCGCTCTTCGTGCCCGCTATCCTCGCTCTGCTGATCGGAGTGAGCTTCCTTCTGGTTTACGGAATCTCGAAGCTGGGCAGCGCACCTCGTCGTGCGGCCACACCCTGGCTCTGCGGCTATGCACAGGAAGCCGATTGCAACCGCTATGTGGCTCATAACTTCTATGGCGAGATCAAGCGTTACTTCCGATGGCTGGGAGGAACCGCGAATGGCGCGAAACCCGCGATGAGGAAGCTGACATGATCGCGCGCGACATGTTCGAGCAGTTCAAGCAGCGCTTCGGCCCGCTGATCAAGCGCGCCGACCTGCCCAGCGACCGGCGTCTTTTTGTGTACATCGACCCGTCCTCGGTGAAACACGTCTGCCAGCATATCTTCCGCGAACTCGATGCACGATACGTCGCCAGCATCGGCTGCGATGATCGCCCGTTCTCGGGAAAATTCCTGGTGCTGCACAATTTCGCTTTCGACAAAGATCACTTGCTTTGCGGCGTATTGGCTTACTTGCCTGCGGGTAACCCCGCAATCGACAGCATCACAGAGGTTGTTCCCGCCGCCGGTTGGGCGGAGCGCGAAATGCGCGATCTCCTCGGCATCGAGCCGGTTGGCCATCGCTATCCCAAGCGCCTGGTGCTTCCGGATGGATGGCCGGACGGCAACCATCCCCTCCGCAAAGATGTCCCCTGGAACCAGGTCCCAGAGGGGTTCGACGAAAGCCGCGAGTTCAAGTTCGATGAACCGCCCGAGGGATGCACGGTCGTCCCGTTCGGCCCCTTTCACCCCACGCTGGATGAGCCCGCCCACTTTCGTCTTTATGTGGAAGGCGAAATGGTACGCGGCTGCGAATATCGCGGATTCATGGTCCATCGCGGGATCGAGAAGCTTGCCGAGTCGGTGATGAGTTACAACGACATTCCTGTGTTGGCCGAGCGCATCTGCGGCATCTGCGGATGCGTGCACAACGTGGCCTACGTGCAGGCGGTTGAGGAAGCTGCCGGGCTGACGCCTCCGCCACGGGCCGAATACGTCCGCAGCATCATGCTCGAACTCGAGCGGCTGCACAGCCACTTGCTGTGGGTTGGTCTCGCCGGTCACATCCTCGGTTTCGACACGTTGTTCATGCAGAGCTTCCGCATCCGCGAACCGATCATGTGGATCGCGGAAAAGATCAGCGGTAACCGCAAAACTTACGCCCTGTGCGTTGTGGGTGGCGTTCGCTGGAACATCACCGCCGAACTCAGAACCGAATTGCGCCAGGTGCTCGACAAGCTTGAATCCCAATGGGGCACGTTGGTCAGCGCCGTTGCCCATGACAAGAACGTCCAAAAGCGCACCCGTGGGGTTGGAGTCGCCGACGCAGCCTTGGTAAAAAGCGCTGGGCTGATTGGTCCGGTGGCCCGCGCCGCTGGCGTCGATATCGATTGCCGCCGCGACCATCCCTACGCTGCCTATGATCGGGTCGAATTCAAGGTGATTACCGCTCGCGACGGCGACGTGTGGTCTCGGCTCATGGTTCGCATGCACGAGGTTTTCGAATCCATCAGCATCATTCGCCAGTGCCTGGAGAAAATGGAAGAGGGCCCGCTGCAGCTCGAAATTACCGATGAACTCCCAATTGCACGGATTGGAGTTTCATCGGTCGAAGCGCCTCGCGGCGAGAGCCACCACTTTGTCATTACCGGCGAGAACAATCGCCCACGGCGCTGGCGCGTGCGCGCCCCCACCTATCAGAACCTGCAAGGTGTGCCGGCCATGATCAAAGACCAGCAGATTGCGGACATGACCATTTCCCTCGGCAGCATCGATCCGTGCTTCTCTTGTACCGATCGCCTGGAGACGATCGATTTGCGCTCAGGTGCGGTGAAAGTGTGGTCGCAAAAAGAATTACTGCAGTTGACCCAGAGTAAGAAGGACGCGCGATGCCAGTGATCTCAACTATTGCCGGGTGTGTTGCGAATGTGGGCCTTGTCCTGCTGTTGGCTCCGCTCGCCCAAGGCATTTTGCGCAAGCTCACCGCCCGTATTCAGTCGCGCCAAGGCCCGCCCCTGTTACAGCCTTATTTCGACCTGCTCAAGCTGCTGGGCAAAGAAGACATCGAATCAGGCGAGTTCCCGCCCATGCAGCGGTTTGCTGCCTACCTGTCGCTTTCGACGGTGCTGGCGATCGCCTGCTTCGTTCCCATGGGCTTTTCTGCTCCGATGAACTCCGCCGGCGATCTCATCCTGCTGATTTATTTGCTCACCCTCTCGGGAGTTTGCACTTTACTTGCAGGCTTGGCCGCCGGATCCACTTACTCATTGCTTGGGATCAGCCGCGAAATGATGACCATGGTGACCCTGGAACCGCTCTTTGCCATCGCCCTCATCGTTGGCGCGGTGCATACGGGCTCACTGCGGCTCGATACCGTCCTGCAGGGGTCCGTCTGGATCAGTATTGGCTTGCCTTTATCCGGGCTCGTCATGCTGGCCGTAATCGGCTTGTCGTTCCAGGCATTCGTGCAACGCGTTCCCTTTGACATTTCCGAAGCGGAAACCGAACTGATGGAAGGACCGCTCATGGAGTACTCCGGGCCCAAGCTGGCCTTGTTCAAGTACGCGCAAATGGCCAAGCTGATCCTCTACAGCGGCCTGTTCATCACACTTTTTCTTCCTTTCGGATCAGCATGGATGTTTCCGATTGGCTGGTTGTTGTTTTGGGCAAAGGTCTTTGCATTGGTGCTGATAGTCACGCTTGTCGCTGCGACGCATGCGCGTTATCGCGTCGATCAGGCAATCCGGATTTTTGCAGGGTTGGTCTGTGTTGCTTTTGTCGCTTTGATTTTCGCGACTTATGGGTATTGAAATCTGTGGCTGCCCCAATCTTCGCGATATTCGAAGGGTGGGTAGGTAAGCGAAACTGAAATGTCATTGCTAAGCAAATTCGAAGAAGCGCTAATCTGCCTCAAGGCCGGACGAGTCACTTTGCCCTATCCAGCACAGCCGCAGCCAGCGCCTGAGACCTTCCGCGGACGGCCGATCTTCGATGCCTCCAAATGTATCGGCTGCGCCGGATGCGCCAATAACTGTCCTGCGCGCGAGATTCTCGTCTTCGATGTTTGTCAGGAAATCCGCATTCTGAAGTATCTGGGCCGCCGCTGCACCTATTGCGGCCGCTGCGCCGAAGTTTGTCCCGAGAAAGCGATCACCATGAGCCAGGATTTCGAGACCGCAACCAACAACATCCCTGATCTTGGCCAACGGTTGGAATTGTTTATGAGCACCTGCCAGCGTTGCGGACGCTGCTTCAAGGGTCCGTCGGTTCTTGAAGATTTAAAAATGCGAGGCTACCGCTCTGACGATTTGCAAAACGAACGCTGGATCTTCCGCAGCCAGGCCAGCATGCAAGGCGAACCCGCAGCCGATGACATTGAAATTGAATTGGATTGAGCTATGTTGAAGAACCTATGCCAAGAAATGTTCGGACGCTCGCTGTGGGCCTATCACGCGAACAGCGGCGGTTGCAACGGCTGCGACATTGAAGTCCTCAATGTGCTCACCCCCTACTACGACGCCGAGCGTTTTGGCATCAAACTGGTTGGTTCCCCTCGGCACGCCGACGTGATGCTCTGCCAAGGACCCGCCATGCGCTCCACCGCCCAGGCACTCAAACGCGCTTACGAAGCCATGCCTGCCCCTAAGCTGGTTTTCGCGATTGGCTCGTGTGCCTGCGGAGGCGGAGTTTGGTTTGATAGCTACTCTGTGATTGGACCAATCGAAAAAATCCTCCCGGTGAACTACTACATTCCCGGCTGCCCGCCACGTCCGGAAGCCATCATCTACGGCGTTGCCGTTGCTCTTGGTGTGGTCGACAAGAAAGTCGCGCCGGTCGAATTCAAAGAACTCGAGCTTCCCATCCCGCGCTATCACCCGGACGAACTCCGGGGCACCGGTGAACTCGTCATCTACGAAAAAGCCGAAAAAATCTGAATTCGTGTCATGTCGAGCGAGGAATGAGCTTTGCGCAGCGAAGCTTCTCCGGGCGCAATGTCAGATTGTCATGCTGAGCGAAGTTGTAGCTCGTCGCTTGCGACGAGCTACACGAGTCGAAGCATCCCTACCCTAAATCTGCACCTTGCCTTGTTCCGAACTTGCTGGCACTATCTACGTGCTTTTCCACCGACACAAATCGATGATCAAAAAATACGCAGCTCCCGCACTGTTCGTATTGATCTTTGTCCTCGCCCAACTGCTGTCGGCTCAAATTTCCAGCCAGCCCAAATACGCCATCGTGGTTTCCCGAAACGTGATGATCCCAATGCGTGACGGCATCAAACTGGCGTGCGATATCTACCGTCCCGCCATTAATGGCCAACCGGCAGAAGGGAAATTCCCGGTCATTCTCGAGCGCACTCCCTACGGGAAGGACACGAGCGAGCATTGGGCAGAATTCTTCGTACCACGCGGGTACATCGCGATTGGGCAAGACGTCCGCGGCCGCTATGATTCCGAAGGCTCGTGGCGCCCGTATCGCGACGACGGCAACGACGGATACGACACCGCAAAATGGATTGGCGAGCAGCCCTGGTCCGATGGCGGCATCGGAACCGTCGGCACGTCTTACCCCGGCGGAACGCAGCATGCCCTCGCCCTCGCTAACCCGCCCTATCTTAAAGCCATGATTCCGGCCGACGCTATGTCGGATTTTGGCCGCTACGGCGTCCGCCACAACGGCGCTTTCGAGATGCGCTGGATGAACTGGATCTTCAACATCGGAGGCCCCAATGGCAGCCGCGCGGCTCGCGATCCGCAAACGCGGGAAGCTTTGCTGAAACTGGGCGAGCAGGTGCGCGAATATGCGAAAGGCATGCCCTTACGGCCGGGAACGACCCCGCTCGAGCTCAACCCTGAATATGAGAGTTGGTTGATCGAGGCCATGTCGCATGGCGACTACGATGATTTCTGGAAAAACGCCGGCGCCGACGTGATCGAGCACGTGGCCGAGTACAAGGACATTCCGGTTTATCACCTGGGCGGTTGGTACGACTCGTGGGGCACGCAAGACGCCAATCTGAACTACGTCCTACTCAGCAAGAACAAGAAAAGCCTGCAGCGTTTGATCATGGGGCCTTGGACTCATGGAGGCCGCACTCGCAGCTACGCTGGCGAAGCCGAATTTGGTCCCGACGCCGCGATCAACTTCAATGAATTTCAACTGCGGTGGTTCGATCATTGGTTGAAGGGAATGGATGACGGCGTTGATCGCGAGCCTCCGGTTCGAATTTTCGTCATGGGCGGTGGCGACGCACACAAGACAACGGAAGGCCGACTCTTCGTAGGCGGGCATTGGCGAGACGAGCATGAATGGCCGTTGGCGCGAACTGTGACCACGCCGTACTACCTTCACGCTAATGGAGTTCTTTCGCCGCAGAAGCCCGGGGCAGAAACCGCCAACACCTACGAATTTGATCCGCATCATCCAGTGCCGACGCTCGGAGGCAACATCTCTTCCCACAATGCGCCGCCTTCCCATCACAACTCAATCGAGCGACCAGGAGACTCCGAGAACCTGATGGAGCAAGGCGCCTACGACCAGCGCTGCCGCACGGAAATTTGGACCTGCGATGACACTCGCCCACTCTCGGCTCGAAACGATGTTCTCGTATTTCAAAGCGAGCCTCTCAAAGAAGATATGGAAGTCACCGGTCGTTTGATTGTGAAGCTATGGGCGGCTTCGAATGCTCCCGACACCGATTTCACCGCCAAACTGATCGACGTCTACCCACCCAATCACGACTTCCCGGCAGGCATCGATCTGAACGTGAACGACAGTATCGTGCGGGCACGCTACCGCACTTCGCTCGAGCACGCTGAATTGATGAAACCCGGGGAAGTTTATCCGTTCACCATCGAGATGTATCCGACGTCACTCGTGTTCGCCAAAGGACACCGTATTCGCGTTGATGTTTCCAGCAGCAATTTCCCGCGCTTCGATGTCAATCCTAATACCGGGGAACCGTTGAACGACAACCGACGCTGGGCCGTCGCTGTGAACACCATTTACCACGACGCTCAGCATCCCTCTCAGATTCTGCTGCCGATCATACCGGCGCAATGAGGCCAAAAGGTCATCCCGAAGCTCGGCGTTATTCAGCCAAGTGAGGGATCTCACGTCACAGATAGTTTTTCAAGCCTGGTTTCAGTCGCCTCTCAATCGGCGGTCACAAACATCTTCCCGTTTTCCTGAGTCAGCTTCGGCTGACATTCCTCGGCATCCACCACAGCGAGAGCGGTGATGTTGACGATCTCCTCCACTTCAGCGCCGCGCGGCAATACATAAGCCGGCTTGCTCATGCCGAGAAGAATGGGCCCAATCGCCTCCGCGCCGCCCACACGCATCAGCAGCTTATAGGCAATATTCGCGGCATCGAGATCGGGGAAGATAAGAATATTGGCCGCGCCCTTCAAACTGGAGAATGGATAGTCCCGCTCAAGGATTTCTGGCACCATTGCGGTATCTGCCATCATTTCGCCGTCGATCTGGAGCGACGGGTCCCGCTCCTTAACCAGTTCGGTCGCGCGGCGCATTTTTTCGCAGAGCGGATGGCTCGTGCTGCCAAAATTGGAAAATGACAGCATCGCCACTCGCGGCGTAACGTCGAACCTCCGCGCCGCCTCCGCCGCGCAGGTCGCGATCTCGGCTAAATCCTCCGCTGTGGGATTGACGTTCACCGAGCAATCCGCCAGGAATAAGAGATCGCCCTTGCGTGTGACCAGCACATACATTCCGGAGACCTTGTGGATACCTTGCCGCACCTTGATAATCTGCAGCGCCGGCCGGATCGTTTCTGGATAATGCTGGGCCACGCCAGAGACGAGCGCGTCGGCGTCTCCCATGTGCACCATCAGGGAGCCAAAAATGTTGCGGTTGTCGATCAGTTCTCGTGCTTCCGAAAGGGTTACGCCGCGCCGCTGCCGCAGCCAGTAGAACTCCTGCGTATAGACCTCCCGCCACGCCGAGTTCTTTGGGTCTACTACATCCATGCCGTCGAGCGATAATCCCAGCGCCAGCGCACGATCATGAATGACGGCTTCATTCCCCAACAGGATAGGCCGGGCGATCTTCTCGTCGACGAGAATGTGCCCCGCGCGCAGCACCTTGGCGTTTTCACCTTCCGGAAACACAACCCGCTTGGGTTTCGCCTGCGCCTTGTGAATCACCATTCGCATGATCTCGTGAGACTTGCCAAGACGCTTTTGCAATTGCTCGCGATACTCTTCGATGTCCACCGGCTCAAGAGCAACGCCGGTATCCATGGCCGCTTTTGCAACTGCTGAAGCCTCCCACACCAGCACGCGAGGATCGAACGGCTTGGGAATGATGTAATCCGGCCCGAACGCGAAGCGCTGCACTCCGTACGCACGACAGACCGAATCCGGGACATCTTCTTTCGCCAGCGCAGCCAACGCCCGCGATGCCGCCAGTTTCATTTCTTCGTTGATGGCAGTGGCATGCACATCAAGCGCGCCACGGAAAATAAAGGGAAATCCAAGAACATTGTTTACCTGGTTCGGATAATCCGAACGCCCCGTGCATATCAGAATGTCGCTGCGTACTGAGCGCGCATCCTCATAGCTGATCTCCGGATCAGGATTCGCCATCGCGAAGACGATGGGCCTCGCAGCCATGCTGGCAATCATCTCCTTCGTGAACGCACCTTTGGCTGAAAGGCCTACGAGGACATCTGCACCGACAACAATCTGCGCCAGAGTGCGAAGCCTCGTAGCATGCGCGAAACGCGCTTTGTACGGATTCATGCCTTCGGTACGGCCCTCATAAACCACACCCTTGGTATCCACCAGGAAGATGTTCTCTCTTTTGACTCCGAGGCGGATGTAGTGCTCGGCCGACGCGATCGCCGAAGCTCCCGCCCCATTGAAGATCACTTTTACTTTGCTGATATCTTTCCCGACGACCTCAAGACCATTGATCAGAGCCGCCCCGCTGATAATCGCAGTGCCATGCTGGTCGTCATGAAACACCGGGATCTTCATCGTTTTCTTCAGTGTCTCTTCAATGTAGAAGCATTCCGGCGCCTTGATGTCCTCGAGATTGATACCGCCAAACGTCGGCTCAAGTAACTGGCAAACTTTGATGACTTCATCAGGATCATGGCTGTTGATCTCGATGTCAAAAACGTTGACATCGGCAAACCGTTTGAACAGCACACCTTTGCCCTCCATGACGGGCTTGCCGGCCAATGCTCCGATGTCTCCAAGACCAAGGACTGCGGTGCCGTTGGTCACGACCGCAACCAGGTTTCCTCTACCGGTATAGAGAAAGGCGTCATGCGGATTCTTCTCAATCTCGAGGCACGGGTCCGCTACTCCAGGGGTATATGCCAGGCTTAAGTCCCGCTGCGTGCGGCAGGGTTTCGTAGGTGTGACTTCAATTTTTCCGGGTTGCGGCAAAGCATGGTATTCCAGCGCTTCTTTCTTCGTAACTGCCATAACTCCTCCCAACGCTTAGACGACCTACTTTTTCTCAATAACTTTGCGAATGCGTTCGAACGCCCAATCGATCTCCTCGCGTTTGATCACCATCGGCGGTGCAATCCGGATAACTCGATCGTGAGTTTCCTTGCAGAGGATGCCTTGCTCTTTCAACGCTTCACAATAAGGACGCGCCGCGCTGTGCAACTCGATCCCGATCCACAACCCCACCCCGCGAACTTCCTTGAGATCAGGACTGCGCAAGGTTTTCAGGAGTGCCACGAAATACGCGCCCAATTCGGCGGACCGGTCGACCATCTTCTCTTCAATGAGAACGCGTAAGGCAGTTCGCGCGATGGCGCAGCCCAGTGGATTGCCACCGAACGTGCTGCCGTGATCGCCCGGCTTGTAGACGCCCAGAATCTCGCGAGAGGACAAGACCGCCGAAACCGGATAGAAACCGCCCGCCAGTGCTTTGCCCACGATCAACATGTCCGGACGGATGCCTTCGTGCATGTAGGCAAACAGCTTCCCGGTTCGCCCCAGGCCCGACTGGATTTCGTCGGCCACCAGCAGCACACGGTTTTCCCGGCAAATTTCTGCGGCTTGCCTCAGGAAGCCGCTCGGCGGAATCACAATTCCCGCTTCTCCCTGGATCGGTTCCACCAGGAATGCGCATGTGTTCGGAGTGAGGGCCTTACGCAGTGCCTGAGCATCTCCGAAGGGGATCACTTTGAACCCGGGTGTGAACGGGCCGAAGCCATCGCGATATTGCTCGTCGGTTGAAAAACTCACGATCGTGACCGTGCGGCCATGAAAGTTGTTCGCGCAGACGATGATCTCGGCCTTATCCGCCCGAATTCCTTTGACCTTGTATCCCCACTTGCGCGCCGTCTTCACCGCCGTCTCTACCGCCTCAGCACCTGAGTTCATGGGGAGCGCCATGTCGAACCCGGTGAGATCATGCAGGTCCTTGTAAAGCAACCCCAGTTGATCGTTCCGGAAGGCCCGCGAGGTGAGCGTCACTTTGTGCGCCTGTTCGGTGAGCGTCTTCAGAATCTTGGGATGGCAATGCCCCTGATTGACCGCGGAATACGCCGCCAGACAATCCAAGTAGCGTTTGCCATCGACGTCATAGACCCAAACGCCTTCTGCTCGCTCAATCACCACATCGAGCGGGTGATAGTTGTGGGCTCCATACTGGTTTTCGAAATCAATTAGCTCTTGGGTTTTCGTGTGATTCAGCAGTTCTGTAGGCATATGGGGTCCTTTCAAAGTAACTGGTAGTTAGTAAGCGAGGTACTAGGGCAACACCTAGCTACTAGCTCCTGGCTGCTCTCTCTACTCCAGCAGCATGGTCAACAACGCCATGCGCACATACAATCCGTTTCGCGCCTGGCGAAAATACAGTGCCCTGGGGTCGTCATCCACCGACTTGTCCAATTCCACAGTCCTCGGCAGAGGATGAAGAATCAGCGCCTCCGGTTTCATGCGCTGCATGGAAGCTGAATCGATTGCATAATCCTTCAGCCCTTCCACACTACGCATCCGCTCCGGGCGAATTCGAGTTTGATAAACCACATCCACCTCGCCCAGTACCCGATCGATCTCCGACTCCAACTCGTATCGGACCCCATGCTCCTCCAGATAGTCCAGAATGTCCGGCTTCATCTGCATTTCCGGAGGACTCACAAAAAACAGCTTCACGCGCTCGAACTTCGCCAACAGGTATGCCAGCGATCTCGCCGTTCGGCCCTTATCCAGTTCGCCGACAATCGCGACACTCAAGCCATTAAGCGGCCGCTCGCGATAGATGGTATAGAGATCCAGTAGCGCCTGCGTCGGATGCTGCCCGCCATCTCCGTCCCCCGCATTGACCACCGGCACCGGCGAGACCTGCGCCGCCCGCTTTGCGCCACCCTCCTGATGATGCCGCAAGACGATCACGTCAGCGTACCCCGCGATAATTCGAATCGTGTCCTCGAGTTGCTCACCTTCTACTGCCGAGGAAAAAGCATGGGCATGTTCAGTCGAAAGCACTCGCCCGCCCAGACGGCACATGGCCGCTTCGAATGAAAACCGAGTGCGCGTCGATGGCGCATAGAACAAAGTCGCCATGATCCGATTTTGATAATCCAGTGACCCGCCGCGCGTCACAACACGCTCCATCCCGCTGGAGCGATCGAACAACTCCATCAACAGTGGGACGGTGAACTGCTGCGATTCAATGACGTGCTGCAGTTTCCTCTCTCCAGACCGCACGAGACCCCCTTTGGGAATCTGCGCGGCCATCGGTGATCCGGTCATGATTGGCGCCCTCCCACCGGAAGCTCGGCCCGGAAATCCAACGTGACTCTCAATTTCTTCCCGTCTGTCCAAACATGCGTGCCCGATTTTCCGGCAACTGCAGAACGCAGCTTATCGGGTGAACTGATAATCGCTTCCTGCCCGCCCTTTTCGAGGAATCGCAGAACCGACTCGACCTTCGGCCCCATGTTTCCAGGTGGGAAATGCCCTGCTTCCAGATAAGTTCGCAGCTCGGCGGCGCCAATCTGCTGCAACGGCCGTTGCGCCGGCTTCTTATAGTCGAGATAGACGTAGTCCGTGTCCGTCGAGATCACAAACAACTCAGCGCCCAGCTTTGACGCCAAGAGTGCTGAAGCCCGGTCTTTATCGATCACGGCCTCGACTCCTTGAAGCTTTCCATCTTTCCAGATCACCGGAATCCCGCCGCCTCCGCACGCAATCACAAGCACACCGTGTTCGACCAGGTCCTGAATGACTTCGAGTTCGACAATCTCGATCGGCTCCGGAGACGGCACCACACGCCGGTAGCCGCGCGATGCATCTTCTACAATTTTCCAGCCGAATTGTCGGCTGCGCTCCTCCGCGTCTGCCCGCGCATAAAAGGGCCCGATGGGCTTTGTGGCGTGCAGCATCGCCGGATCATCCGCCGCGACGACGCTCTGAGTCACCACCGTAACAACTGGGGTTTGCAAGCCGGCAGTCTTCAACTCGGTTTCCAGAGCTTGCTGCAGGATGTAGCCGATCTCGCCTTGAGTACAAGCATCGCAAACATCGAGAGAGTGCCCGGGGACCTGACTGGCTCCGCGTTCGGACCGAAGCAGCGCGGCCCCGACCTGCGGACCATTGCCATGTGTAATTACCATTCGATATCCGTCGCGACTGAGTCCCGCGACCTCCGCGGCCGTGCGGCGGGCATTGGCAATCTGCTCCGTAGTTGTACCTTTCTCACCCGCACGGATGAGCGAATTGCCGCCGATCGCTAGAAGAAGCGTTTTCATTAGTAGCTACTAGCTGGTACTAGGGGCTAGGCCTTGGCGGACCAAGCTCGTAGACCAGTCAACAAGCGTCCCACTTCGTTCACTCGCGTCTGCAGTTCCTCACATGCATTCGCGGTTCTATAGCCCAGAGTTCTCGCAATTTCTGCCTGGGTTTCAAGTTTCTGCCAGTGATCCCCGTGCTTGTCCAACGATCTGACGTAAGTCATTTCTCGAATTCCGGCAGTATCGTTCCTCCATATTGCGAGGCAACGAAACGGCTGCTCGCCGAAGTTGACTTGTGAGGCCAAAACGCTCCTCTTTCGGGAACGTTGCCGTGGTCCCACACCCGCGTAACCAGCTCCATCGATTTCTGCCAAGCCATTAGAGCTCGGTGTCCGGGCATTTGCCTTCCTAGCTAGTAGCCCCTCGCCACCAGCTACGACTTACACGTGCACCAATTCCTGCAGTTCCACCAATCCTGGAAGCTTCACGAACTCGCCTTTCATCAGCTCCAGCATGATTGCCTTTTGCACATGTAGCCGGTTTTCCGCCTGCTGGAATACCAGCGACCTCGGCGAGTCGATCACTTCGTTGGTGACTTCGTAGCCGCGGTGAGCCGGCAGACAATGCAGGAAAATGGCATCCCGTTTTGCATGGCGGAACAAAGTCGCGTTTACCTGGTACGGATGGAAAATCCGGCGTCGCTCGTCGGCTTCGGCTTCTTTGCCCATGCTGGCCCACACGTCGGTATAAACGACATCCGCTTTGGAAACTGCCTCCAGCGGATCGTTTGTCAGGTTGCAGCTACCGCCGGTCTCGATGCCGCGGTTGATCGCCCATTCGACGGCTTCACTCTTCGGCTCGTAACCTTTCGGAGTCGCCACCCAGACACGCGCTCCGAGTTGCGCGCCGGCAAACATTAAAGAATGAGCGACGTTGTTGCCATCTCCGACGAACGCAACCTTGAGGCCTTCCAGGTTCCCTTTGGCCTCCCACATGGTGAGATAGTCGGCCATGGCCTGGCAGGGATGGCTGTAGTCTGTGAGCCCATTGATCACCGGAATGCTGGCGAATTGCGCCATTTGCTCGACGATTTCGTGGGCAAACGTGCGAACCATGATGCCCTGCACCATGCGCTCGAGATTCTTGGCCACGTCGTAAACCGATTCGCGCTTGCCAAGATTAATTTCCGCTGGCGAAAGATAAATCGAAAAGCCTCCCAGCTGCTGAATGCCGACGTCGAACGTCACGCGCGTGCGCAGCGACGGCTTCTCGAAAATCATCGCCAGGGTTTTGCGTTTAAGCGCCTCACTGTAGGTGGTTGGATGCGTTTTGACTTGCCGTGCGAGGATCAGCAAGTACTGGATTTCGGAAGGCGAGAAGTCTTTGATCGAGAGAAAATCTTTCCCGTTCATATGCCCGCTCCCACAAACGTTGGCTCGTGCTCAATCACGAATCGGGCTAACGTATCGGCCAGCCCGGGTTTCGTGAGTTCCTCGACGTCATATGTGACCCGCAGATTTGGCTTGTCAATGTTGATGACTCGGGTCAGGTCGATCGGGGTCGCGATCACCACCAGGTCACACGGCGTGCGGCGGATCGTCTCCTCGAGTTCGTGACACTGCATGGCGCTGTAGCCCATGGCAGGCAACAAGCTCGTCAAATGCGTATAACGCTGGTAGGTACTGCGAATGGATCCCACTGCATACGGCCGCGGATCAATCAACTCCGCCGCACCGCATTGCCGCGCCGCTACAACCCCGGCTCCGTATGGCATCTCGCCGTGTGTAAGTGTCGGCCCATCTTCTACAACCAGCACACGCTTTCCTTTAACCGCCTCAGGCGTCGCCAGGCTGACTCGGCTTGCCATATCGACAACCTGAGCCTTCGGATTGTGAAGTTTTAAATTCCGCCGAACAGTTTCGATGTCGTGCTGTTGTGCCGTGTCCACCTTGTTGATCACTACAACGTCCCCACGTCGCAGATTTACTTCTCCGGGGAAATAGCTGAGTTCATGCCCTGGCCGATGCGGGTCAGCGACTACAATTTCCAGGTCTGATTTATAGAAGGAGGTGTCGTTATTGCCGCCGTCCCAGAGAATGACATCGGCTTCCTGCTCCGCCTGCCGCAGAATTCTCTCGTAGTCCACGCCCGCGTAAACCACAGTTCCGTGTTGAATGTGCGGCTCGTATTCTTCGCGCTCCTCGATCGTGCACTTGTGCAAGTCAAGATCTTCCATGGTCGCGAAACGCTGTACCGCCTGCTCAGCTAGGTTCCCGTAGGGCATGGGATGGCGAATCGCGACTAACTTCCGGCCGTACCGGCGCAACTCTCGGGCGACGAAGCGCGAAACCGGACTCTTGCCGCAACCTGTGCGCACCGCGCAGATCGAGATCACCGGGACCGTCGATTCCAATTGAGTGTGCTCGGTTCCCAAAAGCCAGAAGTCCACGCCCGCCGCTACAGCCCGCGACGCAAGATGCATGAGATTCTGGTGAGAGATGTCGCTGTACGAGAAGACCACAGCGTCAATGTCATTGTCGCCTATCAGCTTCTCCATATCCTTCTCTTCAAAGATCGGGATGCCGTCGGGATACAAACGCCCAGCCAATTCCGCCGGATACCGGCGCCCAGCAATGTCCGGAATCTGCGTGGCCGTAAACGCGACCACCTGATAGTCAAGATTGTTACGAAAAACTACGTTGAAGTTATGAAAATCGCGGCCAGCCGCGCCTAGGATGAGGACCTTCTTCATATGAGACACCCCCGCACTTTGTGCTTACCACCCATCTTCCTTCTGCTTAGTGCTGGCGGGCTGTGCCATTAGTCACGCGCGGCTGTGACCCATGGGCCGTAAGAGGTGACGGACGTCAGGTGTCGTCGGGTTCACATCTGTGACCCCAGTCACAGCGCGGGTTTCACCACAGATCAATAATCAAGCTGGTTTCTTAGGAGGATGGGGAGGCATTTATGAAGAAACTGGCTCTTCTATTCGCAATCTTGGTTGCGGTACAAGCTCTCGGTGCCGACAAGACGCAGATCACGGTCGAGAAGACAAGCGTAAGTGGGGACGTGATCATGGTTACCATTCAGGAGTCGGGAAAAGCCTACGAACTGCAATGCACGAAGGGTGCGCCGTCCTGTGCGGCACCGCCGGCCGGCACATATTGGATGGTACGGTTGCCCAAAAACCACGGCTACTATGATTGCGCCAATGTCGACATCTACCCGCAAGCTGCAACCGAGCAAAGCAACGACACGCTACTTGCCGAGTACTGCATCAACGAGAAATAATGCTCGCCCTTCGCGTTAGGACCTGATCAAGAATCCAGGGACATCCCTGGTCTGCGCCTTGCCTTTGCAGATATCATCATCTGAGTTTTTGCGCATCTATCTTCTGCTCTAACGATGAATACTGCTCATTTGCTTTCACTGCTCTTTCTTGCTCTCTTACCGCGTGGTGACTATCAGCCATCTTCCTGGTGGTCGGTTCAGACAAGTGGCGTGAATTCGAACCTGCGCGGGGTCAGCGTTGTGTATGGCACAGACAGCAAAGACAATCCACATCATGTGATCTGGGCTTGTGGCTCGAATGGCGTTATCCTGAGATCGGTAAACGACGGCAAAACCTGGAAACAGTTGCACGCCCCGGACGGCGATCTCGATTTTCGAGACGTCGAGGCATTCGACTCCGCTGTGGCTTACCTCATGTCCAGCGGCGATCGGGACAAATCGCGACTCTACAAAACCATCGACGGCGGAAATAGCTGGAAACTGCAATATTCGGATAGCCGCGCCGGTTTCTTTCTGGATTCCCTTGCCTGTGATTCGAAGACGCATTGTGTTGCGCTTAGCGATCCGGTAGACGGCAAGTTCCTTGTGTTGAGCACCGACGACGGCGAGCACTGGAAAGAATTGCCGCGCGACAAAATGCCTCCCGCGCTGCCACAAGAAGGCGCCTTTGCCGCCAGCGGGACATCCATCGCTTTGTGTGGCAACGACGTCATGTATTTCGGGACCGGCGGCCCCGCGGCCCGCGTGTTTCGCTCCCCTGATAAAGGTATTTCCTGGACGGTCAATGAAACGCCAGTAGCTAGCGGCACCGCATCGGCAGGAATTTTCAGCGTGGCGTGCAACGGCAGTGACAATGTCATCGTCGTCGGAGGAGATTACAAAAAGCCAACCGACCCTATCCGAGTGGCTGCCTATTCCAATAATGGTGGCCAACATTGGGAACTCGCAGCCACTCAGCCCGGCGGCTACCGTTCCGCCGTCGCGTCATTTGAGTATGGCGATTTCGCGGCTGTTGGCCCGAATGGCACCGATATTTCTCACGACAAAGGCATGCACTGGCAACACACCGATGTGTTGAATCTGAATGCGCTCGCGTTTGACGGCAATAAGGGCTGGGGAGTAGGCGAAAAAGGTTCTGTGGCTCGATTCAAGACTCACTTCGAATATGAAATTCGAAACCAGCCGCCAGAAAGTCTACCGCTTCATCCCGTTGGAAAATAATGTCATCCTAAGCGGAGTCGAAGCATCCTTTTCCGCTTACACTCAGCGTAGGCGCCATGGCATTCGTGCCGCGCCTGCCTCGTGAACAAACGCGGTGCTTGTATGCGGCAAAGATCGATACTGGCTTGCATCCTGCTCGTGTGTCTTGCAGCATGCCGCAGCATGGCGCAGCGAGAAAACCTCTTCTCCGACCTCAATGCTTACAACCCAGTTCCTAGTCCGGATGGAAAATCGGTTGCGTTTGTAGAGCTGGGCTGGGGGCAAGAGGGTGACCGTGGATTCGGGCGTTCCAGCCTGAACACGACAATTTATTTCGCTACTAAGGATGGGCGGCGCTCCACGAAAACTAACGTCGAGGCGTTTCTGGGCGAATGGGCGACTGACAGCTCCGCGGCGGTTTGTTTCCGGGATTACAAGTTCGGCCTAGTATCCGAAAAGGGATGGCAACTGCAGGAGAACATGCCGCCCCGCCCGCCGCCAGTCTTGGGAGCATATGCCCCAGCAGAGCGTGTGGCCTATGTGGATTCGAAGGGGTTCGTTTGGTTGCAAAGGACAAAATCCAAGACCCTCATCGAAACTCCCAATGGGCCGATGGCTCAAATCGATGCAGGACTACCCACGAGTGATCTGATTGTGGTCTCTCCAAATGCTCGATATCTGGCAATTGCCAGCACTGTGGCCGGAGAGGGTTTTCACCTTTGGGTGTATGACACGCAAAACAAAATCTCGACGGACTTCGGTGAAACCACCATCCACCCTGATCGTAATTGGGACTATCTCAAGCCAAGCTGGAATCCATGGTTTCGGGATAGCTCCCGCTTGACGTACATCTCAGCAGGTGCATTGTACACGTCGACTCCAGACGGACGAGAGAAGCACAAACTAATGGAAGTGAAGAATGCGGGGTTACCCGTGCCGTCGATTGATGGAACTCGGATAGCCTATGTAAGCTTTGTGCCGCGACCTATGAAGCTGCGCCCAGACCTGCAATTTTGGGGCGGTACAACTGTGTGGGTGCTCGACATCGCAAACGGAAAGACAGCGGCGGTCACGCAACCGTCCCCCGATACAACTCTTGACCTCCGTTGGCTTGACGAGTCGTCTCTAGTGCTCGACCGCATCGCTGAGGAGCCTTTCTACAAACACGATCGAATCTGGACTGTGGACGCGAAGGCTAAGTAGATCTACGAAGCGGCAATGCGGCATCCGGCGCCGAACCTACTCTCCGCCCACCGTCAGCCCTTCAATGCGAATCGTGGGGCAGGCCATGGCCCCACGGAATTCCAGGTCGTTGCCAATCTCGGCAATGTTGAAGAACATTTCCTTCAAATTCCCCGCAACGGTAATCTCTTCCACCGGATACGCCAGTTCTCCTCCGGAAATCCACATTCCGGATGCTCCGCGTGAGTAATCACCGGTGACAAGATTCGCTCCGTGCCCGAGAAACTCGGTCACGTATAACCCTTCTTTGATTCCCGAGATGATTTGCTGCTGCGTCTTCGTCCCCGGCTGCAAGAAATAATTCCCCGGTCCAATCCCCGGTGTTCCGGCGAGCCCACGGGATGCGTTTGCCGTAGTTTGCAGGCCCAGCTTCTTCGCCGTGTACGTATTCAGCACATAAGACTTCAGTACGCCGTTCTCGATCACGACCGTGCGCCGCGTCGGAATGCCTTCGCCATCGAACGGACTCGTGCCAAAACCGCCAACCATGGTGCCGTCATCAATCACCGTCACCCGGTCGCCGGCGATCTTCTGGCCTAATTTGCCCGCGAGGAATGACGCGCCCCGATACACGGAATCGCCGTTCACCCCTTCAAAGATATGGTCCAGAATCGAGGTCGCAACCAACGGATCAAAGACGATGGGAACTTGCGCGGTCTTGACCTTTCGCGCACCAAGCCGCCGAATGGTGCGTTCGGCAGCCACTTTGCCGACGTGCTCCGGCGTTTCCAGCCGGCTTAAACTCCGCGCCACGGAGTACCAGTAGTCCCGCTGCATCGCGCCATTTTCCGCTTGCGCGATCGGCACTGCCGCGATCGAACAATACGATCGCCGATACTCACCCAAAAATCCGTGCGAGTTTGCCAGGATTTTGTGTCCGGTCGCCGCATCGAACGACCCCCCATCGGAGTTCTTGATCCGCGAATCGAAATCCAGCGCAGCTTTTTCGGTACGCCGGGCGTAGCTGATACGCTCCTCGCCGGGCAGGGAATAGACGTCGGCAGAATAGAGATCGAGGTCGCCCGGAATCGAGCCGAGTTGGGACGCATCCGGAATCCCCGAAAACGGATCTTCCGAGGTTATCTTCGCCAGTTGGAGCGCGGAACTCAGCATGTGGTCCAGGCCTTCACGCGAGAAATCGCTCGAGTAAGTGCTGGCCGCGCGCTTGCCATTGAAAACTCGCACACCAATGGCTTTCGACCCTGACTCCTTCAGTGTTTCAACCTGTCCGAGACGAACTAACGTCGAGAACTCATCGCCTTCGCGCACGACGCACTCGGCCGCGGTCGCCCCACCTGCCATCGCGCGGCGGACAATATCCTGCGCGACTTCTTTCAAGTCGGTTTCGAGTTTCTGGTTTCCAGTTTCCAGTTGAGTAGAAGGCATAAAGTTATGAACCATACAGGCACTGAGCTACCGATGAATTTCTCAGTGCCTCCGTGTCTCTGTGGTGATAAAGAGGTTTTACTGCATGAAAGCGCCAGTCTCGCGCTTGGCCGTTCCGCCGACTGTCAGCCGATCCACCTTGATGGTCGGAATGCCCACGCCTACCGGCACAGCTTGGCCGTCTTTGCCGCAGGTTCCAACTCCTTCATCCAGTTTCAGATCATTGCCAACCATCGACACGCGCGTGAGCACATCCGGGCCATTGCCGATCAACGTGGCTCCCTTGATTGGCGCAGTCACCTTTCCATCTTCGATCAAATAAGCTTCGGAAGCCGAGAACACGAATTTTCCATTCGTGATGTCGACCTGCCCGCCGCCGAAATTCACCGCGTAAATCCCGCGCTTCACCGAGCGGAGAATGTCCTGCGGATCATCATCACCGGCCAGCATGTAAGTATTCGTCATGCGTGGCATGGGGATGTGTTCGTAGCTCTCGCGACGTCCGTTGCCGGTGTCAGCCATGCCCATCAAGCGGGCCGAGAGTTTGTCGCTCAAATATCCCTTCAGAATTCCTTTTTCGATCAGGACTGTGCTCTGCGTGGGCTGGCCTTCGTCGTCAACATTCAACGATCCGCGCCGCCACGGCATCGTGCCGTTATCCACTACTGTGCATTTCTCGCTTGCCACCTGCTTACCGATGAGTCCGGCAAATGCTGACGTCTGTTTGCGGTTGAAATCCGCTTCCAGGCCATGACCGACGGCTTCGTGTAGCAGAACTCCCGGCCATCCCGGCCCGAGCACCACCTCCATTTCGCCTGCGGGCGCCTCCCGCGCGTCCAGCTGCAGGATCGCCTGCCGGGCAGCTTCCTCGGCGAAATGCTCTGGCGTTTTCTCTCCAAAGAAGAAGTCCAGCGCAACGCGGCCGCCTCCGCCTGCTCCGGCGCGAGCAGAATTCCCATCCACCTTCGCGATGCAGGAAACGTTCAAACGAGCCAGAGGTTGCGAATCCTCGGCATAGGTCCCATCGGAGCCCACAACCAGGATGTTTCTTAACTCGTCGGCATAGCTGGCCCGAACTTCCTTGATGCGTGGATCGTACTCTCGTGCTTTTCGATCCGCCCGCATGACGAGCTCGACCTTTGCAGTAATCTCTGCGTCGATTGACGGGAGCGTGACCGGATACAAACTTCGCGCGGGCTTCTGCTGAAAACCTACGGTTGGAGTCTTGGCCGGACCGCTGGCAATCAGAGCCGCAGTTCGGGCCGCATGCAGAATGCGCGCGGGAGAAAGATCGTCCGTGTAGGCATACCCCGTCCGCTCGCCCGAGATGACTCTAACCCCGCAACCCGCAGAAATGCCCTGCGAAGCCGATTTCACCATCGACTCGTCAACCATTAACGATGTTGACGAAAGATACTCAAAATAAAGGTCGGCGTAGTCCCCGCCAGCCGACAGCGCAGCCGCAAGGTATTGATCAAGATTGCGTTCGGTTAGGCCGTAGTGCTCGAAGAAAAATCGATTTCTGTCCACTTTTTGTTAGATGCCCCTGAGTTTCCAACGACTCTGGATGGAGTTCCTTATTATCCCACAGAGCCAGCTCGCGGAGCCCCGAGGGCCCCCTCCTCTGGGCAGCCGAGTTCAGCTCGACAGGATGGTCAATCATCACAGACTGTCCTCCATAGCACCGGAAGAATGTTCTGGTGACGCCTGAGTCTCTCGTCCGATCTCTGCAGGATTTCCTCAGCAGCGCTTCCGACGCGGTCATTCTCGAAGATGGTGCCGTCCTGTTTGACCTCGCCGATTCCAGGTACTCCATCTCCGGTGAACACGACAAATGCCTATTTCATGTCTGGTCAGCGGAACGAAATATCGTGCGGCGAGTCCTCGATGCCGAAATCAAAAACGAGACCCTACGGCTTTCTGTTCAGCGCCTGGGACAATCCAAACCTACGAAAGTTGAAATTTGCCGCCAAAAGGACCGCCGCACTCCTTCGGCAAAACGGGCGGCCCGGCTTGCATACCAACGCGTGCTGGAACGAGTGCTACACCGACGTTTTCCGGCGTGCAAAGCCGGCCCCCTGAGCTCGGCGCCTGACCTTGAGCGCTCCTTTGGCCCCATCTACGCTCGCGGCTTGTTACGGCAGGGACAATCCGCCTTTGCGGTCCTCGGCGTCAATTCGCAAGAACATCAAGGCTCAATCGATGCTGCGCTAACCTTCGGAGTTCTATGGCTCGACACCTGCCGTGACAACTATGCCGGCAAGTTGGTCGTCGAGGGCCTAAAGCTGTTCCTGCCCGCGGGGAAGGCATCGCTTACCCGCGAGCGCGTCGCTCGCCTTAACGCCGAGGCTGCGAAATGGCAACTCTACGAATTCGAAGAGCGTGACGACAACCTCAAGGAAATCGACGTTTCCGATCGTGGCAACATCGACACGCGTCTGGTTCATTCCGTGGACGGATCCGCCGCTCACGAGCGCTTTGCCGACGCCATCACCCGGGTCCACGAGCTCATGCCGGAAGCCGAAATTGCAATTCTCTCCCCGGCCGAAATCGCCTTCCGTTGTCACGGACTGGAATTCGCACGCGCCCGGTTGGCCCACGCGCCGGCTTCACTCCGCAGCGCGACGGAGATCGTCTTCGGCTTGGCAGCTGAAGAGACCACGTTAACCGAGGCAAACCTCCCCCGCTTCACACAACTCGTCCGAGCCGTCGCCGAAGTTCGCCATGCAGAAGGGCCCCGTGATCATCCTCTTTTCCGTCTTCATCCGGAGCGCTGGCTGGAATCGCTGGCCATCAAAGCTGTCTGGAAATTGGACGAACGCTTCGATCCCACTTCGGTTTACTCGCAAGTTCCCGCGTTCTCCGCCTCCGATCGCGCCATGATCGACGTACTTTGCGCAACGCGGGATCGCCGGCTCGCGGTTGTCGAACTCAAAGCCGATGAGGACATTCACCTACCTCTGCAAGGCGTGGACTACTGGTCGCGAGTCGTCTGGCATCATGCCCGAGGCGAGTTCCAGCGTTTCGGCTATTTCCCCGACCGGGAACTCAGCCCGGAAAATCCGCTCCTTTTTCTTGTCGCTCCGGCACTTCACGTCCACCCCTCGACCGATACCCTGCTGGGCTATATATCTCCTGAAGTTCACTGGGAGCTGCTCGCCATCGATGAACACTGGCGGGAAGGTGTGCGGGTGGTCTTCCGAAAACACGCACCGGGTGCCCCATATTTCGCCGCTTGTGCGAGACATGGGAATTGACCCACACGCAACGCTCTATTTAGCTCTGGCCCCAATCCCCCAGCAACCGCCGCACATCCACAATTTGCGCCACGTGATAGGCATTATGATCGGCGGCCAGCAGCGCCTCCCGCAAAATCGTCTGGCCATCGCCCCACGGAATCTTCGCGAACAAGTCCGTCTTGGGATTCTTCACCAGGTCTTCCATTTCCTTTAGATCAGAGCGGAACTGTTTCAGACTCGAATTCCACTGAGCCGTGCTCGGAGGATCGTCGTTAGCCGGCCAGTATCCCTCCGGCCACTTCGGCGACTTGTGCTTCTTGTTCCGGCTGAATTCCAGAATGTCCCATTGCGCAATTCGCATGTGTTCCAGCAGCATCCATACCGAATGCGGTAGATTCGCTGCCTTCTGCCCGCGTAAATTCGGCGGCAAGTCCGCAATGGCATCTTCAAACTTCACATGCGCATTGCCGCCCTTTAAAAGCTCCACTAATTGCTGCCGCAAGATTTTGTTTTCGTCCATTTTCTTTCTCCACAGTTAGCTGGTTAATATAAGTGTCATCCTGGGCGAACCGCAGGATCAATGCTTCCGTCCGCCTTCTCACCTCGATAGACACGCGCAATGCCTCTTACAATACGGCGCATCGGCAGCCCGCTCTTCTCATCCGCGAAGAAAACCTCGCCCGCCCGGCTGCTTCGGTAATACCACCGCCTCAAAATGGCTAAATGCTCCATGATCTCCAAGGCTGTCCCGGTTTCACCATGGGGAATGGCTGCAATCGCGTCCGTCAAGCGTGCTTCCATGGATTGCGATTTCGTATGCTCCGCCGTCTGAATGGAAAACGGCAACGGTCCCGAGATTCGCCCGGCGTCGACGCGAAACAGGTTCACGGACTCAGGAGCCGCGCTCCGCTGGACCATCACGCCAGCCAGTTGATCGATCCGATGAACAATTTCCGGAGCCTGCCCAAGCACCGGCTTAAGTTTTTCCACCCGCGCATGCAACGCCGCTGCATTCTCGAATTCCAGGTCGGCCGATGCCTTATCCCGTTCCGTTGAAATCTCCCGCACCAGAGATTCACCGCCCGTATCCAAATACGCTTGCACCCGCGCCACCTCTGCCTGATACTCCTGGTCTGAACAGCCTTTGAAACAGGGCGCCAGGCACATCTTCATCTCGGAATAGATGCATCCGGGAAACTGCGGATCCGGATGCAGGTCATCGACACAACGCCGCATCTTGAAGAAATCCAGGGAATCGTTGGCGAACTTCTCCGCCGCCGTCCGCGATTGAAAAGGTCCGTAGTAAAGGTTGCGTCCGTTCAACCGGCCGAGCCGGGTTGTAATCGATGCCCGAGGATATTCATTCTCGATGTGCAGCTTGATCAGCGGCGCAAATCGGAACCGCAATCGTCGACCGTAAGTCTTGGGAAAAGTCGCCCGTAGTAGCTGGTACAGCAGGAATCCGGACTCAAAATCCGATCCGGTAGGGGAGTACTCAAGCCACTTCACCCGATCACGCAGGTTCAGCTTCTTGCTTTGCTCGGTGGGATGGCCGAGAAGGCGTTCCAGCCTTCTCCTGAGATTGGCCGTCTTGCTTACGTAAGGCTCAGCCTGCAGATCTTGGCCCTGGAGGAGAAACACGGCTGGCGCCGCTGGGACCGCAGCAAATGTTTCGGCATCCCGCTCGGGCTCGAAGAGCAGCCGGTGAGTTAACACCAATTCATTTTAGTGGGAGTTAAAGTTGGGTGCCCATGTTTCGCGGTCGTTACGAAACATGGGATGGAACCCGCCAACAATCAACGAAGGCCAGCCATTCTAAATCTTTGCCGATAATCTTTCCCGTTCACCAGCACAAGGCTGCACATCTCGAACAATCGTGATCGCATGCGTTCGCCCACGCGATCTCCTAGCGTTTCCTCGCGTGTAGCCCGTCGTGCACCGATTGCGCCATCCGCCCCAGCACTCGGCCCATCCAGGAAATTGCTGGTGATCACGGTCGTTCGCTTTTCGTTGTAGCGAGTATTCAGAATGATGCTGACCGTGTCCCAAACCCATTCTGACGGTTTCACGGCTCCGAGATCATCGAGTAGCACGATATCGGTCTCAAAAACCGGCCGCAAAAGGTCCAATTCTGTCGTCTGGACAGAAGGGTTATATGAATTCTGAATCTGCTTCAGCAGTTCCCGGTAATCGCAGAAGAGACAATGGAATCCTTTGCCGGTTAATTCTTTGAGTGCAGCTACGGCAAGGTGCGTTTTGCCGACTCCGCTTGGTCCAATCAGCAAAAGCCCACCTCGATCCAGTGGATATTGCGCTGCCCAACTTTGGATTTTCATCTTTGTGGCAGCTAATCCGTCAGTTCCATTGGTTTGGTACGTTGAGAAATCACAATCGTGATATCGAGCGGGAATGCCTGCTGATTGCAATAGATGTTTGGCTTGCGTGCGGACGAAACAATCGCATCTGGTGACACGCCGATCGTGTTCGGAGCCAACATCCTTCCACCCCGACCCGCCGCAACTGGGACAAACCTCATCCTGCATGGCTACTGTACTTTTCTGCATAACATGCCCAGCAGGTTCCCCATTGTGTGAGACCAGATTCCGGATGACGCATACACTCTTCTCGTCCATTTTCTTTTTTCTTTAGTGTACCTTCAAAATCCAGATAAGAAGTCATTCCATCATCTGTGGATTTGGTGGATTTTCTCTTCGTCTTGTGGAATTTCAATACCTGCTCGTCGTAAATCTGCAGCAGCATGCGGTTATAAATCCAGACATCACCGTCAGCCGTCGGTCCCTCACGCTCGAACATGCTCATGACCGGCCCACATTCCTTTTGGAAAAAGTAAGCTCGTTGCGCATTCGCGAGGCGCCACAACTGCCCGTCGTCCAGCAAATATCCCGGTCGCTCCGAAATCCACGATGCAAACAGCAGGTTCATGAACCACGCTTGTTGATAGTCCTTCATCGCCCGATATCGCACATCGCCAATGATGCGATGAACATAAAATGGAAACCACTCGAGCTGTTTCGGTCGGGAGACTACGCTTGCGGAGGCCATGAATGTGAAGTGCGCTTTGCAGAGTGCATCACCGGCCTAACTCCCCGCAATACAAAAATCTTCGTTCGCTGTGTAGATATTGTGGAGATGTGGTCCGCCCTGTGGAGGCTGGAGGAAAATCGGGAATCACGTGCGGCACCCGAACTGCCTCCTCGAAGGTTCAGGTCAATAGCCTATAGATGTTCCCGTGCCGCGTGTCTTACCATCTGCAAGAATGCCAATGCCTCGGGACGAAGTGGCCGCCGCCGCGGATGAACCACATCCAGGCTGCGTCCCAGTGGCTCCGCATCGTCAACCTTGACATCCACCAGCTTATGAGTTCGGAGCTCACGTACGACCGCCAACTGGGGCAGGAAGGACAGCCCTAGCCCGCGCTCCACCATTCGCTTGGCCGTCTCGATGGAATCGACTTCCAAGGCGATATTCGGAACCAGCCCGGCGCGGCGAAACAAACTGTGGGTGAGAGTCCAATCGCTGGAGCCATGATCGTAGAAAATCAGCGGCCAGCTCGCGACTTTTTCCAGGTGTGCCTTCCGCGTGTGCGCCGGCCCTTGTTTCGGATGTACAACCAGCAACAGGGGATCATCGCGGAGACTGATCGTCTCCACCTCCGGATGCTGCAACGATCGTGCCAGTCCGATCTCCGCTTCCTCTGCCAGGATCATGTCGAGGACTTCCTTCGAGTGCCCAGGACGGATGCTGATGATCACATTGGGATGCGCTCGCTGGAACTTCTTCAGGACATCAGGCAGGAAATACACCGAGATCGACAACGCCGCCGCGATCTGTAGCGGAACACCACTCGCGGGCTGAGCTTCATGGACAGCCTGGCGCGCCAAAGCGGCCGTCCTCAACAGTTGCTCGGCGTGGGGCCGGAAAGTCCTCCCCGCGTCGGAGACCACCAGCCCCCCGCGGGACCGAGAAAAAAGTCTTACCCCCAGTGAGTCTTCCAGTGCCCGAATTCTCGCGCTCACCGCAGGCTGGCTGATGCGCAATGCTTCCGCGGCACGATGAAAACCGCCGAAAGTAGCGACAGCGAGGAACGTTTCAACCTGGTCCAGTTCCATGTCTCGCCGATTTCTGCAACCGACAAACACATTTCTATCACAGAGGCGCTCCCTGATAAGTGATGTTTATCACGGCGATAGAAACGTTCCGTTTGACTGAGCTTTGGCCGTGCCCCAGAATCCCCCGAGGATGTGGGGATTGCGGGGTCCTTAAGAGGTCCCTGTAGGGGGTTCTGGAAATTCCTGTAGCCCGAATCACAGGAAGCGAACCTTTTAACTGCTCTCTTTCATCTGAGCGTGGGCCGCGATGGTAAGAAAGCGGCTTGGCTGATAAAGGACCAAGGACATGGCAAGGAACGGCAAGTTCGAACACAAACCGGAAGATTGGAACATTAACCCGAGATGGGAAGGCATTACCCGCCCCTACAGCGCCGCAGATGTTGAGCGGCTGCGAGGGTCGATCCACGTAGAGCACACGTTGGCACGGCTCGGAGCCGAGCGGCTTTGGGATCTCCTGCATAGCCAGCATTATGTTGCCGCCCTGGGCGCCATGACCGGGAATCAGGCGGTTCAGCAGGTGAAAGCCGGACTGAATGCCATATATGTGAGCGGTTGGCAGGTGGCGGCGGACGCCAACGACGCCGGCCAGATGTATCCCGACCAAAGTCTGTATCCGGCCAACAGCGTGCCCAGTCTTTGCAAGCGCATCAATCAATCACTCATGCGCGCCGACCAGATACACCACTCGCAAGGCCAGAACGGCATCCACTGGTTTGCCCCGCTCATCGCCGATGCCGAAGCCGGTTTCGGTGGAACTCTCAACGCTTTCGAACTGATGAAAGCGATGATTGAGGCTGGCGCCGCTTGCGTTCACTTTGAAGATCAGCTTTCGTCCGCCAAAAAATGCGGACACCTCGGCGGCAAGGTTCTAGTCCCGACCTCTGAAGCAATCCAGAAGCTGGTTGCAGCCCGATTGGCCGCCGACGTCATGGGCGTGCCAACACTCATTATGGCCCGCACCGACGCGGATAGCGCCAAATTGCTGACCAGCGACATTGATCCCCGCGATCACGAATTCATTTCCGGCGAGCGCACCCCCGAGGGCTTCTTCCGCGTGACCGGCGGAGTCAAAGCCGCAATTGCCCGCGCAGTGGCGTATGCTCCTTATGCCGACCTCCTGTGGTGTGAAACTTCGCACCCGGATCTCAATGAGGCGCGGGAGTTTGCCGAGGGCGTACATAAACATTTCCCTGGCAAGACGCTCGCCTACAACTGCTCGCCGTCATTCAACTGGAAAAAGAAGCTGGATGACACGACCATCGCCAAGTTCCAGCGCGAGCTGGCGGCCATGGGCTACAAGTTCCAGTTCATCACCCTGGCGGGATTCCATGCCTTGAACCTGAGCATGTTCGAACTTGCACGCGGATACAAGCTCACCGGCATGACAGCCTATGCCCGTCTGCAAGAAAAGGAATTCAGCCGCGAAACCGAATACGGATACGAAGCCGTGAAGCACCAGCAGTTTGTCGGAACAGGCTATTTCGACGCAGTCACGCAGGTGATTGCCGGCGGTACATCCTCGGTTACGGCGCTTGCCGGCTCAACCGAGGCGGAACAGTTCGCCGAGAAGAAGCCGCTGGTTCACCCGAAGCACGGACCGGACGCTGCCTGCCAGCCGATTCTTGGCCACTGCCCGTCTATGCCTGTGAAGATTGACGGAACGGAAGAAATGCTGATGCCTTCGGGCGACTAACTGACTTTTACCAACGTGCGCGTAAGCCACCCGCATTCGCTAACCAGCGGTGCGGGTAGTTTTGTTATGTGCCAAATCTTTCTGCTGCCCGCGCTTTGGCCTTGGCGGCTTCTTCTTCGCGGTTCTTCGGTGGGGCGGTGGTTTCCAGGGAAACCAAAAGACGCATAGCGATGCCGGCAATCTCATCGATTGCCGACTGAAACGCAGTCTCGTTGGCCTTCGACGGCTTATTGAACCCGCTGATCTTCCGCACGAATTGCAGTGACGCCGCCCGGACCTCTTCCTCGGTCACGGGTGGATCGAAGTTAAACAGCGTCTTGATATTTCTGCACATAAATACCTTTACCCTCCCGCAATCGCCCCAATCACAATGAACGGCTCTTTCCCCGAAGCCACAGCCTCCGGGAGCGGCGCATCGGGCGATTCATGCGACAGGTCCTCTTCGCAAGCGAAGTAACGAAGAAATGCCCGCCGCTGTTTGGTCTCATGGTCGCGAATCGCGCCGCAAAGCATGGGATAGCGCGCCTCGAGAGCATCGAGCACGGACCGCTGCGTCACCGGGCCGCTCACCTCCAGCTCAATGTCGCTGTTGACGTGGGCAAGCGTCCGCAAATGCGGGGGAATGATCACTCTGACCATAAGAAAAGCATGCCCTGCACAATGCTTACGCGGCCTCGCCCGCATGCGCTTTTTCGAGATCTGCAACGACAATCTTGTCCATCTTCAGCATTGCCTGCATGACCGCTTGTGCTTTCTGGGGGTCGGAATCACTCATCAGCTCGCCCAAGGTAGTCGGAATGATCTGCCAGGACAAGCCGTATTTGTCTTTAAGCCAGCCGCAGCGGCTCTTTTGCCCACCTGCGGAAAGCTTTTCCCACAGTTCATCGACTTCTTCCTGGCTTTCGCAATTCACAAAAAGCGAGATTGCTTCTGTAAATTTGAACTCAGGGCCCGCATTCAGGGCCATGAATCGCTGTCCTTCCAGCTCAAAATTTACGAGCATTACTTGCCCCTCGACGCGATCGACGCTCAGGACCTTGCCATTCTTAAAAATCGAAACGTAATAGTTGGCCGCCTCCTCAGCCTGGCCATTGAACCACAAAAAAGGGGTGATCTTGTTCATCGGATCTGCTCCTTGAAACTGGGTTGCTAGTTCAATGTCTGTACTTCCACCGAGAACACCGTCGGAAGGTCCCGCACGATGGGAATCCAGCTGTCTCCCGCATCCGCCGAGCAGTACACCTGGCCGCCGGTTGTACCGAAGTAAATCCCGCATTTGTCGAGCGAATCGACCGCCATTGCGTCCCGCAGCACGTTAACGTAGCAATTGGCTTGCGGCAGGCCTTTGGTCAGCGGTTCCCATTCGTTCCCGCCGGTGCGGCTGCGGAAGACGCGCAGCTTACCCTCATGCACGTAATGCTCACCATCGCTCTTGATCGGAATTACGTAAATCGTTTCTGGCTCGTGCGCGTTCACGTCGATGACAAAGCCAAAATCCGTCGGCAGATTTCCGCTGATCTCCCGCCAGTTGTCGCCTGAGTCGTCGCTGCGCATTACGTCCCAATGCTTCTGCATAAAGAGCACGCCAGGGCGAGACGGATTCATCGCAATGTGGTGAACGCAGTGGCCAACTTCGGCGTTCGGATCAGGGATGTGTTGTGATCTTAGGCCGCGGTTGATGGGCTTCCAGCTCTGCCCGCCGTCGTCAGTTCTGAACGCGCCCGCCGCAGAGATCGCAATCCAGATGCGTTTGGGATCCTTCGGATCGAGAAGGATGGTGTGCAGGCACATGCCTCCGGCTCCCGGCTGCCACTTTGGCCCGGTGCCGTGGCCGCGCAACCCGGCGAGCTCGTGCCAGCTCTTTCCGCCGTCCGTGGTGCGGAACAGCGCCGCGTCTTCGACGCCTGCATAAACCGTATTGGGATCGGTCAGCGACGGCTCCAAATGCCACACTCGCTTGAACACCCAAGGCTTCTGCGTGCCATCGTAAAACTGATGTGTGGTGAGCGGCTTGCCGGTTTCTGCCGAGGTGTCGTAAACGAACTTGTTGCTTTCACCTTTGGGCATACCACCGGGCGCGGTCGTCGCTTCCCCGGGAGGCGTTCCCGGCTGGTGCCAGGTCTTGCCGCCATCATCCGAGCGCTGGATCACTTGCCCAAACCAGCCGCTGGTTTGCGAAGCGTAAATGCGATTCGGATCGGCCGGTGATCCCTTAAGGTGATAAAGCTCCCATCCCGCAAACAGCGGCCCGTTCACATCCCATTTATCGCGTTTTCCATCCGAGGTAAGAATGAATGCACCTTTTCGCGTGCCCACCAGAACTCTAACTTTGCTCATCCTCTCTCCTTGATAAGTAACCAATGATAACTGCTGCCCCACCTTTCGACATTTTCGAACGGTGGGAACACGCCAAACTAGCTTAAGCCGCCGCTTTCTTCAGCTGGCCCTGCATTTGTTTCATGAATTCGCGCATCGCGGCAATGTGACCTGGAGAATGCTTCTCCATCCAGGCTTCATACCGCTTCGCAGCTTCTTCCATCTCTGCCAGATATAACGTGTAGGCAAACTTCTTGCGAAATTCCGGCACCACCGCCTTGCAGCGTTCCCAAACTCCGAAAAATTCGCCGCTGGTCTGGAAGAAAAGTTCATCGTGGAGAAGGCCGGCATTCAACAATGCGCAGGCTTGCTCCCAGTACCCGATCACCATGCCCAGGAAAGCTCCGTTTTCTGTTCCCGGCTGTGCGAGACGCATGGCGTCATCCAGGTTTTCCACAATGTAGTTCTTGAAGAACCAGTCTCGCGCTTGGCGCAGCCGCTCTTCTCTGCGCATTTCAAAGATTTGAAGATGAAGTTGGGCCTGTTCATGCGTCGGTCTGGTTTCCATGATCGCTCTCTCCTCATAAGGTTTTGGCTGAAGTTGATTACAGAATTGATTTGTTTATCGGGTCAACTTCGTTTGCCGCTTGCCTGATATCACCCGGCCGCCATCCTCTTCAAACCTCGGCAGAAATGGCCGCGGATCTTGGTTTTCCCACCGCCGCCGGACTTCGGCCAGAACTGCTTCGCGATTCCGCGCCATGTTTTCCGTTACCGCACAGGGTGCGCCTGTGTCTTCGTGCTTCGCACCCCAAATCAATAACTCAAGAAGCACCGGCGCGAGATCAATGCCCTTTTCGGTCAACCGATAATTCACCCGGCGGCCGTCGGTGCTTTCCACATCGGCAGTAATGATGCCTGCGGCTTCTAACTTCCTTAGACGGTTCGTCAGAATATTGGTAGCAATGCCCTCACCCGATTCCTGGAAGTCCTTGAAAGTCTTGTACCCGCGCACCATCAGGTCGCGAATGATCAGCAACGACCAGCGGTCCCCGAAAGTCTCTAAAGAAATGCTCACCGGACAGCCGGATCGCTGTTTCACCGTTCGCCTTTGGGCCACAGCCCGAACCTACCAAAACTAACTTGCAAAATGCAAGTTGAAATCGTGATGTTAGGGAAACTAAAAGTCCGTTATTGGGTCTGAATAATTGGAAGCTTAATTCAGCGAGGTCCAACGGAGGCTCTTATGAGTAGAGGTATTTACAGGATAGTGTTAATTGCACTGGGATTCTGGTTCGTGAGTTGTATCTATGCTCTCGGTCAGAGCGGCAGTTCTGGCGCGAAGCCAGATTCCCGTCCCATTATCTACGTGATGCCGAATGCACTTACATCTCCGTCCTCAGCCGACGGTTCGCAGATCGTGGTCGATTCAGCCCACAATGGCAAAGAGCCGCAAGTCGCCAAAATCTACCAGGAGTTGCAGCACCGCAGCGAGTGCCAGCAGTTTGCCGAGAACATCGACAAAAATAAAGCAGATTACTTTCTTCTTTTGCAACACGGCGGCGGAAGGGGCAATCGCTGGGCTGTTTCCAACAAGCAAGGAGACGTGCTTGCCTCAGGCGAGTCTGTCCTTCTCGGAAACTCCGTCAAAGACGCCTGCGTGGCGATAGCCAAAGATTGGCAGGGGCAGGTTAAGGCAGAAAAGTAGCAGTTATCGCGGGCGATTTGCGCGCAGCTTCGTTTCCAGCCGACGGGGAGCGGAAACCCTTTTAGCTGATCGTGTATTTCCCCGTCTCGATCACCTTCTGCGCAATTTGCCGGCGCAACTCAACGGTGTTGAATGGCTCGTATTTCGCCAGGCGTCGGAGAATTGCGAGCTGAGTCCGCAGCATATCTCCATCCGCGACAGCCGCAATGATCTTCCGCGCTGCCGCTTCGACCTTCTCCATCGCTTGCGACAGATACACACGTGCCATGGCGACGGGCAAGGTTGCGGCAGATTCGCCCTTCTGCTCCGCGATTTTCTGTGCCCGCAAGACCGCGGATTCCATGGCATAAGTTTCGATCACCATGTCGGCGATCGCCCCCATGATCTCCTGCTGATCTTCAATGGTCTGCATGTATTTCTGCGTCGCCGATCCCGCGGCAAATAATCCGAGTTTCTTGGCCTGCACAACCAGCTTGCGCTCTTCCGCAAGCGGCCCTTCGACTTCTTCGCCGACCGACGGTCCCGAGAGAACTTCGTCCATCAGCTTCTTGATTGCCGGCATTAGCGGTAATTGACCGGACATCGCTCGCTTCAGCAGGAATCCCGTGATGATCAGCCGATTGATCTCATTCGTTCCTTCAAAAATACGGTTGATGCGCGCATCGCGATATGCTCGCTCGGCTGGATACTCCTCGACGAATCCGTATCCGCCATAGATCTGCACGGTTTCATCGACCACATAATCGATCATTTCCGATCCCCAAACCTTGATGATCGAACACTCGACGGCGTACTCCTCGATCGCCTTGCGCGTGTTCTTGAGCGCGTCGGCGCCCGTCTTGTCCACTTCGCCCAGAGCAACGTCCATCATCCCGACGGTTCGATAGACCAGGGACTCGCCTACATAGATGAGCGCCGCCATGTTTGCCAGCTTTTCACGAACCAGCCCAAAGTCGGCGATCACTTTCTTGAAGGCCTTGCGCTGCTTGGCGTAGGCAATCGCATTCTCGATTGACACTCGCGCCCCCCCCACGCACATCGCACCCAGCTTGAACCGCCCGACGTTCAGGATGTTGAAAGCAATGACATGCCCTTTCCCGATTTCACCGAGCAGATTTTCGACAGGGACTTTGCAATCGTTAAGAATGACTGGACACGTAGAAGATCCCCGAATCCCCATCTTGTGTTCTTCTGCCCCAATCGAAAATCCTGGGAAAGTCTTCTCCACCAGGAACGCCGTAAATTTCTCGCCATCGACCTTCGCGAAGACTGTAAACAGGTCGGCGAATCCGGCGTTCGTGATCCACATCTTTTCGCCATTGAGGACGTAGTGCTTGCCATCTTTTGATAGCTCAGCTCGCGCACGGCAATTTAGGGCGTCGGATCCAGACGAAGCTTCGGATAAAGCGTATGCCCCGACAACCTCCCCAGCTGCTAACCGCGGCAAGTATTTCTTCTTCTGCTCTTCCGTTCCGAAATAAACGATAGGGAGCGTGCCAATGCCAGTGTGTCCGCCCCAGCTCGTGGCGAAACCCGCATACTTCGCAATGTGATCGGCGATGACGGCGGCCGTGACCTTGTCCATCTCGAGTCCGCCATATGCTTCAGGAATCTCGACCGAACTCAGCCCAAGCTCTCCGGCTTTCTTCATCAATTCGCGCGTCACTGAGAAATCCTTGTGCTCAATTTTCTCGATGTTTGGGACGATCTCTTTTACCGCGAATTCTTCCGCCGTCTGGCCGATCAATTGGTGCTGCTCGGAAAAATCTTCCGGCGTAAATACTTCCTCCGGACGGCGTTCCTCAAGCAAAAAGCTGCCGCCCGAGATCTTCGATTGTGGAATTGCAGTCGTGGCCATATCCATCCCTATAACCACAAAGGACACAAAGGATCACAAAGTAGTCTTCGTGCCCCTTGGTGTCCTTAGCGGTTGAAAATTTCTACTTCCACCCCGTTCCGTTCACAAAGCGTTGGACGCCATCCTTAAGATGGACAACATTGAAGTTTATAAGCAGTCCAATGGATTTGCCACTGAGCTTAAGGTACGAAAGGACTTGGGCCTGATGGACAGGGAGATTGCTTCAACGGATTTAATCTCCACTATGACCAGGTTCTCAACCAGCAAGTCCATACGACAGCCCAGATCGAGCTTGACCCGGCGATAGACAACTGGCAATCCCACCTGAGCGTCCGACCTGAGACCCGCGTCAGCCAATTCGAACTGCAGACAGGCAACGTAAGTACTTTCGATCGAAACCACGAAGGACGCGAAGATCAATTCAGGTTTTCGAAGATCCCCGCGGCGCCCATGCCGCCGCCCACGCACATCGTGACCAGGCCATAACGCGCATTCCTGCGTTTCAGTTCGCGAATAATGCTGGCCGTCAGTTTCGCGCCCGTACAGCCCAACGGATGTCCCAGGGCAATGGCCCCACCGTTCGGATTCACCCGCTCTGGATCCAGTCCGGCTTCTTTGATAACCGCGAGCGACTGCGCCGCGAATGCCTCGTTCAGTTCGATGACATCGATCTCCGACAGCTTTAATCCCGCCATTTTCAAAGCCTTCGGAATCGCAAACACCGGACCAAGGCCCATCTCTTCCGGTTTGTAGCCAGCCGTGGCAAACGAAACATATCGCGCGAGCGGCTTGATCCCGAGCGCCTTCGCCCGTTCTGCCGACATAACGACCGCCGCCGCCGCGCCATCCGACATCTGCGAGGAATTTCCAGCAGTCACTGTTCCCTTGACATGAAACGCCGGTTTCAACGCGAGCAGGGCCTCCAGGGAAGTATCGGCGCGTGGGCCTTCATCAATTTTGAAGGTGATCTCCTGCCGCTTCGGCTTCGATCCATTCGGGGTTGTAAAGCTCACTGGCACAGGAACTATCTCGTCGGCAAACTTTCCTGCTTCGATTGCCGCAATAGCTTTCGTATGGCTTCGCAAAGAAAATTCATCTGCTTGTTCGCGCGTGACGCCGAACCGTTCCGCAACGCGCTCTGCGGTTAGTCCCATCGACAAATAAGCATCGGGATAGTGATCCACCAGCCAGGGATTGGGCGAGATCTTGTTCCCTCCCATGGGAATCATGGACATCGACTCCGTTCCACCGCCCACGACCACTTCAGCGCCGCCCGCAATGATCCGTTCTGCACCCAGCGCAATCGCCTGCAGCCCGGACGAACAGAAACGGTTGATGGTCAGGGCCGACACCTCAACTGGCAAGCTGGCACGGAGCGATGCGATCCGCGCCACATTCATGCCCTGTTCTCCCTCCGGCATGGCGCAGCCCAGAATCACATCTTCGATCTCTTTTGCTTCGAGTTGCGGTACCCGCTCCAGCGCGCCCTTGATCGCGACGGCAGCCAATTCATCAGGACGTGTGGCTCTCAACGTTCCTTTGAATGCCCGCCCTACAGGTGTGCGAACCGACGAAACAATCACCACTTCCCGCATAATTAGCCTCTAAACGCTGCTTTTAGATGTTTGTCATTCTGAAAAGGCTTCAGCCCCGGGGGATCTGCATTTTCTCAGCTAGTTCCTGAGCGTCTTTCCTGTCTTCAACGTGTACTGAATCCTCTCCTGCGTCTTTCTCTCGCCGCAGAGCGACTTGAACGCTTCTCGCTCTAAGTCCAGAACGTATTGCTCGCTGACCGGTGTTCCCGGCGAGACATGTCCTCCGCAGAGCACTTCCGCGACCTTGGTTCCGATCTTCACTTCATGATCGCTGATGTATCCGCCCTGCCGCATGATATGAATGCCCAACTTCAACATCGCTAGAATATTTTCTCCCGGAGCCGGGATGTCCATCCGCGGCTGCGGCGGCTCATACTCTTCCCGCACCATCTCCAGCGCGCGTTCTTTCGCATCACTCAGCACTCGTTCGCGGTTCATGGTGATGCGGTCGGATTCACGCAACAATCCCATGGCCCGTGCCTCGTGCGCTGAAGTTGCGACTTTCGCCATTCCGATGGTCTCGAATGCTTGCTTCATCGCCTCCATCAGCTCGACTGATTCGCCTCGCCCGCCCGGCCGTACAGTTTCTGCCCGATCAATGGCCCGCAGCAGCATCTCTTTGCATCCACCGCCACCCGGCAACAGGCCCACGCCAACTTCGACCAGCCCCGTGTAGAGCTCGGCATGAGGTTGCAGTGCAGGCGCATGCAGCGAAATTTCCGTGCCGCCGCCCAGCGTCAGCCCGAATGGCGCCACGACCACTGGTTTCGGCGAGAACTTAATCGCTTGCGTCATCCCCTGGAACTGCCGGATCGCCAGGTCAACCTCATCCCACTCCTCTTCCTGCACCGACATCAGCAGCAGCATGAGGTTCGCGCCCACGGAGAAATTCGTCGCGTCGTTAGTGATGACGAACGCGTCGAAGTTGTCTCCTGGGCCCCCCGACTTCAGACTCTGCGAGATGAGCTGAATGATGTCCGCGCCCAGAGAATTCATCTTGGAATGGAATTCGATGCACGCAACGCCATCTCCCAAGTCCACTAGCGACGCCCCGGAGTTCTTCTTGACGACTCCTTTCGACTTCTTCGCGACTTCAACCGACCACACGCCCGCCGGCACCTCCACCGCGCGCCAGTTCTCATGCTCAACATCGCAGTACATGCGCCCGGACGGCGTATGCGGATCATCCAGGTACCAGCTTTTGCGTCCGCAGGCCAGCAATTTTTCGACGTTCATCGCGACCGGCCGGTTCTCTTTCTTCATCCGCGCCACTGATTGCTCAACTCCCACCGCGTCCCACAACTCGAACGGTCCGAGTTCCCAATTGAATCCCAGCCGCATGGCGCGATCGATTTCCACGACCGAATCCGCGATCTCAGGAATCCGGTTCGCCGCATACGTCCACAAATCCGACAGCGCCGCCCATAAGAATTGGCCAACCTTGTCTGCTTTCTGGGACGCGCCATCCATGCCCAGCAGCATCCGAACCCGGGGTCCGGTCTGCTCGACATTCTTTGCCATCTCGAGCGCTGGGAACTTCGGCTTCTGCCGCGGGTGGTATTCCAGAGTCTTCCAATCGAGGGCCATGCGTTGGTCTTCTTCGTGATCGTGCCCTTTGACCTTCTTGTAGAAGCCCCCCTTGGTCTTGTCACCCAGCCATTTGCGCTCAACCATTCCTCGGAAAAAGTCCGGAACTTTCAGCTCACTGCGCTCGTCTCGCACGTTCTGTGTCATGTTCCCGACTACGTGGCCGAGAATGTCGAGTCCGACCAGGTCAATCGTGCGGAACGTCGCCGAACGCGGCCAGCCGACCGCTTGCCCCGTGAGGGCATCCACCTCTTCGATCGTAAGATCCATCTCCCGCATGAGCCGCATCACATTCAGCACAGAAAATGTGCCGATGCGGTTGGCAATGAAATTGGGGGTATCCTTGGCGAACACCACGCCTTTCCCCAGGCGCACATCGCAAAATTGCGCGATGGCATCGATTGCGGCACGATCGCTCTCCGGGGTGGGTATCAGCTCCAGCAGCCGCATGTAACGGGGCGGATTAAAAAAATGCGTGCCGAACCACAACCGCCGAAAATCCGGCGAAAACCCTTCCGCAATTTTTGCCACCGGCAGGCCGCTGGTATTGGTCGTGATAATCGTCCCGGGTTTTCGGATCGCCTCAATCTTCTTAAGCAGCGAGCGCTTGATCTCAAGGTTCTCGACCACTGCTTCAATAATCCAATCCACCTCGGCGAGCTTCTTGAGATCGTCCTCGAAGTTGCCAACCGTCACCAGTCGTGCCAGGGACGGCTCCATGAACGCTGCCGGCTTGGACTTCTTCGCCGCTTCCAGGCCCCCCGCGGCAATTTTGTTCCGGGCCGGAACATCGGCATCCGGGGGAACGATATCCAGCAGATAGCTGGGAACCCCGGCGTTGGCGAAATGCGCGGCAATGCGCGCCCCCATGGTGCCGGCTCCGAGAACCGCAACCTTATGAATGCGCTTCATAGGAATACTCCGGTGGATGACTCATCCGCTGTTCACGAGAATGAAAAGGTTGTGCTCACTTTGTGGATTGGGAAGAAGTTTTCTTGACCTGACAGTCTATTCGTCGCTTGCTTGTTATTACCAGTGGATTGCAGGAACTGCCGCGCCTGGGAGGTCGAAAAATCCCTCTACAAAAACCGCGGGCGCGGACCGTATTGATGTGGGGTGAGGATGGCAACGGTACGCGCCCTATTAAGTTGACTTCATGCTAGGGTATTCATGGGGTTAAGTCAAGATAAATTATTTGCCATCAATAACTTACAACGATTTTGAGATCACATTCGGAGGCTTCGCGCAAGGTCATGGGTCACACTTCAATGTGACGATCTCAGCGCACCAATTCAACCTCCTTCGCGCAATTCCGGATGTGCTTTGAGGTAGGTGACCGCGCGTTTCACCATGTCTTTCTCGCCGCTATAGGCCAGTTTGCGTGCTGCGTCATCCAGCGGAATCCATAGCGCCCGCCGCACCTCGATCTTCATGTCGGGCCGAATATCGCCGATTTTGCCTGACTCGTAGCGAAGCAGGTAAAAGCTCACGATCTTGAATACTCGTTCGCCGTCACCCCATGAACGCACGTAAACGTACTTCGTGTCTCCCAGCTTGGTGATTCGAATTGCGTTTACTCCCGTTTCCTCGAGTACTTCTCGCACAGCCGTCTGCTCCGGTTTCTCCCCTGGATCCACCAATCCCTTGGGCAACGCGAGTAACACTTTTTGCGACTTTTTTGTGCCAGATTGACCGGTTCCGCCAGTCCCAGCCTCCTTTCGTGGCTCGATCACGGCAATCTCCCAGCCCTCGGAACCAGGCCGGATTACCACCCCGCCGGCGGAGATTTCCCGCACCATGTGCCTGAAACTAGCAGGAATACAGGGTTTCGTCACGTGCATGGCGAGACATAAACAGTAATCTGCATTCTTGGTTACTGTATGGGAGCTCCGAGGATCTCCCTTTTCAACTGACGCTGGCATCTAAGTTGCTAGATAGAAGTTTGGAGTACTAGGCCGACCGCGCCAGACGTGGGGGTTACGGTGAAGAGTCTAGGCAAGATCATTCGCTCGGTGCAGGCCTTCGGACGGGAATTTTCCCGCCGGCCGGAGGAAGCTGCAGCACCAGAGGTTGGCCTCGGCGTCGCCCTCGGCGGCGGCTTTGCTCGCGGTATTGCCCACGTCGGCGTTCTCAAAGTCCTCGAAGAAGAAAATATCCCGATCCGATATATCGCCGGTACCAGCGTAGGCGCGCTCATCGGCGCAGCCTATTGCAGCGGTCTTTCCCCGGAAGAACTTGAGCAAGTTGCCACCCGCGTTCGCTTCAAGCACTTCGCGAAATGGACGCTCTCACGCTATGGCTTCGCCAGCAATCAGCGCATGATTGGCTTCCTCAACAGTATCCTCAAGGTGAAGACGTTCGAGGAGCTTCGCATTCCTCTCGCCGTCACCGCGACCGACTTCTCAAGTGGCGAAGGCGTGCTCTTTCATTCAGGACCTCTGGTCGACCCGGTTCGCGCCAGTTGCGCCTATCCGGGCATGTTTTTGCCGGTTAAAATTAGGGGACGCCAGTTGATCGATGGCATGCTCTCTTACACCGTACCGACCATGCCGCTACGCCAGATGGGCGCTGACCGCGTGGTCGCCGTGCATTTGAAAGGTCGCTGGACTACCGGCGAAGGCCCGCGGCACTTGTTCGATGTAATCGGCCAGTGTTTTGCGATCGCGCAGGAGATGAACTGCCACGTCTGGAAACAGGCGGCCGACCTCGTCATCGAGCCTGATGTCAACGGTTACAAGTATGACGCCTTCGAACACGCCGCTGCGCTGGTTCGAGCTGGAGAAGAAGTCACTCGCGCCGCAATTCCAGAAATCCGCAAGTGGCTCCAACCCGAGCCTGCCCGTGCGTCGAAGCCATTGAAAACGCCCCTGACGAATCCGGCAACCATGCCGGCCGACTGAGCGCCGCCGCGAAGATTATCCAGTGTCATCCTGAGCGAGCGTTTGCTTGCGACTTGGATTGCGCAGTCGAAGAATCCCTTACATCTTTCATTCGTATTCGCGGGTCAGGGAATTCTCAGCAAGCGCTGTCGTTGGCACGACGTGCAAGCAATCTCGCATATCAATCAGAGAGTGAATCTCTGGGCTCAAAAAACGATAGGGCACTAGGAGGTGCCTGATAGGCTTGCTATCGCTAGCGCGTGCCACGGATTCTACAGCGGTATATTCCCGTGCTTCTTCGGCGGGTTCTTGTCGCGCTTGGTATCCAGCATCTCCAGCGCCTGGATCACCTTCTTCCGCGTGTCCCGAGGTTGGATGACGGCATCAACATATCCCCGCTCCGCGGAAACGTAGGGATTGGCAAAGCGGTCGCGGAATTCTTCAATTTTCTTCTGGCGAAGAGCATCGCGATTTTCGGCGCGGTCCAGTTCGCGTTTGTAAACGATGTCGACAGCGCCTTCCGGTCCCATAACCGCGATCTCGGCCGTTGGCCAGGCATAGTTCACGTCGGTGCGGATGTGCTTAGAAGCCATAACGCAATATGCCCCGCCATAGGCCTTGCGCGTAATCACCGTAACTTTCGGAACTGTCGCTTCGGCGAAGGCAAACAACAGCTTTGCTCCGTGCTTGATGATCCCGCCATATTCCTGGTTCGTGCCCGGCAGAAATCCCGGAACATCCTCAAAAGTCACCAGCGGGATGTTGAAGCAGTCGCAGAAGCGAACGAACCGTGCGCCTTTAATAGATGCATTGATGTCCAGCGTGCCCGCCAGGAATGCGGGCTGATTAGCGACGATCCCCACCGATCGCCCATTCAGCCGCGCAAAGCCGATGACGATATTCTTCGCAAAGAACTCCTGCACCTCAAAGAAATACCCGTCGTCAACCACGGCATGAATGACGTCTTTGATGTCGTAGGGAAGGTTGGATTGCGCCGGCACAATCTTGTCTAGCGCCGCATCAGTTCGGTCGACGGGATCGGTGCAAGCTTTCCGTGGAGGATCATCAACATTATTTGATGGCATGAAACTGAGCAGTTCCCGGACCATCGACAAACACTCGGCATCATCGTGGGCGAGGAAATGGGCGACGCCAGACGTTTCGTTGTGCGTCGTCGCTCCCCCCAACTGATCCTTTGTGACCTCCTCGTGCGTCACGGTTTTGATGACGTCCGGCCCGGTGATGAACATGTAAGAGGTTTTATCGACCATGAGGATGAAATCGGTAATCGCCGGCGAGTAGACCGCACCACCGGCACATGGCCCCATCACCGCCGAAATCTGCGGCACGACGCCGCTATACAAAGTATTGCGCAGAAAAATATCGGCGTAGCCCGCCAGCGACATCACGCCTTCCTGAATGCGCGCGCCGCCGGAATCATTCAAGCCGATCACCGGCGCACCCATCTTCGCCGCCAGATCCATGATCTTGACAATCTTCCCGGCATTCGCTTCGGAGAGCGAGCCGCCAAAGACGGTGAAATCCTGCGCGAAAACAAAAACCAGCCGACCCTCGATGCGGCCGTAGCCGGTGATGAATCCATCTCCATAAAATTTCTGCTCGGGCATACCGAAATCGGTGCAGCGATGCGTGACCAATTTGTCGGTTTCTTCGAATGTGCCCTCGTCGAGCAGAAATTCAATTCGCTCGCGGGCTGACATCTTGCCTTCTTTATGTTGCCGCGCGCGGCGCTGCGCGCCACCGCCTTCTTGCGCGAGTTGATCGCGGCGTTTCAGTTCGGTTAGTTTCTCTTCCAAATCCATGTGTTCTCCCGATCGTGAGCGCAATTATATCGAGTTATAGGACAGGTACTGCCGTGCATTGCCGTAAGCCGGTCGCGAGGCTACTCTGGTTCGCGAACGCATTGGGGGGATATTCGTGCGAGTAAAAACTTGGTTACACCTTGGCGTGGCAGCAGTTCTCGTTCTGGGTTGCAGTGGGGCCGTGGCCCAGGACGAAGATCACGGGCATGGCCACGGCCACGGACGCGATAAACCGGAATTCCGCGAAGTGCATGACAGCGATCATTTCTACCGAGAGTGGGATCGCGAATACATGCATCACTGGTACGAGGAGCATCACGACCATCTGCCGCCGGGTCTGGCAAAACGCGATCACCTTCCGCCGGGTCTGGAAAAGCAGCTAATCGTCCGCGGGACGCTGCCGCCCGGGCTGCGAAAGAAGATGTATCCCTGCCCGCAGGATCTCGAACGGCAACTGCCTCCGCCTCCGCCGGAATGTGCTCATATGCTGATTGGTGGGCATGTGGTGCTGCTGAACCGCGTGAACTTTCAGATCCTGGATGTTTTCCACTTCGAGCTGTAGCGCAGATTAGGACGGAAAATAAGAGGACGGGCGTGGGTGCCCGTCCTCTTTTCTGAATTGATCTACTCCATGTTGGATCCCATGGGCTGATAGCGGTACTTTTTGCCGTCCCAGAAAACGGCTGAAACCTCGGCATCGCCGCCAATCTCGTCGACGTAAATCGCCATGTGCTCTTTCTTCTTGATGGTGAGCTTCTTCACGAAAATGCTTTTGTAGGGAAGATTCACGATCATGAACTTCGCCTTGGGCGTGGCGGAATGCCAGGCATCGGCACCTGCGCCGTGGATCACGAGCAACGAATAACCACGCCGCGCTGGATCTTCGCTGGCGAACTGCGTTGTGATCTTCGGGTTGCCGTAGCCAAAAAACGAATTATAAGGATCGACAACCACATAGTTCTGCTCCGACTCGTCCATCATTGGACTGGTGCAGCGGGCCGGAACTACTAAATCTTCCACGCCGTCACCGTCCAGATCGGCTTTGAGCGACGGAATGCCAACCAGCGAGCAGTTCGAACCGAACTGTTTCTGCACGAAGTCGTTATCCACGATAACGTCGGCGTTCGGCTGAGCTACACAGGCTAGTGCGCAAAAAAGAGAGGCAAGCAATACAAATCGAGGGAACGACATACGGCTACTTTAGAGCCGCGAGCGGGCAGTTCCTAGGGAAAGTAACTCCAGAGACAGCACGAAAGTCACTAACTCCAGCTTCTAGCTGCTAGCGTCGAGCTTCTAGCCGAAAGCAGTGACAAGGTGATCCTCCCTGCCTAATTCGCTCATCGCAGCGTATCAGAACCACACTTAACACGAGTACCCAGTTCGATAACGGGTGGAGCAAACAGCTCCACATAACACGCTAGGGCCATCGAAAATGCTTCGGCGCGGCATCATCCCTAGGAAAAAGTGGGAAATCGAATGCAGCGTCTCGGCTTTGAGCAAGTGCTTCCACTTCAAGGTAAAATGATTCTCGCCGCCGCGATGGCGGTGATTACCGACTTTGACGGGGGATTGCTTTGGCCACTTCGACCGCTCCGGGAACGCAAACTGCGCCACAATTGCCGAATCATAAAGTGAAGATCAAGAAGGTCGGACAGCGCTCCTGCAACGAAAAAGATGCCAAGGGCAAGTTCTGTGGTGGACATCTCAAGCGCTGGTTCTATACCACCGACGTTTTAGAGCAGAAATGCGGAGACGTGGAAAAGGCTTGGGGGGGTGATGCGGAAGTTTATCGCTGCGAGCACTGCAAGACGCTGTACTTGCCCAATGCCGAGGAAGTGCGCGGTTTGAGTGTCGCCGGACAAGGGCAGACCTCGGTCTTCGGATTAACCATTCCAGGGAAGGAAAGATAACGCTTCGACCTGCGAAGCTTCTGCCACACACGCGAACGTGAAATCAGAACTGATCTACGATTGGAATCGCATTCATCCCGCATCCTTGCGGCCGACCGGCCATGTGTTGCTGAATGACGAAACGCTGCGCGATGGCCTGCAGTCGCCCTCGGTGCGCGATCCTTCGATCCAAGAAAAAATCAATATTCTGCATTTGATGGAAGCGTTGGGCATTAACTCCCTCGATCTTGGGCTGCCCGGAGCTGGGCCGCGTGCGGTTGAGCATACGGAAGCCTTGGCGCGCGAAATCGTTCAGCACAAAATGAAGATCAAGGCGAATTGTGCCGCGCGAACCCACGAGAATGACATCCGACCGATAGCAGAGATTGTGCAGCGCACGGGATTAAGGATCGAAGCTGCGACGTTTATCGGCTCCAGCCCGATCCGCCGTTACACCGAAGGCTGGACCGACGACTTCCTGCTGCAGACCACGGAAAAAGCGGTGAAGTATGCGGTTTCGCTGGGTCTCCACGTGATGTACGTGACCGAAGACACCACCCGCTGCGATCCGGAAATGGTGCGGCGACTGTACACGACCGCTATCAGTTGTGGCGCGCGGGCCATTGTCATCTGCGATACCGCTGGACATGCCACGCCCATGGGAACCTTCGCGCTGGTGCGCTTCGTCGTCGATGAAGTGGTGAAACCCTCGGGCGAAAAAATTCGTGTCGACTGGCATGGACACTGTGATCGCGGGCTGGCGATCGCGAATTCGATGGCGGCGCTGGTCGCCGGAGCCGACTGCGTTCACGCTACCGCCATCGGGATTGGCGAGCGCGTTGGCAATACGCAGATGGATCAGATGCTGGTGAACCTACGGCTCATGGGTGTTCCACCCTGGGGCGATCAGGACCTTACGAAGCTGAAGGATTATTGCGAGGCGGTTTCGAAAGCCACCGGCGTCCCGATCCCGGTGAATTATCCCGTGGTTGGCGAGGATGCGTTCCGCACCGCGACCGGAGTCCATGCCGCGGCTGTCATCAAAGCTTACAGGAAGAACGACCAGGAACTGGCGAACACGGTTTATTCCGGCGTCCCGGCCCATGTGTTCGGGTTGGAGCAGGTGATCGACATCGGGCCGATGAGCGGCAAATCCAATATTCACTTCTGGCTGGAGCGCCACGGCATGCCGGAATCCGAGGATTTAGTCGACAAAATTTACAAGCGCGCCAAAGCGTCAAACCACACGCTGAGCGAGGCCGAGATTCTCGAATGCGTGAATGGCGCGCACTGATCTATGTTTTGAATTGTCATCCCGAGTACGACTCTTTTGCGTAACGAGGGATCTGGGCGAGCCGCGCAAAACGTCGCGATGTACGAGTGACGTAGAATCGTGTGACTGGCTCGCGTCCTTAATATGCCAGAACGCACCCCCAACCCGGATGAACGCCTGCAAGTTGAATTCAATCGCTGGGCCGCGGAAGGTGAAGGCGAGAAGATGGAGCGCCATCATCTCGACATCACCGAAAAAACCATTCGGCTGATGGATCTCCGTCCCGGGGAGCGCGTTTTAGATCTGGGATGCGGCTCGGGCTGGGCGACGCGCTTGCTGGCGCGCTTGGTTTCCGATGGGCCCGAAGGATTCGGCCAAGTTGTTGGCGTGGACGTCTCTGACGAGATGATCCGCCAGGCCCGGACCGCTTCAAAAGACTTCGACAATATTCTGTATGTCTGGGGCTCAGCTCACCAGATTCCCTGGGAAGAAAACTTCTTTGACAAGATGCTTTCGGTCGAGTCGTTTTATTACTACCCCGACCAGGAGCGGGCGCTCGCCGAATTGTTTCGCGTCATGGCTCCGCACGGACGCATGTTTATCCTCATCAACCTCTACAAAGACAATCCGTACTCGCTGCAATGGGTGGATAAGTTAAAGGTTCCCGTGCACGTGCGATCTGCAGCCGAGTATGTGGACTTGCTGAAGAAGCATGCCTTCGAAAATGTAGAGGCTCGGCAGATTCCGGACGACACGCCCACGCGCGATGACTACAAGACCAAATCGTTTCGCACCCTGGACGATCTGCGGGCTTTCAAGAGAACGGGTGCGCTGCTGCTGACGGCGTCGAAACCCGAAGTGCGCAATCCCGCGCCCGGTTACACGATCTACTGAACTCTCGCGGCGCACAGCCGCGCTTCGAAGAACTCTTCCACTCGCGCCAGCACTTCCGGGGCGGCTTTGGATTCGTAAATGGCTTTGCGCAGGGCTGCGCCGCCTGGCACACCGTGAGTAAACCACGAGGCAAACTGCTTCATTTTCCCTACGGCATCCGGCAGTTCTTCTTCAATCAGCATGCGGAAGTACGTGCGGATCATTTGGTAGCGATCGGATTCAGCCGGTTCGCCGTATTCTCCGCCTGCGCAATACTGCTCGATCTGACGAAAGATCCAGGGATTTGACGGCGCGCTGCGGCCGATCATCACCGCATCGCACCCAGTTTGAGCGACCATGCTGCAGGCGTCTTCCGGAGTTCGAATATCGCCATTGCCAATGACCGGAATCTTGACCGCGTCTTTGACGGCGCCAATCCAGTCCCATCGCGCCTGCCCGCTGTAGCCTTGCTCGCGCGTCCGAGCATGCAACGCGACCGCGCTCAGGCCGCAATCTTCAGCCATTTTGGCCAGCTCCACACAGACGATCTCCTGATCACTCCAGCCGGCGCGGAACTTCACCGTGAAAGGAATCTTTACCGCGGCTCGCACGGCTTCAAAAATCCCACCGATGGCGGGCAAATCGCGCAGCAGGCCCGAACCGCCATTGCACTTCACAACTTTCTTCGCCGGGCAGCCGAGATTCAGATCCACTAAATCGAAACCGAGGCCTTCGACCATCTTGGCGGCTTCCGCTATCACTCGCGGGTCGCTGCCAAAAAGCTGAGCCGAGATGGGATGCTCGTCCTCGTAAAAATGCAAATACCGCTTGGCTTTCTTGTCCTTGGCGCGGAGGACGCCGTCAGCCGACGTGAACTCGGTCATAATCAGCCCGCAGCCGCCAAGGTTGCGAATGAAGCGCCGGAACACGGTGTCCGTGACGCCCGCCATGGGCGCTAGCACGGTGGCCGGGGTGATCTCGACTCTGCCGATCGTCATCAGCGGCGGCACAGGCCGTGTGGCGCGGGCGCCCTCGCCCGCGGCTTCGCCGGAGTTGTCCCAAAACTTGCGCACGAGAATAGTTTAAAACGTCGTCGGTCGTGGGCCGAAACAAAGACTAACGACCAAGGACCCAACGACGTCTTCAGCTTCCGGCTACTCTTTCAGCCGGTTGTATTTCTTCAGCACAGCCCGCAGCTTGTCATGAGGCAAGCCGATTACGGTGTGACTGTCGATGCCGGTCATCGTATCGGCGGCAACCATGGCGTTGACTACCGCTTCTTCAGTCGCCTGCACTGTGGCCAGGAAGATCGGGTCGAGTTCCTCGTTTGGCAGCATCGTTATCTGATGCGCACCCTTAGTCTCACTTGCGCCGCCGTTTGCCGTCGAGAATGCAATGAAGATGTCTCCGGAGCCGTCCCCCGAATAGCTGCCATCTCTGCCAAGTCCGAGCGATACCCTGCGTGCCACACGCTTCAACTGCATGGGAATTAGCGGAGCATCGGTTGCAACCACTACGATGATCGAACCTGTGTCGTCGTCATACACATGGCCGGGAATCTCCTGACCTACCGGAACGCCGGCGATCCTTAACTGATCGCGCCGCCCATAGTTACATTGCACGAGCACGCCCACCGTGTAGCCGCCCTGCTTCCCACTCAGCACACGAGAGGACGTCCCAATTCCACCTTTGAATTCATTACAAATCATTCCCGTGCCGCCGCCTACGCTGCCCTCTTCGACCGGGCCGCTCTGCGCGCTATCGAGGGCATGGAACGCATCTTCAGGCTTCACATGAAAGCCGTTAATGTCATTCAAATACCCATCCCAGGTTTCCGCGACCACCGGCAACGACCACCAATAACCTTCCATATCCGGACGTCCCTGCTTCACCTTCCAGGCGATCACGGCATCCCGCACCACTCCCACGCTGTGGGTATTGGTGATCATGACTGGCCCGTCGAGAAAGCCGGAGTCCTCCACCCAAGTGGTCCCGGTCATCTCGCCGTTACCGTTGAGCGTGAACCATGCCGCGAAAACCGAATCCTTCGACTGCTTTCCCCTGGGCAAAACCGCCGTAACCCCGGTGCGGACCGGCCCAACTCCTACTTTCAGCGGCCCATTACCGGATATCAGCGTCGTATGCCCAACTTCCACTCCTTTGACGTCGGTGATTGCATTGACCGGCCCCGGTGTGCCATCGAAGGGCACGCCAAGGTCGCGAGCCCGTGGCTTGCCCTGCCCCATCGCGAAGACAACCGAAAAAAGCACGGCAGAAATGCTGGCCGTAGTACGAGTTTTCAGCATCCAAATTCCCCTGTGAGAGTATAAGGTATTAGTCTTCGGCCAAGGACATGGAGGACGCAGTGGAAAATTGGAAACGAGCGTTATTGGCGGGATCTGTTGGGGCGGCAGCGATCATGTTCCTGAAGGGGAAACCGACCGCGGGCATGATTCTGGCGGGAGTTGGTGTGGCAACGTTGGCCTCGGAATATCCCGAAAAGTTTGCGGAATTTCGCGAGAGGTTGCCGGAATTTGTCGAGCGCGGTAACACCTTTCTCGATGTAGCCGCACGAGTCGGCGAACGGTTGGCGGAAGCGGCCGAGCGCCGCGGCTCGTCCTGGTACGAGGCCCTGTTGCAGAATTAGCAGGCCCCGACTGCAAGCATGAGCCCTGCCACCAAGCAGAAAATACAATTTGGCTTTCTGTTCGCGATGCTCGTCGCTGGGACGCGAACCGGATACATTTTCTACGAACGCCACACTGAGAAGCTTGATCAACAACGGCAGCAGCCAAAGGCGCTCAATCCCGACTACTACGTCGTCCCGAAAAAACTTTATCCTTACGACCTGAAATCCGCCCGGCAGTTGACCCAGCAGCCGGTCTGGGTTAAAGAAGGCTACCGATACACGTTTTATCCCTACGCGAACCATCACGCGGATCTCTCGCATGAAGCCGGTCAACTGCTGCCGTTAGAAAAGCTGCAAATCCAGGATGTGGTGATGGATCGTTCGCCCGGCTCGCCCGACCAGAAGCAGGTCATGGCCGTCTTCGAGAAAGATGCCAAGAGCTACGCGTTTCCCATCGGAGTTGAAAAAGATGGAAGCTATCAATTCTATTCCGACGAAATGCTCTACATCCAGGATCCGCACGACCTGTACAAGCACTGGCCGTCGGACGTGTGGCAAGCCATCGACCAGCACCTGGTGAAGCAGGGCATGAGCGAGCTGCAGGCCGACTTCGCCATCGGCATGGGTATCCCCGAGCGATCGAACGATGCCGAGGTAAAAACCGTCAATTATCCGAACGGCGGAAAGCCTCTGAATATCACCTATCGCGACGGTAAAGCCGCCGAAATCCGCCAGGGTTCCTAGCTGCTCACTTCAGCTTGGGCGAACTTTCATCGGCTGTCTTCGTCTCATCCGCGCGAATGACGCCATCTTCATTGGAATAAAAAGACCGATGATCCGCATCCTCCTGCTTGGGGATCATGGTGATCTCGTATCCGTCTTTCTTGGAATGAAACTTCGCCGTGTAATCCCCACGATCCGTGTTCACCATCCGCTTGGTGAAATTTCCGGTGTGGACCAGATCCGCAAGAGATGCCGCATATTTATCGTTCTTTTTGTTGTAAACCTTTTGCGCGCGGACGACGGTTCGCATGTAGGCGAGCGCCACGGCCTCAGAATCCGAGCGTGCCGGGTCGCCGGGAAACTTTGGTTGGTACGTGCCCGGGCCTGGCGACGTGGTTTGAGGCGTGCCTTCTGATTGCGCGATTGCGCCAAAACAAGCTGCAGCGACTATAACCACTGCCAAAAAAATCTTGCGTAAATAGGCGGATTTCATCAGTTTATCTCTCTCCAATGGTCAACGTTCCCATGTTACTCCCGTAATTCGATGGCGCGTTACAAGCTTTGTAGATGATTGGGTGGCGGCTATGCTAGCCATATCTAATACTGCAGGTACGCTATGAAATCTGCTTCGGCCACAAAAACTGCATTGGCAAAAAAGAGTCCCATCCGCATTGCGGTGGTAGAAAGCGATCCGCTGCGGTTCGTGGGCTTTCGAGCCCTGTTCGATAACGAGCCGGATTTCGAGCTCATTTCTGCTTCACTTCCCGAGATCAGTCTCCTGCAGAACATCGACCTGGTCCTTCTGGGAAACCGCAACGGCCACAACTTGTTTGATGTCATGGCGAGCCTGAAAGCCTCGCGGCCGGATCTGCGGATCATTGTCACCGGCTCGGGAATTGACGAAGAAACTATTCTCAAAGCCATTGCAGCAGGCGCCAAGGGTTACGTGGACGAGGCTGCCTCGCCAACGGAATTTGTGCAAGCGATCCGGGTCGTCAATGACGGCTCCGTGTGGGCGCCACGGCGCGTACTTTCCATGTTCATCGAACGAGTGTCCACCGCACCTGGACGAATCTTCCCGGCGGGACGGGTCAGCTTCACCGATCGCGAAAAAGAAGTTCTGGAAATGCTCGTGGCCGGCCGCTCGAATAAAGAAATCGGCGCTGCGCTGGGCATTGAGGAGCGCACGGTAAAAGCCCACGTCGCCAAACTGATGCGCAAAGTCGGCGTCCAGAACCGCATCGCGCTGTCAGTTCACGCGATTACGCACTCGTTGGTGGCCGCGAAGTAACGCAAGACTTCCTTCCATACAGCGCCGCAAGCGCAGCATAATCTAGCCCCGGACGTCAGTCCGGGGAAGGTGCCAGATCCCGCGAAACGCGCCCTTCGGGCGCAACTCACACGAATCCAAGGCTAGAACAACGCGTGAGCGTCTCACTTTCCTAAATCGCGAATCAGGACGACGTCTGCTTCGCGGTGGCCGCGAATAATGGCGAGTTGCTTCCCATCGTAGGAGTAGTCGAAATTGCGGATGAATTCCGACTTGAAATCGGTGAGCTGCTTTCCGGGAGAACCATCGAGGTGCTGCAACCAGAGATTGTCGGTTTGTCCATCCCGCACCGGGTAAATGATTCCGGTGCCGTCGCGCTTGAAAAGGATTGGCCCATCGCCCAACGCCACGGCATACTCGGAGCGCGGCCGCTCGAAATCTACGAAGCGGATGGGTTGGCTGGAATCGAGTGACAAGAGCCCCAGTTTTTCCTTGGTCTCGCCCGGCCGATTGGCAATCATGGCTGCGAGCTTGCCATCGGGGGAAATTGTGGTTCGACCAAAGCTCGCGTACTCCGACACCGGTTCAGAGGCGCCACCCTCAATGGCAACTTTCTCGAGCTTCGAATTCGCGTCCCCGAAAAGCACAGTTTTAGAGTCAGCAGAGCATACTGGCAGAGTCTCGAACTTTCCGTGCGTCAGTTCTTTTACACTTCCGCCGTCTGCATCCGCGCTAAAAATGTGAGCTTCGGTGGCATCCGGAGCTGCCGAGAATACCAGGTGTCCATCGGGGCAGGAGCGAGCAAATCCCGGAAAACGAAGTTGCGAAAGCAGCGGAGTTCTCGCACCGGAGCCAGGATTGAGCGATGTAACACCCCCTCCGATCATCGACATCAAGAGTTCACCATTCGGCGTCCATGCGATCTCGTAGTTCGGGAACCCCTGCATCGGAAACTCGCGCGCTTGAGAGCTACTGGCGCCATCTGGCATGATGTAGGTCTTGTTCAGCAGCTGCCGCTCGACAGTTGCCATGGTGTGTCCGTCGGAGGCGAGGGTAAGGTCGATGTAAGCATTGGTGTCGCGGGTCACCGGCGATACTTTTCCCGACGGATAAGCAACGTAAACAATCTGGTTTTCCCCCGCGAAGGGCTGCGCCAGCATCAGCAGACCGCTGCCATCCGGCAGCCACATCGGTCGCGAGAAGAACAGGTCCTTTGAGATTAAAAAGCGGTTCCGCTTGCCGGTTTCCGCGTCGATTGCATCCAGGCCGCCCAGTGCACCACCAGCCGGTTGCGCAACTGGCATTACGATCACCTTGCCGTCCGGCGACCACGCAACATCGGTCTGCAGTTCGCTTACGGGTCCGGTAATGAGGTTCCTTTCCTCAGTGCCTTCTGTGGCCCGGATGATCATCCGATATTCGCCGGGTTTTGGATTGTTTCCGACAATGTAGGCGAATCGTTTGCCATCGGGGGAAAAGCTGATATTGGAATCTATGTCAGTTACCAGTTTCTGGGGAGTACCGCCCAACACCGGCGCGCGGTACAGATATTTCAGAGAGCGGCTACCCGGTTCCAGGCGCAAGAAGTAGAGGTAGTTGCCATCCTGGGAAAAGCGCAGTCCCTGGTACTCCACCGGCGCAGGCGCCAGAACTTGGGTATTGCTGTTGGTGGGAATGTTTTGCAGCCATAGGCTCTGCTGGCCGGCGTCTTCCATTACGTGGAGCAGGTACTTCCCGTCCGGTGAAAGCGCAACCAGCCTGGCTTTGCCGGTCACTGTCGCTTTGCTCACGGTGAAGTTTTGAAATGGCGCTGGCTTGTTGCGCGAGAGAAAAGCATAGATTCCATAGCCAGCCGCCGCGACCACTAGAATTGCGACCACGGTGCCGATGCCGAGGCCGACTTTGTGTTGCTTGGCGGCGCTGACGACTGCTGAACTTCCGGAGGTATGTGTGGACTGGCTCTGGACCGATGGAGGAGGCGTAGTGTCTACGGCAGCCGGAACCTGGCGGCTGGACTCGGTATCGCGCTTTAGACGTTGCAGGTCCGTCCGCATTTCCGAAGCGTGCGTGTAGCGCAGGTTGCGGTCCTTCTCGAGCGCCTTGTTGATAATGTCTTCGAGCTTGGGCGGTAGATCCGGATTGAGGCGCATCGCCGGAGCTGGAGCACGATTCAAAATCGCCTCAAAGATGGTCGCAGAACTTTCTCCCCGGAATGGCACGGCGCCGGTTGCCATTTCATAGAGGACAGCTCCAAACGAAAATAAATCCGAACGGCCATCGAGGTCCTTGCCCCTGGCCTGCTCCGGAGACATGTAAGCAACCGTTCCGATGGTCGAACCCGGGTTGGTCAGTTGCTGGTCCTCCACGGTGTGCTCCGCCGTATTTGCAGACGCAACTTGACTGGATGAACCAGAACTGGGCGTCAGCTTGGCCAATCCGAAATCTAAAATCTTGGCGTGACCGCGTTCGGTCACAAAGATGTTTGCCGGCTTAATGTCGCGATGAACGATTCCTTTGGAGTGAGCGGCATCCAGCGCGTCGGCAATTTCGATCGCCAGCGACAGCATTTCCGATGTTTCCAGTGGCCGCCCGGCAATCTTGTGCTTAAGAGTTACGCCCTCCAGAAACTCCATGGCGATAAATGCCTGTCCATCCTGCTCGCCGATGTCGTAAATCGTGCAAATGTTGGAGTGGTTCAGCGCGGATGCCGCCTGGGCTTCGCGCTGGAAGCGGATGAGGGCCTGCGGGTCGCGGGCAACCTCGTCCGGCAAAAACTTTAAAGCGACAAAGCGGTGGAGGCGGGTGTCTTCCGCTTTGTAGACAACGCCCATGCCACCGCCGCCCAGCTTTTCGATAATGCGGTAGTGCGAAACCGTCTGCCCGATCATCGGCAACGAATCTTACGTGGGCAAAATGGGCAAGTCAATGAAGGGAGAAGTGTGGCGAGTTCGAACAGGTGACCATAAAATGATGGGATTCCCGTCCTCTGCGGCGTACATTGTTGTCCGCACGATTCGATGATCACTAAACCCATTGATGGATGATGCACGCGCCCAAGTCGCCACGCGCATAGCGCTCAACAGGGGTGTACCTTCCCTCCCAGTCTGGTCGCTCGTGCTGGTGTCTTCTACATTGATATTCGTTCTCCTCATTTTCGCCCTGGTGAGGAACCCGCAGCCAACTCTAGTAAGTCTGGGCTTGGCTGCACTCCTATCTGCGTTGTGGTGGCACCGGAATAGCAATCGTCCTCGCACTCCGAATTGGGAGCGAGTGGCCTACTTAGAAACCGCTGGCGGGAGGATCAGGTTCGTGCCAGACCCGAGGATGCGTTCAATGGGGTACCGGCCAGCAGAGGCTCCATTTTCAACCGAAAGCCGATTGGAATACCGCATTGAAACAGGCGACCGGTATTTCACCAGGGATCACGCACAGGTGCTTGCGACCTCGCTCTGGGTTGTTGAATCAACCGGCGGAAAGTGCATGTTACTCAACAACGCAGCCTTCTTAAACCTGAGAATAAGCATCACGAACTTAACCGATGCGGCGATTCCTTTCGAGGTGGTTAAGACATATAACGGCCAAGAAGGGGAGCACAATGAGTCAAATGTCACTGCTGAATACCTTCAGAGGTCTCGGAAGAAGATACTGGGTATCCGACCGGTCATCTCTGCTCTCATCGGAACGTCAAGCGTCTGGCTGGGGGCCCTGGCCGGAGCCCTCGTCAAGAATGGTACGTACGTTGTTGTTATTGGTCTACTTGGCTATAGCTCGATTACAGTACTTTCGCTGGTTTCCAATCGATCGAAGCGATCCGCCTTAGTGCAACTCGCCTCTCTACTTCCGACCTATGCGGCGGGCTACGCCGTTACAGCGCTGATTCTGCGGTACGCGATCAAATAGGCAGGCGCGCCTGCAGTCGGCGCTGTTGATGAGGTCCTTCGCTGCGCTCAGGACTTCGGCTGCGGACTCCCGCTCGCTTCCTCGCTCACGCCCGCAAACGCCTCAGGTTACTAAGGTACAGTGACCCTGGTAATCTTGTCGCCTTTCCGCTCTTGACCCATACTCGCTTCACCTACCACAGAACCTGGGAGACGGGGTTGGGAGCGAGATGAGAATCACGTTGCCGACCCCGAATTTTTTTTGCCCCATAAGTTCCCGCCTAGTTAACAAGCTCCTGCACTATTCAGCGCTTTCACACCCGCCAACTGCCTAGAATCAACTCGAATAGCTTTCAGCTCTCAGCTACTAGCTTTCAGCCCAGAAATCTCGTGCTGAAAGCGGACGGCTGATCGCTGACGGCTTTGGAGGATTTTCTAGTGATCAAAAGCATTCTGCTCGCGTGCATCGTCACGGCTTTAACCGCCATGTCTTTCGGCGCAGATCTGACCACCAGCACAAAGGCCTCGGACCGGGTCCAGGCGGCGGCCGATGTCTTGAACGAGATTCAGGCGGCTCCGGACCAGGGAATCCCCGAGAATGTACTGGGCTCGGCCGAATGCGTCGCCGTAGTCCCCAGCCTGCTGAATGGCGGCTTCATGTTTGGCGCTCGCTACGGCCGCGGAGTGGCCAGCTGCCGCACTCCCAAAGGCTGGAGCGCGCCCGCATTCTTCCTGGTGGAAGGCGGAAGTTTTGGATTCCAGATTGGCGGGCAGGCAATCGACCTCGTGATGCTGGTCATGAATTTAGATGGCATGCGCAACCTGCTATCGAGCAAATTCAAGCTGGGCGCTGACGCTAGCGCGGCGGCCGGTCCGGTGGGACGAGCCGCGACCGCCGACACCGATTGGAAGCTGCGCGCACAAATTCTGAGCTACTCCCGGGCGCGAGGAATTTTTGCCGGTGTCTCGCTCAATGGCGCCGTCGTCAAGCAGGACAAAGACAGTACGCGCGAATTCTACGGGCACATGGTCACCCCGCAAGCTTCTCTGCAAGGGTCAGTCGATGCCCCGAACGGCTCGTATGCATTTCTGGCAAGCCTCTCAAAGTGGGCGACCGAAGCAGCCAAGAAATAGCCGCATCCCTGGGGCGGACATTCCAGTCCGCCCAGTCTTTTTCGCGGCAAGAATGCCCCGCGCCACACTCAATGTCCCCTCATTTGATATAGGATTCTTAGCGTTGGCCCTCCAGCCACATGCGTCAGCGACTCGAGTACGCGCTCGCCTGGGCGCTCATTAAACTTATCGGAGCTTTGCCGCGTCCGCTGGCGCGAGCCGCCGGAATCGCGCTCGGCTGGATCGTCTATGCCGTTCACGGCAGGCTTCGCCGCGTCGGCATGCGCAACCTGCAGATGGCATTTCCCGAGATGACCCGGCACGAACGGGCCAGAATTCTGCGTGGCGTGTTTAGGTCATTCGGCCGTCAGGCGGCAGAGGTCTGCTTGTTTCCCAAGTACACGCGGGAAAACGTCAGCCAAGTCGTCGTGTATGACGGCTTCGAGAATTTCGAACGGGCGCTGGATCGGGGTAAAGGCGTGCTGTTTCTGACCGGGCATCTGGGCGGATGGGAACTCTCGGCATTTGCGCATTCGTTGTATGGCTATCCGCTGAACGTCGTGATGCGCCCGCTCGACAACGTTTATCTCGATCGCCTGACCCGTGAATACCGGACCATGCACGGGAACAAAATGGTCGATAAAGATGATTTCGTGCGCGGGCTTCTGTCGGCCATGAAGGCGGGACAAACTGTCGGCATTCTCATGGACACCAACATGACCCCGCCACAAGGCGTTTTCGTGGACTTCTTCGGCATTCCCGCTTGCACCGCGAGTGGCCTGGCAAGGATCGCCTTGAGAACTGATGCCGTCGTCGTGCCCGGATTCACCATCTGGGATACGGTTTTGCGAAAGTATCGATTACGTTTCGACGCCGCCGTGGAACTCATCCGAACCGGCAATGATGAGGCCGATGCGATCGCCAACACGGCCCTCTTTACGAAAATTATTGAAGGTTATGTAAGACGCTATCCCGACCAGTGGCTCTGGGTGCACCGCCGCTGGAAGACTCGCCCGGAAGGCCAGCCGCCTCTGTACTAGCCGCTAGCTACTAGCTACTGCCTCTAAAACCAGTCGCTGCGATAAGCGATCCACCAGCTCAGAATGCCAATGGGAATGGTTGCGGCCAAGGCCCACCAGATGGGTAATACAAAATCAGCCAGTGTTCCGAGCCCAAGGAAGCAGAGCCAGAAAATCTTCCGTTCCATACGCCATTCTAGGCTCGCCTTTTATTTCCGGTAACAAACGTATAAAACTGTGCAATGGCGCATTCCGCCAGAGAAATCGCGGATTTGGTTGGGGCGCAACTCGTGGGCGACGGCTCGGTGCAGTTGAGGGGCATTGCGAGCATCGGCTCGGCTGCAGCCGGGGATCTGGTCTTCGTCGAAGATGACCATAATCTGCCCGCAGCGATTGCCTGTCGTGCCTCGGCTGTGATCGCTCGCAAATACGCCAACGCCAATTCCAAATGCCTTCTCATCCACCCGCACCCGAAACTGGCATTTGCGCGGGCTGCGCAAAAATTGTATGGAAGCAAGCTTCCCAAGCCCGGGATTCATCCCAGCGCCATCGTCCATCCATCAGCCACTTTGGGCGACGGGGTCGTCGTTGATGAGCTAGTTGTCATCAGAGAAGGAGCACAGATTGCAAGCAATTGCCGGATCGGCGCCGGCAGCATGATTGGCGAGAACGTCGGGATCGGCGAGGCTTGTGAAATTTATCCCAATGTGACCATCTATCCCGGTGTTCAGCTTGGCAACCGGGTGATCATTCACTCCGGCGCGGTGCTGGGCAGCGACGGTTTTGGCTATGTGCGGGATGAAAAAACTGGTCGTTATGAAAAATTCCCGCAGATCGGGCGCCTCCAGATCGAAGACGACGTGGAGATCGGCGCGAATTCCACCATCGATCGAGGTGCTCTCGACCTTACCCGCATCGCACGTGGAACGAAAATCGACAACCTCGTGCATGTAGGCCATAACGTCCGGATCGGAGAAGACGTGGTCATCGCTGCGCAGACCGGCTTTTCCGGTAGCGCTGTGGTTGAAGACGCTGTGGTGATCGGCGGCCAGGTCGGCATCGCCGATCACGTTAAAATTGAGGCGGGCGCGATTTTGGGCGCACAGAGCGGCATCCCCACGAAGAAGATCATCCGCGGCAAAGGAGTGGTTTTCTGGGGAACACCGGCCCGGCCGATTCGCGAGTACCTGAAAGAATTGGCCGTCCTGGCGCGGCTTGCAAGAAAGTCATAGAACCATGGCAATCGTAGTAGTGGGCGGACATTCCCGGAGCGTGGGCAAGACCAGCGTCGTGGCCGGCTTGATCGCCGCGCTGCCGGAATGCCGTTGGACGGCGCTCAAAATCACACAATATGGACATGGCATTTGCTCCAACAGTGGCAAATCCTGTCACTGTGCTTCCGACGATCACACTTGGGCCATTAACGAGGAGAAGGACCAATCGGGCAAATCAGATACTTCGCGCTTCCTGGTGGCGGGCGCGCAACGCGCGTGGTGGGTGCGAACCGAGCAGGGACGCCTCGCCGAAGCTATGCCCGCAGTTCAGGACAAGCTGTCCCATGCGGAAAACGCGATCGTCGAATCGAATAGCTTGCTCCACTTTGTGCGCCCCGATCTCTATCTCACCGTTCTCAATCCGGCACAGGCCGATTTCAAGATGAGTGCAGCAAAGTTCTTGGATCATGCCGATGGGGTCATTCTGCACGAAAGCCACGATCGCCAACTAGCATGGAACGTGAAAGCTCTTGAAGAGCATGGCCGTGCAATTTTCCGCATCCAACCGCCTCCGTATGTCACGCCGGAAATCGTCAACTTCGTGAGACAACATCTGCCACTCAACGCGGGAGCTAAACATTAAGCGCACCGGATCCAAAACACAGTCACAAACTTTCTACCCTGTCATTTTGGCTGGCGGGCGCGGGACGCGCTTTTGGCCGCTGAGCCGCAAGCGCCGCGCCAAGCAATTGCTTGCTTTGGATGGCAAGCAGACGATGATTCAGCAAACCGTGGGGCGCCTGCTGCCGCTTGCATCTGCGAAGCATTGCTGGATCATCACCAATGAGGATTCGCAGCGCGAGATCACGCGCCAGCTGCCGCGCCTCAGCAAACGGCAAATCATTGCCGAACCGGTCGGCAGAAACACGGCGCCGGCAATCGGCCTCGCCGCTTTTGTTTTGCAGCGCACCCATCCGGAAGCAATCATCGGCATGTTTCCCTCCGATCACGTCATTGCCGACGAAGAACGTTATCGCGATCTGGTTCGCCAAGGCGCCGCGATTGCCGCAGCCGGGGAAAACATTGTTGTGCTTGGAATTCGTCCCACCCGTCCCGAAACCGGTTATGGCTACATTGAAGCTGGCGCCAGTGACGGCAAGGCTCTTCGGGTGCGGAGATTTACGGAAAAGCCCGACACTGCGCGAGCCGCCAGTTTCATCGAAGCCGGGAATTACTATTGGAATAGCGGCATGTTCATCTGGGGAGCACGCACATTGGCGAATGCGCTTCGCGAGCATCTGCCGAACACCGCTCCCATCTTGGAAGAAATAGCCGCCGCATTCGGAACCTCCAACTTCGCTGCAAGGTTCCGCAAGCTTTATCCGAACTGCGAAAATATTAGCATCGACTATGCCGTGCTAGAGCCACGATCCGCAAAAGGCGAGCAAGGCTCCAATATCTTTTGCCTTCCGGCGAATTTCGGCTGGAATGATCTCGGTTCATGGACGGCCCTCCATGAACACCATGTCGCCAAGAGCCATCCGCAGGGTGGTAACCTGATCTCCGCAGACGGCATCTTCACTCTGTCTTCCCAAGGCAACTACATTCACGCGCCCGGGAAGTTCGTCGCGGCGGTCGGCGTAAAAGATCTTGTGATCGTGGAAACGGATGACGCTCTGCTGGTGACCACGCGTCAGCAGGCGCAGGATGTAGGCAAGGTCGTGAAATATTTGGACGAGAAGAAGCTCAGCAAATTGACTTAGTCCTGTGGTTCTTGGGCTTTTGCCAACACCAACGACGAACGACTATTTCCCATGACTAACATCAAATTTGGCACTGACGGCTGGCGCGGCATCATTGCCGATGACTTTACCTTCGAGAACGTGCGGCGTGTGGCGCGAGCGATTGCTGCGTACGTGCAGAAGCACGAGAATCCCGCTAATGGGATCGTCGTCGGTTATGACACCCGTTTCAGCTCGCAGCGTTTTGCGCAGGCGGTCGCGGAAGTGCTGTCCTCCGCCGGAATCCCGGTAAAGATCGCGAACGACTACAGTCCGACGCCTGCCATCTCTTTTGCCGTCAGGCAGAGGGGCGCAGCCGGTGGCGTGATGATTACCTCCAGTCATAACCCGTGGAACTGGAACGGGGTCAAGTTCAAAGGCAAGTTTGGCGGATCGGCGACGCCGCAGATCATCAAGGGCATCGAGGAACAGTTGCTCGCCGGAACGACGCCCAACGGCAACAAAGCTGTGATCGAGGAAGTCGATCTCAAGAAGCCGTACATTGAAGCCATCTGTCGTTTCGTCGACTTAGATCTCATCGCGCGCGCTGGATTCAAGTTTGCCGTGGATTCGATGTACGGCTCGGGTCGTGGCGTGCTGTCGAAAATCTTCAGCGAACGCCGCATCGAACATGTCGCCATTCGCCAGGAATTGAACCCGCTGTTTCCCGGCATTAATCCGGAACCCATCGAGCCGCATGTTGCGATGCTGCAGGAAACGGTAGTCAAAGAACGCTGCCATGCCGGACTTGTCACCGACGGCGACGCTGACCGCATTGGCGCCGCGGCCGAGGACGGCAGCTTCGTCGATTCTCACAAGATTTTCTCTGTGCTGCTGCAATGGCTGGTCACCAGGAAAAAATGGCCTGGCGAAGTCGTGCGCGCCTTCAATACCACGAAGATGGTCGACCGCATCGCCAAGAAACACGGCCGCAAGCTGAACGAGTGCTCCATTGGCTTCAAGCACATCGCTGACCTGATGATGGACCGCGAAATCGTCATCGGCGGAGAGGAATCAGGCGGCATCGGCTACTCCCGCTTTTTGCCGGAGCGCGACGGAATTTTGAACGCTCTGTTGCTCGCCAATGTCATGGCGGAGGAGAAAAAGCCGCTCGGACAACTGGTCGCGGACCTGCAGCGCGAATATGGAGCGCATTTTTACGGCAGGCTCGATCTCCACATTCCCGAAGAGATGAAACAGAGCGCTATCCAACGCGCCCGTGCGGATGGAACGAAAAAATTAGATCGCTACGGAATCCTCAAAAAAGAAAACATGGACGGAGTGAAGTTTTTTCTGGATGCGCCCACAAACGGCAATGGTGCCGAAGCCTGGGTCCTGCTTCGAGCCTCCGGCACCGAGCCGCTGCTCCGCATCTATGCCGAAGCCTGTTCGCCAGAACTGGTCAAAGAAATCCTGGGCAGCGCCGAACGTTTTGTGAAGCACTCGGGCTAATCCAAGGCACCGCGCCGGGGAAGGCTTGGCCCTTGCGCGAACAATTTACGAATATTGTGATCTTGCGCACAGCAGCACTGGTCGCGAATCATATCACTTACCCAAGTCACTTCTGCGTACTTCGGTTACCTCGCCCAAGAAATCACGCCTAACTTACGCTCTTCTGTTTGAGCTGCTGCAGCTGTTCAGCTCACGGAAAAGAGTTTAGTGTGACCGCAACCGTAAGGAACCTACTGGTTCTTCTAGTCACGGCCTTCGCTACTGCCGCACTTGCCCAGAACACAGCACTCGTAAGAGGGGTCATTTCGGACCCTGCGCATGCCCCGATCGGCAGCGCTTTCGTCATCATCACCTCGCAAGATACTTCTCTTATGCGCGCGGCCAGCACCGACGAATCGGGCCGATTCGAGTTCCCGGCGCTCCCAGTCGACAGCTACTCATTGAAAGTAGTCTGTGAGGGTTATGCGACCTACACAGCCCAAAACATCCGGGCCAGTATCGGACGCTCGATCGAGCTCGACATCACGCTCGCCAAGGAAGGAGCAGTATCTGCGGCGCCCCGGATCGGCGGGTCCACCATGGTCGAGACCTCTAACGCACAACTCGGCGTCGTCATGGGAAATTTGGAGATCACGGGACTACCGTTGAAATCGCGAGATACTTTTGATCTCCTGCAACTGCAGCCGGGGGTACAGGGCACCTTAGGCGCAGACCTCTTCTTTGGCAACGACCGGCCGGGAACGGTTTCTGTCAACGGCGCCCGCTCGCGTTCCAACAATTCGAATGTGAACGGCGGCTTTGCCAACGATCAGATGGTCAATTCGCCTTCAATCCAGCCCTCCCCGGACGCGATCAGTGAATTTCGTGTTCTTTCACACAACTACGATGCCGAGCTAGGACGCAACTCCGGTTCGGTGATGAACGTGGTAACAAAATCGGGCGAGAGCGCATTCCACGGCGACGCCTACGAATTCCTGCGTAACAATGTGCTGAACGCAAAGGGCTACTTCGATCCCTTCACTCCGGATTTCAAACAAAATGAATTTGGCGGCACATTCGGGGGTCCGATCCGGAGAGGGCGGACATTTTTCTTCGCTTCCTACGAGGGCCAGCGCAAGAGGGTAGGAATAACTTCGGATCCGGTCACGGTTCCCACGCTGGCGGAACGCAACGGAGACTTTTCCGCCGGTCCGGCATTTACCGGGATATTGACCGACCAAACGGTAGCCCAGGCCTTGATGGCTCGCCCGGGATGCATGGCGGCCGTACAGTCGCGTGGCGGAAACATGATCGCCGGCAACACACCTTATGCGGCAATCTTCCCCGGCAATGTCATCCCACAGCCGTGTTTTGACCTAACCGCCGTGGATTTGATGAACCAGTTCGTGCCTGCACCCGCCGCCGGAACTGATGTGATTCGCTCTGCCCCGAACGCGAGCGTCCGCCAGGACCAGATTTCCTTTCGCCTCGATCACAACATCACCAGTCAGCAACTTCTGACGCTTTATTACTATGGCACCGATGGCATCGATTTTGAGCCGTTCTCCCGCTTCGTTGGGCTTGGAGCGAACTTGCCAGGCTTCGGAAACGACACCCGAGGACGTTTCCAGCAACTCAATCTCTCGCACACGTGGACCATTACCGCAAAAGCGATCAATGAAGCTCGCGTGGTCTATTACCGGGACGGCGAACGCGAGTTGTTGTCCCCAGATCGATCGAATTTAGTACAGGATTCATGCCATTCGGTGCCGAGCAGCCAATGCTTCGCGGATCCGGCAAATCCGGCATTGGGGATCACATCTGGATATGGTCCGTCAGTTGAGGGAGTGCCATTCGTTAGCCTCGCGGGCGGTTTTGCCATTGGAAACAACGAAGGCGGTAACTTCTCGCAGACCGGAAACGTATATCAATGGCTGGATACGTATAGCCGTATTGTCGGCTCGCACACCCTCAAGTTCGGCGGCGACATTCGCAACCAGCGCCTGCATCAGTTTTATTTTTATGATGTCAGCGGTGCCTTCGGCTTTACGGGTGGCGGCCCTAACGATGTCGGTTTCACCGATCTGATTCCCAATTATCTGCTCGGCCTTCCGGACAGCTATGCGCAGGGCTCGGGAAATGCGGTGGATGTACGCACCACGCAGTACAACTGGTTCGCTCAGGATTCGTGGAGAGTGAAGCCAAACCTGACCTGGAACTACGGTTTGCGTTGGGAATTCAATACACCGCAGGCTGATGCCGGGCGTCGCATCCAGGCTTTCCGGCCAGGCCAGGCAACTAGTGTCTACCCGTGTGTGTTGAACGCGTCCGATCCGCTTGTATCCACTCTGGGAGGGACGAACTGCTCTCCCAGCGGTGCGGCCAAGGCTGTGTTTCCGTTGGGCATGGTGTTTCCAGGAGATGCTGGAGTGCCGGACGGGCTCACCAATAATTATCTGCACGCCTTCGCCCCCCGGTTGGGCGTAGCCTGGTCCCCGAACTCATCGAGCAACTTGGCACGAAAATTCACGGGAGGTCCGGGCAACTCAAGCATTCGTCTGGGATGGGGAATGTTCTACGACAGCAATGAAGAGTTATTGTTGGGGGAGAATTTCACCGCGCAACCACCGTTTGGCGGCAGCACATCCCTGAATAACACGTTCTTCAACACTCCATTTCTGGGGCAGAACGGGTCGATCACACCCAATCCGTTTCACGGTTTTCTGGATCCGCGCGCCGGCTCGCCGGTGGATTTCGCTCTGTTCCGCCCGATTACCCTTTACGGAGATTTTCCGCAGACCTTGCGGAACCAATATTCGATCCATTACCACGCGACATTTCAGCGACAACTTACGCGCGATACCTTGGTGCAAGTCGGATACGTCGGCTCGCAAGGGCATCGCCTGCTGGCGAGTCTGGACGAGAACTACGGGAATCCACAAACCTGCCTCGATCTCAACCAGATTCCTGGCATGTCCTGCGGACCATTCGGGGCAGACGGTGCCTATACCATTCCGGCGGGTGCGATTCCGGCAGGGGTGACGGTTCACTTGCCCTACGGTTCCGTTCCCCAGGTAACCGGGCCGAACGCGAACCCCATCACTCTGGTTGGTCTACGTAAGTACTCATCGCCATTTTGTGAGCCGACGACAGGTGCTGGTTGTCCGCCCGATGGAGTTCCGGTTTTCGGCAGCATATTCGCTGAGCCGCCGATTGCGAGTTCTTCCTACAATTCGCTGCAGGCGCTGATCAACAAGCGCTGGTCGCATGGACTGCAATTCCTGGCTGCCTATACCTTCAGCCAGTCCATGGACAACGCCTCGAGCTTCGAAAATCTGGTGAATCCCATCGATCCGAGCCGCTCCCGTTCGTTGTCTCTGTTTGACGCGCCACAGCGCATCGTCTTCAGTGGAAACTGGCAGTTGCCGGGCCCGCAACCGGCGAATTGGAGCCGTTACCTGCTGGCCGGTTGGGGTCTGTCGGGCATCTTCACCGCGCAATCGGGGTTTCCCATCCGCATTACTTCCACGAGCGACCGCGAGCTGATGAACAGCATCGACTACGAGAGTGCCGGCGAGCCAAACCAAGTCGCGCCGCTCCGGCGACTCAATCCCCAGAGATCGTCGAACTATTACTTCGATCCTGCCTCGTTCGTCGAAGCGCCGCTAGGGCAGATCGGGAATGCACCACGCGCAGTCTGTTGTGGCCCTGGGCTCATGAATGTGGATATGGCGATTCACCGGACCATTGCCCTCCACGAGGCAACCAGGCTGGAATTCCGGACTGAGTTTTTCAATGTGTTCAATCACACACAATTCTTTAATCCGGACGGGAATATCAGTGATGGCGCCAGCTTCGGGCAGGTAAGCCGCGCGCAAGACCCGAGGCTGATTCAGTTTGCGGTGAAAATCTCTTTTTAGTTGAGTAGGGTTGAGAACGACGCATGACCAGATTGAAACATCTTCTGCTTTGCTCGGTGATCATGAACGGTATTTTGTCCGCCTCCGATCAAGCCGGGCGAAAATCGGTCTTTGAACTGCGGCCTGAGTATCCCGATGTCGCGGCAAAGATGAATCTGCATGGCACGGTCAGAATCAAGTTATGGATCAGCCCGGACGGCTCGGTCCGCCGGACGGAGTACGTCGGCGGTCACCCATTGCTGGCCGAATCGGCCTTGAAAGCGGTCAAGTCATGGAGATATGAACCGGACACAAAAGAATCCACGTCCATCGTCGAGATCAGGTTCTAAGCTGCCGCTCCAATCAGGCGATCTGCCAATACGGCGTCGGCTAGTTACCTTCCAGCTTCGATTCCCTCCTTCTCCCGGTACAATAGTGATACATGAATCCCACCCTGGAAGTGCAGCCCGTTCCAGCGGATACCGCTGAAGTTCGGCGCTACAACCGAATCAAGCGCTGGCTGGGCATTTCCGATTTTGTCCTCGGGCTGGCGCTGCTGATGGTATTGCTGACCACTGGCTGGAATGGCAGCCTGCGCGACATGGCTTACCAGGGATCCTTCCAAACCTATTTCCTTGCTGTTTTCCTTTATGTCCTGATGCTCATGGTCATCAGCAAGGTGCTCGGGATCGGCTTGGACTACTACGGTTTCCGCCTGGAGCACCGATTCAACCTGTCCAACCAAAAATTCGGTGGCTGGATTTGGGATGAGACCAAGGGTTTCTTGGTTGGGATCGTCTTCGCTTCGATTGTGGTCGAGCTTCTCTATTTCATTATTCGCACTGCGCCGCAATATTGGTGGCTGATCGCATGGGCTGCGTTCCTGGGATTATTTGTTCTGCTGGCACAGCTTGCGCCCGTGGTCCTGTTCCCCATCTTCTACAAATTCGAGCCGCTGCAGGATGAGGAACTCAAAGCCCGTCTTGTGCGACTCGGCGAGCGGGCCGGCACACGGGTTCGCGGCGTCTACAAATGGAATCTTTCGGAAAAAAGCAAAAAGGCCAATGCGGCCCTGACCGGGCTGGGCAACACTCGCCGCATCATCCTGGCCGACACTCTCCTCGACAACTATTCGCCCGACGAGATTGAGGCCGTGCTCGCACATGAACTCGGCCACCACGTCCACAAGCACATTTTCAAAAGCATAGTTGTGCAGGCCGGTCTGACGCTCGCAGGATTTTGGGCGGCAAACTGGGTCCTGCATTACGCCATGGAACGCTGGCACATGTTCGAGACTCTTTCAGACTTCGCCAATTTGCCTCTCCTGGTACTCGTCTCCACCGTACTCTCGTTTCTTTTGCTGCCGGCGATTAATGCGTTTTCCCGCTACAACGAACGCCAAGCCGACCGTTACGCATTCCGCTCCATCAGCAGCGTCGTGCCCTTCATTTCATCGATGAATAAGCTGGCCGCGCAGAATCTGGCAGAGCGGACGCCTTCCAAGTGGATCGAGTGGTTCTTCCATTCGCATCCGGCCATTTCTCGCCGTGTCGCTGCGGCCGAGCGGTGGGCCAAGGCGCAAGGCTGAGTAACGACCATAGCCACCACAAAGGACGCGAACGTACACTAAGGGATCGCTTTTGTGATCTGCCTTCGTGTCCCTCGTGGTCAGAGGCAGACACTCATCAGGGGCGCCGCAGAATCTCTTCCGCTTTCAGCAGATCTTCCGGAGCATCCACGCGGATGGTGTCGTGACCGATTTCAGCAACGTGAATGGGAATGCCGTTTTCCAGGAACCGCAATTGCTCCAGCCGTTCACTCTTCTCGAGGCGTGATTCCGGCCACTGCGCGTAATCGTCCAGTGCAGCTTTGCGGTACGCATAGAATCCCAGGTGCTTGTAATAGACAGGGTTCACTCCATCGCGGTCCCATGGGATCGGTGCGCGGGAGAAGTACAAGGCGCGACCCTTATCATCCGTTACAATTTTCACCGCGTTGGGATTGTTCACGTCCTCGGCAGCCGCCGGAGTTTTCAAACTGCCCACCTGAACTTCGGCATTTCGCATCAGACTGAGAAGCGCTTCAATGTGCGCGCTGCCGGCCAGGAGTTCATCGCCTTGCACGTTGATGTAGATGTCCGCGGCAACGGACTTCGAAATCTCATGCACCCGCTCCGTTCCGTTGCGGCACGATGCCGACGTCAGGCGCGCCTGAAATCCTTGCTCCTGGCAAACGCGCAGGATTTCGTCCGAATCCGTCGCGACGATCACATCTTCCAGCAACGAGCAGGATCGAACGCCGCGATAGACACGGACAATCAGAGGTTCGCCCTCGATCTCACGCAACATTTTTCGTGGCAAACGAGTCGAGCCGAGCCGGGCGGGAATGACCGCGATGGCTTTCATCGCCATCCAGTGTCAATTTTCCGGGCTGGGGATGCAACTGGCCTACTCGATTCGCAGCAGCAGGCCGCTGCCACCGCGAATGCTCGAAGTTCCAGTTGCTGAACAGAGAGTGATCTCGCCGGCGGGAGCGGTGCGGCCGTGATGCGCGATTTGCACGTTGCCCAGGCCAAAGGCTCCGCAGGCATCAGAAGAGAACACCCATAACGCTTGGAGCTGCTCGTTCTCGCCAAGCTCGCCCCGGCATCCAGCCGCGCGGTTCTCCCTCGGCTTCGCCAGTACGCCACCGAATAGCGACTGTCCCACCACATCATCTCCGCGTGTCACGGGGCCGCCTTGCCCATAGGCAACCGCGCCCCCGATCAGGTCGCGGTTGACCCAGGCCCACGGTGTGCCGCGATCCGGGCCAGCGTCGGGAACCTGTGCATCCTGTACTTCCATCATGGACGCAATGGCACGCAGGTTGGTCCTGATCGGAATCACCTTGTGCCTGCATCGCACTGCGTCGAAGCGAAAAGAGATCTCGCTGGGATGCCCGGCCGTGACGCTCACGATCGTGCCCATCACCTTCGCCCCGGCTGGCAGCTTGCTGGTCGACGAAAGCGGCACATCCTGCATAATCCGCGCAGTGATCTTCTGACCGGGCTTGCTCTTGCGGGAACTCAGCGAAGAATCCAACTGCACAGGAAGAATCGTTCCTGCCGGAATGGAGCTTTGTGCGAAAGCCGAAAGCGGCAAGCACAGCAATGCCGCGAGAAGTCTGACTCGATGGCTCGGCGCCTCGGAAATATCCATAATGTTAAGATGCTTATGGGTTGTGCAAGGCAACTCCTGGCGGTGTAGCTCAGGTGGTTAGAGCGACGGTCTCATAATCCGTAGGTCGTTGGTTCGAGTCCAACCGCCGCCACCAAACCTCTTCGTGAGGTCCCTCCCGTTCGGGCCGCTGACGATCAGGATTCGCCTGCGGGCTCCCGCTGTGCTCACACCCGCAAAACGGATCGCCAGACTTCAGTCACTGTGAGCCGAAAGGCTCATTAACTAGACCAATAATGTTGACAACTCACCACGCGGAGCGCAGAGTTTCGCGCTAAATGTAGGGATCTATCCAGCCCGGCTGGATCATCCTTACCGGCCCAATGAAGGATCCATGCATTTAGCACTTCCGACAATCATTCCGAAACACTCTTACGTCGGGAGGCATAGCGCTTGCTGACCGAGAGGCAATAGAAAAGAACCCATCCGCGTACTCTGCGTTGAAGATTTACGCGGCGTGCTTCTCCAAGTCAGCACGGTTCCAGTTGCCAAGATTGGCACCGGCGTCGTAAGTGCTCTGAAGAAATTCGAGCAGTGTGGATTTCGGCGACGAAGCGACCCTGACGTCGTCGTACATGAGCAAGAACTCGTGTTGTCCGGAATGGTAAAAAGCTTTCGCGGGACGCACGGAAGCTTGCGCGAATCCCGAAGGTTCCGGCGCGGCATAGGCGTAGAACGCTGCGCCATTGATTTCGCCTCCGCCCGGCCAGAAGCCGGCGCTGATCACTTCATGCGAGTAGGCCTCTTTCGTGATCACGTCCGCATCGGGACGCTCCGGCGCGCGGCGGCCAGAAAAGCGCGTCACCGCAAGATCGAAGCTACCCCAGAAAAAATGCACCGGGCTGCTCTTGCCGATGAAGCGGCTGCGAAATTCTTTGAAGATGGAATCGCAAGACAACAGGATTCGCCAGAAGCGATTGGCGTACTCCGGATCATAAGCAGCATGTTGCGTGTCCTGATCAAACCGGATTGCACTAGGAATTTCAACCGGCATCGCCCAGATCTTCACGTTGATTCCGAGCGAATGCAAAGCAGACTGGAATTCCCGATAAAACTCGGCCACGCTCTTCGGCTCCAAGGCAATCCTGCGTTCAGAGCCGCTGCTCGTATCAATAAAGAGCTTGTGCTGCATGAAATCGAATTGGATTTCAAAGATGCCAGTGCCATAGGGAATAGGCGAGGTCGTCAAACCTCGAGAGTTGACGTACAGCGGAACCTCCCACCAGTGATTGACCCTCGGACTAAGCGCCAGCCGGACCTTGCCGACGATCTGCGTCCACATGTGCAGCGTGGCGTAGGTGTCTTGCCAAGCCTCCAGCCGCAACTCCGGCCAGGAGTCATTGATGGAGGGCTCAGTTGCCATATACGCTCCTTTGTTTCTTGCATATTAAACTAACCACAGACCCGGGGCGCGACTACGGGCGAAAGGCCCTATTACTGAACAGCTAACGTTGACAACTCATGATTTCCCTTACAGAGTGATCGCTTGGCAGTGTTCGTGCACCATCGCCGCGACTTCGTGAGCTGAAGAAAAAAGTATTTATGAGAAATACCCCCGCATTCCTGACTGCCGTCGTTTTTGCTGTCGCAGGATGCATAGCAGTTCTGCTTCCCAAGCCAGCCGCAACCAGCGGCACTTCGCAGTGCAGTCTGGGCTGCGTTACCACTTATGGCTATGACACCGCCCGTGAGAATGTGAATCCGGCCGAGACCATATTGAAGGCCCGCACGCTCTCTACCCTGACCGCGACGATGTCGCCTGACCTGAACGGCATTGTTTATGCCCAGCCGCTCTACATTTCGCAGATCAACATCGCGGGCCAGGGCAATCCGGTGAACGCACTGTTTGTGGCGACGGAAGAGAATTGGGTTTACGCGCTCGATGGCGACAATCTTAGTAATCCGCCGTTTTGGAGTGTCGATCTCAATAATGCAGGCGAAACGCCCGTCCCCGATAGTCTTCTCCCGGACGGTTGTATCAATATCCCCCCGGAGGTCGGAATCACGGGCACTCCTGTCATCGACACCGGCACAAACCTGATGTATCTCGTCTCGAAAAATTACGACGGAACCAACGTCCATCAGCGCCTGAATGTTCTCAACTTAGTGGACGGCACTGCGGCCGCAACCGCTCTCGATATCGGTAGCGTCATCGGCAGCAGCTTTGTTGCAGATAACCAAAATCAGCGAGCTGGGTTGGCCTTGGCCAGCCAGGGATCAATATCGGGCGGACCTCTGGTTTACGTCGCTTGGGGCTCGCACTGCGACGAAAGACCTTATACCGGAATGCTGGCCGCCTTCCACTTGGTGTCCGGATCCCTGCAACTGTCCGCATTCTTTAACGACGAGAGTTCAAGCGGCACTCGGGCTGGCATCTGGATGTCAGGCGCCGCCCCCGCCGTGCATGCTTCTGACGTTTACATGGCTACGGGCAATGGCTCCTTCAGTGCCGGAAGCCAGTACGGCCAAAGTGTAATCCGGGTGCACGACACCAATAACGCAATCGCCGTTACCGGTTCCTACACTCCAAACGCGTGGAACATTTTGAACCATGGCAGCGGAACGAACTGCACGTCACCCTTGCAGATGCCTGCGCCTTATCCACCCGGCACCACAATTTGTAGCTCCAACGATTTCGATCTTGGCTCCGGCGGTGTGCTTCTGGCGAGACCAGTGGGTAGCGGCTATCTGCCCAGTGACGCAAATTTCCTGGTTATTGGTGCGGGAAAGGAAGGCGTCTTCTACGTGCTGGACCCTAGCGAGATGAGCAATTCCGGTCCTGACATAACGGATCCCTGCAGCACCGGAACCGGAGGCCAGACCATTCAATGCATGGGAGCCATTCAGCTACCTCTGCCCTGCTGCGGCGATAAAGATTACGGCAGTCGCGGTAGCCCAGCTTTCTGGGCAGGCAGCCCCAAGTTCGTGGAGAATGTGCTCTACGTCGCCGGCAGTCTCGATAGTGAGATCCGGTCCTACCAAATGGCCGCTGGCGGAGGCGGCACTTTTAACACGGCGCAAATGTTCGGCTACGCGCCGGCGCCACGAGGCTCCAACCGCTTGCCTTATCCGGGATCGTCACCGGTCATCACTTGGAACAGTAACGGCGGCTCGAACCTGGATGCAATTCTCTGGATTCTAGACACCAGTGGGGTAAGCGGTTCTCCAGCCGAGTTGTTCGCGTATCAGGCAGTGCCGTCCACTGCGGGAGGTCAATTCTCGCAGAAGTGGGAAGACATCACGAACGGGCCGCTCCCATCAAAGTTCATGGTTCCGACGGTGATCAACGGACACGTATACGTGGGGGGCAAGAAGCCAAACTCTGCCTGTTCACCAGGAAGCTGCTTGGGCCAGATCGTCTCTTGGCATTGATCATCAAACCCGAACGGATCGTGCCCCGGCATTGATTCTCTCTTTCTTCGCCTGCATTTTCCGCCTGCTACAATGCTCTGTTTCACAGACATTTAAGAACTTTTGATTCGCAATAGCCGTATTGTCTTGTGCTGTCTGGCGGGCCTGAGGCGGCGATAACGCGCTCCGAGACAGCCCAACAGATCTACGGAGTTCCGGTTGGAGGACAACCAACTCGCCGTGCTGCTGGTCCGTCGCTGCATAGCCGGCGACGCCGCTGCATGGGAGGAACTCGTCCAGCGCTATCATCGGCGCATTTACAACATCTGCTATCGTTTCGCCGGATCGCCGGACGATGCCCAGGACCTCACCCAGGAGGTCTTCATCAAGATGTATCGAACGCTGAGCAGCTACGATCTGCAGCGCGGTGCGTTCATGACCTGGGTCACCACCATGGCCCGGAACCTGCTGGTCGATCATTTTCGTAAGACCAAGCAGGACCGGATTACGGATTCGCTTGACGCCGCGCCGTCGGAGCACGAAGATGCCATGCCATTAAGCGAACAACTTCCTGACACCGGAGTCACTCCCGACGCCCGGGCGCAGAGCCAGGAAGTTAGCGAGACGGTGCACCGGGCCTTGCAGAAGCTCTCGCCGGATCTTCGTGAGGCATTGATTCTAAGGGACTTACAAGATATGGATTACAAAGACATCGCCACGGTACTCAAGGTACCGGAGGGAACCGTCAAATCGAGAATAAACCGGGGCCGCGCGGAACTTGCACGTCTCCTCCAACGTACATATAAACAGGTGTATTGATGGCAGCGGAATATCATAACGATATGCAGTGCAGCGAGTTCGACTCGCTTCTGAGCGACGCACTGGACAAGATGCTAACCGGACCGAAAGCTTCGGCCTTCCAGGCGCACGCCAAATCCTGCCCGGTTTGTGGGCCGCTGCTGGCCGAAGCCGAAATCGGGAAACATTGGCTGGAGCAACTGGTCGAGGCCGAGCCTCCCCAGTACCTGGTGCACAACATCCTGGCCGCGACGACCGGAATTAACACTGCTCGTCTGCACGCCACGGGGGCAGCGCAGGTTTCCTGGCTGGATCGCGTGTTCGCGCAGGCGAGCGCCGTATTCTGGCCAATCGTCGCCACCATCAAGCAGCCACGGTTTGCCATGTCGTTCGGCATGGCTTTCTTCTCCCTGTCGGTCACGTTGAGCCTGGCTGGGGTGAAGCTGGGCGATGTGCGCCACGTAGACCTGCGGCCCAGTGCAATCCGCCGGAACTACTACGAGACCTCCGGCCGCGTCGTCAAATATTACGAGAACATAAGATTTGTGTACGAGATCGAATCGCGAGTCAGAGAATTTAAGCGCGCCACGACTCCCGCCGAGCCGGCGCCGCAGAAGAAAGACAATAGTCAGCGAAACGACAACACCAGTGGACAACCTAACCAAAAAGATGAACGTAACTACAGTCAGGGGGATAGCCAGGTGATTCTGGCCGGGCTCCCGGACAACCCGCCTGTTGTGAATCTGGTGACACTCAGGAGGGAACTATGAACTGCGCCAACCACCCCGCGAATCCGGCAGTCGCTTACTGCCGCACTTGCGGCAAGCCCTTGTGTGCGAGTTGTGCACGAGACGTCAAAGGAGTGATTTACTGCGAGAACTGCCTGGCCGAGCGGCTGGGCACTGCCCAACCCGCAATCGGACAGCCGCTGAGCGGCGTCGCTCCCATGCCGGTTCCGGTTGTGCCGAGCAGCGGCCCGAATCCGGCCGTCGCCGGAATACTCGCGGGATTTTTTCCACTCGGCGTCGGCGCGGTTTATTGCGGCCAGTACGCCAAAGGGTTGGCTCACCTCCTCATTTTCATGGGACTCATGGTCGGCATGATCGACGGCGGGGATACCGTGACACCGATTTGCGCCTTCGCCTTCGCGTTCTTTTACGTGTGGCAGATCATCGATGCGGTGCGCACGGCGAAAGCGATTCAATTAGGCCAGCCGCCGCCGGATCCGCTGGGGCTTGGGGAAGCCTTCAGCACTGGCGGAAGGACCGACACATCGAAATTACCAATCGCCGCCGTGATCTTGATAGCCCTAGGCTTGCTCTTCCTGCTGCAGAACCTTGGAGTGTTCGATTTCAGCGTTCGGCAGATCGGCCCCGTGGCTTTGATCCTGTTGGGGGGGTGGATCTTCGCTCGTCGTGCCGGTCTGCTTCCCGGAGCAGATCAGACAGGACACGGCCCCGTGGCACACCGTAATTTTCTGGGCCCCGCTGTTCTCGTTACTCTCGGCGTGTTATGGATGATTCACAACATTCGCGGACTTGGCTTTTTCGGAGTCGTCGGCGCGCTGCTGCTCGTCATAGGGCTTGTAAAGATTTTGCAGCGAGATGGGAATCCGCCAATGGGCCCCGGGGCCGGTACCGGTTCGATGGGTCCACCGCCCCAAGAAGCTCAGCCGCCGATGACTGAGGTGAGGAATGGCTAGCCCGGTACAAGCGCCTCCAAGCCAAGTTCCGCCGCCGCGATATCACCGTTCGCTGTCGGGACCGATCATCCTGATCTCCATCGGGATCATTTTCCTGCTGGGAACGATGGGATTTCTCGACTGGCGCAATCTGGGGCACTGGTTCGCCCACTATTGGCCGGTAATCCTGATCATCGCCGGAGTCGTGAAGCTGATCGAGTATCAAGCGGCGCAACGCCAGGGAGTTCGCGCGCGCGGACTGGGTGCTGGCGGCATCATCCTGATGATCCTGTTGATCGTCTTTGGGCTGATTGCGACGCAGATGTCACGCCTCGATTGGGGGGAACTGCGGGACCAGATTCACATCGATGATGGCGACTTCACCTGGTTTGGCGAGAAATACTCTTACGACGATCAGCTTGCTCAGGACTTCCCGGCGGGCGCAACTCTTCGCGTGACCGATACGCGGGGTGCGGTGAATGTCAGCGCGTCGAATGACAATCAGATTCGGGTGACGATCCATAAGCGCATCAATGCGGAAAGCCAGTCGGAAGCCGACAAATACAACGCGAGCACGAAACCGCAGATCACGGTGAGCGGCAACACGGTCACGGTGAACGCCAATAACCAGGGCGCGGGAGATCACTGGGTCGCCGAGGATTTGGACATTTCGATTCCTCGCAAAGCGCCGGTTAATATTACGACGCGCTCGGGTGACGTGAGCGTGCTGGGACGCGATGGCGACGTGCAGATTTCGGCGCAGCACAACGAGGTTTCCGCGTCGGACATAAACGGCAAAGTAAACCTGAGCCTGGACCACGCTTCGGCACGAATTTCGCAGGTGAGCTCGGACGTTTTTATCGACGGCCGCGCCAACGACGTTTCGCTCGAAGACATCAAGGGCGCGGTTCACCTCGACGGCGAATTCATGGAGAGCGTGAAGCTGTCAAAAATCGGGCAGGGCGTAACTTTCAAGTCTTCACGGACTGACATGCAATTAGGGCGGCTGGACGGCGATCTGGACCTCGACTCTGGCGACCTGCAGGCGAGCAACATCAACGGGCCGGTGAGGTTGAGCACACGCGCGAAGGATATCCGACTGGCAGACGTTTCTGGTGACGTGCGGCTCGACGATCAGAACGGTTCCGTCGAAGTCCACATGAAGAAGCTGGGCAGTGTGCAATTGGAAAATCGCCGCGGGGACATCCAGTTGTATGTTCCCGATAAAGCGGGCTTCCAGGTGGATGCGCGCTCTACCGGCGGCGAAATCGAAACAGATTTTAGCGGCTTAAAGATGGATGATTCCCGCGCGATGGCGAGTGGCACCGTCGGCAACGGCGGACCGCGGATCGTTCTGAACAACGAGCACGGAACCATTGAGATCCGCAAGGCTTCGTCGTCAGATGATGAACAGTCTGAAGCGCCGGAAACTCCGAAAGCGCCACGAGCACCGTCTGCGCCTAAAGTGACTGAGAACTGAGAAATATTCACCGCAGAGCACGCCGATATCGCCGAAATCGCTTTTAAATTCACACTTCTAAAGCCACGATGCGCAGCCGTGGTATGTTCAAAGTTCGGCTGATCTATGATCCGATCTTTTAAAGGCATCACGCCAACGATTCCGTCATCTTGTTACGTGGATGAATCGGCGCAGATCATTGGCGACGTGGTCCTGGGCGAGCACGCCAGCGTATGGATGAATGCGGTATTGCGCGGCGATGTGCATTCCATACGAATCGGTGCGCAGTCCAATGTGCAGGACTGCAGCGTACTCCACGGCATGAAACAACAATATGGCGTCTTTCTCGGGGAATATGTCACTGTTGGCCATTCTGTTACGCTGCACGGTTGCGAGATTGAAGATCGGTGCCTGATTGGAATGGGATGCGTCATTCTGAATGGCGCGAAAATCGGGGAGGGGTCAATCATTGCCGCAGGCACCCTGATTCCGGAGAAGACGATTGTGGAACCCGGCTCGTTGTGGATGGGATCTCCGGGAAAGTTCCGGCGCAAGCTGGATGAAAAAGATCAGGAAACAATCATGCGGTACGCGAACAATTATCTTGGATACAAAGAAGATTATTTGAGAGAAAGAAATCAGTAGCCAGTTGCCGGTTCCCAGTTCTCAGAAGCGTCTTCCTATAGAATTGTCATTCTGAGCGGAGTGAGAGGTTCGCGCAACGGAGCTCTCATGCAGTCGAAGAATCCCTGCATTCCTAAATCATCTTGAGCGGGTTAGGGAGAACTCCCTGCATTGCCGATCCGCAGTTGAGAGGAAAGGGGTCCTTCGACCACGTGACTTCATTCGCAAACGAATGAAGCCCCTGTGCTCAGGATCACAAGCATATAGAAATGATCAAGGCCATACGGGGAACGCGCGATCTGCTGCCGCCGGAGACGGCGCTGTGGAATTTTGTCGAGGAAAAGGTCCGAGAAGTTTTTCGCGCGTACAACTTCCAGGAAATCCGCACGCCGATTTTCGAAGAGACACAATTGTTCGCGCGCAGCGTCGGAGAAGAAACCGATATTGTCTCGAAAGAAATGTACACGTGGGAAGACCGATCGCGAGCGGAGAGTGAGAAGGGACAGTCGCTGACTCTGCGTCCTGAGAACACGGCGGGGGTGGTGCGCGCTTACATTGAGCACAAGCTGTGGGATCGAGGGCTGAACAAGCTCTACTACATTGGGCCGCAATTCCGGCGGGAGCGTCCGCAGAAGGGGCGTTACCGGCAGTTCTATCAAATCGGCGCCGAAGTCATTGGACCACCGACGTCCGGCAGCGAATCGCCGGCGCGCGATGCGGAAATTCTTGAGCTGCTCGCGACGTTGCTGAATCGCGTCGGGATCAAGAACTGGCAACTGCAATTGAATTCGATTGGGTGCGCGGACGATCGGGCCAAGTACAACGAAGCTCTGCGGAAGGCGCTTGAGCCGCTGGCGGCAAAGATGTGCGTCGATTGCCAGCGGCGAGCCGTCACCAATCCATTGCGCGTATTTGACTGTAAGGTTCCGGAAGATCAGCCGATCATCGAAAAACTGCCGCGCATCAGCCAGTATCTCGATGAGCCTTGCCGCAAGCACTTCGAAGAAGTGCAGCAGATTTTGAAAGCAGTCGGCGTCCCGTTCACGTTGAATGATCGCCTGGTGCGCGGGCTCGATTACTACACGCGCACCGCTTTTGAGTTCACGCACGGTGCTTTGGGTGCGCAGAACGCGATCCTGGGCGGCGGGCGTTATGACGGTTTATCGGAATCACTCGGTGGGCCGAAGGCCCCGGGAATCGGATTTGCGATCGGCGAGGACCGGCTCGTTCTCGCGTTGATGGACTCGATGAAGGATGTTCAGATCAAGCCGGATGTTTACATCGCGCCGCTGGGGCCGGGAATGAATCGGGAAGCCGCCCGGCTCGCGCGGGAATTGCGTGCCGGGAATGTCGTGGTCGAGTTAGGGGATGAGGCGTTCAGGTTGAAGAAATCATTCGAGATGGCAACCAAAGCAGGGGCACGTTTTATTCTGATTGTAGGCGAAGATGAGGCGAAAATAGGGGCGTTCGCGTTGAAGAATTTGGAGAGCGGAGAGCAGGTGTCAGTGGCTCGGGATGGTTTGTTGGGTGGGATCAGGGGTTAACTATCTTGGTTCATGCTCCTGGTGTTGCGCCCCATGGACGCGTTCGTCGAGTTATGAGTCTACCCGGGACTTACGTCCGGGGTTCAATTATGCCGCGCCCGCGGCGCTGACCCAGTGGCTCACGACGACGATACCGATACGAAACTAGCTTTTCCCTTTCAGCATTTCCACAACGCGGTCGAAATCCTCCAGGCTTGCATATTGGATCAGGATCTTGCCCTTGCCTTTGCGGTCGGTAATCCGGACACGGCATCCCAGGGCCTGTTCGAGTTCGGTTTGCACGGCGCGAACGTTGGGATCGACATATCGTGCCGGGCTTGCTTCGCGTTCCGCTGAGGGTTCGCCAGGAAGGTTCGCGTACTCGACCAAGGCGGTGAGTTGCGCGACCGACAATGCCTTGTCGACAGCCTCCTTGGCAAAATGCGGAATGCTTTCCGGATTGATCAACTGTAGAAGAACGCGAGCTTCGCTGAATCCCAACTTCCCAGCAGCGACCAAGTCTTGAACCTCAGCCGGCAGCTTCAGCAGGCGCATGTAGTTGGAGACGGACTCGCGCGAGCATCCGGTCTTCTGGCCGATTTGTTCCTGGGTGAGGCCGAATTCGCGGCTGAGCCGAGCAAAGGCCTCGGCCTGTTCCAGGCAATTGAGGTCCTGGCGCTGCAGGTTTTCGATGACCGTCATCTCGGCGGCTTGTTCGTTGGAGACGTGACGCACGATGGCGGGGATATCAGCTTCGCCGGCGAGCTTGGCGGCGCGGCAACGCCGCTCGCCGAGAATTAGAATGTAACGACCGGTCGCAGTCGGCCGGACAACAATGGGCTGGACGATTCCACTGGCCCGGATTGAGTCCGCGAGTTCCTGCAAGGCTTTTTCATCGAAGGCGCGACGCGTCTGGTAAGGATTTTCGTCGATTTGGTCAAGTTTTATGCGGATCACCGCCGCTTGCGGTCGCGTCTCGGGCGTTGCCATGGGTCCGTGAGTCTCAGGCATTGTTGTCGGAGCCGGAACTGCGGTTCCGGCGACCACATGTGGGCGCGATGGCAATAGCGAGTCGAGGCCGCGGCCGAGAGCGCGGCGCTTGTCAGTGGCAGTGGCGTTTTCCATTCATCCTCTCAAAGTGGCGCCTTCGGCGCGAAATCAAACTCTGTTGCCAACCTTCGTGTTCCTTCGTGACCTCGGTGGTTTGTCTCTTAACCACGAAGGACACTAAGGGTCACGAAGGAAAAATCCCAATTCATCGGTCCTGAATGTTGATCGTGACCAATTTGTTGCGATCGGTGATCCAGCGTTTCCAGCGCGGCGCGTTGACGACCTGCTTTTCGTCAACCACTTCCGCCGTCTCTGCTGGAATCTCCTGGACAATTCCATGGCGGCCAAGAACTTCTTTCGCGAGCTGGATGTAGCTTTCAGCGCCGCGAGAGCGAGGGTCATAGAGCAAGGCTGGTTTTCCGTGGCTGGGGGCTTCCGCGAGTCGAACGTTTCGAGGGATCGTGCTCTTGCAAAGCTTATCGCCAAAATAGCGGCTGAGTTCGGTCGTCACCTGCTGCGCCAGGTTGGTGCGGTCATCGAACATAGTTAAGACCACGCCATCGACAGTCAGGCTCGGATTCAGGCCGGCGCGAATGCGTTCAATCGTATCCAGCAATTCCGAAATCCCTTCGAGCGCGAAGTATTCCGCCTGCATGGGAATCAAAACCGCATCGGCGGCCACTAGGGAATTGAGCGTCAGAAGATCGAGGGCTGGAGGGCAATCCAGGACGATGTAACGGAATCGCTCCCGCAGCGGTGCAAGAGCGTCGCGCAACCGGAATTCCCGCCGATCTGCATCGACCAGTTCGATATTCGCACCGATGAGATTCTTATGTCCGGGAACCAGCGACAGCTTTTCGAGTTCCGTCTTCTGCAGGGCCTGCTCGGGCGGAGCCAGCCCCATCAATATTTGATAAGTGCTGATCCGCTCGGGATCTTTGGCCAAGCCGAGTCCGCTGGTGCTGTTGGATTGAGGATCGCAGTCGACGAGCAGCGTATCGAAACCCGCGGCGGCGATAGAGGCAGCGAGATTGATCGCAGTTGTGGTCTTGCCTACGCCGCCCTTCTGGTTGGCTATAGCGAGAACGCGTCCCATTTAGTTTTAGGAGAACGCCGAGATGTTTGCAGCATAGAGCCATTCCATGTGGAATTCAATGACGGAATTCGGTGCAGCGGAGTGAGGAGGACATTTGGCGCAACTCTTCGGCGGTTGCAAGCGTGAGGGGCCACTGTTTCCACAGAGGCAACGTTCCACGTGGAACAATTTCATTCACCACACCGGACACACGGGCATGGGGCAGATGAGCGATGTTCCACGTGGAACATTTTTTTGAAAAGCAAGAACAACATCAACCGCCGAGGACGCAAAGAACGCAGAGAAGAACACAGAAATCACAAGCAGAACACAATACGTGCCAGGTTGCGCTCTCAAGCAGCCAGAAGTGAGATCCTGGAGCAAGTTTTTCCCACCTGTTTACGATCTGGATACGTAATCAACTAGATTCCTCCTGCTTGGTTCCGATGAGCAGGACGCGGTTGGCGGAGAGTGGAACCGGGAACGGGTACTGCCAAGTGAAGTTTGGAACGAGTTCTCGGGCGCGTGGAACTTGAGCTGTGCCGACGAGCAGGGCAAGGCGACCGTTTGGAGTGACGATTTGAGCCGCGATAGGCAGGGAACGTTCGAACTGTTCCACCGCACGCAACGTGACTATGCTGGCTTGGCCGCGGGAGTCTTCGGCCCTGCCGACGAACACTTCTGCCGAGTTCATATGAAGTGCGCGAATTACTTCCCTCAGGAAGGTGGCTTTCTTTTGGTTGGACTCAATTAAGGTGAGGTGGATCGAAGGAACCCAGATCTTTATTGGTAAGCCCGGGAAGCCGGCGCCGGAGCCCACGTCCACAACCGTCGGATGTTCGGATAGACCCGGAGCAGCGGAAAACAGACGGCGCGCTGTGAATAACGACTCGCCGAAGTGGCGGGTGAGGACCTGCTTCGGCTGGCGAATGGCCGTCAGGTTTATGCGCGAATTCCAGCGCAGCAAGAGATCGAGGTATGTGGAAAGTTGGTGGAACTGGGATTCGGTAAGGGCGGTGGTAGGTCCATTTTCCAAGAAGGGCTGGAGAAGTTCCGAAATTTCATGCGGATCCACAGGACCGAGATTGTAGATGGCAGGAAAGGATTGTGACAGAGCGTCTTGGCAAGTCTCCGAATAGAGGCCCACGAAAGTAGTGGAGCAGGGCGCGATACCGGCGAAGGGTATACCACCGAAGTGGACAGCCCGATCTATGGCTTGTTGGTTGGATCGAAGCCGAATACGCTGCAATCCGTGATTGTTCCGAATACGAGGTGAAGAGGGCGAGATGAAGCGAGCGGTGACCAGCTTGATCTTAGTCCTCGTTGGGTTAGTTGAGTTTACGGTGATCGCTGTCGCACAGCAGCAACCGACAAACTTGGCGGTTGAGCAAATGGCGGCGAACACGAAACCCGGAGCAGCGGACGGTACATCGGGTCCAGCCTTGACGGGGGTGCGCCGTCCGCTCTACCGGTTGCATTGCAGTGATGTTGTGGCCATCGAGATTGTTTTTTCTCCGCAGTTCAACCAAATTCTGACAGTCCAACCTGACGGTTACCTGGCGCTGAAATCCGTTGAGCCGGTTTATGCAGAAGGCTTGACTGTGCCGGAGCTGCAGTCGGCCATTCGAATGGCGTACACGGGCATGTTGCACGATCCAGAGGTCACGGCGGTGCTGAAAGATTTTGATAGACCGTACTTCATTGCTTCGGGCGAAGTGGGACATCCCGGGAAATACGAACTCCGGGGTGAAACGACTGTCGGGGAGGCGGTCGCAATTGCTGGCGGATTCACATCGCGGGCCAAGCATTCGCAGGTTGTGCTATTTCGACGGATTTCGGAGGGCCGGTTCGAAGCTCATCTGCTGAACGTAAAAGAAATTTTGAAATCCAAGAACCTGGAAGAAGATGCCCAGCTTCAGCCGGGCGATTTTCTGTTTGTTCCCCAAAACTTCATTTCGAAGGTTCGCCAGTATCTGCCGGCGTCCAGTTTGAGTCTCTATGCCAATCCAACGGGATTTTAGAAGCACGCTCGCGCTGATCAGATGACACGTCAAACGAAGCCCATACCGAAGAGACTGACGTTGAATGCGCGATCTCACGAGCGTCCCTCCCTCACAGCGCGTGACATCGCGGCCGTTCTATTCCGGCAGAAGACTTTGCTGATGAGTTCATTTGGCGCGGTGTTCGTCGCGGCCATCTTGTACGGGGCCTTCTGTTCTCGGTACGAAGCGCACATGAAAATCCTTCTGCGCCACAGTCGCGTAGATCCCGTCATGGAAGCGGTACCGAGCCAGGCGGAGTTTCAAGCCCAACCTGTAACAGATGAAGAAGTAAATTCCGAGATGGAGTTGCTCCAGGACGAGGATGTGCTGCGGGCTGCGGTCGAGCGGTCGGGGCTCGCGCGATTGGGAAAGCCGTGGTTCGGAAACGAGGTACGCGGGAACGACGAGCAGCAATTAGCGAGGGCCGTGCGCGTGGTCGGCAAACGTATGAAGGTTGAACCGGCGCGGAAGGCAGCGTTAATTGTCGCAACATACGATTCGTCGGTGCCTGAGGAAGGCGCGCAGCTGCTGCAAGCCCTGGGAGACGCATATCTCGAACGGCACACGCAGGTGCGACGGCCTTCGGGCGCACTTAGCTTTTTCGATGAGCAAAAGAACGCATCCCACCAAGCACTCGAAAACGCTGAGCTCGCTCTCGTCAAGTATGGTCGGGACCAAGGAGTTGTCTCCGCCGGGCAAGAGCGGGACCTGTTGTTGCAAAGGTTGAGTGAGGCGGAAGCTGATCTCGGCGAGGCACAGGTCGCCGCCGCGCAGAATTCGCAGCGCATTAAGGCGCTTGACGCGGATCTCGCGTCACTGCCGGAACGGGCGATTACCCAGGTTCGCAGTTCGCAAAACCCCGAGCTTCTCGAGAAACTGAAATCCCGCCTGCTTGAGCTGCAACTGCAGCGAACCGAGTTATTGACGCAATATGAGCCTTCTTACCGGCTGGTGCAGCAAGTCGATGAGGAGATCAAACAGGCTTCCGCAGCAGTCAAAGCAGAAGAGCAAGCACCGATGCAGGAACAGACTAGTGATCTCGATTCCACCCACGAATGGGTACGGGTGGAACTGGTCAAAGCGGAAGTTGAGGCTGTCGGGTTACACAGCCGCATGCAGGCTCGTGCTTCAGTGATCCAAAGATATCGAGCACGCGCGCATGAACTCGGCAACAAAGCCGTGGTTCAGGAACAGCTTCTGAACGAACTTAAAGGAGCCGAGCAAAAGTATCTGTTATACGTCAACAAGCGCGAGGAGGCCCGGATCGGGGACGCGCTGGATCGAGGCGGATTTCTGAACGTCGCCATCGTGGAACAACCAATCACGCCGATGATTCCCAAACATTCTCTGCTTTCCATTGCGATGCTGGGCTTTATGTTCGCAAGTGTGTGCAGTGTTAGCTGCGCATTCGCCGCGGATTATCTGGATCCCTCGGTGCGGACCCCCGACGAAATAAGCACGCTTGTAGCTGCACCGGTATTAGCTTCGCTTCCAGCAATCGGCAGAGAGACCACCGAAGCTTCTAATCGGAGGGCTGCCCGATGAGCACTCTGGTCGAAGCCTTCCGAGGATTCCACAGAGGTCAAGCTGCTGAAAGGACCCTCGAATTCGAGAAGGCAAGCGAAGAACACGGATTGTTTGCTGATGAACAGATCCGTGGACTCGTGCAGCGACTGTTTCTGAACGGTAAAAGGCAGCGTGCTCGGCAAGTGGTTTTCAGCGCCGTGGACCAATCCAGCGACGTTACGTCTCTATGTGTTCAGGTAGGCGAAGTACTGGCGCGGCACGAAGCAGGGACAACTTGCATTGTGGAGACTTTACCTCGTTCCTCAGCTGACAGCGAATTCGGCGATCAGTTATGCACGCATTTTCAAAACAGATTTGCAGTCGTGCGGGATGCCGCCTGCGAGATCTCAAGCCGATTGTGGTTTCTTCCCGCGGACGGTTCGGCGGAACCGGAGGAAGGGAGATTCTCGAGCGGCTGCCTACGCCAGGCCTTGTCGCAGCTGCGCGTCAGTTTTAATTACACACTGTTGCCCGTGCCAGGAGCGGCATGCACCAACGAGGCCGCGATCCTCGGTGGATTGTGCGACGGCGTCGTACTGCTGGTGAAAGCGAACCAAACCCGCCGGGTTGCCGCACAGCGAGCCAGCGAGTTGCTAAATGCAGCACACGCCAAGCTGTTGGGAGTGGTTTTGACAGAGCGCCGCTATCCCATTCCGGCGGAAATTTATAAAAGGCTGTAGAATTCGCCCAGGTTTTGTGAAAAAGTCCGCAAATTTGACGTGGGAGTCAGATGGCGGAGCGTTGCCAACAATCAAGCGCGACTGCCAACAGTGGTACGCACTTCAAACGCGTCATAAATACGAGAAAAAAGTTTCCGCCTCGCTTGCGTCTCTGGGGTGGGACATTTTCCTGCCAATGCTGCGGAGCACCCGTCAATGGAGTGATCGTCGAAAAAAGATCACAACGCCGCTTTTCCCCGGGTACACTTTTGTTCAACTGGACGAGCAATCTCTCGTACAAAAGAAATTCTTGCAGACGGACGGTGTGCTGGGGTTGATCAGCTTTGGCGGGAATGCCGTGCCCGTGGCCAGAGAACAAATTGAAACTCTGCGCCGGATTGGCTCGATGGACGTTCCCTTCTCACTTCATCCCTTTCTGAAGGCCGGGCAACGGGTTCGTATTTGCGGCGGTTGTCTGGATAGGCTCGAAGGCGTTCTGCTACAGGCCGAAGGGAAAAAGCTTGTCATCTCGATCGACTGCATCCAGCGGGCAGTCGCAATCAGTATCGAAGGATACGAACTGCAGCTTCTCTGACATGGGGACGGTCGCTTCCAGGCAGGTTCCACAATCGCGCGATCGGATTCTATTCCCTTCACGATTGATTCCCGGCGGAGCCCCTGTCGAATCGAGACGAAAAGAAATCGCCCGCGCGACGACAGCTCTCGAGCGGTCCTACTCGGAAAAACGGCGGCTAGTTTCGTCGGACATTGCGCCATTCTGGCGCACGCTAGCGCGCAACATCCTCCCGAGCCCTACCACCGCGAATCAGCGTTTAAGACTGCTGTGGCTGGTCCTCAACGATGTCGCGGTTGTCGCTCTGGGCACCGTTCTCACGAGAGTCTGTGCGGCGCTGCTAACCGGCGAACAACTGCGGACTACAGCCTTGTTCGGAAATTCGGGGCTTCTGATTCTGTACGGCTCGGTCCTCACGCTCATCGGATATTCAGAACGGCTATACCATCCCGAAACGCTGCGCAATTTTGCGGTGCAGCGGTTCATCCTGCTCAAAGCCGTGACGTGGTCGACGCTGCTGTTGTGCATCGCCCTGTTACCCTGCGCAAATCCTGGGGTGCTCCTCGCCGAAATCGCATGTAGCGCCCCAGTTGATTTCTTCCTCCTTTTGGCCAGCCGCCGTTACGAACGGTGGCGCGTTACGAAGCACGGCCGCTGCGCGCGAGCAGTGCGCAACGTCCTGATTGTTGGGGCAGGGGCGCCCGGCCGCAAAGTGGCTCGCTTTTTGGAACAGGACTGCGTCGATCCGCGGGTAGTTCGGGGATTTCTGGATGACAACTACCCGCGCGCAGCCGACGTGCTGGGCGCAATAGAAGACCTTTCCTACATCGCGCGTAGGGAATTCATTGACGAAATCATCGTCACATTGCCCCTGCAGGGTGAGGCGGCACAAACAGCGATACGGCAGGCACGGCACAACCGTTTGGATGTAAGAGTTATACCGTTTGTTCCCGCAACCGAGCCCGTCGCCTTCGCCCTGGAAATGTTTGGTGACACTCCCATTCTGACCCTCCATGAAGAGGCCGTGCCAAGCATTGGCCTGCTGCTAAAGCGCGGCGCGGACATCGTGATGTCTGCTGTCGCTCTCCTGCTTCTGGCTCCCTTGATTGGCGTAATCGCGCTGGCCATCAAACTCGATTCGCGCGGTCCCGCCATATATCGTGCGCCGCGCGTCGGATTCAAGGGAATGAAATTTGTTTGTTACAAGTTCCGCACTATGTCGGTGGATGCGGATCGAAGTAAAGAACGGTTACGGCAGCAGAACGAGCGTAAAGGTGCATTTTTCAAGATCAAGGATGACCCGCGGATTACTCGGATCGGCAACATTCTACGGCGATATAGCTTGGACGAACTCCCTCAATTGTGGAACGTGCTAAGAGGCGAGATGAGCCTGGTGGGTCCGCGACCGCACCCCGTCGACGATGCTGCACGTTATCGCATCGAGGATTTGCAGCGGCTGGAAGTGATGCCGGGACTGACCGGTTTGTGGCAGGTTACGGCGCGAACGGATCCGTCGTTTGAGCGCAGTATGGCGCTCGACCGCGAATACATCGGCCGGTGGTCGCTCGGGATGGATCTGCAAATTCTCTGTAAAACCGTGGGAACCGTTTTGCGCGGGAGTGGCAGCTAGGCATGGAATCATGTGAGGCCCCCATGACTCAACGGATATGCCAGCCGCTGGCTTTCGGTATTGCAAGCTGTGCTCGATCACTGCAAGCACTGTTCGAAACGCCGGCAATACTTTTCTTAGCAACCTTAGGCTTGATGTTGTTTCATCCGATGGACATGCCGGTCCAGTCCTATGACCGCGTTGCGTTTGGGCTGCTTATTGTCGTTGTGTTGTTGCGAATTTGCGCGTCGCGGGACTCGTTGCACATCGCTGGACCTGTAACCTGGCCGATGTTCGGTCTGCTGATGCTCGCTCTTGCCGATGTGCTGCGCCAACCTTACAGAGCCGAAACCTGGAGCGTTTTTGCGGCGAAGTGGTTGATCCCGTTTGTCTTTTTTCTGATCGCCGGCCGAGTTTTCGACAATAGCGGCGATCTCCGGAAACTTGAAATCTTCGCGCTTGCGACTTTGGCATATCTGGAGATCATCGCCGTCGTATTTCTTGTTGGCGGAAAGGATTTCATCTTTCCTCGCTTCATAGTGGATGAACGCATCGGCATCCACGCCGATCGCGCACGTGGTCCATTCCTTCAAGCGGTCGCGAACGGGCTTGCGTTGAACCTGCTTGGGTTGATCGCGTTGGATTCGTTTCGCCGCAAGCATCGGAAGGGAATGTTTGGGGCTGCGCTGGTGATTGGGCTGCCGATTGCGATATTGGCAACGAAAACCCGCGCGGTGTGGCTGTCTTTCGCCGCGTCGATTGTGGCACTTCCGTTTTTCGCTCGCAATCGTCGGTTGCGAAAGCTATGCGTTGCAACTATTGGTTGCGGCTGCGGTGGTCTTGTGCTGCTGTTTTGTTTCGCGGACGGCCAGCGGTCGATGGCGGATCGGTTGGAAGAGAACGATCCGGTGAAATTTCGCGTTGCCATGTATGAGGCTGGCTGGGACATGTTCCTGGCGAATCCGGTGGAGGGCTGGCGTCCAGCGGCATTGCAGCGCGAGCTTTCGCGGAGAATCAGTGACTTTCATGAAGAGAACTACTACTTTCACAACACCTACCTGGAAATTCTGGTTCAGCACGGCGTAATCGGATTCGCGTTGTATGCATGGATGATTGTGGATTTGTTTCGCCTGGGGCGGCGGCATTCATGCTCCTGCTCACCTCAAGGTGTGTTCTTAGATGAAGGATTACGGTCTCTCTGGCCGGTGTTCCTGATTGTTTATCTGATCAACGCCAGTTGCGCGGTTATGAATTATCAGTTCGTAAATGGTCTGCTTTTCACGTTGGCTGGGGTACTCGCAGCTCAAAACCATGAGGCGGAGTTCTGATGTCAGCGACTGAGATCTGCGGGCTGGCTCGAGTTGCTAAGAACCCCGCGCGGAGGGTTGGCAGCGGTAGTGAAGAAATTACGCTATCAGTGCAAAGCACAGCCGGGGGGATCTATCTTGCGGGACGGTATGGGCTGGGGGTTTTGGTCAGCGTCGGCAACATGCTGGTGATGACCTGGTGGATTGGGCCGCATGCCTACGGTTTGTTTGTGACGGGAATGGGATTCGTAGCGTGCCTAGCGGCGATGGCGCGAGGCGGCGTGGATACGTATCTGATAAGAAACGAAGACACCCCGGATGGCGGATGTATGCGGTTGCGGCAACGTTTGTGCTCATGGCTTCGGTCTTGTTGGCGATTGCGGGAGCGGGGGCGATCCCTCTTCTGATCCACTGGTACGGCAATGCGGAATTTGTGCCGGCTTACGGCGTGTTGTTGGCCAGTGTTCCCATAGCGGGGCTAACCGGGGTACCGATGGCGAAACTGGAGCGAGCGCTGGATTTCCGCCGGGTCGCGACAATAGAGGGAGTGGGGCAGTTGGCCGGCTTGGCGGTCTCTGCATGGTTGGCGTGGGCAAAAACTGGAGTATGGGCGGTAGTGGCGGGTCAGATGGCCTGCCAGGCATTCACGCTCGGCGGCACGATCCTGGCATCATCGCTGGCGTTCCGGTTGTGCTTCGATGCGAAACAGATGCGGCGAATGCTGTCATTTGGGGCGGGTTTAACGGCTTCCCAACGCGTTTGGCAATTACGAACACTGGTGAATCCGCTTTTAGTGGGGCGATTCGCAGGAGCGGACGCGGTTGCTTATGTGGCCCTTGCGGCGCGCATTGCCGAAGCGCTGGGCACGTTGCGACTGGCGGCCGCGAGAATTGTCATCGCCGCGCTGGCGCGTGTTCGGGAGCGACAAGAACAATTCCAACGGGTATTGGAACGAGCGCTACTGGTGCAAGTGGTGACGCTTGGGCCGTTGCTGTGCGGGGTCGCGGTGCTTGGACCCTTCTTGCTGACGCACATGCTGGGGGTGCGGTGGACTGCAAGTTTGGTTGTGTACCCCTTTGTTGCTGCCGGCGTCCTGGTCAATTCCATTTACAACTTGCAGGCGTCTGCTCTGTTCGTGGCCGGCAAGCAATGGGTGGTGGTGCGATGGTACACGGTTCACCTCATCTTGCTGACGGCAGCCACGCTCATCTTGCTGCCGAAGTTGGGGATTCTAGGCTACGGCTGGGCCGAATTGCTGGCGTGCATTGCGTATTTCGGCATCCATCGTGATTTGGGGAAGGTGGCGGCGATATCGTATCGGCAACTCGGAATCTGCATGGCCGTTTTTCTGCCGCTTTTATTTTCCATTCCGGCGTGCAAGTTGGTAATGCGAATGATCTCCTGAAAACGACTTTGCCTGCTATTGCATATCTCGCAAACGTATTTCCATCTGCCGTTGAGCCATATGTTGTCGACGAAGTTCGGGAACTGAGAAGGCGTGGCGTGCGTGTGATCACGTGCAGCACGCTTGCAGCCGGGCGCGGAAGCGTGCTGAATCTACAGCCGCTGCGGGGCTGGGTTCTCATGCGAGCAGCGTGGTTGCTCATGCGGCGGCTTCACAAGGTGCGGCCGTTCTTTGCGCGGGCACTGGTGCGGCGACGAAGCAGCGAACGGAGATTGCGCGCGATGGTTCACACGCTGCTAGGCGTTTACTACGCAGCATTACTCGAGAAGCACGGTGTCGAACACATTCACGTGCACCACGGCTACTACGGATCCTGGGTGGCGATGGTGGCGGCGAAAGTGCTTGCCATCCCTTTCAGCGTGGCTCTGCATGGATCAGATTTGCTGCTGCATGGCGCATACCTGGATTTAAAGCTCTCGGAATGCGCGTTTTGTGTGACGATCTCGGAATTTAATCGGAGATACATACTGGAGAAATATCCGGAGATCCCCAGCGAGAAAGTTTTTATGCTTCGGATCGGGATTGATGTAGGGGAAGACCCCAGGTTCAGCAAACGCGACCAGACACGGGGCACACAACTGAAAATCTTATCGGTTGGGCGGCTGCATGCCGTGAAGGATCACGCATTCCTGGTGCGAGCCTGTCAGAGGCTCAAAGCCAGAAGGGCGCAATTTGTTTGCTCGATTGTGGGAGATGGGCCGGAGCGGACCGCGCTTCAACGGTTGATTGGCGATCTTGAGCTGCGAAATGAAGTTCGGCTCCTGGGCGAGCTGAGCCACGAAGAGGTGAGTGAGCAGTACAAAGGAGCGGACATGGTGGTCCTGACCAGCCGCAGTGAAGGCATTCCGCTCGTGCTGATGGAAGCTATGGCCCAACGAAAAGTTGTGCTCGCGCCGGCGATTACCGGGATTCCTGAGCTGGTGGAGGATGGCCGGACTGGATTTTTGTACCAGCCGGGATCGCTGGAAGATTTCGTGTCGCGAATTGAATCGCTGAGCTCGTGCGATGCACTGGCGATTGGACGTGCCGCACGAGAACAGGTCGTCAAGAATTTCAACCGCGAGCGAAATCTAGCGGCTTTCTGCGATCTGTTGTTATCGCAGGTAGCTGTGAATTCTCGTGCAATTTCGAGATCCGCATCAGAGAAGGTTCAAACGCTTTATGAGGATCCTGTTTTGCAATAAATACAATTTTCGCTTTAGCGGGACAGAGGCGTACTTGTTCGAAGTAATGGAGCTTTTGCGCTCACACGGACACGCGGTCGCGTTGTTCTCCATGCGAGATTCGCGGGGAGAGGCAACGGCCTACGATCGGCATTTTCTTTCCCACGTAGACTTCAAAGATAAGAGTGCGAGTTTAATGGCGCGCGCGCGAATGGCGGCGCATGCGATCTACTCGCGTGATGCTCGTCGACGATTGCGCGGCATGATCGAAGATTTCCGGCCCGATGTTGCCCACGTGAGAAATATCTATCACCATCTTTCGCCGTCGATTTTTTGGGAGTTGAAAAAGCAAGCCGTCCCGGTTCTTTACCACCTAAACGACTTCAAGATTTTGTGCCCGGCGTACAACCTGGTGACGAATGGGCAAGCGTGTTCGCGTCCGTGCACTGGGCGGTACTGGAAAATGTTGGGCAAGCGCTGTTATGAGGGCGGGACGGCGCCGTCGGTTGTTTTGGCGAGCGAGGCGTACGCGCATCATTGGGCCGGGACGTATGGGAAATGTGTGGACCAGTTTCTGGCGCCGAGTCAGTTCGTGAAAGCCATACTCGTGAAGAGTGGATTCAACGCGGAGAAGATCAGCGTGCTTCCTCATTTTCAGGATTTGCCCGAATTGGCGCCCTTTCCGGTGGCAGATGCGCCAATTCTTTATTTTGGGCGCTTGTCTCGAGAGAAGGGAGTTTCCGATCTCATTCTCGCGATGAGGGGGCTGCCAGAAATCCGGCTTCAAATTGCGGGGGAGGGGCCGCAAAGGGAGGAGCTAGAGGCGCTCGCGAAGCGATTGCAACTAGGCAATGTAGAATTTCTGGGGCATGTCGATGGCGACAAGCTTCAGACCATCATTTCTTTTTCGCGCATCACGGTACTTCCATCGCACGCCTACGAAACACTCGGAAAAAGCATTCTTGAGTCCTTCGCATGGGCGCGGCCGGTGATTGCATCCGACCTGGGGTCGAGACAGGAACTGGTTCGGGATCATGAAACTGGGCTGCTCTACAAGGCAGGAGACGTCGATCAACTGGCTGGTGCGATCTCATACCTGGCGGCGCGGCCGGATCTCGCGGCGAAAATGGGGGCGGCTGGGCGAAAGCTGGTGGAGAGCCATCACTCACCGGAAAAGCATTGTGCGGAACTGGTCGAGATCTATCAAGGAATGGTTTCCCGGGCGCGACTTGAGAAGGCCACACCGATCCGGGTGGCTTTTATTGGTGGGCGTGGAGTCGTTTCGAAATACAGCGGCATTGAAACGTATTACGAGGAGGTCGGCAAACGGCTCGTTGAACTCGGATATGACCTCACGATCTATTGCCGAAAATATTTCACACCCGAATTGCGCGAATACCAAGGGATAAAACTGGCGCGCCTACCAACGATTCGATCAAAACACTTCGAGACCGTGGCGCATACGCTGCTCAGCACCGTGCACGTCATGTTTGAAGCGTGCGACATCGTGCATTACCACGCGCTGGGCCCGGCTCTGTTTTCGGTATTGCCACGATTGGTCGGGAAGAAAACCGTCGTCACTGTTCAGGGGTTGGATTGGCAGCGAAAGAAGTGGGGCCGTGTGGCATCGATGGTGCTTCGATTGGGGGAGATCGCGTCGGCGGAACTTCCAAATAAAACGATGGTGGTTTCGAAAGAGCTGCAGCAGTACTACAAACGCCAATACGGGATTGCAACCGCGTACGTTCCCAATGGAACTATCATGCGCGAGCGAACTGCTGCCGCGAAGATTTTGGAATGGGGACTGGCTCCGGACAACTACATTCTTTTTCTTGGCCGGTTTTCGCCGGAAAAGAATTGCCATCTGCTGATCGATGCCTACGAAAGACTCGACGTCCCGATGAAGCTGGTACTGGCTGGTGGATCGAGCCACACCAGCGCGTACGTGAAGAAGCTGCGAGCGCACAGTAGCGAACGAATTACCTTTCTCGATTGGGTCTCGGGCGAGCAATTGATTGAGTTGTTAACCAATGCTGGTTTGTTTGTATTGCCCTCCGACATGGAAGGGTTGTCGTTAGCACTGCTCGACGCCATGGGAGCGGGCGTTTGTGTGCTGGCCAGCGACATTCCGGAAAACCGCGAGGTGGTAGACGGCGCGGGCTTCACGTTTCAGGCGGGGAATGTGGATGACTTGGCACGAATGCTGGAGCTACTGGCCGGCGATCCCGAAGTTCGGGCAGCCGCAGGGCGAGCAGAGCGAAAAATTGTTGAGCAGCGGTACTTGTGGCCTGGTATCGCCTCGCAAATCGGCCAGGCTTACGAAGAGGTGATGGGCCGGAGCGCAAAACCGCTCGAATTCGTTACGGCTGAAGAGCAAAAAGAGCACGTGGCGTACTGACGTCCCCGCCGCGGAGCGCGCACAGGCAGAGGGTGTTAGAGAACACGAGAAGAAAAACCACCACGACAGAGGACAGGGGGACACGAAGCTTGGGTGGCTTCGACAATTAGCGCATGAAAGACAACATCAAATGCATAGATCCTTCGCTACGATTCAGGATGACAGCGTTTTAGGATTCTCGTTCAGAATTACAGGAACCAGTCAGGAAACCTGACCAAGAAACGCTCAGGATAAAAGGCATTAGCCCGCGCCAGGAAACGAAACACAGAGGACAGTGAGGGACACAAAGCTTTGAACGCTGCACACCGCCCGTTCCGATCGGGATGACACTGCGCTCAGGCTGTGTGAAACTAGCGGCACATGAGAGTGCTGATTTTCGGCGCGACCGGACTTCTTGGAAGGCCGCTGCTGAGCGAGTGGAAAGAGGATGAAGTTCGTGGCGTCGGGTCGAAAGACGTAGACATTCGCGACGTGGAGCAAGTGCGCGAAGCAGTCGAGAGTGCGCGGCCCGATTGGATCGTCAATGCGGCCGCCTATACCGATGTTGACGGATGCGAAAGCAACCGCGAGCTGGCCTTTGCGGTGAACTGCCGTGGCGCAGTAAATATTGCGCGAGCGGCGAAATCCTGTGGTTCGCGGGTGCTCCTCATTAGCACCGATTACGTCTTCGATGGTCTGAGCACGTCGCCTTACGAAACCGGTCACCCCCGGGCGCCCCGTAGCGTTTACGGGCACTCGAAAGCGCAGATGGAAGAAGAGATTGAAAAGCTTTATCCGACGGCCTGTATTGTGCGCACAGCGTGGCTCTTCGGCGTGGGTGGGAAATGTTTTCCCGATACCATCCTCAAGCTGACGGCTGCAAGATCAGAAATTAGCGTTGTGGATGATCAACGCGGATCGCCGACACATGCTCCTGATCTGGCGCGCGCCATTATTGCTCTTTGCCGCGCCGGGGCCAGCGGAATCGTTCACGCCACCAATAGCGGCGAGTGCACGTGGTTTGAATTCGCACGCGAGATTGTTCACGATGCCGGCTTGTCCACGGTCGTTCGGCCAACCACGAGCGACAAGTTCGTGCGCCCAGCCCCTCGGCCGAAATACTCCGTGTTATCGCCCCGAAGCTTACATGCTTATGGAGTTGCAATGCCGCACTGGAAAGACGCCCTGCGCGACTACTTAAGGGCGAGACATGAGGCCGGTATCTCGTGATTCGCTTAAGCTGCGCCTCGATTGGCCTGGACCCGTGGCACCGATGTTCCATTTGCCAACATGTTTGCTAGCGACAGGATGGTTCCGCAGAAAAGCAGGGTGTCAAAAAAGTAGTTGAGTGCGACCACGTCTTTGGGCGCGGCGATCAGGATCGGCAGGTAGACCCACACCATCGTCAGCAGAATCGTGAGCCCAAGGACCGTAGCGGCTAACCGCGTTTTCTTATTGAGAAGCAAGCAGACGCCTGCGAGAAGCAAAATCAACCCAACAAAATAACTCAAGGCAATTCGTCCCGGGATCCACTCGGGTGTGAGCTTTGACAGAGGAATTCCCGGCACGTTTTGTGGGTGCAGGAAGTGTTCCACTCCGTAGAAAAGCGAAGCAATGCCGATGAATACGCGGGGGAAAACAGCCCATAACGTAGTGTCACGAGAAGGTTGTATCGCGCGAGCACTCGTGAGCGAGATTGCGAAAGCGCCGCCACTGAAGGCGAGTTCTCGCAGTGCCAACGCCCAAGCGAATCGGTTGTGCGGGTCGGACAAGGCGGCGGGAATGTCCATTATCACTACAAAGATGAGGAACGTCATGCCGATCAGAGCGGCGGCCAGGCGTGCCTGCACGCCAACGGTGATCGCGAGAGCTCCGCAGAAAAAACCGAGGCCGACGAGGTAGACCCAAAATGTATGCACGGGGATCCAACTCGGGACGAAGGTCGCGAGCTCGGCGGTGAGCGTGAAATGCTCGGAGGCAAAAACTGCCGTGGGAATGGCAAAAAACAATCGACCGAAAGGCATGATTTTGTCGATGCCATTTTCCTGAGGCAGCTCTTTCGTTATTTTCAGCACGCCGACGATGAAGAGCAGTGAAGCGCAAATGTAAATCCACAGCGCGGTGAGAGAAATGCCCGGCGATGCGGCAACTAAAGAAAATGCAACCAGCGCGGGTTGATGAAACGGTAGCATGGCGCGTCCAGCCGCGACTAACAAGAGGGGCAGATTCTAGAACTGCGGATCGGAAGCAATCAAGAAAACTCTGATGAGTTGCGCTGAAATAGAAATGCCGCAGACACGCTGCGGCATTTTCCGATCTGAACTAGACAACGGCAGGTGTTATTTGCCGTGCTTGTCCTTGTAAATCTTGTTGCTGTTCTTGTTCAGAGCCTTGTTCAGGTTATTTTGCTCGCCCTTGGTCAGGTGTCCACCATTGGCCGCCATATCTTTGCGTTCCTGGTTGGCGACTCTCTGATCGTTGTGCCAAGCCTGGCGCGCTTCTTGCTTGGTCATGGTCCCGTTCTTCACACCCTGCTCGATGCGCTCCTTCTGGTCCTGAAGACGCTGGTCAACTTCGTTGACGCGGGGGTGACCGGGATCAACAACGCCGGGACCGGCTTGTGCGCCGTCATGCTTATCGCTGGAGATTTCCTGACTGTTCTTGTTGAGAGCCTTGTTCAGGTTATTTTGCTCGCCCTTGGTCAGGTGTCCACCATTGGCCGCCATATCTTTGCGTTCCTGGTTGGCGATTTCCTGGTCGTGGTGCCACATTTGCCGCGCCTGATCCCTGCTCAAGGTGCCGTTCCGCAGCCCTTCCTGAATCCGTTGCTTCTGATCCTGCAGCCGCTGATCGACCTCGTTCACGCGCGGATGCCCGGGATCGACAACGCCAGGGCCGGCGGGTTCGGTGGCGGCAGGTGGGGTTGCAGCCGGTGGGGCCGGTGCAGCCGGGGTTGAGGTTTGGGCGGCGGAAAAGCTAAAACTGACTCCGACTGCCAGGACGAACAGTGCCAAATTGGTCTTTTTCATCATGGTTCTAAGCTCCACTGGGGGTGAGTTGCATCACGCGTCTAAAACCCGCTACTCACAAATAAGTTTCGCGAGCTGCTATGCGCATGAAAAGACTGTACTTTGCTCCGTGGCAGCTTAGCACAACCACGGTAACGTTCGTATATAAGCTTGGTTCGCACCGGGCCGGTTTAGCTGAATTCGACAACTCCGAGCTTCGGCACGGATTTGAGGGGGACTGATCTGCAAACTATAATCGCGCGTTCGCTCCGATTATTTCCCTACACAATGAACCGACTCAAACTCACGCGACAAGTTGTGAAACTGGGCGCTGCAATGGGAACGCTACTTGTGTCGCTGTCGCTTTTTGCCAGCGATACGCTCTTGATCCACGGCCACATCTATACCGGCAATACGAAAGCGCCGTGGGCGCAGGCATTGGCAATCAGCGGATCGCGAATCGATTTGCTGGGAACCGACCAGGAAATCTTGAGCCGGTGGCAAGCGAAAACGGAAGTCATCGATTTGCGTGGACAAACGGTAATTCCGGGCGTATCGGACTCTCACACCCACATGTGGTTTGGCGCGTTAGAACTGCATGGCTTCAATCTTTCGACACCTGAGTCCAGCATCACGCCTGATAATGCAGACGCGCTAATAGCTAAGGTAAAAGCTTTTGCTGCGGCTCATCCCAAGGACAAACTGATCATCGGCCGTGCAGATTTCGGGACGGTGCCTCCCGCAGTGCCGACTCATGAGCTTCTGGATCGTTCGGTTTCCGATCGCCCTGTGATCATTCATAACACCAGCGAACACGCTCTGTGGGTGAACGCGAAAGCGCTTGCATTCGCGGGAATCGGCGACCAACCGGTCTCTGATCCGGATGAAGAACGGAATGTCATCCGCGATGCCAGCGGTCACCCGACTGGCCTCCTTCTGGAAAGCGCGATGGAGTTAGTGGAGCGCGCAGTTTTCGCGGCAATGTCGCGCGATGAGAAACTTACGCTGCTTCGGGACGCCTCGCATTACCTGAACCGCTTCGGCATCACCAGCGTCGTGAATGCCACCGGCAGCCTGGCAGAGATTGAGCTGTACGCGGCACTTCGCGATCATGGCGAATTGACCGTGCGCACTCGCACTTCGTTTGGCGCCGTGGCAGTGAAACATCACCTTACAACCCAATTCCTTTCTGACCTCGAGACGCCCGCAGCCAGTACCATGACGATTGGGTCTCAGCCAATCTCGTGAAATTCTTCGCCGACGGGGGCAGCGGCATGGTGCCGCCGCTCACTTACAACCCGGCGGAATACAAAAACCTTGTCATGGAATTGGACAAGCGCGGCTATCAAGTAATGACGCACGCGCTTCGTGGCGATTCGGCGCACATGGTTCTGGATACATACGAAGAAGTGGAAAAGGTCAACGGCCCTCGGGATCGACGCTTTCGAATGGAGCATGCAGAGATTTTTCCGACGGAAGATTTACCTCGTTTCGCCAAGCTCTCGGTGCTAGTGAGCACGCAGCCGTCCTTCTGTTGCAGTGATGTCGGCTCGAATTTCGATCCGCAGGACAGGACGCCGACCGATCGCTGGCATAGTTTGGCGGAAAGCGGCGCGACGCTGGCGTTTGGGAGCGATTGGCCCTGCACATGGCCGCCTGATCCGTTCGTGGGTATGCAGCAGGTGGTCCGGCGAACGGTTTGGCACTCCGCTGCGGCAAGTGCGATGCTGGGCGGGGTATTTGACGGGGGAGGCCAAGGGGGCGCTGTTCCAACTTTGTCTTCGTACATTCCGGAGGAGCGCATCAGCATCGAGCAAGCCGTCAACGCTTACACGATGGGATCGGCGTACGCAAGGTTCTCGGAAGATCGGCTCGGGAGCTTGGAGGCCGGAAAAGAAGCCGACCTGGCGGTGCTCTCGCAGGATATTTTCTCGGTCACTTCTGAGGATCTCGCAAAGACTCACGTGGTCATGACCATGGTTGGCGGCAAGGTTGTATTCAGGCAGAAGTGAGCGTTCTCACAACCTTGCGGGTTTAGAGACTTGTGCGGAAATGTCGCAGAGATGCCAAGTGATTAAAACGATGGTAGGCCCGAATGGATTCGAACCATCGACCTCTTCCGTGTCAAGGAAGCGCTCTGGACCAACTGAGCTACGGGCCTATCGGGAAAATTCCTGGAAAAACAAATGCTAGCTGAAGCTATGGGAATTTTAGCACGCAGGCTGCGCCGGCAGCTTTGCGCCACCAGCACGGATGGCCCTAGTTTCGGACGCACTCGCGATATGCTGTGATGGCTGTGACTCGCCTTCCCCATATATTCGAGGCATTGCCTGCTGACGCGGGCAAGCGTCTCGATCAATTTCTTACGGCACAAATGCCTGAGACCAGCCGCGCACGAATTCAGCAACTTGTTCGAGAAGGAAAGATAGCAGTGAATGGGGCTGCGGCGAAGGCGTCGCTAAGACTGCGAGGTGGGGAACAGATTGAGGTAGCCGGCGAGATCGAGCGGGCGCCGCTGCGGGGGATTCCGGAAGAAATTCCGCTGGAGATCGTCTATGAAGATGACGATCTCGCGATCGTAAACAAGCCGGCGGGAATGATGGTGCATGCGGGGGCCGGCGCGACGGAGGATGCGCGCAATCGTGGGACGCTGGTCAATGCTCTGCTTCATCGCTTCAACGCCCTCTCCGGCGTCGGAGGAGAAACGCGACCGGGAATTGTGCATCGGTTGGATCGAGCCACCAGTGGGTTGATTGTGATTGCGAAGAACGATGTTGCGCATCGCAGGTTGGCTACGCAATTCGCAAAACGGGAAGTTAAGAAAACTTACATCGCGCTGGTGCATGGGTGGTTGAAGCAAGATGGTGGGACGATCAGCAGCAGCATCAGTCGAGATCTGCTGCGTCGAACTCGAATGACGACGCGGCGATCCGGGGGACGAGAGGCGATCACACATTATGCCGTGACGAAGCGCATCGAATCACACTACGGAAAATTCAGCCTACTTGAGTTGCGAATCGATACCGGGCGGACGCACCAGATCCGGGTACATCTCGCATCGCTGGGACACGCGGTCGTGGGCGACACGTTGTATGGTGCGCCTCGCGAGATTCGCGCGCATCGCCTTAAGGCGATATCGCTGCCGAGAAATTTCCTTCATGCGGCAAAACTCGAGTTGAAACAACCCACCAGCGGGCAGTTGTTGGCGCTCCAAGTGCCGCTGCCCGCGGAGTTAGAAGCGTTTCTTCCGCTGATCGAGAGCAAAAGTGACAGGTTGCTGTACCCTTGAGTGGTTTTTATTGCAATCGTTTGTTGAGTGTGAGTTTCTGCCTGCCTAAACTGCCAGTCACGATTTAAGCGCCGCCTCGCCAATCCTATGCACCTGGAGTTTGTATGACAGTTTTCGTTCGTCTGTCACTAAGTGTTTCTGCTTTTGGAATTGCGCTGGCGGCGGTGGCATGTGGAGCCGGCCCTGAAGCGCGCCATCTGGACTCGGTTCAAGCCAGGCCGAACGTCGTGGTCAGCCCTAAACCTACGAAGCCAAATTCTGCTCCCATAAATTCTGCTCCCAGTAGCCCGAGTCCGACGAATCCTCCGCCCAGCAACTCGGCGCCCACGAATCCACCTTCAACGAATCCTGAACCGAGCCAGCCGAAATCGAGCGTGCCGGTATTTAACCACGTTGTGCTGTTGCTGGAGGAAAATCACAGCTATTCCAGCGTGATAGGGAGTTCCTCCATGCCGTATCTGAACAGCCTTGTGAGTCAATATGGCCTGGCAACCGACTACTACGCCAATACCCACCCTTCGATTGGCAACTATTTCATGCTTACCACGGGACAGATCATTACCAACAACGATGCGTATAACAAAACGGTCACGGTAGATAACATGGTGCGGCATTTCATAAGCGGGGCGAAAACCTGGAAGGCGTATGCGGAAAGCTTGCCTTCGGTCGGTTATACGGGCTGGGACGTTTATCCGTATGTGAAGCACCACAATCCATTTGCGTATTTTTCGGACGTGGTGAACAGTAGCACGGAAAAAGACAATCTCGTGCCGTTCAGCCAGTTTTCTTCTGACCTCAAGAACGGGCAGTTGCCGCAGTTCGGCTACGTGCTGCCGAATATGCTCGATGATGCTCATGACGAAAGCTTGAAAACGGCGGACGATTGGCTGAACACCAACATCGCCCCGCTGATCTCAAACTCGAGTTTCCAGAAAAGCGGGTTGCTGATCGTTGTGTTCGACGAATCCACGACCAGCGACACGCAACATGGAGGGGGACACGTAGCCATGCTCGTAATCAGCCCCAGTGCGAAGAAGGATTACAAGTCGAGTACGTTTTATCAGCACCAGAGCACGTGTCGGCTGGTTCTGCAAGGACTCGGGATGTCAAGTTTCCCGAGTTCCTGTAGCAGTGCGCCGCAGATGGGAGAATTCTTCTGAGTTGTCTGAGAGGTCCGGCCCAGCCCGATGGCTGGGCTCTTTTTTTGCCTGCCGTCACGAGGACAACGGTGAGGGAGCGATGGCAATGCAGGATCAAGTGATTCGGATGCAGCTTGCATTACCATATGTCTTCCAATGCGCAAATGGTGGTCCGATTCTCGAGTGTTGCTGTGCGTTGCTGCCGCTCTGATCGCGTTTGTGGTGCAGTCGGGCGAGTTGGGATCGAGTGATACAACGCATCGGTTGCAGGCAACGCATTCCTTCTGGACTTCAGAGCCACCGGTGTTCCCCGATGAATATCCGGAATTCGGCGTCCATGGGCGCGGCGGGCGGCTATACGGATGGTTCGGCATGGGGCAGTCGCTGCTCATGTTGCCGGCGGACATCGCTGGCACGTGGACCGAGAAGCTGCCGATTTTCGATGATTACAACGGTAATGATCCAAGCGTGCGGGACATCGTCGTCAGCTACAGCACGAATATTTTGGTGAACGTTCTCACGGCCCTGGTTTGTCTGCGATTTCTGGCCCTTCTCGGATTTTCCATTTGGCAGCGCATAGCCGGCGTGCTTGCGCTACTGGTGTGCACGACTCATCTCCACTACACGCAGAACATGATGGAGAACAACTACATCCTGCTGCTGACCATGACGGGATTTGCTTTTCAAGGTGAATGGGTACTGACCGGGAGAAGAAAAGCGCTGGTTATTGGGTCGGCGGCGTTGGGGCTCAATCTGCTTACACGGTTGACAACAGGGCTGGATCTGCTGGCGGCTGGTTTATTCGTCCTGCTGCTGCTGTGGTTCAGAGCAGAGCGCAGCCGAGAGTTGTGGAATCAGTTGCTGGTGTATGCGAAAACCGCAGCGCCATTTTATGCGGGCTTCCTGTTGATCGATCGCCTGTATCAGTTCTACCGGTTTGGATCTTTCTTCAATACTTACGTGTCGGTGGTTGCGAAGGAGTATCACCAGCTGAATCCTTCCCTGCCGCCGAATTATCCGTGGGAAACACCGTTCCATGTTGGCTTTCTAGGACCGCTGATCACGCCGGAGAAATCGATTTTTCTGTTTGATCCGCTGGTAGGTCTGACGATCATAGTGGCGGCCGCCGGCTGGCGATTTTTTCAGCGCGAGGTCAAGGCATACATCATTACCGCATTTGTGCTGCTGCTGGCCTACATCTGTTTTTATGCGCGCTACACGGTGTGGAGCGGCGACTTTGCCTGGGGTGACCGGTATGTCTCGACCGCAGTGGAGTTCGTGGCATTTATCTCAGTGCCATTGCTGTTGCGCTATCGAGCGCAGCTTGGTAAAGCAATTTGGGCCGCAGGTGTAGGGCTGATTGGAGTCAGCGCTGTGATTCAGTTGGCTTCGTTGGCTTTCTGGTTGCCGCTGGAGATTTATCAGATGGAGACCATGGGCCATCCCACGTTTGTGATCGCGCTGCGTTTAAAAAATATTGTTGCGTTTGCTTTGGGAAAAATGGATCAGTGGGGGCTCAATAATTATGTGATGAAGCAGGATCCATGGGATTACGTTCACATCACCACCTGGAACTTCCTGCCGTTCGTGTTGCGACGAGTTGGTGAAGCGCCCGCAGGGGTGGTCGACGTGACGTTAGCGTTCTGGATCGCAGGAATTGCGGTGCTTGGGGTAGTGCTGTGGCGGTTATGGAAAGTCTCTTGGAGCGCGAATCGGCTGTCACCAAAATAGCGCCGCGGGGGATGTAGCGGATGCAGCAGAAGCAGAATCCATCTGGGTTGCAGCTATAATAGGCGTAAGTCATGCCTTTCCGCAGAATCTTATTGGTATTCGGCAGCCTATGCCTGCTGCTCGGCTCGAGTTTTGGGCAGAGCGCCAGTCCCGATGATCTTCCCTCCGCGCCATCCCCGACCAAACAGAGTGCGCCGCCTTCGACTACACAGAGTCAACCGGCACCGCCGCAGCAAGAGTCCAAGCCAGAAACGCCGGCGGCAGATGAGAAGCAGGATGAAGGGGCGGCTGCAAAGCCAGCGGAGGCCCCGCAATCAGACGATCGCCCGACGGCTGCTGCTCCAGGCTCTTCAAAGTCAAGCGGCGATGATGATGAGTCGATCTCCACAATTCGCCGAACCGTTAATGAGGTGAATGTTGTGTTCACCGTGACGGACAAGCATGGACACTACGTCAAGGACCTGAAGAAAGGCGATTTCAAGATCATGGATGACGCCAAGCCGGCGCTTGAGATCCGAAGCTTCCGGGCGGAGACTGACTTGCCGCTCAAAGTTGGCTTGCTGATCGATGCCAGCAACTCGGTTCGTGATCGCTTCAAGTTCGAGCAGGAATCGGCGGTGGAGTTCCTGAATCAGACGATCCGCCGGAAATACGATCAGGCCTTCGTAGTGGGATTCGATGTAACGCCCGAAGTCACCCAAGATTTTACCGACAATACGGAAGCGCTTTCGCTCGGTGTGCGATCGTTGCGCCCCGGCGGAGGAACGGCATTGTACGATGCGCTGTATTTTGCGTGCCGCGACAAGCTCCTGAAGGTGGAGCATACGGGCGCGGTGCGGCGAGCCATCATTCTGCTAAGTGATGGGGACGACAATCAAAGCCATGTCACGCGCGAAGAGGCTATCGAGATGGCGCAGCGGGCGGAAGTCATCGTCTACACGATCAGCACCAACCTGACGGGCAGCGGTGGGCACGGCGACAAGGTGTTGCAGCGCATCGCCGATGCCACCGGCGGGCGTGCTTATGTTCCCTTTCAGTTGACTGAAGTAGCGAATGCATTTGCTGCCATTCAGGAAGAGCTACGCAGTCAATACTCGATCTCCTATAGCCCGGCCGAGTTCCGGCCCGACGGACGATATCGCACAATTCAAATCGTAGCCCAGGAAAAGGGTTTGCATGTACGCAGCCGGCGCGGGTACTACGCGCCGTCACAGTAGCCCGCGTTTTCTCACCAAGGTAATCCAGTAAACATCCAACGAACGCGAAACGAAGCCGCGGAGAAACATGTTCCGCCCCGATCTTTTACATTTTAGGAACTCCTCGATCTGCTACGCTGTACCCTCATGGCCGGATACTCCGGAACTCCGCTACCGAAGAAATTAGGAATTAAAGAGCAGTCGCGCGTGGCTCTCGTCGGCATTCCCGCAGATGTGACGAGCGAGTTGAAAGCCTCGCTCAAGAGTTGTCGGACGCCCAATGGCGAGCCAATCGATTTCGCGATGGTTTTTGTGAAGAGTACGGGTGAGTTGAAAAACAAGTTTGCGGAGGTTGCGGGCAAGCTTGCGCCGGCAGGGATGCTTTGGGTAAGTTGGCCGAAGAAGACGTCGGGAGTCGCCACCGATCTGGACGAAAACAAAGTACGGGATGTCGGGTTGGCCGCTGGATTGGTGGACGTGAAGGTTTGTGCGGTGAATGACGTCTGGTCGGGATTAAAGTTCGTGATTCGGATCAAAGACCGGCCGAAGTCATAGTTGCGCCTTCTGCGCTTGCTTGCGCCGCTCTCCAGTTGAGTCCTTGCGCTGTGCTGTGGCGGGAAAGAATGCCCGCCTCACACGGTTTCACGTCAGTCTTTCTTTGGGACGGCGTAATAGCCGTTGCGCGCCTGAACCCGGTAGTCTTTGTTGTCGGTCTGAATCTGAACTTTGCGGAAAGTGCCGTCCAGTTTGGCATTGCTTGGGGTGTAGCCGAGGTTGTACTGGCTGCGAAGCTCGTTGGCGATCTGATCAAATCCCTGTTTGAGCTTTTCGAACTTATTCCCAACTTCGATAACCCGGCCGCCGGTTTCTTCGGTGAGCTTCTTCATTTCGCGATCGCCGGAGTAGCCGCCAAAGGCGCCGTAGAATCCGCGATCGGCGCATAGCAAAACGTAAACAATGCTGTCGGCTTTCTGTGCGGCTTCTATCGCATCTTTGATCTTCAGCTTGCTACCCTGATCTTCGCCGTCCGTCAGGAGAATCATCGCCTTGCGACCAACCTGCTGTGCGAGTTCGTCGTGGGATGCGAGATAGACAGCGTCATAGAGCAGCGTTCCGCGGGGCGTGCCCTGGGTAGGAATCGTGCCGCCACCAAGTCCGGGGATGCCTCCACCCGCGCCTCCGGCGGTATTGATTTTCGCGCTGTTCAGAGCTGATTTCAGCGTATGCACGGAATTAGTGAAATCCTGGAGCAGATCGACATCGACATCAAAGCTGATCACAAAAGCCAGGTCTTTATCGCGGAGGATCTGGCTGAGGAAGTCGCCGCCTACCTCTTTTTCCATGTCGAGTACGCGGGCTTGGCTGCCGCTGGAGTCAATCAAAATGCCCAAAGTCAGGGGAAGATTTGATTCCGCGGCAAAGTACTTGATGGTCTGGGGCTTCCCGTCCTCAGAAATCTGAAAGTCGTTCTTGGTGAGGTTCGGAATGAGGGCGCCCTTCTTGTCTTTTACATTGAAAAACACCTGAACCACATTGACGTTGACCTTAAGGGTTTCCGCGGATTGATCCTGGTCCTGATTGGGGGGCGGTGCATCGGTTTGGGCGGCACAAACGCTCGCGAGCGCAACGGCTACGACCATCCCTTGGAGAACCCGAAACATAGAAGCGTTTGGCATGGAAATTTCTCGAGGAGAATTTTTGTTAGTCTATTCCTTAGAGGTTAGATGCAACAAATCGCTTCGTCCAGCATTCCAACTGGGCAACGCGTAGCGCAGATGGGGTGCCACGATGGGCAAGTTGACCGCAAAGGCAGGTTTCATGGGCTCATGGGCAGCGCTGGTGCTGTTTCTTGGGCTTAGCCTAGCACCGGGGCAACAGCAGTCGAACCAGAATATTCCCGACGCTCCCTCGGCGGTTCAACCTCCGCCCCCACCCGCGCCCGAACCGCAGAATCCTCCGCCAAAAGAAACAACACCTGAGGACCAAAAGACCGCTCCGGCAATTCCGGCGAACCAGGCTCCTCCGTCGTCATCCGCACCAGCGGAGACGCAGCCTGAGGAACAGCCGACGCCAGCGCCTCCGATGAAAATCACAACAGTTCCGGCGGGAGGCGCGACTCAGGAGCAGCCTGGGGCGCAACAAGACCTGTACAGGATCACGCGCAACGTGAATCAGGTGATCGTGCCGGTGCGCGTGACGGATGACACCGGGCGGCTCGTGAGTGGACTGCTTTCGAAAGACTTCTCGGTTTTTGAGAATGGCAAAAAGCAGACGATGAATTTCTTTACCAGCGATCCCTTTGCACTTTCCACGGCAGTTATTCTCGATCTTGGCTTGCCGGACGCGACGCTGCGGAAGGTGAAGGAAACGTTTCCCGCATTGACCGGAGCATTCAGTCAATTCGATGAAGTAGCGCTGTATGTGTATGACGAGAACGTAACTCGAATGACGGATTTCGGCGCGGTCGGCCGGGAGCTCGATGCCAAGCTGAACCAACTGAGAACGGTGCCAGGCGAGAACAATGGAGTACCAGTGACCGGCGGTCCGTTGGGGCCGCAGGGGCCGGTGGTAAACGGCATACCGGTGGGGCAGCCCACTACGCCGGTGATCACGCCTTCCAAACGCGCGCACGTACTCAATGACGCAATTTTCAAAGCGGCGCTGGACCTGGGAAAACAGGATAAGACACGCCGCAAAATCATTTTTGTAATCAGTGATGGGCGCGAGTACCGGAGCGACGCGGGATACGGTGCAGTCATGCAAGTGTTGCTGTCGAACGGCGTGCTGGTATATGGAGTGGCGACGGGATCGTCAGCGATTCCCGGCTACCGCAGCCTGGAAAAACTGCACATTCCGGGGCAGGGCTACAACAATATTCTTCCCAAATATGCGAATGCCACCGGTGGGGAAATTTTGAGCGAGGGCTCGCGCGCGGCAATCGAAGGTGTTTACCAGCGGCTCATTGGAGATGCGCGAAATCAGTACACGCTGGGCTACATCACGCGTGCGACCCCGAGCGACACGCGGCGTGATATTGAGATTCGTGTGGATCGTCCGGGATGCAAGTCTTCAGACGTGCGGCCCTGTGTGAATGTGTTCGCGAAGGCGGGATATTATCCTCTACCCGCCAGCCGCTAACGCCAATGGAAACGCGAGAACTCGCCAAGAGTAAACGCCCGGTATTGTGGATAGCGATTGCTGTTCTCCTATTCTGGGGCGCGCTGGCGGCAACACTGGCCGCGATCTCGGTGTTATTCCCTGGAACGTGGCTGGACGCGATGTGGATCTTAAATCCAAGGGCACACGCTGGTCTTGTGGCTCTACCCAGGTTTGTGGGTTGTTTTTTCCTGATTCTAGGGCTGGTTCTGCTCATTACTGGAGTCGGTTGGATCAGGAGGCGGTTCTGGGGTTGGGCTTTGGCATCGCTCCTCATCGCAGGCAACCTGGCCGGCGACTTATTTCGGTTCGCTCAAGGGGAGTGGGTGGCGGGAATAGTGGGGGCGGTAGTCGCGGGAGCGTTGCTGGTGTATATGCTTCGTCAGAACGTACGCGGGTTCTTCCTGAAGCAAGCGTGATTCAGGTCGCCTGAATCTGCCCACAACAGGCGCTCATCCATTATCCTAGATAGGTTTTATGGCCACTCGGACCAAAGCGGAGGTTTCTGCCGGCGTGTTGGAGGTCGCCAACGGCGAGCGAGAGCGTGTTTTCGATGCGTTTCGCCGCTGGGGGTATCTGGAAGCTGACCTGGATCCTCTTGGTTTCTTTGCTCCTTCTCCGGTTCCGGAGTTGCAGATCGAGGGGGAATTTTCTGCGGAAGCTCGGCGCGATTACTGCGGAACCATTGGCGCGGAATTCATGCATATTCCTGACATCCAACGGCGGCGCTGGATGCAGGATCGCTTGGAAGGGCCGCAGGAAAAGGTGGACCAGCAGGCGGCGCTGGATCAACTTATTCGGGCTGAACTTTTTGAACTCGTATTACAGCAGCGATATCTGGGAACGAAGCGATTTTCTTTGGAAGGTGTCACGGCGCTGATCCCGCTGATCGATGAAATCCTGGAGGTCGCGGGAAAACGAGGCGCAATTGAACTGGTTCTGGGGATGAGCCACCGCGGTAGGCTAAACGTAATTGTGCAAGTCGCGAAGCGCGATCCAGAGGAGGTTTTTGCGGGTTTTGAAGATGTGGATCCGCGGAGCGTACTAGGCAGCGGCGACGTGAAGTATCACATGGGCGCGACCGGGGAATACGTGACCCGTAATGGAGCGAAGGTCCACATTCACCTGGTTTCGAATCCCAGCCATCTTGAGGCGGTTGATCCGGTAACGGTAGGGCGCACGCGAGCGAAGCAGGACCGGGCGGGCGAATCCGGAAAAGCGAAATATTTGCCTCTGCTGGTGCACGGCGATGCCGCGTTCGCGGGACAGGGGATCGTCGCGGAAACTCTCAACTATGCGGATTTGCCGGGTTACACAGTGGGCGGCACAATTCATGTGATCGCGAACAATCTGATTGGATTCACAACGGTCTCAAGAGAGGCGCATTCCTCCCGGTTTTCTGCACAGATCGCACGACGGCAGGCAATCCCGATTTTTCACGTGAACGCCGAAGATGTGGATGCGGTGATTCGCGTCGCGCGCATCGCGACCGAGTATCGATATGAGTTTGGCACAGACGTGGTGATCGATCTCATCGGATACCGGCGGCACGGACACAGCGAAGTGGACGACCCCACGATCACGCAGCCTCTCCTGTATAAGGCCATCAAAAATCATCCGCCACTTTGGGAAATCTACGCGGAAGATATTGGCTCCGACGACGCTCAGGCACGAGTGGACGAAATCAAAAAAGAATACGAATCGGGACAGGAAAAGGCCGGCACGTTGACGAAAAAGCCGACGATGCGCGACTTGCCAGCCTATTGGAGCGGCTATAAGGGCGGACGTTTCAAGCCTGAGTACGCGGTGGAAACCGGACTTTCGCAGCAAGAGCTGGCGGAGATTACGGAACGGCTGACAGGTTATCCGGCAGATTTTCACATTCACGCGAAAGTGAAGAGGCTGCTGGAACAACGAGCCGAGATGGGCACGGGAAAAAGAGCCGTCGATTACGGCATGGCGGAGGCTTTGGCATTCGGAAGCCTGGTGAAAGCAGGCACTCCCGTAAGGCTTAGCGGGCAGGACAGCCGTCGCGGGACTTTTAACCAGCGACATTCCGTGCTCGTGGATATCGAAAATGAGCAGGAATATGTGCCGCTGCAGAACATCTCGGCGGACCAGGCGCCGTGCGACATCTACAATTCCACGCTTTCCGAGGCGGGCGTGCTGGGTTTCGAGTACGGCTACAGCCGGGACTATCCGGAGGCGCTGGTGCTGTGGGAAGCGCAGTTCGGTGATTTCGTGAATGTTGCGCAGGCCGTGATCGATCAATTTATCAGCGCCGGCGAAGACAAATGGGGACTTCTCTCGGGACTGGTGCTGCTTTTGCCGCATGGATATGAGGGGCAAGGTCCTGAACATTCCAGCGCGAGGATTGAGCGATTTTTGCAGTTAGCTGCGCGAGACAATTTCCAGATCTGCCAGCCATCGAATGCCGCGCAATATTTTCACCTGCTGCGGCGGCAAGCATTGTCCCATTGGCGCAAGCCACTGGTTGTTTTCACACCGAAGAGCATGTTGCGGCACCCCGATGCGTCATCACCGATTTCGGATTTCAGCCGCGAAGGCTTTCTGACGGTTGTGCCGGACTCGGAGGTCAGCGATGCCAAGCGCGTGCTGTTATGTACCGGAAAAATTGGGCATGAGTTGCGCGAGGAACGTAAAGGTCGAAACGACACGTCCACCGCTGTCGTGTTCGTGGATCAACTTTATCCGTTTCCGGAGCACGAACTCGCGGCCGAATTAGCGCGACATCCTGACGCTCGGGATATCGTCTGGGTGCAAGAAGAGCCGGCAAACATGGGAGCGCTTTTTTACATGCTGCCACGCCTAAGGCACGTTGCCGGCGAGCGCGCAGTGCTCTCGGTAAAACGTTCCGCGAGTCCTAGCCCGTCAACTGGTTCGGCGAAGGCCCATGAACTGGAGCAGAAGACTCTGCTCTCGTTAGCGTTTTCGACCAAACAGTGAAAATCGAGCTGTTGGGACTTCATCATCAATCAAAGATATCGCTGCAGGTGGCAGAGTGTTGATCGGGGACACTTGCGCAACCGACGCTTCGGCATTTGCTCGCCGCGAAAGCAGAACTGCAAGATTGTGCTGGCCAGTTGGTGATCCATTTGCAGCCGCCAGACGGTACCAGCGTTCAGCCTCTGCCATGTCTCGCGCGACGCCCTGTCCATGCGAATATGCGTAGCCTAGTTGACTTTCAGCCGCTGCGTCTCCGTGTTCGGCAGCTTTCCTGTACCAGCGAACTGCTTCAGCAAAATCTCGTGGAACGCCGCTTCCATCCCAATAAAGCTGCCCAAGATCAAACTCGGCGGTGGGGAAGTCGCTTTTCGCAGCTTTGTGATACCACTTCAACGCTTCCTTGACATCCATTTGGGCACCACGGCCGACCGAGTACATGAAGCCTAAGTTCGCTTGTGCACCGGCATAACCCTTTTCTGCGGCTTTGCGATACCACGAGACGGCGATTTCGTCGCTTTTCGCAATCCCTCTGCCTTCCGCATACATGTAGCCAAGATTATTTTGCGCAGCAGGATGTCCTTCGGCCGCGGCGCGAGCATACCAGCGCACCGCTTCCGTGTCGCTCTGCGGCACACCGTAGCCGTGCGAATACAGGCCTCCAAGATTGTTTTGTGCACCGGCATTGCCGTGATCGGCCGACTTCTGGTACCACATCGCGGCCTCTGCGTAATTGCGCTCAATGCCTGCGCCAGTATCGTACGCCAGACCGGCAAGGAACTGAGCTTGAGGATCACCTGTGGCGGCGCGCTGCAGAAGCCGTGAGATGTCGGCAGGCGCTTTGGGAATGTGATCGAACAGTTCCTGGGCATTGCAGATTGAGCTTTGCGCAGCAGTGAAGGTGAACCAGGCAACCAGAAAAGACGTCCATAGATGTGATCTCATTTCGCACCCCGCCAAACTTGCTGGTTCGACGTGGTGGGTTGCGAGATGTCACGTCATTCGGTGCGAAGTAACAGTTTTTTTACAGGAATTTTTTGCTCGCATAACGAACGATACGCAGCAGCGAAGGCACACAGAAGTTGTGTGCTGGTTGTTCTGTTGAGACGATCAGGGCCGCTCGGTCACGGGCTTCCCGGATGGGCCGGGCAATGGAGTTTTTCCTCCTCCAGCAGCTTCGCTTTCGATCAGGGTTGTCAGACTCGTGTACGCATAAATTGTCGAAGCATGATTCTGCGTCAGTCCGCCTGTATCCGCGGTGGGACCATAGTTGCTGTGCAAGTCGCGTCCGAGCATGCGGAGCATAGCCATCTGTTGGCCGCGATGATGAGAGGTGTGGGCGATTCTTCGCGTCATCACCCACGCGCGGGTGCGCTGAACAGTGAAGAAGTTTGTCGTCTCCTCCCACCAGGCTTCCGGCTTCTGCTGCAGGGCAAGCAGCCGTTTTCCGCTGTCCTCTGCATAGCGCTTTGTGAACTCGAGCCGAAGTTCCAGCGACGGCAGCGGCGGTGCACCCACATTGATCCCAAGCATGTTGCGGAACCAAAGATCCTCACTCACGCATTGGTGGACCATGTGCTCGAGAAAGCTGCGGCCCCGGGGATCACCTTGGCGAGGGCGAAGAGGAAGATCGTCGTCCTTGAATTCACTCCAAACGCTGACGACCTTAATTCGCTCTGTCGCATAGGTCTCGATCAGGAAGTCATATCGCATAACAGCGAACTCCTGCTACAAGATGCTACCCTAGCGTTCCGGATTCACTTAGATGAAATCTCGTGGTCAAAGTCAGGTTGTGAGCGTGGCGATCGATACGGGTGGCACGTTCACCGACTGCGTGTGGGTTGCGGACGGTCGCATTCAGATCCTGAAAGTGTTTTCCACGCCGGATGATCCTTCCCGTGCGATTCTCGAAGCATTGAACGAGATTGGCGTCGCAAACGAAATTCTGTTGCTGCACGGGACGACGGTCGGGACGAACACATTGCTGCAACGAAAAGGCGGGCGCGTGGCCCTGGTCACGACGGCCGGGTTCGAAGATGCAATCGAGATCGGACGGCAGGCTCGGCCAAAGCTTTACGACTTCTTCTTCGATCGCGTAGAGCCGCTTGTCAGCCGCGAAATGCGTTTTGGCATAGCGGAGCGCACAGCAAGCGAGGGAGAGATATTGCAGACGCCGGCCGAAGCAGAGTTGCAGGTATTAACTGAGCGCGTGCAAACCGCCAAGCCGGACGCAGTGGCCGTCTCTTTATTGTTTTCCTTTGTAAATCCGCAAAATGAAAAAGCGATTGCCCACGCTTTGCGCGGCTTAGGAATTCCCCTCTCGGTTTCGCATCAGATCTTGCCGGAGTTTCGCGAGTATGAACGCACCAGCACGGTGGTCATGAATGCGTACTTGCAACCCGTAATGCAGAGATATCTACACAGCCTGGCGAAGCGGATTCAAAGCGGAAAGAGCAGAATTTTCATTATGCAATCGAGCGGCGGAATCACGGCACTGGAGACCGCCGCACGTGAACCGGTGCGTACCGTGCTTTCAGGTCCGGCGGGAGGCGTGGTTGGCGCGGCGGCCATGGCGCGGCGCAGCGGATACGAGCAGATCATCTCCTTTGATATGGGTGGAACGTCGACTGATGTTGCCCTGATCGATCGCGAAGCCCAGCCGAGCAGCCAATCGGAAATTGCCGGTTTGCCGATTGGAGTACCGATGCTCGACATCCACACGGTGGGAGCAGGAGGCGGATCGATTGCACGCTTCGATGCGGCAGGTGCGCTGCGCGTGGGGCCGGAATCGGCGGGAGCTGATCCCGGTCCGATCTGTTACGGTCGCGGAACTGAGCCGACAGTCACAGATGCGAACCTAATCTTGGGTCGTCTGCGACCGGAACGATTTTTGGGCGGAAACTTCACGCCCAATCTGGAGCGCACTCGCGGCATCCTGGCGGAGTGGTTGAAGAAGTCGCAGTCCCGTTTAGGAGTGAAGCAATTCGCGGCCGGAGTCATACGCGTCGTGAACTCAACCATGGAAAAAGCCATTCGCGTGGTTTCCATCGAACGGGGCTATGATCCACGGGAATTCGCGCTGCTAGCCTTTGGCGGTGCCGGAGGCTTGCACGCCTGTGAGCTGGCGGAAGCGCTATCGATTCCGTGGGTGATCATTCCCGTTCTTCCGGGTGCGCTTTCTGCATACGGCATCCTGGTCAGCGATGTTGTAAAGGACTACTCGCGGACTGTGCTGTTGCGCGTGGCCGATGAGCTGCCATTAGGAATACTGGAAAAACAGTTTTCTGCGTTACGCGAAAGAGCGGAGAAAGATTTTGACGTTGAAAACTGGCGTGGCAAGATCGAGCACCGCTTGAGTGTTGACGTCCGCTATCGCGGACAAGGTTACGAGCTCAACATACCATACACACGAAGCCTGCGGGCCGCGTTTGCCTCGGAGCATAAGCGGCGTTACGGGTACAACTATGAGACGCGAGAAGTAGAGCTGGTGACCCTACGTTTGCGAAGCAGGATGAAGTCAACGCAAATCCGAACCGGGACGTTGAGCGCCAGTAAACCAGAAAAAGTACAAGTGAGGTCAGCGCCAATTGTCATCGATGGGCGGGTAACGCGAGCTGCAATCTACGAGCGTGAGTCGTTGGCTCCAGGCAAAAAGCTAAGTGGACCGGCCATCGTAACGGAATACAGCGCAACGACGATGATTCCTTCCGGCAAGCGTTTCTGGCTGGACTTCCAAGGCAACTTGCTGGTGCAAATCAAAGCCGGAAAGCCCCGGACATGAATATCGCCCGTAAGCTCCACGCCGCACGAAATTACCAAAGTGCAAAAGCTCGTCTCTGTGCGCGGCGGGTGTGTGATTAAATTTATTTTTGGCAGCTCCTTCCCAAGTGCGGGCCGTAGAAGCGGGAGTTTTTTCCTCCCCGGAGAAACGCAATGTTGTGCTTGGCCTGCTTCTTGTCGTCATCACTCTCGCCCTCTACAACCCAGTGGCTCGCCATCCGTTCGTTAACTACGACGATGATCGATATGTGACCGACAATCCTCATGTGCGCGCCGGACTGCACTGGGAAACGGTGAAATGGGCATTCCGTAGCTATGACGAAGCCAATTGGCATCCGCTGACCTGGATCTCACACGCAGTCGATTGCCAGGTGTTCGGCTTGAATCCCGCGGGACACCACTATGTAAACCTGCTGCTTCATGCGTGCAATGCTGTTCTGCTGTTTCTGGTGTTGTGGAGGGCGACTGGCGCAGTGGGGCGAAGTTGGTGGGTCGCGACGCTGTTTGCGATTCATCCTGTAAACGTCGAGACAGTGGCGTGGGTTGCAGAGCGCAAGAACATCCTCAGCATGTTTTTCTTCCTCCTCGCGCTGGCTGCTTACCAGCATTACGTCAAAAAGCCGTCATGGATGCGGTATTCGGCGGTGGTGGCGGCATTCGCCTGCGGCCTGATGGCGAAGCCGATGATTATCCCTCTGCCATTCGTGCTTTTGCTCTGGGATTATTGGCCGCTACAACGCTCGAAGAAACTCCTTAATTTGATCACCGAGAAAGTTCCGCTGTTCGTTCTTTGTGCGACCGATGCCGTGATCACGGTACGAGCGCAGAGGCTCGGAAACGCGATGCGCTCAGTGGTGCAGTACCCAATCTTTGTTCGGCTGGAGAACGCGGCATTGGCCTACGTCAGGTATGTGGGCAAGGCAGTGTGGCCGGCAAACCTTGTGCCGATGTACCCCTATCCGCGACATTCGTTTGCGGCATGGCAAACCACCGGAGCAGTTCTCTTTCTAATTGCTATGAGTGGAATCGCCATCGCTGCGCGTCGCCGACGGTATTGGTTCGTCGGATGGTTCTGGTTTGTCGGAACACTGGTGCCGATGATCGGGCTGGTGCAAGTTGGCAATCAGGCTATGGCGGATCGATATGGGTATCTACCGTTCATTGGATTGTTTGTGATGGCAACTTGGGGAGTTGCGGAGGCGGCTGAAGCGTGCGCTATCGCAAGAACCCGTCTGCTGGTCGCGGCGAGCATTTGTATTTTGGCGCTGACGGTCGTGACGCATCGCCAGCTTGGCTTCTGGAAAGCCAACGTAACGTTGTGGTCGCATGCGGTAGAGGTTACTCCTCCCAATTTCATTGCTGAGGACAACCTGGGCGGAGCTTTGCTGGAAGCGGCGCGAATTGACGAGGCGATTCCACATTTTCGCAAAGCGGCGGCCATCGAACCCTCAGATCCTATGAGCCGTCTGAATTTAGCTGCCGATATGGAGCGGAACGGCGATTTCAAGTCCGCGAGCGACCAATTCGCAGCAGTGATACAAGCCACAAATGATGTGAGGCTGCAAGCGAAAGCCTTCACGGACCTGGGTTATTGTTATCGGAGGTTGGGCAACAGCCGGGTATCTGCCCAGAGTTTCCAGGCGGCCATTCAACTGAGGCCGGAATCGTTTCGTGCGTGGACAGGCTTAGGGCTGCTGGCGGACGATTCCGGAGCTTACGAGAAGGCGGTGCAGTTTTATTCGGCAAGTGTGGCAATTCAACCGTGGGATTTGAGTTATTTCTTACTTGCACGCGCGCTGGAGAGAACAGGTCAGACAGCAGACGCAGACCTTGCGATGCAACAGGCAAAGCGGGTTTCTGCGGATTTCACGAAGCTTCCGCAGATGGCGAATGCAATCGTTGCCAAATGACTGCCTTCGACGCATTCCAGCAGGAGTTGTTCTCTGTGTCCCCTGTGGCTGGTTCTTCAACCACAGAGGGCACCGAGGCGTGGCAACATGAAAAATAACTGCGGTCCGCTACTTTGCCTCGCTGAATTGAGCTGAGGCCTTGGTGTTCTCCCACATAATGTTCATGGTGCAGGCGCTGCCGGCCTGATCGAAAGAAATGGTGAAATTCTCGACGGGGGCACTGGTATCGGAGCGGGTCATGTCAGTGCGGCCTAGCTCGTCCGACTCATACTTGTAAGGAATACCCCACTCCCCGGTTTTTTTGTTGACAATGAGCGTCCACTTGTCCTGATTGGGAATGGTGAAAATTGTGTAATTGCCGGCGGGGATGTCCAGATTCCCAGCCGTGAGGTTGGCGGTCGTGTCGAAAGTGGTGGCCTCGTTGGCACCGGTGCGCCAAACCTCTCCGAATGGAACAATGGGAGCCGCGGGGGTGGATGACGAGCCCTCGGTTTCGGCTTTACCGAAGATCTTTCGGCCCTTGGCACGGGGACTGGAATAGTCCACGGTTATAGCCTTGCCGTCGGAAAACTTGCATTGCGCTTGCGCGGGCGGGCTGGGACGTTGGCTCTTGTCTTTACTCTTTTGGGCGGGGCTGAAAACGCTACAAGCTACAAAGAAGAGCAGTACCGCAACGTACTTATTCATGAAATTCTCCTTTCCCTTGATGGCTGCGATGCCGAGGGTAATAGCTTACAACTTTGGGGCACGCTGTTAGACGAAAGATCGTAGATTTGGTTTAGGTCAATTTCAGGCGTTGGGCATGAATCGGTACTGGATGAACTGAATTTGCAAAGGCGACTGACGCCTGAATTTCCCACTTCAACTACGGTGGAGGGGTTCGAGTAGCTATTTCTGTGACCCCTGGCTGACATTTCCACCACACTTATTCCACAGTTATCAAACCTGGTTCTCTCGCGCGCAGTCCTGAAGTGGAACTCATTCATGTTCCCTGACGTTTGTTGGCGCTTTGCTCGGTTCAGGCGCAGTGCTAACTTGATTTTGCGAGTGGTGGGACGTAAGACCCTGGCTGGCTGGGAAAGTGTGACAGCCGGCCCCCGCCGCTTGTGACAACCTCCCCCGCGCGGCACTCAGGTTCCCCAGTCTATATTCTCTCCAATAAGCGGCTGGCTCCGGCCAGCCTTTTCTATGCGTGCGCTATAGTGGCGAGCAGGAGAATCATGCGATGAGCATCTTCTGCCGTTGGACAATCTTGGCGGGCATTGTCTGGTCTGCATTCTTAGCTCACGCCCAGAAACCCCCCAATCCGCATGAAGTGCCGGTCATGGATGGCGAAGCCGGGCCGTGTTCGGTCGCGTTTACAGTCACAGACACCACAGGCAGACCGGTCTACGATGCCAGGATTCGCGTGCGCATCGAATACGGATTTGCCGGCGTGCGCAGACTGGATTTAGAAGGGGCCACGAACATGGACGGCAAAACCCAATTTAAAGGCCTACCGAAGAAGGTGAGGGGCGGCGTGCTCGAGTTTCACGCGATGGAGGGAAAGCGGGAAGGAGCTGCGACGTACGATCCAGAAAAGAGCTGCGGCGGGGAAACAGAGTCGATTGTCCTGACGGAGAAGTGAGATCTACATTCTTTGCGACCTGTCCAGGTACGCACGAATCTGCAACAACTATTAACGGCGAAACTTTTCGGAGAAGGCGACATGGAAAAGGTGAATATTGCGGAGAAGTTTGGGCAGATTCGTGAATACTGGAAGCCTTACATCGCTGCCGAGCTGAATGGACAGTGCGTCAAGCTGGACAAGCTGAAGGGCGAGTTCATCTTTCATCATCATGAGCACGAAGACGAGCTTTTCCTGGTAGTCAAAGGACGCTTTCGGATGGAATTTCGCAACCGGCACGAATGGATTGAGGAGGGAGAATTCATCGTGGTGCCACGCGGGGTGGAGCATCGTCCGGTGGCGGATGAAGAGTGCTGGATTCTGCTGTTTGAGCCAGCGTCGACGCTCAACACTGGGAACGTAGTGAATGAACGGACACTGAAGGAATTGGAGCGTTTGTAAACAGCATCGCGAAAAACCCTAACCACAGAGCACACAGAGGTCACGGAGCGAAGCGAAAGTCCTAAAACGCAGAGCGCGCTGAGATTTGAAGGCAGTGAGAGCCCTCCGCCAGCTGCAAATGGGCCTGTCGCGACGAGGATGCAATCAGGGGACGATGAGGCGGCTGCCGACTTCCTCGGGTGCGGCGATGGCCTTCTCAGGAAATTGAGAAAGCACAAAATCCAGATAAGCCCGGGATTTGGGGCGGCCTGAGGTTCGGGCGTGGCCCATGCGAACCAGGAAGACAAGGGCACGGAGAACATCGGAGTCGCGCAGGCGCGTATATCCGAGGTGCTTTTGCTCGGCTTCACGGTATTCGGTGGTCATCTTCTGGAGCTCGGCAGAGATTGCCTGCTGGCTGATGCTGGGTGTGCGGGTTTCATAATGCAAGCCGGAGTTCACGAGGGTCTCTTGGGCTTTCGCAACTGACGTGAGTGCTGCGATCAAGTCGGCATCGGAAATGGAGCGATCCGCACGGGCAGATTTGGCCAGAGCGAACGTGAGACCAACGATCAGATGCTCGTGTTCATAGAGGAACTGGTCGGGAATTTCGACGTTAGGAAACAGAGCGCCGTGGTCTAAATCTTCCAATGCGCGTGGCTTCTCGTGCTCGCGCGCCTGCTGCAGATAGATGCAATCGCTTGGGCAGTCAAGGGTCACCTCGCGCTGCTCGCCGCAGCACTGCGGGCAAATACGGCCATGAACGGCCGGACAGAAGCGCTTCTCCTTGCGCTTTTCACAGATGGCACAACTCACTCGTAAGCTCCTACTCAATTATCCCATGGGAAAAGTCTCAAACCCAGAGAACGCCGAGAGCGCCGAAATTTGAAAAAACCTGCCACATAGGGAACGGAGGACACGGAACGGAAAGATTTCGACCACAAAGGACATGAAGAGCGCGAAGAAAAACAAGTTCTAGAAACACAGGGAACGCAGAGAAGGGCGCGCGGCACGTCCGCCGGAGAAAGCGCGGGTGTTTGGGATGACCAGCGATTTCGGGGGCTTGGCGAGGTGACAGCTCGGGAAACGCGATTTTTAATGGGTTTTGAGGTACCTAATTGATAAAAACCGCATAAAATCTGGGGAAAATGCTATTTTTCCACAGTGTGTGTGTTATAAGATGCGAGCCATCGCAGCAAAAATCTGCATAATTCACAAGGAGGGATCATGGCCTCAGGCATGACCAAAACGCAACTTGTCCGCACACTCGCTGAAAAGCTGGGCACCAACAACAAGACGGCAGCCGCATTTCTGGAGAATCTGACCGACACCGCGATCAAAGAGACGAAGAAGAATGGCGTGTTCGTAGTTCCCGGATTGGGCCGCCTGGTAAAGGCGCATCGCAAGGCCCGCATGGGACGCAACCCGCAGACCGGCGAACCGATTCAGATCAAGGCAAAGACGGTGGTGAAGTTCCGCGTCGCCAAGGCAACCAAGGACGCTATCGCTCCCAAGAAGTAAGAAGCTCTTTTAGCGGAAAAGGCCGGCGAGAAGCCGGCCTTTTGTGTTTGCTGTGCAGTTCATCTTGGATAGTCGTTCCTTATGACCTCGCCGCCCTTCATCACAAACTTCACATGCTGAAGAACTGTGACGTCCTGCAATGGGTCGCCGTCCACGGCAATGATGTCCGCCCATTTTCCGGGTTCGAGCGTGCCGATCTTGTCGGACCAGCCGAGCAGGTCGGCATCATTGATGGTTGCGGTTTGAATAGCGTGTAATGGTGTCATTCCCATGTCGACGTAGACCGCGAGTTCGCGCGCATTCAGACCATGAGGAAAAACAGCAGCATCCGTACCCATGGCAATCTTCACGCCCCCATCGAATGCTTTCTTGAGGTTCTCCTTGCCAACGGCCGAGATATGCTCCATTTTTGCCCGCAGGAAGTCGGGCAAGTTCACTCTGGCTGCGTTCTGTCTCTGCCAATCCACTAAATAGAGCGTCGGAACAAGATACGTGCCGTTTTTCTTGAGGGTAGCCACAGCCTCATCGTTCATCAGGTGGCCGTGCTCGACCGAATCTACACCGGCTTCTGACGCCCAGATCACTCCCTGCGCCCCGTGCGCGTGTGCTGCGACCTTTCGGCCCAGACGATGTGCATCCGCGACGATCGCCTTCATCTCTTCCAGGGTGTATTGCGAGGCATTAGGATCATCGCCTTTTGACATCACTCCACCGGTTGCGCAGATTTTGATGAGATCTGCGCCGTATTTGATGATCTCGCGGGTCTTGTGCTGAACGTTCTCGATACCGTCGGCCGCGCCATCCGAGGTGGCGTGATATTCAAAGGGCAGTAAGTCGTTATCGCAATGGCCACCGGTTATGCTCAGCGGTGGGCCGCTGACCAGCATGCGCGGGCCCGGTACATCACCTGCATTGATGGCATCTCGCAACGCGACGTCGCTGTATCCGCGCGCTCCAACATTGCGGACGGTGGTAATGCCGGCTTCCAACGTCGTTTTGGCATTGTGGGCTCCGATCAGCGCTTCGCGGGGGACGGAAATCCCAAGCGTTTCATAGCCGAACGTCGGATTAAAGGTTAGGTGCGTATGAGCGTCGATGAGTCCGGGCAGCACGGTCGCATGAGACAGATTGATGACCGTGGCATTGAACGGAATCGGGGAAGTTCCACCGACGCTTGCGATCTTGTCACCTACGATGACAATCGTCTGGTTCGTTAGAGTCTGGCCGGTCTTGACGTCCAGGACCTTCCCGGCGTGAATGACCACTGTCTTCTGAGGAGTGGGATTAACCGTCTGCGACCAGGAAGGGCAGGTAAGGATAGAAGTTAGCGCGAGAACAAACAGATGGAATGCGAGTCGTTTCATTGGGCTCCTGAAGAAAGTTGCCGGTGATTTACAGTTCCGGATGATTTGCTGACGAATCATCCTGCTCCGCTCGGGATGACAGAAGTAAGCACGGGGGCAATCAATACTGAACCAGTTTCCCGCCGCTCTTGAACACCTTACCGTCTTTCATCACAAACTGAACGTTTTCGAGAATCTTGACGTCCTGCAGAGGGTCGCCATTTACGGCGGCGACGTCGGCGTACGTCCCGGGGGCGATCACGCCGAGCTTTCCGGACATGTCGAGCATTTCGGCTGGACGAGAGGTGGCGCTCTTGATCGCATCCATAGGCGTCATGCCGAGGCGGACCATCTGCGAAAATTCCTGAGCGATTGGTTCAGTCCACGCGATTCCGCCCATGTCGGTGCCGAAAACGATTTTTACGCCGGCGTGGAGCGCCTTGGGAAATGAGACTTCGTGCACGGCGGCCCGTTTGCGATCACGCTGTCCGCCAGGGGTGTCAGCGGGCCCCCATGAGTGATAGTAGGCACTTAGCGTGGGGCAGTACCACGTGCCCTGCTTCAGCATCTGCGAGATGGCGGCATCATCGAGATCGAGGCCGTGCTCGATGGAGTCGCAACCGCCGTCGAGAGCGCGGCGCAGCCCGATTCCGCCGTAGGCGTGGCAGGCGACTTTCTTGCCCCAGCCATGGGTCTCGTCCACGATGGCCTTGAGTTCGTCCAGCGTCAGAGTTGGCTGCGAAACCAGCTCGCCATTTTTCCCGACCCAGGAGCGATGGGTCATGTAGACCTTGATCCAGTCGGCGCCGTGATCGAGCTGCTCGCGTGCGGCTTTGCGGGCTTCAACGGGGCCGTCCACAATCTGCGCTCCCTTGGGCATGTGAAGTTCAGGAGCGTAGTCCTCGAGCATGTAGCCGCCGGTAGTGGATATGGCGCGTGTGGCCACGAAGAGGCGGGGCCCGGGGATGTAACCCTTCTCGATGGCTTCTTTAATTCCAACGTCGCCATAGCCGGCGCCTTCGGTTTCAACGTCGCGTAATGTGGTGAACCCTTGCTCTAAGGCACGATGAACCGAAACTGTGGCTCGGGCGGCCCGAAGAGCGAGCGGCGGGTAAAGGATGTTTGCGTCGTAGCCGCCCTGGTCGGGCTCTTCGCCTTGGAGAAAAATATGGGTGTGCGAGTCGATCATGCCCGGTAGAACGGTGGCGTGGGAAAGATCAACAATGGTGGCGCCGGAAGGAGTTTTTACGCTTGTTGCGTCGCCAACGCTGTCTATGCGGTCACCGCGAATCACGATGATCTGATCATGCTTGGGCGTGTCGGACCTGCCATCGATGAGGGTGCCGGCGCGGATGACGATATAAGTTCCCAAGATTGGCGAAGTTGCGGTCTGAGCAACGGCAGGAAGCGAACAGAGGACGGCCAAGAAAATGCCTGATAGAGTTTTCACGATGCGGAAGTATAAACGAAATTAGCCTGCACCGATCACGGCATCGGCTTCGATTTCGACCACCATTTCAGGCGAGATAAGTTTGCGGACTTCGACCATCGAGGTGGCGGGACGAATATCGCGAAAGAACTCGCCGTGCGCTTTGCCGATCTTTTCCCAGTCGGCAATGTTGGTGACGTACATTCGGGTGCGGACGACGTCTTTCAAGCTAGCGCCGGCTTTGTGAAGAGCGGATTCGATGTTCTTCAGCGTCTGGATGGCCTGAGCATAGGGATCGCCAACGCCGACAAGCTTGCCGTCAGGCCCGGTTGCGGTGGTTCCGGCAACATGCACAAAATTGCCTACTCGTACGGCGCGGGAATAACCGACTACGGGTTCCCAAGGTGTACCGGTGGAGATGTTCTTCCGTTCCACGTTTCTGATACCTCCCTGGCCGATATTGTATCTGCAGATCTAAGCGAGGTGCTGCTAGCAGTCAGGTACAGTGACTGCCAAGGGAAACTACGTAAAACCTTTGTCGCGGGCGAGCGTTCTAATTATCCGTCATGAAAACGCTTCGAAACACGGAAGTCACTTGCCTTTGCGCCAAAGCTAGGGTAAGTATCGTGGGCAATGAGGCGTGGCGTGCGGGTTTTAGGGTCTTTGGGGGGGTAAAGCTGGGATGATTCCGGAATCGCATCCGCTCGAGCAGCTGTTCATGGAATTGGTAGGCCGGCACTACGCCGAGGAGATCGGGCTGCGGGATCCGCAGATCGTGAATTATGTTGCGCACCTTCTGGCCGAGTTCTGTGAAGTCGAACAACTATTTAAAATCCGCGATGCGGCGGGACGACCGCTGGCGGATGTTGGCCAGATGCTGATGGAGTCAGACCCCGTGTTTGGGCCTGCGCCTTCATTTGACCGCGAACGGCAGGTGAGGAAGCACATCGGGGATTACACGTTATTTTTCACCGGGATGTTTCCGGAGAGTATCAACCATTTCCGGCTTCGCCGAAATCGTTTAGAAAATTTTGTGGACTGGATGAAGGCGGGGAAAGAAAGCTATTACATCGTTTCGAAGTTTGACTGCTTTGAGTACACCAAGGTCGCTCCTCTTTTTGCCAGCCTGTCGAGCCACTTCGAGCAATGCGTGTACGGGCTGAATCGGGTGAAGAATGAACTGCAGGAGATGCAGCATCCGATTACGCGGCGTGGGAACGAGCTGATGACGTAGAAGCAGTTCTCAGCTTTTAGGTCCTGGTTTCTGGGTACCAGCTACCGCAAACGATAAAAGCTGAGGGCAGCATCGCCTTGGAGGAGCTTGCGGTAGCGCGTCAGCTTTCCGAACCTCTCTCCCGGATCAAATTTCTTTTGATGCTCCGCAATCGCAATCCCGTGCGTTCTTAGTAGGGATGAGTCCGAGAGCTTTTCAAGGGTTGCCCCATAAGCCTGCTCCAGGCGGTAGGGCGGATCAAGAAAAACGAAATCGGCCTGAATGCCACCGCGCTGCAACTGAGCAAGCGCACGGTTCGCCTCTTCATTAAGGATTTCCAAATTGGCGTTGCTGCTTAGTGAAGTCAGGTTCTTCCGAATCAATTCGGCTGCCCGGCGCGAGGATTCGACGAAATAGACCATTGCGGCTCCCCGGCTGACTGCTTCAATTCCAACGGCGCCGGTTCCGGCAAAAAGATCAATCCAGGTTGTGGCTTCGAGGGCTGTGGGGTTCCCGGCCGTGAGGATGTCGAATAAAGTTTCGCGCAGGCGGTCGGAAGTAGGACGAATATCCGCTCCCGGAAGGGACAGCAACCGCCGGCTCCGAAATTTTCCAGAAATCACTCGCATAATGGAGTGGCAGCGGACGTGTCTCGAAAGACCCGTCGTGCCTCTGTCCCTCCGATTCGGCTAATCGGGACCCGCAGCCCACTCAGTGGCGTCTAAGACTATAAAATAGCTATGAGGTAAGAAGCTTCCGAATGAGAAATTGGTCTATTCCGGCGGGACGGTTGTTCGGAGTCGATATCCGAATCCACCTGACATTCTTGTTTCTGCTGGCCTTTGTTTGGCTAACCGAAGCCGCTCCTAAAGGGCAAGTAAATGGCGGGCGGGTCATGGCACTGGTTGGGATCATCTTCGGCAGCGTTGTGTTGCATGAGTTAGGGCATGCGCTGGTTGGAATGCATGCCGGCGTGCCCGCGAAAGCTATCATTCTGCTGCCGATCGGGGGAGTGACGCTCATCGATGAAACGCAGCGGCCGCTCGAACCAGGGATGCTGACGTGGAAGCGCGATATTCGCATCGCGATGGCGGGTCCGATCGTAAACCTCGTCATCGCTTTTGCGGCGGCCAGCATTTTGCTGGCGGTTGCGCCGGAAATTCACCTATGGAGCCAGCCATATTTGCACTCGCGCAATCTTCCGCGGAGCCTGGTCTGGGCGAACATCTGGCTGGGCGTGTTCAATTTGCTGCCGGCGTATCCGATGGATGGGGGGCGAGTGCTGCGTGCTCTCTTCAGCCGCAAGATGGACCCGGTACAGGCCACACGGCGGGCAGTGACCATCGGTCAGGTGTTTGCCACACTGTTCATGTTGGTCGGCATGCTGTGGAACATCTGGCTGACCATGATCGGGTTCTTCTTATTTATCGCAGCCCAGCTGGAAGAACGCTCGGCGGTGTTCCAGTCGGTATTGGAGACGGTGCGACTAGAAGACGTGATGCTGACCGACTTTGCAACTCTGTCCCCGGCAGACACGCTCGAGGATGCGCTGGACAAGGCCGTCCATTCGCTCCAGGACGATTTCCCGGTGATTCGGGGGAGCGACATGGTTGGAGTGATCTCGAAGCAGAAGATTCTGCAGGCACTGCGGGCCGAAGGCAATGGATATGTTCAGTCTGTGATGAACCGAATTTTCGAGGTCGCGCAGAAAAAAGAGTCCTTGGCCTCAGCCTTTCGAAAATTGACGGCGCGAAACTTGAGCATCATTCCGGTGGTTGAAGAAGAGCGATTGGTTGGCATTGTGACACTGCAGAACCTCATGCATTCGATGACTCTTCTGGCGGAGAGCCGGAAGTTAAGAAAAGCAGCGCTCGAGTCGTAGTCGAAACCCAGACTACAGAGGGACACAGAGGTTTTGTCCGGCATCGATCCTTCGCTGCGCTCAGATGACAGCCGGGTGAGAACAGGCACGTTGGCAGCAGGCGCCGCCCCTTCAGAAACGGAATACAAGGCCAATAGACGGTTCGGCCATATGCCCGCGAGCGCCGGTAAAGAAACTTATGGCGCTGCCGGAGTTGGCGTCGATTTTGAAATCTGGCTCCTTGTAAAGAATCCCGCGATACTGCAGACGAACAGCAAAGCGCTCGAAGTGAGGTATACGATAATCCACGCCTAAACCGTAAAGATACGAGAGCTGGGTTTGCTTGGCGGCGTTAAGGTTGATTTGAACATTGTCGGGAATGTTGCCGGGAGCCAGTGGAAAGAAGACCCAAGTGCTGCGCGGAGAGAACGAAAGAGCTCCGATGCCAGCCATTAGAAAAGGCTCGAAGCGGCCTTTCTGGAACGGCGTAAACATGTAGCCGAAGCTGTATTCGGAAATCGTGTTCAAGATATGAAAGTTATCGATGGATTGATAGATTTGTGAGTTTTTATCGCGCCCGTAATTGAAAATAACTGAGTGCTTCGGGTTGAAGCGAACCCGAAACGTACCGAACCCGCCGCCACCGTCGGTCGCTTTTTGAGTAATGCCGTTGCCAGTGGACTGCTTGGTGAACACCGCAGCCGCGTTCAAGCTGAAATCGAAGTGGCCATTTTGGGCCAAGCCGATCGAGACGAGAAAGAAAAGTGTCGCGACGGCGCCTGCTTTCTTGAGCATCCAATATCCTCTCATTCCCTTTGATGCTGAACGGACATGGTCTCATGCGGGGCGGTGATGCGGCAAAGTGGTTAGGCCTGCGCAGAGGATCAACTGCAGGCCCTCGAAACTTCGCGCAAGCCTGGCTCGGGATGACAACAAACGGATCCTCAGAACAGCGTCATGGCTTTGGCGCGTTCGACGGCAGGAATTCTACGGAGTTCCGCTAGAACCGAGTCCGGCACGGCATCGTCGACGTGGACCACGGCAATGGCTTCGCGCGGCGCGCCGGAAGCTGCTTCGTCAAAGCAGCGTCCGAGAGAGAAATCCGCGATGTTGATTTTGTGATCTCCAAGAATGGTCCCGATTTTGCCGATAACGCCGGGCACGTCGCGATTGCGGAGGTAGATGAGGTTGCGCTCGAGGGGTGCCTCGACTTCGATTCCATCCACGTGCAATAAGCGCGGGGCGTTCCGGTGCAGAACTGCCCCCTTAACCAGATGCTCTTCCCGATCACTCTTTACGAGAATCGACAGCACGCTGCCAGCGCTGCCGGTCGAAGCTTTAGCTTTATGGGCTTCGTGGACCCGCAAGCCTCGGGATTCAGCGATGGTGGCGGCATTTACCAAATTGGCTTTCTCATCGAGAGCGTGGTTCAACATACCTTTGATGGCACCATTGCGAATCAATTCGGTTTTTAATTCGGCGATGTGGCCGCTATACCGAATGGAAATTTCTTCCAGAGCTCCTTCACTGATTTGTGCAAGAAACGAGCCCAGTCTTTCTGCGAGCGAGATGTAGGGCTGAAGTTCGATGTACTCCTCATGGGAAACCGATGGAACATTGACGGCGTTTTGGATTACACCGTGCTTGAGATATTCCTTCACCTGAAGAGCGATTTGAAAGCCGACGGCCTCCTGCGCCTCGTGGGTCGAGCCGCCGATGTGGGGTGTGAGGAGGACGTTCGGAAGAGCGGTGAGGGGCGAGTTCTTTAGAGGCTCCTCGGTAAAAACGTCCAGCGCGGCGGCCGTGACTTGCCCATCCTTCAGCGCATTGACCAAGGCGGCTTCATCGACGAGTTCGCCTCGGGCACAGTTCACCAGGCGCACACCGCGTTTCATCTTCTTGAGCGAATCGGCGTTAATCATGCCGGTTGTTTGGGGCGTGAGCCCAACATGAAGCGTCAGGTAATCCGCTGTGGCGTAGATTTCGTCCAGAGCAGCAAGGCGAATGCTCTGTTCTTTCGCGACTGAGGCGGACACAAAAGGATCATGCGCAACAATTGTCATGCCAAAAGCGCGACCACGACGAGCGACCTCCATTCCGATCTTGCCCAGACCGACGATACCCAACGTTTTGCCGCGCAGTTCGGTGCCTTGAAGAGACTTCTTCTCCCATTTACCAGCGCGGGTGAGTTCGTTGGCGCGGCAGAGATGGCGGGCCATGGCAAGCATCACGGCTAGAGTGTGTTCGGCAACGGCGACCGCGTTTGCGCCGGGCGTGTTCATCACGGCGATGCCATGACGCGTGGCCGGATCGAGCTCGATGTTGTCGACACCGACACCGGCACGGCCAATCACGCGCAGTTTAGGGGCATTAGCAAGTAAATCCGCATCGACCTGAACGGCCGAACGGACAATGAGCGCGTCGGCTGATTCGAGATGTTGACGCAGGTCACCATTCAGCTGGTCGGGAGTGACGACCAGCCAATCCGGCTCCCGCAGGAGATCGACAGCGGACGCCGAGATTTTTTCAGCAATAATAATCTTCATTGGAAACCTTCTTCGATAGGCCTCAGTTGGCCACGGCGAGCGCGCCCATTTTTTCGGCATAGATTTCCTGGGCGGCTCGAACGGCGGCGCCGAACTCCACTCGGCGGTCGGTTACAGTTGCGACAACCTGCTCGAGTGCGGCGATAATGCCGATCGTATCGAGATAATCGTAATAGCCGAGATGGGCGATGCGGAACAGCTTGCCTTTCATCTCCCCCTGTCCGTTCGCCACGACGGCGCCAAAGCGATCGCGGAATTGTTTCACGAAGCTTCCGGAATCGACCCCGCCGGGCGACTCGATGGCCGTTAGCGCGGCGGCCGGGCAAGACGCTGAGAATAGATTCAGCCCAAGCGCTTGCGCAGCGGCACGCGTCATCTCCGCGGCGAGTTCGGCGTTGCTGATCAGAGCATCGCGTCCCGCACTCAAGTCGCCGTTGCCCATCTGGCGGATGAAATCCAAAGCAGCAGCCATAGCGGCGAATAATGACGTTGCTGGTGTGTAAGCGGACTCGCCTTTCGCGGCGACCTTGCGTTCTTTGCGGAAATCGAAGTAATAGCGCGGCGACTTTGCCGATTCCATGCGCCGCCAGGCGCGATCGCTGATTGCGCAGTAGGCAAGACCGGGCGGAATCATCAGCGCTTTTTGCGAGCCACCGATGATGATGTCAATGCCCCAGCGATCAACATCGAAATTGGTCGTGCCAAGCCCGGTGATGGCATCGACTACCAGGAGAATGTCCTCGCCGCTTTGGCGCACCAACTGTGCAATTGATTTGACGTCGTGACGGGCGCCGGTCGAGCTCTCAGTGGCCTGCACATAGACGGTGCGGACGTCGGGTGCGAGCTTTTGTTTAATTTCGTTCAGCGAGAATGTTTGGCCGTACGGCGCGCTAACAAGTTCGACCGAGCAGCCGAAAGCTTTTGCAAGATCGCGCCACCGCTCACCGAATTTGCCGGCTGTGAGGACGAGGACCTTATCGCCGGGCGACGTGAGGTTGGTAACTGAGCCTTCCATCACACCTGTGCCCGAGCAAGCAAGCACCAAGACATCGTTTTGGGTTCCAATGAACTCCTTCATGTCACTGAGGACCCGCGAGAACAGGGCGCGGAAATCGGCCGTCCGATGATGCATGGTATAGGACGCCATCGCGGTCTGAGCGGCGGGAAGGATCGGAGTCGGGCCGGGAGTAAAAAGGCGGTTCTTGCGCAGCATAAGAAGCTTCCTTGGGGAGATTTCTATTTAGTTTACCCGGAACCCCGGAGAGGTGCTGTGATATGGACAAGCTTTCACCGACCCCCGAGCAAATATCATCATTGACCAGAGCGGGGGGTTCGCAGTACTTTGGCCGGTTCAGTAGAGTGGTGGACCCGGGCGCGAGGAAAGTAGTTTTGCCGATTTCTGCGATTGACGCCATCAGCCCCGCATTTCAACACACCAAAGAACAACTGTTTCGTCCGTTCCGGGCTGGGCAATGGGCCAAGCTGGCGTTTGTCGGCCTACTGGCTGGAGAACTCACGACTGGAAGCTGCGGCAATTTCAGCGGAAATTACCATGCTCCACGAAACCCCAATCACTTCATTGCTCCGGCTCTGCCAAATCTGGATCCAGTACTGCTAGTGGTGCTGGTGGTGTTGCTCCTTCTGCTGGGATTTGTTTTCTGGTTCGCTCTGCTCTACATCAGCAGCGTGATGCGGTTCGTTTTGTTTGACAGTGTGATCTCGAAAAAATGCGAAATCCAGAACGGCTGGAACCGCCGGCAGGGCCCAGCATTGCACTACTTCATCTGGCAAATCGTGTTCGCATTAGCCATGGGACTTGGTTTGATCATTCTGCTGGGCATTCCGGCCGCAATTGCCTTCGCCGCCGGCTGGCTGACGAATCCTAAACAGCATTTGGCGCCGCTGATTCTGCTGGGCATAATGGTGTTCTTGGCGGTGTTTGCATTCCTTGTTCTATTGGCGGTAGTGCACGTACTGACGAAGGACTTTGTTATCCCGCAGATGGCACTCGAGAAATTGTCAGCTTTCCAAGCTTGGTCCCGCCTGTTGCGAAAGCTAAGCGCAGAACGCGGGGCGTACGTCGGATACGTGGTGATGAAGATTGTACTGACGCTTGGAGTCGGGATCATTTTGGGGATTATCACGACCCTCGTCGTCCTGATCGTGCTGATTCCGGTGGGCGGAATTGGAGCGGTGATTGTTTTCGCGGGAAAGACGGCAGGACTGGGTTGGAATCTTTACACGATCACCGTTGCGGTTGTCGTCGGATGCATCTTGCTTGCGATCATTCTGTATGTGGTCTCGTTCATCTCGGTTCCAGCCATGGTGTTTTTCCCGGCGTACGCGATTTACTTTTTTGCCCCGCGGTATCCGGCTTTGGAGGCTATACTTCACCCCGCGCCACCGCCGCCGTTGTTGCCACCTTTACCTGCGGTCATAGAATAGAAATTTCTGATTTTGCGCACAGGGAGAATTCCCTGCTGCACCGGAGAAGCTGCCGAATAGGGTAGGGGTCCTTCGACTACGCAGCAAGTTTCGCGAGCGAAACATGCTGCTCCGCTCTGACTTTTGGGGAAGAGTTAATCGCTGGCGCGGTTTTTGATCCAGATCGGCGTGCCGATAAATCCGAAGGCGTGACGGATCTGATTTTCCAAAAAGCGCTGGTACGAGAAGTGCAGTTTCACGTTGCGGTCGGTGAAAAGAATGAACGTGGGAGGCGCGACCGCGGCCTGGGTCATGTAATAAATCTTCACTCTTTGGCGAACCGGGACCGACGCGCGCTCGAAATCGACGTGTTCGAGGAAGCGGTTCATCTCTGAAGTGGAGATCCGCTTACGGCGCTCGGCGGCGACTTGCTCGAGGGTGGGAAGGATTTTAGCGACACCTTTGCCCGTCTGCGCCGAAATGAAGAGCACGGGGGCGTAATTCAAAAATTTCAATCCATAGCGGAGGCGCTGCTCATACGCAGCGCGATCCGTCGGGCGTTTGTTCTCCTGAATGCGTGCGGCCCGGGATTGGCTAACCGGCTTTTTCTGATGGCTGGTGATCAGGTCCCATTTGTTAACCAGGATTATCACCGAGCGGCCGCTCTCGTGCGCGTAGCCCGCAATGGTGGCGTCGAGTGCGCTGACGCCTTCGGTTGCATCGATCACCATCAGCGCGATGTCGGCGTCGGCGAGGTGTTTGCGTGCCATCACGACCGAAAGTTTTTCCGCCATCAGGCGGGTTTTGCCTTTGCGGCGGATGCCTGCGGTATCGATGAAGCGGAAGCGCTGACCATCTCGTTCAATAACTTCGTCGACCGCGTCGCGGGTTGTGCCCGGGATTGGCGATACGATAGCCCGAGAACTGCCGGTGAGCTGATTCAGCAGGGTGGATTTTCCGACATTGGGATGACCGATGATGGCGACTTTAGTTTCGCGCTCGGGCGGGGCTTCCTCGGCTGACGTTTCTTGCACAGGGAAGATTTCCGTGACTGCGTCGAGCAGTTCGGCTACGCCGGTGCCGTGCTCGGCGGATACCGGGAACAGTCGTTTGATGCCAAGCCGATAAAACTCATCGGCGAGAGTGCTTTGTTTATCGGTGTCAATTTTGTTAACTGCAAGAAACAGCGGTTTGCCGGTGCGGATAAGCATGCGGGCGAGTTCAATGTCGGGAGCGGCCAGTTCACTTCGCCCGTCTACTACGAGAACAACAGCGGAGGCCTGATCGAGAGCCACTTTGGCCTGGCTAAAGATTGCAGACGGGATCAGGTCGTTTTCTTCGGGGATAATGCCGCCGGTATCGACCACTCGAAAGCGGCGTCCCGCCCAGTCTGCTTCGCCATAGATACGATCGCGAGTGATGCCGGGTTCATCGCCGACGATCGCGCGACGGGATCCGACGATGCGGTTGAATAGCGTGGATTTGCCGACATTGGGACGGCCGACGATGGCGAGCGTGGGTGTCATGCGGTTTGAGTTGGGCAAATGAGGACACCTGCCCCTGTGTGGTTCGAGCAGCTTATTATAGATACTCTGTGCCTTTTAGCTCGCAAAGCGCCGCAACGACGAGGGGAGATTTTTCCCTGTTCAACTTCTTTTCGGCGGGGGGAGTTTTGTCTCGTACCCATCCTGCCTATGAGTTCCGCCGCGGTCAGCTTCAGATGGCGCAAGCCGTCGAGCAAGCGCTCGAGGAAAAACGGCACCTGATCGTTGAGGCTGGGACGGGAACAGGCAAAACTCTGGCCTATCTGATGCCGGTGATCCGATCGGGCAAGCGGGTGATCATCTCCACCAATACAAAAAACCTGCAAGAGCAGCTCTTTCTGAAAGATATTCCATTTCTTGAGCAGGCGTTATACCCGGAGGGACAAGGTAAGCTCAGCGTCTGCTACATGAAGGGGCGCGGCAATTATCTTTGCCGCAAAAAGCTCTATGACTTGACCGACCAACCTGTGCTTAGCGGGCTGGATGAGATCGAGCATTATCGTGCGATCGCAGCGTGGGAGAAGACGACGCAAACCGGCGACCGCGCGGAACTGGCGGGGCTTCCGGAGGCCAGCGCACTCTGGCACAAACTGGACGCCAGATCGGATACCTGCCTCGGTCAGAAATGCAGTTCGTGGGACAAGTGCTTCATCACCGAGATGCATCGGCGGGCGATGGAGAGCGACATCATCATCGTGAATCACCATCTTTTTTTTGCTGATCTTGCGATCAAGCAGCAGGCGGAGTACGCGCCGGATGTCGGAATCCTGCCGGAGGTCGGCGCTGTGATTTTCGATGAAGCCCACGAGTTGGAAGATGTGGCGGGAAGCTACTTCGGCGTTTCAGTGAGCAATGTGCGTGTGGAGGAGCTTTGTCGCGATATTGAGGCGTCGCTGCAACGGAATCGGCTCTACACGGACAAGATGTCGGGAGCGATCAAGTCGTTGCGCGAGCGGTCACAGTTGTTCTTTTCGGTTTTGCCGCAAGGAGAGGGCCGCTTCGCGTTCGAGAATCGCCGAGAATTTCTGGAAGAAAATGGCGAGGAATTCCTGGGATTACAGCAATCGCTGCAAAGGCTTGGCTCGGAGCTGGAGAATTTGCCGTCGAAGCCGGAAGAGATTTTCGCCTTTGGCCGCCGGGCGCAGGAATTGCAGGTACAGTTTGGGTTCCTGATGGAGTCCGAGGATCGAAACACGGTGTTCTGGATTGAGAGGCGAGGATTCCGCGGACGGGAAAGCACACGGGTGTTTCTGCAGGCCACGCCGATCGATGTTGCCCCGATTCTCAAGACTTGCCTGTTCGACAACCTGGAATGTGCGGTGTTGACGTCGGCGACGCTGGCAGTGGGCGGGGGGTTTGAATACTTTCGGCGGCGGCTGGGACTGGAACATGCGCGAGAGTTGGTGCTACCCTCCCATTTCGATTACGAAAGCCAAGCGCTGTTTTACGTGCCGCCGGATTTGCCGGATCCGCGAACCCCGCAGTTTGCGGTGAAAGCTACGGAACGGATTCGACGAATCCTGGAAATCACTCGGGGACGGGCGTTCGTGCTGTTCACCAGCTACGCGCAGATGAAGGATGTTTATCAGCGCTTGCTGGGCGAGATCGAGTATCCAATGCTACTGCAGGGAGATGCGCCGAAGAGCGCGTTGCTGGAGGAGTTTCGGCTAACGCCCAACGCGGTGCTGTTCGCCACTTCGTCCTTTTGGCAAGGAGTAGACGTCCAAGGCGAGCAGCTCAGTTGCGTGATTATCGATCGGCTGCCTTTTGCCGTGCCGAGCGATCCGGTGGTGGCGGCGCGGGTGAAGTCCATCGACGCGGAAGGCGGAAACGCATTCTTTCAGTACCAGGTGCCCGGTGCGGTGATTACTCTGAAACAAGGATTCGGGCGTCTGATTCGTTCACTGCACGATCGAGGGCTGCTGGTGCTGCTCGATAACAGAATTTTGAAAAAGCAGTATGGCCGAATGTTTATTGAGAGCCTGCCGAACTACCGGAAGACAACGGAGATCGGGCAGGTGGAAGAATTCTTCGGCTGCGCGTGATACTTAGCGCAACACTCCCACCACAATTCCTGACGCTTGGCCCTTGCTGTGATACATGCGCTCCGTGGCTTTCACGAAGTCGGAGGGCTTGGCATCTGGAATGTTGACGAAGGTCTGGGGGTTGCGGTCGGTCAATGGAAACCAGGAACTCTGCACTTGCACCATGATGCGGTGTCCGCGCCGGAAAGTGTGATTGACATCCTGCATGGTGAAGTTAATTTCCTCGATCTTGCCCGGCGTGAAGGGCTCCGGTTTTTCAAAACTGTGGCGGAACTTTCCACGAAACGGCTCGCCCCGGACAAGCTGCTCGTACCCCCCCATGGCAAATGACGGTGCAGTTACGTCGGTTCTTGGCTTGTCTTTTTCTTCGGGCTTCATTTCATCCAACTTGCTGTCTGGATAATCGGGCGGATAAACGTCGATGAGCTTCACGTCGAAATCGGAGTCGGTGCCGGAGGTTGAAACGAAGAGACGTGGGGAAACCGGGCCGGCGACGGTGATATCTTCCTGCAACACCGGTGTCTGATAGACGAGGACATCGGTCCGGGAATCGGCAAAACGCTGATCGGAGTCCATGTATTCCTGCGGAACAGCCAAGGCCGAATAAGCGACGAATGGAACGGGTTTCGCCGGATCGCTGACATATTCATCGGATACAGAAGAGTCCGCATCTGGCGGATCGAAAGAGAGTCCTCCATTGGCACGGAAGTAGAGGGTTTTGGGCTGCGCTGTTGCGGGCGGCCAGGATGAATACTGTCGCCAAACATTGGTTCCGGTTTCGAAGACGTAAGCCTCCGGGAGTTTCGCGTCAGGTGTGTCTTTGAGGTGCTGCTCGAAAAACGGAAAGAGAATGTTTTTTCGGTAGTAATCGCCGGTGTTGGAGGCGAAGTCGACGCGGCCAAGGTGGTTGCCTTCATAGCGCGCCCAGCCACCATGGACCCACGGACCGATCACGAGAGCGTTGAAAATGCCGGGATTATTTTTCTCTATGGCGTGGTAAGTGGAAAATGGGCCTTGCAGGTCTTCCGCGTCGAACCATCCGCCCACGGTCAACACCGCGCAATGGATGTTCTTCATGTGGGGAGCGAGATTGCGGGGTTTCCAGTAGTCGTCGTAAGTGTCGTGCTGCACCTGATCGAGCCAGAGGTTCTGCCCGGGCAGCATCTTGCTCAGATTTTCCAGTGTTCCCGCCTTGAGAAAGAACTCGTACCCACTGGTGGTGCCGTAATCGAACGGGATGCGTACCTTGGGCGGCAGTGTGGGATTCTCCTGGGGTTTGAAAGAACTGTAAAAGCCGAAATTCGCCGCCAACATAAAGGCGCCGCCATGATATGCGTCGTCGCCCATGAAAAGGTCGGTCATGGGCGCCTGAGGAGACGCAGCCTTGAGCGCCGGATGAGAATCAATGATGCTGGCCGATGTGAAGAATCCGGGATACGAAATCCCCCAGATTCCGGCTTTGCCGTTGTTGTTGGGAACGTTTTTCAGCAGCCAGTCAATGCTGTCATAGGTGTCACTGCTGTCGTCGACGTCTTTGTTGGATTTCTTTTGGTCGATGTGCGGCCGCATCTCGGTGAAGGTTCCTTCCGACATGTATCGGCCACGCACGTCCTGAAACACAAAGATGTAGCCGGCTTTGTCGAACTCAAGCGAGGGACCAAGCTGCTTACGGTATTGATCGACACCATAGGGGGCGACGCTGTAAGGAGTGCGGTCGAGGAGAAATGGATAAGAACGGGAGCTGTCTTTGGGAACGTAGACAGCAGTGAACAAATGAACCCCGTCGCGCATGGGAATGCGGTATTCGTATTTCGTGTAATGTTCCTTTACATCGTAAGCCGGCTCATCGGGTTTGTTCTCACCGGCAAAGGTCGCAAGCAGGACGAATACAAGCGCAAGAATGACCAAGGCATAGGCAGGTCGCATAGTCGCCCCCACAGGAATAGGCAACCTACATGCGGGAGGGCACGCCCGTCAAGCAAGCCGCTGCGCAGGCTGTACAATAATCAATGTGCTGACCCGCGATGGATGCGGACATCAGCCCGAGGATCCATGTTCGAGGTCACGGTAGAAGATTCGTTCGCGGCCGGCCACTACCTGCGGGATTACAAGGGTAAGTGTGAGAACCCGCATGGCCACAACTATAAAGTGCGGGTGACTTTGGCGGGCATGGAACTAGACAAGGCCGGGTTGCTGCTGGATTTCAAGGATCTGCGCGAGGTCATGAAGTACGTCATCGACCGGCTGGATCATCAGATGATTAACGATATCGAGCCGTTCAAGACTTTGAATCCCTCGGCCGAAAATCTGGCCAAGTACTTTTACGACGAGGCAAACCAAAAATTGGCTCGCGTGAGTAACGGACGAGTGCGCGTAAGAAACGTCACGATCTTTGAAACCGATACGACCACCGCAACATACAGCGAATAAGCGCTGAAGGTGGCCTTCAGATGCAAATCACGGAAATTTACAAGTCGATTCAGGGCGAATCCACGCATGCTGGACTTCCATGTGTTTTCGTGCGGCTCACAGGCTGCAATCTGCGCTGCTCATGGTGTGACAGCGAATACACATTCAGCGGCGGACACCGTATGACCATGGAGGAAGTGGTCGAAGAAGTGGAGCAGCTAAGTCCCACTGGGGGATTGGTTGAGATTACCGGCGGGGAGCCGATGCTGCAGGAACGCGAAGTCGTGCCCGTGATGCAGCGGTTGCTTGATCAGGGTTACACGGTTCTGTTGGAAACCAGTGGCGAGCGCCCCCTCGAGAAAGTCCCCAAGGGCGTGGTGAAGATTGTGGACGTGAAATGCCCGAATTCCGGAGAACCTGAGACCTTCCATATTGAGAACCTGGAAAACCTGGGACTCGCCGACGAAGTGAAATTCGTAGTCAGTGACCGTAGCGATTATGAGTTTGCCCGCGACTTCGTAACGCGTCATCGGTTGGGCGGACGGGTGAATGCTGTGCTTTTTTCCCCAGCGTTTAGCAAAGATGCCGGGGGCGATCGGGACACAACGCATTGTCTGCTGGATCCTCGCGAATTGGCGGAATGGATGCTGGCCGACAATGTTCCAGCGCGGCTCGGATTGCAGATTCACAAGTTCATCTGGGATCCAGCGATGAAAGGGGTGTAGGGAAGGCAGAAGTAAGAAGGCAGATTGCAGAAGTAACAAAGAGCCCGCAATCTTCGATCTGAGATCTGCGATGGGGAGATCGAATTCGGACTGAGTTATGAATGCTGATCGCAAAGCCCGGGCGGTTGTGCTGCTGAGCGGTGGCATGGATTCGTGTGTATGCGCGACCCTGGCGAGGAGAAATTTTGATGCCGCGGCGGTTCACGTCAGTTACGGCCAGCGGACAGAGGCGCGCGAGCGGCAAGCCTTTCTCGATATTTGCGAGCGCCTAGGCATTCGTGACCGGCTGCTCGTTAGCAATGAGGCGCTGCGCGCGATAGGCGGATCCGCCCTGACCGATGAGCGTATCGCTGTGCCGGAATCGCATGTTATCGGCAATGACATTCCTGTCACCTATGTTCCGTTTCGCAACGCACATTTCCTTTCCGTCGCAGTGAGTTGGGCGGAGGTTTTAGGTGCCGAGAAAATCTATATTGGAGCAGTGGAGCAGGATAGCTCTGGATATCCCGACTGCCGACCTGCTTATTACCGAGCTTTCAACGAAATAATCCGTATCGGCACCAAGGAAGGCCGGATTGAAATCGTCACGCCGCTGATCGCTATGCGGAAGTCAGAGATTGTGACGCTCGGCCTTGAATTGGGTGCACCCTTGGATTTAACGTGGTCTTGTTATAGCCGCGAAGATCGTGCCTGCGGCGTCTGCGACAGTTGTATGCTTCGGCAGCGGGCATTCGAGCAGGCAGGAACAGTTGATCCCATTCCGTACATGGAAGTGGTGCAGCGGCGGTGAGGTTCTTTTTAAACTTTCTAAGTGGCGACTCGCCCTGGAGCGAAAAACAATGAAGAAATCTTTGGTGGCAGCAACGTTAATCAGCTTGCTAGCGATATTGTTCGTTCCCGTATTGATGGCTCAGAACAGCGGCACGGTCAAAGGTACTTGCAAGGACTTCGAGGGTAAACCCATCGCTGACGCGCAAGTGGAATGGGTGAACCAGGAGAACGGCAGAAAGTACACCCTGAAGACGAACAAGAAAGGCGAATACTTTTCGCTAGGCGTGACTCCGGGAAAATACACGGCAACGTTGAGCAAGGATGGCAAGGATATCTATCACTTCAGTGGCGTAAATGTTTCGCTGGACGAAACGACGCTCGACTTCGATCTGAAAAAGGAGCAGGCCGCGCAAGCGCAAGGCTCCGGCTTAAGTCCTGAGCAGTTGAAACAACGACAGGAAGAGCAGGCCAAGGTGGCGAAAGAGAACGCCACGATCAAGGGGCTGAATGACAAACTGGCTGCAGCAAAGCAAGCAGCCGAAGCCGGCGATTTCAACAGCGCCAAGAACACCCTGACTGAAGCCACCCAAGTTGATCCGAACCGCGATCTGCTGTGGGCCAAACTTGGCGACTACACGCTCGGAGCTGCAAGCAAGGAAACCGACACTGACGCCAAGAAGAAAGACTATGGGGATGCGGTAACGGATTATCAGAAGGCGATCGATCTAAAGCAGAAGACCTTCGAAACCGATCCGGCGAAGAAGACGCCGGAGGCGAGCAAGATCGTGGCCCAGTACTACAACAACCTTGGGCAAGCGCAGTCGAAATCAGGGAACACTGATGAAGCCATTAAGTCGTACAACACAGCGGCACAACTGGATCCCTCCGGCGCAGCCCAGTACTACTACAATCTGGGTGCGGTGCTGACCAATGGCGGCAAGGTGGACGATGCCATCGCCGCCTTCGATAAATCGATTGCGGCCGATCCCAATCGAGCCGAGGCCTATTACTGGAAGGGCGTCAACATGATCGGCAAGGCCACGTTGAAGGGGGACAAGATGATCGCCCCGGATGGAACCGCCGAGGCATTCAACAAATATCTGGAACTTCAGCCGACTGGGCAGTTCGCGGAACCTGCGAAACAGATGCTGGCCAGCATCGGAGCCCCAATCGAGACCAGTTATGGCAACAAGAAAGGGAAGCCGATCAAGAAGTAGTAAAGAGAATGTCGATTTCAGGGGGAGCGGCTTAGGCCGCTCCTTTTTGTTGAGCCGATTCGGGAATGCAGCGGGTTACCAAGGTTCTGGATTGCAGCGGTCTTTCGGGCTCGAACGCGCTTGTTTTCGCTAAATTAGCAAATAGGTGCAATTTTCGGGTCTCTTCAAAGATGGCTGCGGGCACGGCAACAGTTTCGGTCTCTCTCGAAGGTCCGAATGGTTCAAGCGCCACGGACGCGTTTCTCACGGCGATGCTCCGCGCGCATGCGCACGTGAGCGATTTCATTTTCTCGCCTGGCCGGGTGCCGCAGCTTCAAATACATAACCAGTTGATTGCGATCCAAGGGCCAAGTCTGAGGCCGCTAACGGCTGACGACACGCGGCGGATCGCATCTGACCTGATCGGCAACAATACTCAGGCGATCACGGCATTGCGCGAGCAGGGGTCTTGTGACATTTCCTACAGCCTCATGGGCCAGGCACGCTTCCGCGTGAACATCTTCATTCAACGCGGGAGTTGTGCGATCGTCATGCGGGTCATCGCTACTCAGATTCCTGAGCTGGGACGGTTGGGCTTGCCTGTGCAGGTGCAAGAAGCAACCCGATTGCGGGACGGGCTGGTACTAGTGACTGGGCCGCGAAATTCAGGAAAATCATCGACTCTCGCCGCGCTAGTCGACCGCATCAACACTGAGCGCGTCTGCCACATGATCACCATCGAAGATCCGATCGAGTTTTTGCATAATCACAAGCAAGCGACGGTTCATCAGCGGGAACTGCACAGCGACACTCCTAGCGTCGCGTTAGGAGTACGGGCCGCGCTACGACAAGCGCCGGATGTAATCATGATCGGAGATATAAGGGAACGCGACACGGCAGAAGCCGCTCTTGAAGCGGCCGAAACCGGTCATCTGGTGTTCTCCGGGCTGAACACGCCCGATGGCGGAAAAGCTCTGGAACGAATGTTAGGTTTCTTCTCTCACCAGGAGCAGCCTGGGGTTCGCAGCCGGCTGGCGAAAGCGCTTCGCCTGATCATTTCTCAACGCCTGCTCCTGAAGAAAGATAGGACGGCGCGGGTCGTCGTGACGGAAATCGTCAAGGTCGACGCCGAAGCCTCTGCCGCCATGATGCAGGCGGATTTTTCTGTGCATCGAGCTGCAGAGATCCTGAAGCCAACTCTGCGTCTTGATGAGGAAATCGCAAAGCTGATCCGAGCTGATGCGGTGGAATTTGAAACTGCATTAGCGCACGCCAATAATCCGGAGCAACTCCAGAACGCGTTGTCTCGGGGTTAGATTTTCGTTCTCCGCCCTCGTATGATCTCGTCATGCCATCGCCTGCGCCTGGCAAACTGCTCAGCTTCGAAGACGCACGACACACGGTAGAGGAACACGCCTCGAAAGTTCGCGCCAGCGGAAAAGATCTGGTTGAGCTGATGGATAGCAACGGTCTGGTTTTAGCGGAACCCATCCTCGCCGATCGCAATTTCCCACCCTTTCCCCGCGCTACACGAGACGGTTTCGCGGTTCGTGCAGGAGACCTGCGCGAGGTTCCTGGGACGCTGCAGGTGGTTGGGGAAGTAAAAGCCGGATCGGATCTGAAGATTAAAATTGAGGCCGGGCAAACGGCCGCAATCATGACAGGCGCTGCGGTTCCCGCGGGCGCTGACGCAGTTGTGATGGTCGAATACACGACGCGCAGCGGCGATTCGGTTGAGATTACGAGAGGCGTTTCGGCGGGCGAGAACTTGGTTCCTCCCGGCTCAGAAGCAAAGCGGGGTGAACGATTGCTCGTACCGGGGACAAGACTGGATCACGCGGCGATCGCCGCGGCGGCATCCGTCGGCAAATCGCACTTACTGGTTCACTCCAAGCCGAAGATCGCGGTGCTGGCGACCGGAGACGAGATCGTTGACGTCGATCTGCCCCCGTCGGCGCACCAGATTCGAAATTCGAACACGTACTCGCTGGCGGCACAGATTCAGGCGGCAGGTGGCGAACCGGTTCTTCTGCCCATTGCTCCGGATGAACCGGAACGACTGCGGGAGCTGATAACGGATGGATTCGAGGCCGATCTGCTGCTGCTGAGCGGCGGAGTGTCGATGGGCAAGTACGACCTGGTGGAACAGGTTTTGGCCGCGTTCGAGGCGGAATTCTTTTTTACGGGGGCGAACATTCAACCCGGCAAACCGGTCGTGTTCGGGCGCGTACCGCGGGGGCCGGACTACAAATATTTTTTTGGCCTGCCCGGAAATCCCATTTCCACGATGGTCACTTTTGAACTGTTTGCGCGGGTGATGCTGGAAGCATTAGCAGGTTTAACTCCGCGGCAACTAATCTTTCTTCATGCCAAGCTGAAATCGGATGTCGCCACGAAAACAGGTCTCAAGCGATTCTTGCCTGCGATGTTGAGCGGTGAGTTTGAAGATGCAAAAGTAGACCTCGTGAAGTGGCAGGGTTCAGGCGATCTGGCGGCTGTATCGCGGGCCAATTGTTACGTCGTGATTTCTCCCGATCGAGAAAGGTTCTCGGCTGGAGAATGGGTGCCGGTCATGATGCGATGATCTCTTCTGTGAAACTCTGTGGTTAGAATTCCAAAGCGTGAACCACAAGAACACAGAGGAGCACAGAGTACGACGCATCACGAATTCGGCTAAGACCTGATCCTCCACACGTCCCGTTCAGGGGCCATGCCGTTGTGCTCACTGCAAATGCAGTCCATTCAGTTGCGCAGACTATCCAGCGTTAGCGGTGGCGCGTTATGGTAGGAATATGGGATCGCGCTATACGCAATGGATGTACGAGTGGGAAACGCGACTGACGTCGGTCGATAATAACCGCGTTGTGCGTCCATTGGACTGGGGTGTGGAATGGGCGCGCGGTTGGCCATGCCGGAACGGTCATCCGGACGGGTATGTGCCGGACGATTGCCAGGAGTTCCTAAGCGAATACAACCGGCGGATTGTTGCCACGAGCGACGAGTTCTATTCGTACCAGAAGCCGATTGACTACTGTCTTGAGCGGCGACAAGTGCGGGTATTCAGCACGCGGGAAGTGCCGGATCCGGCGCTCGAGAAAAAAGTTCGCGGAACCTACGCCGATTTCCTGCGCTTCACATCGCCGGTGCGAACGCCCTATCCGGAGAACAATCGGGTAAATGCGCGCTGGTTTCCTACTCGCGGCAAACGCGCAGTGGTGCTCCTGCCCCATTGGAATTCCGATGCCGTGGCTTACACGGGTTTGTGCCGTGTATTGAATTTGCTCGGGATTTCGGTGTTACGGTTGAGTATGCCGTATCACGACATTCGAATGCCCGCGGAGATCAAGCGTGCCGATTACGCGGTGTCGGCAAACATCGGGCGCACGCTGGATGCCTGTCGGCAGGGTGTTGTTGACGTTCGATGCTGCCTCGACTGGTTGGAAGCACAAGGCTACAACCGGCTGGGAATCGTGGGCACAAGCCTTGGATCATGCTACGCGTTCCTGGCGGCAGCCCACGACTCGCGAATTCGAGTGGCGGCATTCAATCATGCCTCGACGTATTTTGCCGATGTGGTCTGGCATGGGCAGTCGACCCGACATATCCGGGAAGGGCTTGAGTCATCGATTGATCTGGAGCGGTTGCGAACGCTCTGGAGTGCGGTCAGTCCCATGTCGTTCTTCCCACAATTTGCGCGGTGGCCACGGAAGTCCCTGATTATTTACGCGAAATATGACCTCACTTTCCTTCCTGAGTTCTCTCGCGAGGTGGTGAAAGAGTTCGAACGGTACAAACTCGATCACAAAGTCGTGGTATTGCCCTGTGGGCATTACACGACCGGCGAGACTCCCTATAAATACATGGATGGATGGCAAATCGCGTCGTTCTTAAGAACCGCGTTTGAGAGCTGAGAGCCGAGCCTTCGCGGCGTAGGACAAACCGGGCATTCCTTCGGCTAATGCCTTGCGACACCCGACAGATCCGAAGTGGGTAGTGGTCCTTCAACGGCAAGCGATCTCGCGCAAGCGCGAGTCGGGCTTCGCTCGAAGAATGACGAACTTGGAGGCATTAGGCCGCGGGATCCCCAAAACGGAGTCTATTGATTAGAATTGCGGTTGCGGAGAAATCATCATGAAAAATCAGAACGGCATGTCACGTCCGCTCTACGAAGTTGATCCTGAAGTGGCGATTGCGATTGACAACGAAACTCGCCGTCAGCATGAAGGCCTGGAGCTGATTGCATCGGAAAATTTCGTAAGCGAAGCGGTGCTGGAAGCGATGGGCTCGGTGTTCACGAACAAATACGCCGAGGGATATCCAGGCAAGCGCTACTACGGAGGCTGCGAATTCGCCGATGTTGTAGAGAACCTGGCTAGCGACCGGGCCAAGAAACTGTTTGGCGCGGAACATGCCAATGTGCAGCCGCATGCCGGATCGCAGGCGAATATGGCGGCATATTCGGCTGTTATTCAGCCCGGCGATACGGTTCTAGGGTTGAACCTTGCGCATGGCGGACACCTCACGCACGGTCATCACTTGAATTTTTCGGGCAAGACTTATCGGATCGTGCCCTACGGAGTTACCAGGGAAACAGAAACGATCGATTACGACGATCTGGAGAAATTGGCAGAGAAGGAACGGCCGAAGCTGATTATCGGCGGCGGCAGCGCTTATCCCCGGATCATTGATTTTGTCCGCATGCGGCAAATCGCAGACAAGGTTGGCGCGCTGTTCCTGGTCGATATGGCGCACTTCGCGGGACTCGTTGCCGGCGGCGTACATCCTTCGCCGGTTCCCCACGCGCACATCGTGACTTCCACTACCCATAAGACGCTGCGCGGACCAAGGGCCGGCATGATTCTTTCGAAGCAGGATTACGCGGCGGCGATCGACAAGGTTGTTTTTCCCGGGATGCAAGGTGGCCCGCTGGTCCACATAATCGCGGCAAAAGCAGTTTGCTTCCACGAGGCAATGCAACCAGCATTCCGCGACTACGCCCGGCAAATCGTTGCCAACGCCAAAGTTCTGGCGGAAACGCTGGCCGCCGAAGGCTACCGCATCATTTCCAGCGGAACTGACACGCACCTGATGCTGGTCGACGTTTTCTCGAAAGGAATGTTGGGCAGCGAAGCAGAGAAGGCGCTGGACCAGGCGGGAATTACGGTAAATAAGAACGCGATTCCGTTCGACACGAATCCACCAATGAAACCGAGTGGTATTCGCATCGGAACCCCTGCTCTGACCACGCGCGGCATGAAGGAAAACGAAATGAGGCAGGTTGGGCGCTGGATATTCGAAGCGCTGCAACACCGGACTGATGCGGCCGAATTAAGTAAGATCCGCAAGCAGGTGCTGGGTCTTGCGGAGGCGTTTCCGCTCTATCCGGAGCGGCGGGCGCGGGCGCAGGCTGAACTCAAAACGTAACGGAACCTCACTTGTTTCGTTGCCCGACGGCGCGCAAATAAGCAATGACGGCCTCGGCATCCTGACGGCTGAAGCGGTAAGGCGGCATTGGCGGTCGCGCCGGTGAGCCGTTCGGCCCGATACCCGTGGTAAAGAACTTAATGGCCGCAGCATCATCCCAGCCCGGCAGGCCAGCGATCGGCGGAGCTTTATCTGCCCAAACCGGCACTTGGCCGATCGGCTTGAATCCGATCGGGGCTCCTTCGAGTTGTTTGTCGTTTAGAGGTTGGCCCCGGTCGTCGCGAGGCGTGTGGCAGTCGGCACACAATCCCACCTGCTCCACGAGGTATTTCCCATGCGCCAGCTTTGAGGATGCGCCACCTTTGGACTGAGAAGTTTGTGCGGCCAGCAAGCTGAAACATGAGAAGACAAATAGCAGCGAACCAGGAATCCTGAGCATGGGGTGTCCATGTTAGCAAAATCCATGCGACGATTCTGTTTCGTCAACAGGTGTGGTTAAATCGAGCCGTGAAGGTAGCGATTGATCTCCGGCGCATCACGGAATTCGGCGTTGGCACCTACACGCGGAACATCATACGGGCGCTTGCACGGCTGGATCACGCGAACCAGTACTTCCTGATCGGCTCACCGCAAAAGGTGGAAGAGATTGGGCCCTTACCGGCGAATTTTAAAACCGTAGCCCTGCTGGAGCCGGACACGACCATCAAGGGCTACTTCGAATGCCGCACCATCGTGAAGCGACTGAAATGCGATCTGGTCCACATCCCGCATCTCTTCTGGATACCTCGCACTCTGCCGTGTCCCTATGTCATGACTGTGCACGACGTCCTCGAGCACATGTATCGGGCGCACGAGAGCTCAACCGTCAGACGTTCGTTGCATTTTCAACTCACGCGTCATGTGCTGAAGCGAGCCGGCCGCGTGCTCGCCGTGTCCCAGTTTACGAAAAATGAAATCGAGAAACTCTTTGGGATTCCCGGAGAGCACATCGAGGTCGTTTATAACGCCATCGATGAACGCTTCTTGCGTGGGCATGCGACAGACGCCGACCGGCAGCTTCTAGCCGAGCGATACCTCGTCACCTACCCGTTTCTCCTGTATGCGGGACGAATCAGCCCTCACAAGAACCTGGTACGAATTATTGAAGCCTTCTCGGCACTGAAAACCGAACTGGAAAAAGAAGGGCAATATCCGGACTTGAAGCTGATCATCATCGGCGATGAATTGTCGAAAAGTCCGGACCTGCGCCGAACCGTAATTCGGAGCGGCGTGCAGAACGATGTCCGGTTCATGGGGTTTGTGCCGATCGAAATGCTGCGAGTGTTTTATGACGCGGCCAAGGTGTTCGTCTTTCCGTCACTTTACGAAGGTTTTGGATTGCCACCGCTGGAGGCAATGGCGCACGGCACGCCGGTGGTGACCTCGAATACATCATCGCTGCCGGAGGTCGTAGGAAATGCGGCGGTGCTGGTGAATCCGGAAAACGTGTTCGAGATTATGCGTGCGCTTCACCGGGTCCTGATTGACAAAGCGGTCCGCGAGAGGATTCGGCAACGCGCTTACGAGCAAGTGAGAAAATTTTCCTGGGACGCGTCCGCGCAACGCGTATTACAGCTCTACGAAGAAGCAGCATTTAATCGCGTGAGGGTTACGAGAGAAGATCGCAGCGTGACCGAAAAGGTTGTGAACCCGTAGTTCCCCCCTAGGCAGTCTTTGGTCGATTCGCAGGCGACACCAAGCCAAAGCGGTGCAGCTTCTGTTCGATGCGCTTACGATCCTCCCCGCTCGCGGCGGTCAGGCGTTTGCGCAGTTTCTGGACTTTCTCTTTGCGGGTACGGCGTCGCCGGATTTCCGGCCGGCGGCTGGGTGCGGACATTACTTTGCCTCCAAAATCTGTGGTTACGGATAGGAATCAGAGTTCCTAGCCCTTCAAGCATTGGAATTGAAAGAGGCTGAAGTGTCAAACCTGAGCGGCTCGCCAAGGGCAATTGGAGCCATCCATCGGCGCAACTTCACAAGGCATCCAAATGCCGGACAGGAGAAGTAACATGAAAGTTCTCTCTGCTGCTTTCTGCCTGGTGTTCCTAGCAACTTCATTGCTTTGCGCACAACAGGGGCAACAAGCGCCTCCACTCAACGATCAGAGCTCGTATCCGGCTGAGACTCACAAAATGTCGAACTCCGAAAAGCGCCAGACTCGCGCCGGCAAAGGCGAGGTTGTGGATCTTAATAGCGCGAGCAAGAAAGATGCCGCCCTGCCCGGAATCGGCCCGGATTACGCACAAACCATCATCGATGCCCGTCCGTTCAGTTCAAAAGAACAGCTGCTGGCCAAGAGAATTCTCCCGCAAGCGACTTACGACAAAATCAAGGACCGCGTCACTGCTACTGGGCCAAAGAAACAGTCCTTACCGGAGTCGCAGAGACACTGAAGCCGACCCGCATAACCACTACTCAGGACGAACTAGTTGAAATCACAAGAGAGTCTCAGCCTCCCCGCCGTACTTTTTGATCTGGATGGAACGCTCATCGACAGCGTGTACGAGCACGTGGCAGCGTGGTCGAAGCCGCTGCGAGGAGCACGGATCGATCTGCCCAACTGGAAGCTGCATCGGCATGTTGGGATGAGCGGGAAATCGTTTCTCCGGGAGTTGTTGCGGGAAACCGGCAGAGCTGGCGTGACGACTAACCAAATCCAGCGGCTCGAAAAGCAACATGACGCCGAGTTTGCGAGACGTATTCCAAATCTCAAGCCCTTGCCCGGTGCGAACGACCTGCTACGCCATCTTTCGAAAGTAAAAGTTCGTTGGGCGATCGCCACCACGGGTAATCGCAAGCAGACGGAGCGGTTGCTGACCCATCTGAGCATCCCGAAAAACGTGCCAATCACAACCGGCGACGACGTGCAGAGGGCAAAGCCAGCGCCGGACATATTCGTACTCGCCGCGGAGCGACTTGGCGTGTCGATCAGGGACTCGATCGTAGTGGGAGACAGCACATGGGATGTCTTGGCCGCGGTTCGCAAGAGCGCCCTCGGCGTGGGCATGCTGTCCGGGGGTTATGGACAGGAAGAATTAGAGCGAGCGGGAGCTTTCAGGGTGTATCAGGACCCGGCGGATATGCTGACGCATATTGAAGATCTGGGACTGCCGGGCGCATGATTACCGAAATCTGCGAATGAGCAGGTTGTGACGGTCGGAGCGATAGAGGCCAAGAACGTAAATGATGGGCCTGCCTTTGGTCGAGTAGATGACCTGACGGATTCTGAGCAGTGGCGCAGCGGGCGGGATTCTCAGTAATCTTGCGGTCGTGGCGTCGGCAGAAGTGGCGTCAACTTCCTCATCGGCATAAGAAAGCTCGATGTCGTACTCCCGCTCCAGGATGGAAAACAGCGAACCTCGTTCCAGCGCGGGGCGGGTTAGTTTTGAAAACTCATCGGCAGAGACATAACAGGTCTCCAGCGCGAAAGGTTCATCGGCACCTTGGCGCACACGCTCGATCCGAATCAGCCTCGTACCCGGAGTAAGGGCGAGACGGGCTGCGACTTCGGGTTCCTCATCCACGATTCCAAACGAAAGCACAGTCGAGGCCGGCCTGAGACTCCGGCCAGTCATCTGCTCGGTGAAGCTCATCAGCTTGTTGAAATGAACTTTGGGCGGGGCAACAAAAGTGCCAGATCCACGACGGCGCAGGACCACCCCGTCGCGTTCCAAACTGCCAAGGGCATGGCGGGCGGTCATAAGACTGACCTGGTGAATCTTGGCAAGTTCCCGCTCCGACTGGATGGCGTCGCCGGGCTTTAGTTCTCCAGCTTCGATCCGTTGAAGAATGGCCGCCTGGATCTTCTTGTAAGCGGGCATTCCAACCCTTCCGTTGTTTGGCATCAAAGTTTCCAATCTGCTGATACGAATCGAGATACTGACGAGCCGACCTCCGCGCTAAGCATCATTCTCCGGCGCACGATTCCGCCTATGCTGTGATAAGCAATACCCGCCACGATACCTTAAGAAATGCACGCTATAGAGCACTTGTTGAACATTTAAGCAAGATTTTCGCCACGTTTGGGGAACCTATTCGCCCCAACTCGCCGAATGTAAAGGACGCCAATCGGATGGAACCCTACAATTATTCATAGTCAGCAGCCCATTTTTCCACGATTTCCACAGCTCGCAACCACAGAAATCACACTTGACGGCCATTTTCTTCTTGACCGTTAATCTGAAAGTACTATATAGCATTACTCCTACCATTTTTGTACTAGTTTCCCGGGGTGAGTTGCCAAATTTTTTGATTAGCTTCCAGGAGGTTGTTATGCGGCAGGCGATCAGGTTCGCGATGGGGCTTGCGCTGCTTATCGGCGTTATTGGCGGACTGCAGCCCACATGGGCGCAGGATGTAATGGCAGCAATCACGGGCACGGTAGTCGACCCGAGCGGCGCCCCGATTCGGGGAGCGAACGTCACAGCGAAAGATGTGGACCGTGGCACGACCTATACGGCACAGACCAATGACGCAGGCGTGTTTAACTTTCCTCGTGTTCCAATCGGGACTTATTCGGTCACTGCAAGCGCGACGGGCTTTGACAGCGCAAAATACCCCCCGTTCACCCTGGTCCTGAATCAAATTGCGCGATTGCAGTTTGCCATGAAGGTTGGTACGGTCACGGAGACAGTGGAAGTCAGCGGCACGGCTCCGGTTCTACAGACTGAAGATGCAAAGGTCAGTACGCTCTTTGACTCTACAACTGTGACCAATCTGGCTTTAGCAACTCGCAACTACATTCAATTAACCCTCTTGTCGCCAGGCGTCGTCACGACCGACCCATCCATGATGAACCTGGGATCGCAGACTGCTGAAGGCGCCGTGCAGGGCGGAGGACGGCCGTATATCAACGGCAACCGCGAGGAAGACAACAATTTCCTCCTTGATGGAGTGGACAACAACCAGGCATCGGACAACCTCACGGGATATACCCCATCGCCGGATGCAATCGCCGAATTCAACCTTATTACGCAGAATGCCTCGGCGGAGTTTGGCAACTACGCCGGCGGAATCGTAAACGCCACGATCAAATCGGGCACAAATAGTTTTCACGGGGATGTGTTTGAGTTTTTCCGCAACGACTATTTCAATGCCAACAAATGGGAAAACAGCCCGTACGTTTCGGGACTGGCTGACGGCCTGCCGACGCCAAAGTTACGCTGGAATATGTTCGGCGCGACCTTTGGTGGCCCCATCATCAAGAACAAGCTTTTCTTCTTCGTGGATTACCAAGGGGGACGTCTCGATCATCCCGCAAATGCTCAGACGATCAACGTGCTCACTCCAGCGGAAACTACTGGTAACTTCAGCGCCCTTCTCCCCACAACCCAGCTCTACAACCCATGTGCTCCTGGCACGGGTGGCACCTCCGGCACCGCATGTTCAATCCTGGCTCCGGCGAGCAGGCCCGCATTTGCTGGAAATATTATCCCTGCGGCAAATCTGGACCCGACATTCACTGCATTAGTCACAAGCCCACTTTATCCCAAAGCGGTCACGACTCTTTCAAATGGATTTGGCGGGGCGATTAACGTGGTCGGACAGCAATACAACAGCAATCAAGGTGACGTGAAGGTCGATTACAACGCCACGGAGAAAGACCATTTCAATGTTCGTTACTCCAAATCGAACGAGAATGATCCGGCGACTAATTCGCAGCCCTTATTGGGGAACACGCTCAATCGGGCGTGGATCAACAGCGGATCGGCCAACTGGACGCATTCCTTCTCGCCGAATCTACTCAACGAAGCGCGGTTCGGAAAGAATGGCATCCGGCTCATCGCTCCGACCACCACGTTCGACAGTTCCGTGGGTGCATTCGCAAGCAAACTCGGTATCGTCGATGGCAATCCCGCTGGTATTGACGGACTCCCGGAAATCGGCCTCGCAGGCGGCACCGCCAGTTCCGTAGGAGACGGAACCTTGCAGAATTTGGGGGCATTGGTGAACCCTCAAAAGTTTTCTTCAACCGTCACCCAAGTGGATGATGTCCTGATCTATACACACGGAAGACATGTGTTCAAAAGCGGGTTCCAGTTGCAGCGTTATAACCTAAACGTCTTCTATCCCGGCAATGCTGGCGAACTAGGGGCCGAGGTTTTCGGGCTTGGCGTCGGCGGCAACTATTCCGGAAACGGCAATGGCAATGGTGATCCCTCGGCCGACTTCGCTCTCGGACTTCCGGAAGCCGTTGGCCGTGGCGTGAGCACCGGTGGATGGCATGCTCGTGACTGGCTCTTTGCTTTCTTCGGCCAAGATGATTGGCGCATAACTGATCACCTGACACTGAACATTGGGCTGCGCTATGAAGCGCGGACACCCTGGACCGAAGTTCACAATCATCAAGTGAACGTTAATATTCTGACCGGAGCTCTCGAGTTTCCAGGAAACGATCCGGTACCCGCTGGAGTGGTGGGTACTAATGGCTTCCCGGCGGGACTCTATGGAGGTACTTGGGGCTTGCCTGACTTCCAGCCTCGCCTCGGCTTCGCCTGGAGTCCTGGTGCGGGCAAGACGGTAATCCGGGGCGCTTTGTCTGTGTCCTCGTTCCTTGAAGGTACTGGCACGAATCTGCGTCCAACCCAGAATCCGCCGTTCATTCCGCCGCAATCTAACGGAATCAACGTAGCGACAGGCACTGCAGCTTTTAATACTGCAACTGCATTCGCTGCGGCAGCCCCGCCCGCGGGTGATCCGTTCATCGGCGCGACGCTGCAGACCTGGTCCGGCGTCCAACCGGCGGTAGCTGACCAGTGGAATCTCACCGTGCAACGGGAGATCGCTCGTGACACTACTTTCCAGATCGGCTACGTGGGCCAGCGGACGACTCACCTGATGGTTCCCGAAGACCTGGACCAAGGCTATCTGGCGCCTAACGGCACGGTCACTTATCCGATGATTGGCGGACAGAATCCGGTCGGGACCGTGATCAATGGAATCACGACCACTGCCGTTACGTACGGGCCGAACGGACTCGGCTTGGTAAAGAATACCGCTTCTGTAGGAAACATGAACTACAACGCACTGCAGGCCGTGCTTCAGAAGAAGTTCAGTCACGGGCTGGAGGCTCAGGTTTCATATACCTGGCAAAAGTGCATGGCCAATAGCGCCGGCTACTACGGAAGCTGGGGTGGTCAGTCGCAGAACGCGGATAGCTACTGGCAAAACCTCTTTGATCCAAACGGGGACTACTCGCAATGCTACTGGGACGCCAAGCACGCCATCAGTGCTTATGCGGTATATGAGCTTCCCGTCGGTCGCGGTAAGCAGTTTGGCAATAACATGCCAAAGGCGGCCAACGCTGTCGTCGGAAACTGGTCTGTCAATCCGATCGTGACTTGGCACACTGGGTTCCCGCTGAATATGCGTGGTTCCGACAATTCTGGCACTGGGGACATCTTCTCTCCGCGTCCTAACTGCATTGGCCCAGTTCACTATCCCAAGACAACAGTTGTGGGCGGCTTAATGTGGTTCGATCCGAGCGCATTCTCAGATCCGCCAGCGGCCGGCACGTTCGGTGATTGCCCCGCCCAGGGGCCGACGATCGGACCTGGTTTTGTTGACGTGGACATCAGTATGCAAAAGAACTTCCCATTCACGGAGACGAAGAGGCTACAGTTCCGCACCGACTTCCTGAATGCGTTCAATCACCCGAACTTTAATGCGCCGAGCACATTCATTCCTGGTGGAGGCCTGATCACCAACACGCAGGACGCGCGGCAATTGCAGTTCGCTCTGAAGTTCTACTTCTAAGTAGGCATAAGTGGACGGCAGGCGGCCTTTCTGGGTGCCTGCCGTTTTTTCGTTTATGATCGCGTTTATATGTCCCTTTCCCGGGCCGCATTTTCCTTCCTGCTAATGGCTGTTATTGCCCGCCTCTGCGCAGCTCAGGCGCCGCCAAAGACATCGCAAAATGGCAGTTCTGCCGTGGCGAAAGCCGTCGCATTGGCGCAAGCAGGACAATGCGAGCAAGCGCTTCCTACCTTGAAACGATCGTTGCGTTCGGTGACCGACAGAGAACTCAAGCGCAAAGCTGGATTAGCGGGCGTTCGTTGCTCCATGACCGTAAATCGTGCGGATTCGGCACTGGACTTTTTGCAGGTGCTGACACGGGAGTTCCCGCGGGATGCGGATGTTCTTTATGCGGCGACGCACGCCTATTCGGACCTTGCGACCCGTGCTTCACAGGAACTGGCGCAGAATGCTCCGGAATCGTACCAGGCGCATGAACTCCTCGCGGAATCATTTGAAACCCAGGGGAAATGGGAGGATGCGGAGAAAGAGTACCGTGCGATTTTGGAGCACGATCCGAAGCTTCCCGGAATTCATTTCCGCTTAGGCCGGCTGCTATTGTCAAAGCCAAATCCGGGCCCAGCAGTCGCCGATGAAGCGAAGCGTGAGATGGAGCAGGAGTTGCAGCTCGATCCGTCGAATGCCGGCGCAGAGTATGTTCTCGGTGAGCTAGCGCGGCAGAACCAGCAGTGGTCCGAGGCGATCAGCCGCTTTTCGCAAGCAGCCAAGCTCGACCCTCAATTCGGCGAGGCATTTCTCGGTCTTGGCGTTTCGTTGATTTCGCAAAAGCGTTATCCCGATGCCATTCCTCCGCTTGAGACTGCGGTTCGACTGCAGCCGCGAAATCCTGATGCTCATTACAATCTGGCAACGGCTTACACTCGGGCTGGGCGCAAACAGGACGGCGAAAAGGAATTCGCCATCCATCGTCAATTGACTGAGGACTCTCCGGCAGCGCCGCCATCCTCGCCACAATGATTCCTCTTACTGGAAGTTTCTTCGAGGTGATGTGAAGAGGCGAGGCTCACATCGGACGATTTCGCGTCGCGGTTTTCTACGCGGGCTTTCTGCCGGGATGATGATCCCTGCTTTATCACCCTTTTTACGAGCTTTGCCTAAGAATTATCCGTTTGCAGAGGTACCAAGCTCGGTTAGCGGGATCACCTGGAAACATAAGGCTGGCCATTCTCAGCAGAAATATTTGCCAGAAACCACGGGCGCGGGCTGCGCTTTTCTTGACTATGACAATGACGGGTGGGTGGACATTTATTTCGTCAATAGTGGCAAGTGCGATTTCTATGACCCAAATCCCCCGCTGAGGAATGCGCTTTACCGGAACAATCGCGATGGAACCTTTACTGATGTGACGGAAAAGGCGGGCGTGGCGGGCGGCGGGTACGGGCAAGGAGTGGCCGTTGGCGACTACGATGGCGACGGCTTCCCCGACTTGTATGTCACGCAGTACGGGCGAAGCATTCTGTATCACAACAACGGCGACGGAACGTTTACGGATGTAACCGAAAAGGCTGGAGTCGCGGCTCCGGGCTGGTCGTCAAGTGCGGTTTGGTTTGACTTCGACAACGATGGGCGGCTCGACTTGTTTGTGTGCCGGTTCGTGGATTTTGATAAATCCAAAAACTTGCCCTGCGAGGCTGATAACAAGCCCGGCTACTGCATCCCCCGACTGTACAAACCGATGGCTAGTTGGCTGTTTCACAACAACGGCGATGGGACCTTTACCGACGTCAGCCTAAGCTCGGGAATCGGAAAGTATTTGGGTAAAGCGTGGGGAGCGGTGGCCACTGACATCAATAACGATGGCCGGCTTGATCTGTTCGTGGCGAACGACACGACCGCCAACTTTTTATTTGTGAACCGGGGATCCAGGTTCGAAGAGATCGGCACGCCCTCAGGGGTTGCTTACAGCGAAGCTGGACGGCCGCGTTCCGGCATGGGAGTGGATTCAGCGGACTTCAACCAGGATGGCTGGATGGACCTGTTCGTGGCCAACATCGATCATGAGATGTACTCGCTGTATCAGAACAATCATGATGAAACCTTCGATGACTTTGCGGGCGCGACGGGAGTTGCCAAAGCAACGCGCCTGATGAGCGGCTGGGGGCTGAAATTTTTCGATTACGACAACGATGGAAACCTAGACCTGTTTCTGTCGAATGGAAATCCCGATGATTTGATTTCCGTCTATCACAAAGACGTGAACTATGAGGAGCCGCTGCTGCTGTTCCACGGAAACGGGAAGAGTCTGGAAGATGTTAGTTCAGAGAGCGGTGCCGTATTTGCGAAATCACTTTCGGCGCGAGGGCTGGCGCTCGGCGATTTCGACAATGATGGCGCGGTGGATGTCCTGATCTCGATGAACGACGGGGCTCCGATGCTGTTGCGCAATCAGGCTGGTCAGCAGAATCATTGGTTGGGTCTCAAGCTGATTGGAACAAAATCCAACCGCGACGCAATTGGCGCGCGGATCACGTACCAGGCGGGTGACCTGAAGCGCAGCCGGATGAAAGTTGGTGGCGGCAGTTTTCTTTCGTCACATGATCCGCGGATAGTGCTAGGTCTCGGGGCCCAGAAAAAAATCGACTGGCTGGAAGTGAAATGGCCGCAGCCCAGCCGCTCGATTGAACGATTCACGGATCTCCCGATTGACCGTTACGTCACCATGGTTGAGGGCCAAGGTAAGTGGACATAAGACTCATCGTTGCGGCGGTGGCGGCGGATTGCCAGTGCCGGGGCTCGGAGCTCCGGTAGCACCCTGCTCGTTCGGATTGCTAACGTTCGGCGGTCGCTGGTTCACCGTTCCGGGGTCCGTATAGGGCGACGTTTGGGACGTGGCAGCGTTGCCGGGCTGACGTCGATTGGGAGTACTTTGGTTCGCGGTTGCCGGCCGAGGCTCCGCCTGAATGGGGCATTTGTTGTCCACAATCTTCGTCTGGGTTACCTGAAGCTGAGGGAATTCACTGGAGCCGGCAGGTGGCGGAAGTTCGCTTCCGGTGATCTCAACCAACTTTCCTTCCAATGGAACGAATCGGCCTGTCTGTCCGATTAACGAGAACATAGCGCCCGTCCCCGCCTGCATAAACGTGAAGCGCTGGCCACCGTCAATACAGCCGCGAATGGTGACTTCGGCATTGCGAGCGGTGCGTGCTGCTGGAGGTGGGCTGGATTGAGCCGCTGCAAGACCTGCGAGAAAGATGAACGACAGCGTGAAATTGGTCATCGGAAATGCCTCCGAGAAGAGCCTCGGATTAGAACTCAGGCAGTCGACGCAGGGTTGCCCCCGCTATGAAGCGCGTAAGAGCGGGCGTGTAAGGCAGGTAGGGCCGCCTCCGCCGTTGATGCAGAGTTCGAAACCGGGAAAAGTTCGGACGTCGAAGCCGACATCCCGGAGCTTGGCATTCGTTTTGGAATTCTCTTGCAAGGCGAGCAGACGCTTCTCGCCCAGCGCGAGCACATTACAAGCCATCGTGTCGCGTTCGGCGTAATCAATCTCGATAAGACGAAACCTGCGCTCTTTCAACAGTTCGACAACTTCCACCGCAAGCCAGGGCAGATCAACGATAGCGGTCCGCTCATCCAGCAAACTGATTAGAGACATCAGGTGAAGGCAAGTTGAAGGGCCGGCGCCATGCGGCAGGGGAGCCGAGATGACCTCAACATCTTTGGGCGCAAGAAGAGCTCGAATCTGCTCGATTCCCGCGGTATTGGTTCGATAACCGCGGCCGATCAGCAGAGTCTTTGAGTCGATCCAGACAATATCGCCGGCCTCTGACGTTCCTGGAGCTTTAACCTCACCGAACACCGGAATGTTTTCCCGTCGGCTGAATTGGCGATGATGTTGGGCTTCGATACGACGGTTGGGTTTGCCGGGATTCATCAGGATCATGCCGAAATCGGTGGCCAAGGAGGAATCGTGCGTGTAAACGGCATCGAGGGAAAGATCGGGAGAGCCGGGAAGTTCTTCGACTTCGGCTCCGGCGGATTTCAGTTGGCGGCAAAGTTCCTCGTGCTGAGAGTTCGCGACTCCAGCGTCGGGCGGACGCAGAAAACCCAGCTCACGCCAACTGCTGGACTGCCCAGGCGTGTCCCATCCGGCGGAACGTGGGGAACAGACGAGGACTCGGCGCAAGGGCGCAACCATGGAGTGTCCGTTGAAAAGCTGCGGTTTCGTAGCGGTTTGCAACCTTGCCTCCGATCAGCAATCTAAACTGCAGTTATGGCAAAAGCAATCTGGGAAGGCGCGGTACTGGCGGAGTCGGAGAAGACCGTGGAGGTCGAAGGGAACCAGTACTTTCCACCAGAGTCGATTAAGCACGAACATTTCTTGCCGAGCCCCACGCACACGGTTTGCCCGTGGAAGGGTACGGCCAGCTATTACCACGTGATCGTGAATGGCAAGAAGAACCAGGACGCGGCCTGGTACTACGCGAATCCGAAGCCGGAGGCGAGCCGGATTAAAGATTATGTAGCGTTCTGGAAGGGCGTGAGGGTGGAGTGAGAGTTTGAGGGCGGACGCCTGCCTCCCATCAGATGCTATGCTGGGCGCATGCTCGCGGACTATGCGGTGCGGGTAGAACAATCACGGGGAAGACGCTACCCCGAACCACCGCATCCTTATCGCAATGACTTTCAGCGGGACCGCGACCGGGTCGTTCACTCGCGGGCATTTCGACGGCTGGAAGCCAAAACGCAGGTCTTTACCCGAGGCTATTCCGATCATTTTCGAAACCGTTTGACGCATACGCTGGAAGTGGCGCAGATCGCGCGAACAGTGGCCGTGCAGCTTGGCTTGAATGAAGATTTGGTTGAGGCGCTGGCATTGGTCCACGATGTCGGTCATCCGCCGTTTGGCCATGCGGGCGAAAAGGCACTGGATGCGGCCATGCGGGATCATGGATTATCGTTCGATCACAATTTGCATGCTTTGCGAATCGTGGAGGATTTTGAGCTGCGGTATGCGGCTTTCCGGGGGCTGAACCTCACCTTTGAGGTTCGCGAAGGCATCATCAAACATTCGCATGATTACGATGCGCGCGAGTTCCCGGAACTAAGCGAGTATCTGCTCGATAGCAAGCCGCCTTTGGAGGCGCAGCTCATCGACCTGGCCGATGAGATTGCGTACACTGCGGCCGATCTGGACGACGGATTCGAGTCGCATCTGATCGACTTAGAAGAGATCCGACAGGGAGTGTCGGGATTCGACAAGTTCTACGAAGAGGCCGAAAAGAAATGGCCGGACGCCATCGACAAATTGAAGTTCAACGAGGCGCTCAAGCGGCTGCTCAATGGGTTCGTCACAGATCTCATCGAGAACACAAAAGCGAACGTAAACGCTGCGAAGGTAAATGGTGTTGAAGATGTCCGAAAGTGGCCAATACGGCTGGTGAGCTTTAGCCCAGCGGTGGAGGAGCAGCGGCGGCGCGCGAAATCTTTTCTATACGAGAAGCTTTATTACAGCCCCGTGCTCGATGCCGATAAACGAGATGGCGAGCGGGTGATCAAAGACTTGTTCGAGTTTTGGATGACGACGCCCGAGAGCCTCCCGGCGAGTTACCAGGAGAAAGCCGAGGATGAGTCGCTGCCCAGGGTAATCTGTGACTACATCGCGGGAATGACCAACACATACATTTTCGACCAACACCAGAAATACTGCGGGAGGGCATTAACCGCAGAGAAGGCCGGGAGCGCGGAAAAGAAATAGAGGCAAATCTCGTAAGGCCCGTGCGGCGCCAATTCTGGCCTGTTCGGGTGTGAGTTGCGATTATCCTCGGCAGTTAGAGGTCTTTCACTCGCACTTTTTATACCAGCTCTCGACAAAATTACTCTAAAAGCGAAGGTGGTTCGCTCATCGCTCACGATTAAAGCTGCCAACTAGATGTAAAATAACAACTTACCCGGGGACCACTTTGGCATCTAATTTGATACACAGAACTGCGGAAAGCAGCATCAAAGGATGCTTGAGAGTTCCAGGTTCAGCCATTTTGCGCATTCCGAAAATCGCGAAACGCCCGCGTGAGGCGTACTGGAGAAGCTGCAAGGCTTCCCACGGAGGATTTGAAATGAAGAACCGCGCAGTAGTCGCATTGTTCGTTGCCTTAGTGCTGGCATTGCCGGCATTGGCGCAGACGAGCAGTTCCCAGGACCAGAATGCAACCACTCAGTCGTCGCAGACCGCGACGAGCACGTCATCAACCGACCAGGGCACCAGTACGACGAGCGCCACTGGCAAGCCGCTCCAGCCACCCGCGCGCGAGGGCTTCTGGGGACGCGTGAACCCCTTTGCCCGCAAGAAGTATGTGCAGCGGCAGACCCAGCCCATCCGCGATCGCTTAAACGAATTGGATGAACTGACTGCCTCGAACAGCAAGATGATCAAAGACGTCGATTCGCGCGCCCAGCAGGGCATTCAGTTGGCTTCGAACAAGGCCAATGAAGCGGATCAGCACGCCGTAGACGCCGGCAACAAGGCGCAGATGGCGCAGCAGACGGCAACCCAGGCTAACAATCGTCTGACCACCGTCGAGCAGGTGGTCGGCAACATCGATCAATACAAAGCCACCAACCAGACTGAAATTCGCTTCCGTCCGGGACAGGCAGTACTGAGCCAGAATGCGAAGACCGCTCTTGACGATCTGGCCACGCCGTTGAAGAGCCAGCGCGGATACATCATTGAAGTGCAGGGCTTCTCGTCCGGACGCGGACAGACCGCTATCGCCACCTCGCAGAAAATGGCGGACTCGGTTGTTCGTTACCTCGTACTCAACCACGACATCCCGGTGTATCGGATTTATGTCGTGGGTATGGGCAACGCCCCGGTTCAGAGCGCGAACTCGAATGCCACCGAAGAGCAAGGCAAGACCGCGAAGCGGACCAGCGGCGGACGCGTAGAGGTCAGCCTCCTGAAGAACGATTTGGAGCAGTTGGCCTCAACCAATAACGGCACTACAACTACACCGCAACGATAGGGTTTAAAGGGCCGAAGGCCCGGAAGCCCTCCCCCAAAGCCTCTTGCGAAAGTGAGAGGCTTTTGTTTTGCTTAGCAAGATCTCCGAAAGGCCGGTGAGCTTGCGAGTGGGGCACCTGCGCGGTCGTACAATTCACGATTTCCGGCAAGAACTCTTGAGCTGGTTTGATGAGCACAAGAGAGATTTGCCATGGCGGAAGGATCGCGACCCTTATCGCGTGTGGATTTCCGAAATCATGCTGCAGCAGACCCGGGTTGCTGCGGTCGTGGAACACTACCACAAATTCCTGGGGCGATTCCCGACAATGGAGGCGTTAGCTACAGCGCGGGAATCTTCCGTATTGGCGGTGTGGAGTGGTTTGGGATATTACCGGCGCGCCCGAATGTTGCACGCGGCGGCACGGAAAATCGTGCGTGAGTTGGAGGGTAAGTTTCCGAAGAATTCAGAGGCGCTGCAAGAGCTTCCGGGGATCGGGCGATATACCTCTGCAGCGATCGCCAGTATTGCTTTTGGCGAAGCCGTACCCGTCGTCGACGGAAACGTTGAGCGGGTATTGCAGCGGGTCTCCGGCAAGCAGATGGGGTCTGCAGAGATCTGGAAGCTCGCCGGAACGTTTTTGGATGAGCACAGGCCGGGAGATTTCAATCAGGCGGCCATGGAACTGGGCGCGACCATCTGCCTGCCAAAGCAGCCGAAATGCCGGCTGTGTCCGGTTGCAGGGATTTGCGTGAGCAGGGGCGAACTCCGCGGAAACCACAAAGTGGTGCCTCAAAAGAAGCGCGAAATCCGCTATGGCCTGGATTGCCGCAACGGCTCGGTATTCCTCGTCAGGCGTGATAAGAAGGCCAGCCTGATGCCGGGAATGTGGGAACTGCCGGAAATCCCCGCTGAGGCCAGCTTTGGGCCCAAGTGGCGGACGTTTCGGCATTCGATCACGGTCACGGATTATCTGGTCCACATTGTGAATTGCGAGTTGCCCGAAGGAACCGAGGGGAAGTGGATCACAAAGAGCAGAGTTGCCAGCTTGCCCTTGACCGGGCTCGCGAGAAAAGTCCTCCGGGCGGCCAAGGTCATTTAAAATTGAATATGGGCTGGTTCAGCAGGATTTTTGGAGGACGAAGCATGTCGGCGTTGAGCACGGGAACACAGGCACCGGATTTCACTCTTCCGGGGATGGACACAAAGCAATTCTCATTGAAGGATGCATTGGCCCGAGGACCGGTGCTGGCGGTGTTTTTCAAAATTTCCTGTCCCGTTTGCCAGTTCGCCTTGCCGTTTGTGGAGAGGATCTACAAAGCATACGGCAAGAACAATGTCTCGATCGTCGGGATTTCGCAGAACCCTCAGAAAGACACGGCTGCCTTCATTAAGGAGTACGGCCTAAGCTTCCCGGTCCTGCTCGACGACACCCACAGCTATCCGGTTTCGAATGCCTATGGGCTGACGAACGTGCCGAGTCTGTTCTGGATTGCTCCGGATGGCGAAATCGAGATCTCCAGCGTTGGTTGGCTAAAGAAAGATATTGATGACATCAACCGCCGGGCGGCAGAAACAAATGGAAGCAATCTTCAGCCGCTCCTTCGTGCGGGTGAAAGTGTCCCTGATTTTCGAGCTGGTTGAAGCTCGAAAAACTGAGCCGCGGTCGCGGCTTTCCGACTCAAACCACAGACGACGGTGGGAACCCAGAGCCCAGAAGTTCCGGTTCAGATTGGGCCTTTGGTACGTGGGGCTCTGGCTTGCCGTAACCTCAGAATAGCTGCCCATTCTCGTAAAATAATCGAATTCAACCAACGTTTTAGGGAGTTTTGAAGCATGCGAAAAGGCATGGGTGTGCTTGCGGTAACGATTCTTATCTGCGGTGTTTCCCTGGGCCAGCGCTCACGTTCGTCCAAGTCCTATGACGGGGCACGCCTGCCGGGTACCGCGATTGCGGCGATGCAAAAGATCAATCCCGACCGGATTCGGGCGCATGTACGGTTCTTGGCCGACGATCTGCTCGAGGGCCGCGGCACTGGACAGCGGGGCGGAGAGCTGGCTGCGCAGTACATGGCCACGCAATTCGCATTGTACGGCTTGAAACCAGCGGGAGATAACGGCACCTACATGCAGAAGGTGCCTCTGGTTGGAGTTACTCCCCAGCCGGAGACTACCTTTTCTCTCGTCTCGGCAAACGGTTCGGCGATGCATCTCATGCCTCTGGAACAATATGTGGCATACGACCAGACGCAGCAGGCACAATCCGAAATAGACGCCGACCTCGTTTTTGTCGGGTATGGGATAGAAGCGCCCGAGTACAAGTGGAATGACTATAAAGATGTCGATGTGCGTGGCAAGGTACTGTTGATGCTGGTCAACGAGCCGCCTTCCGAGGACGTGAATTTCTTCAAAGGCAAGGCTCTGACCTATTACGGGCGTTGGACGTACAAGTATGAGGAAGCTGCGCGCAAGGGAGCGGTGGGAGCAATCCTGATCCACAAAACTGAAATGGCCAGCTATCCCTGGGAAGTGGTGCGCAATTCAAATTCAGGGGAGAAGGCGTTTCTGAAGCTGGAGGGTGGGCCTGCGTTGAAGGCGGCATCATGGATTCAGCTTGATGTGGCTCGCCAGTTGGTTAGCAGCGCGGGCATGGACCTGGACAAATTGATGGCGAGCGCGGAGTCGCGCGATTTCCGGCCGGTAGTCTTACCGGCAAAATTGAAGGCGCACATGGTCAGCAAGGTGCGGACATTTGAATCGAGCAATGTAATAGCCATGTTGCCGGGTGGCGATCGTCATATGAAGGATGAAGCGGTCATGTACACGGCGCATTACGATCATCTGGGCATTCGTTCCGATATGCCAGGAGACAACATTTATAACGGCGCAGATGACAACGCGACGGGTTGCGGTATCCTGCTGGAGATTGCGCGGGCCTATATGGAAGGACCACAGAAGCCGCGCCGGTCGATTCTTTTCGCGTCTGTCACCGCCGAGGAGCAGGGGCTGCTCGGATCGGAATATCTTGGTAAGCACCCGCCCATACCGGCCAGCCAGATCAGCCTGGATCTGAATTACGATGACGTTCCACCGTTGGGAGCCCCCGAAGAAGTTGAGGTTTCGGGGTCGGAGAGGACGACGTTTTATCCCATCATTCAGTCATTAGCGAAAACGTTCCGCCTGACGATTCGGCCGGATTCGCGCCCGGATGCCGGGCATTATTACCGTTCGGACCACTTCAGCCTGGCGCGCGTTGGCATTCCGGCGTTCTCCATTAACGAAGGAGTGAAGTACAAGGGCCATGATGCGGCGTGGGGCAAGCAGCAGGCCGACGAGTTTACGTCCAAGCATTATCACCAGCCGAGCGACGAGTACCACCCGTCGATGGACTTCACCGGGGATGCGGTAATGGCGAGATTCGGTTTTGCACTGGGCTGGGAAGCTGCCTCGCAGATGGGCGAAGTCGCCTGGCAAAAAGGTGACGAATTCGAAAGGAATCGGCTCAGTAGCATGGGCGCGATGCACTAATGCTCCGTTAACCACAACGGGCAAAGGCTAGCTTCGCAAGTTCCGTATCACAGAGGCGATATCGTGTTCCTGAAAGAGCCGAATACCCGCGATCCCCTGAGCGCCAACATCGATGCAGGCGCGGGCATTCTCCACAGTAATCCCACCAAGCGCCAGCACTGGGATCTTGGCGCAGCAAGCTTCGCTTAGGGCACTTAAACCAGCGGGCAAGACACCGAAAGCGTCCTTCTTCTCGAAAACCGGCGCAAAGACGGCGAAGTCCGCACCTTGAGCGGCGGCATGAGTGACATCCGCTGTCGTGTGACAGGAGATGGCAATCACCGCGCTTTGCTTTTCGCGAGTGAAGGCGACCGTGCTACACGACCATGTCTTACGAACTTCGCTGGGGGAGACATCGTCGGAGCGTAGATGAACACCGTCGGCCCCGCAGGCCAAGGCCACGTCAGATCGGGAATTGATCAGCACACGGGCATTAGAAGATTTTCCCCGAATGACCTGAATGGCAGCATTCGAGAGTGATTCGAGTTCGCGAGTGGAAAGGTCTTTTTCCCGCAACTGAATGAAGTCGATGCCGCAGACAGCCGCTTCGGAGATCTTGTTGAGCAGGGCCTGCCGGCGCGACTTTTCATCGCCGGCAAACTGAGTACGATCGGTGATGTAGTAGAGCAGCACAGCTGGCGAGCAGCTTTACGGATTCGTTTTGGCGATTTCGGGTGTCGCTTCGCCACGTCTTTTCGGCTCAGGCTCGAGATGATAGCGGGTGAGGCCATCGCGCAAAAATTCGAACCCTTCCTCGGGCGTGTCCACGATTTTAAATAGTTCCAGATCTTCCGCGGCGATCGTTCCTGCATCGATCATCGCCTGAAAATTGATCAGCCGATTCCAGTATTCACTGCCGTAAATCACCACAAGAATCTTCTTGGCGAGTTTCTGGGTTTGTGCCAAGGTCAGGATCTCGAAGAGCTCATCAAGAGTACCGAACCCGCCCGGAAAGATCACCAACGCTTTGGCCAGGTAGGCAAACCAGAACTTGCGCATGAAAAAGTAGTGAAACTCAAAATTGAGCGATGGTGTGATATACGGGTTCGGAACCTGCTCGAATGGCAGGTGTATATTCAGGCCAATCGTTTTGGCTCCAGCTTCTTTAGCTCCGAGATTGGCGGCTTCCATGATGCCGGGGCCTCCGCCCGTAGTCACAACGAATCGCCGGCGGCGTGCCGGAATTTGCGCGGACCACTCGCTCAGCAAGAAAGCCAGCCGGCGGGCATCTTCATAGTAGCGAGCCATGTTAACAGCCGCCAGGGCCCTTTTCTTTCGCTGCTCCTGCTGATTGTCAGACAGAGGCGGCCCACTTTGTGACAATGCGGCAAGATTTCGCTCGCTGATCGTGCGGCTATGGAAGCGGGCTGAGCCAAAGAACACCACCGTATCCTGGATCTGCTCCCGCCGGAATCGCGCCAGCGGTTCGATATATTCCGACAGAATGCGCAAAATGCGCCCATCCGGGCTGCTCAGGAACTGCTCATTCTCGTATGCCAGACTGGCACGCTTTAGTTCGCTATCGCTCATCTTGGGTATTCCTCGAATGTTCAGCAATGGAAGCAGTTCTTAGCGCCGCGGGTCCGTTTCGTGGTAATGCAGAGCTTCCCAGAATCCGATCCAAATGTCGAGCACTCCCAAGCCGCTGCATATTCCCCGGACAAATCCATTGGAAATAAAGGCTCGAAAGGCAGGATAGGTCAGCAGAATCTGATTGTCCGTCCATTCCGGCCGCCACGGAACAATGATCAGGAGAACCCCTACCACAGCGCATACGAAAACAAAGAGTAAGACGGTCAGGCGGTGCAACCACAGATCAAAGCCAGAATAACGAGCCGGCGGCTGCACCAACGACTGCAAAACCGCTGAAGGTGGAGAACCCGAATTGGCGGTGCCGAGAGTGGCTGAATTCCGGTCCTCAGAAATGTTAGGCTCGCTCAACGTGCGCTCCCGCATGAGGCGGGCCGGGCACACTCCCCGGCACCAACGCACGCTCCAAGACGAAGACCCATCCAGACATTTTACGACTTCAGGGTCTTAACGCGCTCGGCGACGTCACGATAATCAATGTTATTGCCGTAAACATCCATGAAGTGCTTCAGGGCGTCCGGCCGATTCCCGGCAGCTTCGTAGGATGAACCCAGTTCGTAGTGCAGGGCGGTGCGGGTATCCAGATCGAGGTTAGGCAGCTTGAGCGCCTTTTCATACCAGCGGATGGCGGCTTCCGGAACTCCTTTGTCCAGGAAGCACTGCGCAAGCCAGGTATACGTTTGCATGATTTGCGGAAGCTGCTGTCCACGATCGGCAGCCTGGCAGACTTTCTGTAGTTCAGCAATAGCTTCGTCGAGCAAACCCATCTCGCGGAAGGCAACGCCCAGGTTGTAATGAGTTTCCGGATCTTCGTCGGTTGCCGCGGAGTCCTCTTCCAATTCCTGCTTGAGCTCGCCGAACATGCCAGCCAGATCTACTCTGGCTCCGGCGTCGACCCCACCGGGCACGCCGGCCGGAGCAGCGGTTCCTAATTGCCGGACCGGGGTGGGTTGATATGTGAAACCAGTAGCATTGGCAGAGGCCGCAGGCGCAGACGATTGTGCAGCAGCGGCCGCTTTCGCAATAGGACCCGCCACCGGAGCCGCTTCGGACTTGGCTGCTGCGATCTTTGCTGCTGCGATCTTTGCTGCCGATCCGGCTTCGGAGGCCAAGGCAGGAGCTTCTGCAAGGAAGCCATCGCCGAGCGAGGCTTCGAGATCTGAAACGAATTCGGTTAAAGCTGCCGGGGACTGAGCGGCTGGTTCGGCAGGCGCCTTGGGCTGCGGCGCCGGAGCATGAGTTTCCTGCGCGACGGCGGGCTTCGGCAAAAAGTCCTCGCCGACAGCGGACTCCAGGTCGCTGACCATTGCGGTAAGGCTGTTTGAGCTGGCGGCCGGCACGGCTTCGGGCTCAGCCGCCGGAGGAACTGGGTCATCGTCGACAGCCACAGACTCGGGTTCAACGGCAGCGGGAGCTTGCGTCATAGCAGCTTCAATCTCGCTGCGGATGGTTGCCAATTGCGCTTCATCAGGCTGGAGGCGGCGCAACTTCCGGAAACTGGCCTGGGCCTCATCCGTCATTCCGTTGCTCAGGTAAAAGCGGATCTCCTGCAGCAGATCGTCTGCGGAACCTTCTTCTGCTGCCTCAGCGACGGGCGCGGACTCCGCGGCGGCTTGTTCGACTGGAACCGGCGGCTGGTCGGAGATTTCGCCTTCCCATTCGGCCGAGATGTCGATTTCCTCTTCCTGCGCCGGCAGCTCTTCTTGCGGCGGGAGTTCGGGATGAACCGCGAATTCAGTCCCTGCTTGAGTCTCATCCGCCATGACGGGAGGCTGCGCCGGCATTACCGGTGCTGCGATTTCCGGCTCCGCGGCCATAGCCGGAGCTTCTGCCCTGACAGGAAGCTCAGGAACTCCTGTTGGCATCGGCATCGGGACGTCGGCATCAGGTGCAGACCCGGCGCTCGCGGCGCGTTCTTCGTACTTTGCGGCCAATTCGCCGTAACGCGTAGCTTCGTCGGGCTGACCGGCTTCGTGATAAATGCTTTCGAGGGTGCGGCAGCAAACCGCTGCTTCGGTGAAACGACCGGCACGCGTGTGCAGAGCAGCAAGTTTCTGGTTAATGCGCAAATCGCGCGGCGCTTGCGGCAGCGCGGAGAGTAAGGGGGCCAGCGCCTTCGCCGGCATGTTGTATGAAATGAAAAGCTCGGCATCGGTCAAGGCGGCACGAATGGACAGCGCCACGTCGTCAGCATAGCGCTGATCGACGAAGGGCGCAGTCGCTTCGAGTTCGTCGACGAGTACCGCGCCTTCTTCTGCGGTAATCAGATGGGCAGTCGACGAAATTCCAAGCTTGCCGAGGACTTGCTGGTAATTACGGGCATGAAGCTGGTTCTCGGGTTCGAGCTGCGTCAGCTTGAGGTAGTAATCGCGTGCTTTCTCCAGTTCGCCGGACTGCACGAACGCGTGGGCCAAAAGCTCGTGGATTTCGCTGAGATGGGTGGTATCCCCAGCCTTCTGGAGCAACTGCAGTAACTTTTCGAGAGCGGCTGTATTGTCGCGAACGTGACCGATAAGGGAGTGCAGGGTTTCCAGCACCTTTCCGGTGTCGGCAGCGAGCAAGCGATCACAGTGTTGTTCGTAAACTTTCAGTGCCTCGTCAAAATGCCCAGAGTCAATGAGCGCGTTGGCGTAAGTCAGAACCGAGGCGACATCGTTATGAACTGAAATCAGCTTGGTCGCGAGATTCCCGGCGTCGGCGACTCGTCCGGACTGCAGATAAGCCTGCATGAGGGTCCGCAATCCATCGGCGTTGCTGTCGAGATCGGCAACTTTTTCAAGATGAGAAATGGCGCCGGCCATGTCGCCGGAATCGAACGCGGTCCGCCCGCGCATCAATAGCGCGTAGCTGCTGCCGGGATCGAGCTTCAGCATCCGCTGCAGGATTTCTTCCGCGGCATCGAGCTGGCCTTTTTGGCGAAGCGTCTCAGCGGCGGCAGAGAAAATCTGCCAGGCTTCCGTCTTTTTGTTGAGGCGCACATAAACTTCTGCCAGCTTGGTGCGCATCGTGATATTTTCCGGATCCATTTCCAGAGTCTTTTGGAAAATCCGAACTGCTTGTTCGAGCTGACCTTCTCTCAGGAACTCTTCTGCGACTTGTAAATACTGAGCGCGAGCATCATTGAACAGACCCTGCTGGGTATAAAGTTCGGCGAGGCGAAGCACGCTTTCGAGCGAAGACTTCAGCTTACCGAGCTTCTTGTACATGGCGATGGCTTTGACGGTGAAACCTTGGGAGGCGTAGGCGTCGCCGACCGCTTTGAAGCACTCGACCGCCTTTTCATTGTTGCCGACGCGAGCGTAGAGATCGCCGATGGTGTTCATGACCGTGAGGTCCTTAGGATCCGCCTTCAGGATCTTCTCGTATTCGGCGATGGCGTTCGGCAGCCTGCCCTGCTGCACGAACTTCTCGGCAGTGCTCAGAACCTTTTGTTTGTTGAAGCCAAAACCAAAAGCCATAGGATTGCGGACTCCAGCCCCGTTGCTTCTTTGCCCGAGAACTCTTTCGAGGAGAGAATTCGCAGACGTTTCTCCCGCAGCATGTACGTTTAGCGCGGTCAGGAGATGGTCTTTCGGACAGGGTCATTGTACGGCTGGGTGGACAGAATCGTATGGTTACTAAGGGTTACCAAAAGGGAGTGTACGAGTGGGGTACGGAGGGAATCAGGCGGCTGCGAGCGGCGAAAATCACCGAAAAACATCCTCGGTTGTGGTAGCTTGTTCCACGCCAGTTTCGCCTGCAGGAGCGTGCCATGCGCCGTCCTGGAATAGTGATCTTCGTCGCAATCTCGATGATTGCACAGCAATCCCCGGAACTTCCCGCCAACGAGAAAGCTCAAAAAACTTATAAAGAAGGCCTTGATTACCTTCACAAGGGCGAGATGCTTTGGGCGCTCGAGGATTTCAAGAAAGCGGACAAGCAAGATGGCGGACACTGCAGCCCCTGCCAGAGGCAAATGATCCAGTATGGGACAGAATTGCGCCAATGGAAGACCGCGGAAGCCGGGGCTGAAGCAATGGTCGCCGCCGCTCAAGGCCCTCGCGATACCGCTATTGCACACTATCAATTCGGGATTGTGCTCCTCAACGAAGGTGCCGACAAACACAAGGACGAATTCTTTGCACACGCTCACGACGAGTTCACCAACGCGATTAAGCTGGCTCCGAATTTTTCGGGCGCCCTGTTTGCGGACGGACGAGCTCTGGCCTATCTGAAACAGGACGATGCGGCAAGAGCGCGCTTCCAGCAGTTTTCAGAGTTGAGAAGTGCAGATGATCCGACCCGGCAGCGAGCTTTACGCTTCGTCAGTCACCCCGAACTGGCTCGGGCACGCATGGCACCGGCCTTCGAAATTACAACCACGGATGGACAAAAGATCTCGATGGATAATCTCCAGGGGAGAGTCGTGCTTATTGATTTCTGGGCTACATGGTGTCCACCGTGTCGCGAGGCTGTGCCGCACATCCGCGAGATCGCGAAGAAGTTCCACGATCAGCCACTCGTGATATTGAGCGTCAGCCTGGATGATGACCAGCAGCGATGGAAAGAGTTCGTGGCGAAAAATGAAATGACTTGGCCGCAATATCGCGACGGCGGGTTCAAAGGCGAAGTGGCTAGGTTGTTTGGCGTAGAGGCCATTCCCCACACCTTCACCATTGATGCAGATGGAGTTTTGCAAGACGAGCACATCGGCGATAGTTCTCTGGAAGGAAAGCTGAAGAAGCTGGTAGCGCGGGCCCGAGAGGCGCAGGCAGCACAGAACACCATGCCGCAACAATGATGGCACGCAGTTCTGAAGTTAAATCAGCGGACTGCAATTTGCGGTGACAAGTGTCAGGCCCGGGCCATAGCGGTCAGGAAAAAGATGGACAGCAGAAGCACCGCGGGCTTAGGCAGCCGTCGTAGAACTTTCCACACAACGATGCTCATTGACCTGATCCTCCGCGCGGGGGATTCCGCGAATGAACCTAAGGCCCTACTCGACTAATACAATCCGAGTATTGGAACCACTACTGATCTGCGTGTAGGTTTACGCCCACAGATTTTACAGATTTCTGAGAAGAAGGCAAATCTTACCATGACCTGGATCCGTACTCTACCACTCGAAAGTGCAGACGAAAAGTTACGCAATGCATTGGAAGCGCAGGAGAAACTCTATCCTATGGAGTATGCGACCCCGGTGCACCCGGACGACGGCGGGGGTGCATTGATTGTTGCATCGCACAGCCTGATTCCGGAGGCGCTGCATCATGCGTTTGCAACTTTTGGCGCTCTCATGTCTCCGGACCTGCCGCTGAGCCGCCGCCAGCACGAGATGATCGCAACCATGGTGTCAGTGACGAACCGGTGCGTGTATTGAATCGACTCTCACGCAGAGTTTCTGCGTCGCGTCACTTTGGATAAAGAACTGGTCGAAGCGCTGAAGCGGGATTACAAGACCGCTCCGATTACAGACCAGGAACGCGTGATGGTCGATTACGTGGTGGAGCTGACTAAAGACGCAACCAAGGTCTCGAAGCAAGATCACGATCGGCTCCGGGCGGCGGGATTCGACGACAAAGGAATTTTGCAGATTACGTTGATCGCGTCCTGGTTCAACTACATCAATCGCGTGGCGGACGCGCTGGGGGTGGGGAGAGAGTGAAAAGCGCTTAACCGCCTAGATTGCAAAGCACGCCGACAAAAACCGCAAAGAGCCGCAAAGTCAACAATGCGCTAACCTTACAAGCATGGAGCGCCGGTCGCTGCTGGAGTACATGCCGAATTTCCTCTCACGAGGAAAAGAGACGGCGTACGTGCAGAGGCGTGGATATCGCAGCGAGCGCTGGTCGTACCGGCAAGTAGCGGAGATCGCTTTTCAGTTCGCGCGGGAACTAGAGGCGAGAGGAATCGGCAAGGGCGACCGCATCCTGATTTGGGGGCCGAACTCCGCCGAATGGGTCGCGGTCTTCCTGGGATGCATGCTCCGCGGCGTCATCGCGGTTCCGATCGATGATGTTTCCATGGCAGACTTCGCGCTCCGAGTGCACCGGCAGGTCGAAGCAAAATTGCTGGTTTGCTCAAAACACCATCTCCAGGCGGAAATCCCAGCGATTCTTTTCGAAAATTTGGCTTCAGTCCTGAGCCGGCATTCTCCAGCACAATACCGCGCTCCTGAACTAACTCCGGAAGACACGCTTGAGATTGTCTTTACCTCGGGAACCACGGCAGAGCCGAAGGGGGTGGTGATCAGCCACGGCAATGTGCTTTCGAATATTGCGCCTTTGGAATCGGAGATTCGGCGATACCTGAAATATGAACGGCTGGTCCATCCGGTCCGGTTTCTAAATCTCCTGCCACTGAGTCATGTTTTTGGTCAGTTTCTGGGAATTTTCCTGCCGCAGCTTTTGGGAGGTGTGGTGGTCTTCCAGGAAGGTTTGAACCCATCGGACGTGATCGCGACGGTCCGGCGAGAGCGGGTCTCGGTGCTGGTCAGCGTTCCGCGAGTATTGCAATCCATCAAAGAAAAAATCGAACGTGATTTACGGGCCGACGACATGGCCGTGTTTCGCAAGCGATTTAGCGCGGCCGAGGGCAAGCACTTTCTTCACCGTTGGTGGGTCTTTCGCAGAATCCGCCGGAGATTCGGGTGGAAGTTCTGGGCATTCATTTCAGGAGGCGCGTCGCTTGATCGGGAAACGGAGCAGTTTTGGGCTCGGCTCGGCTACGCCGTGATCCAGGGCTATGGACTGACGGAGACGACATCGCTGATCAGCGTCAATCATCCCTTCCGGCTTGGACAAGGATCCATCGGGAAGGTGCTGGCGGGCCGCGAAGTGAAGCTCGCTGACGATGGAGAAATTCTGGTGCGAGGTGGTGGTGTCGCTTCGGGGTACTGGAATGGAACTGACCTTCAGCCTGTGGCGGCCTCCGAGGGCTGGTACCGGACCGGCGATATCGGCGAGCTCGATGCTCAAGGCAATCTCTACTTCAAAGGGCGCAAGAAAGATGTGATTGTTACGCCGGCTGGCATGAAGGTCTATCCGGAAGATCTGGAGGCTGCGCTTAGAAAGCAGGCGGAAGTGAAAGACGCGATGGTAGTTCCGCTGCCACGCGACGGCAACGCAGAACCGTGCGGAGTGATGATCCTGCGAGTAGCAAATGCAAATCCAGAGCTGGTGGTGAAGAAGGCGAATGAGTCCTTGGCCGAATATCAGCGGATGAATCGCTGGTTTGTCTGGCCCGAGGGCGATTTCCCTCGCACTTCGACCCAGAAGCCGCGTCGCAATCTGGTCGAGCAAGTGGTACGCCAGGGACTAGGCCGGGGAGCGCCTCAGGCTACGAATAGCCCAGTAGCAGAGTTGATTGCGCGTATCACCGGACGCGCTCCAGCAAACCTGCTAAGCACCGCGAACCTTGAATCTGACCTGAACCTGAGTTCCTTGGATCGGGTGCAGTTGTTGAGCGCGATAGAGGACCGATATCAGATCGATCTGACAGAAACTGGTTTCGCATCGCTGAGGACTGTTGGTGATCTGGAGCGTGCGCTGCAGGGCGACGCACCCCCACGTGTCCAATACCACTACCCACGATGGGTTTTGAGGTGGCCCGTCACTTGGATCCGCCTTGTTGTTCAGTATCTGCTCCTGCGCCCGGCGGTTTTCCTGCTGGGCTGGCCTAGAGTGATTGGCAGGGAGAACCTCGACGGTCTGCGCGGGCCCGCGCTGGTGATTTGCAATCACATCGCAGATGTCGATCCGGGCTTTGTGCTGACGGCTCTGCCGGCGCGTTTGCGCCATAAATTAGCCGTGGCCACTGGGGGCGAGGCGTTAGAGCTTTTGCGAACACCACCTGCTGGGCGTAGCCTGCCGGGGCGAGCTTACGATCGGCTGAAATGGGTTCTGGGCGTGGCCCTGTTAAACTTGTTCCCCTTGCCACGCGAGGCCGGTTTCCGCGAGAGCTTTCTCTACGCTGGCGAATGCGTAGACCAGGGATATAGCGTGCTGGTGTTTCCGGAGGGGCAACACACTACCGACGGTAAGCTTCGACCTTTTCGGCAGGGTATCGGCCTGCTTGCCAATGAACTGCGCGTGCCCATAATTCCAATGCGTATTGATGGCCTGTTTCAGAGAAAGCAGGCAGGCAAGAAATTGGCCTGGCCAGGTCAAATTCGGGTTGAAATCGGATCTCCGATTCGATTTTCGCCCGAAACAGATCCTCGCCGAATTGCCCAGGAACTCGAGCAGCGGGTTGCAAAATTGTGAGTTGTAGAACCTTCGAGTACTCGCGCAAAGGAATCGCACAATTTGAACAGCTAATTCACACCTGAATCAGCGAAAAATACAGAAATTACCCTATGGATCGGCTTAATCGGAGGTTTGTTGGGTGAGACTACGATCCCCCCGCTGCCCCCGAAACCGTAAGTATCGCCGCGCTGTCCTGCATCTCACCTTCCCCAGAGCGGCAAGATAACTTGCAATCAGTCCGACGGCAAACACTTCTTCCCATGACCTTTAATTACAACTAGGGTAATCCCTTACGTAGCGGCTGCAGTTGCTTAGAACTTCCTCTCCCCTCAGGAAAGTCAGTTTGAGAAATCCGGTTCCGACAGGATAGGCATGAAGCTGCAGGGCAGTTATCGTGACATTGTTCGCCCTCAATATCCCACCTTTCGGGGCAGGGCTCAAGACGATGGTTTTGGGCCCTGCTTCTCGCCTCTCAAAGCGAAGCTGTGCAAAAGCCTTTACCAACGTCGCTGGCCGTTCTTGCATCTCCATAACAGCAAAAATACATAACGAGGCTAACCATGGGAAAAAGAGATAAGGTTGTGGCAAATGTGCTCCTCGGAGCCGGACTTTACCTGCTGGACTCATTGCGCCAGCGAATGACTGACAACGTGAGCGAGTTTTCCGGACGCGCGCAGGACCGGGCGCAAGACTTGTTTTCAACCGCTTCACAGCGGGCCAAGCGAGCCGCCGATGTGATTCGTGGCGAAGACCATCCTGGTTTGAGCACGACGGCGGCAGTGCTGATTGGCGTGGGCATTGGCGTCGGCGTCGGCATGCTGCTGGCGCCAGCGAGCGGCGAAGAGACCCGTAGCAACATCGCCGAAAAGATGCGGGACCGTTTCTCGCGCGAAGATAACCAATCGACCGGAACTTATGGTGTTTAAGGGCGAACGAACGGCACGGTCAATGAAAAGTTTGACCTTGTTGGCCGGAGTTGTGCTGATGCTGGGGTGTTGGTCGGCGTCAGCACAAACTGTTCCGGCACAGCCCCAGTATCCGACTGCACAGGGCGTTCCGAGCACCGCTACGCCAAGCTCGCGCTCGGCTCCAAGTGCTAAACATTCAGACGAAGCCCAAACAGCTGAAAGCGCGAGTGCCCCAGCATCATCCTCGCGCATTAAAGCCCGTCCGTTCATGGGCCGCGTGATCAAGGCAAATAGCGGATATGTGCTTCGGGCAGCCGACCTGGAATTCAAGCTGGACGATCAGGACAAAGCCAGAGATTATGCCGGAAAGAACGTGAAGGTTCTCGGCAATCTCGACCGGCAGAGCAATACTATCCACGTTAAGACAATCGAACCGTCGATGTAGCCGTAAACCGCGGCCTCAAAGGTCATTCCTGACGGAGTTCTACGCGCCGGGTAGGAAGCGGATGTCGCTTGCTTGCCTTCAAGTTCGGGAGCAGCCAATTAATTGCGCGATACGCGAGAAGTGCAGCCAGAACAGCGGCATATTCGAGCGGCTTGTGAATGTCTTTCTTGACCAGCCACCAATAGTGAATGACGCCGGCTGTCGCGCTGACATAGATAAGCTGATGCAGCCGTTGCCAGCGTTTTCCACCCAGGCGGCGGATCCATCCTGTCGTCGAAGTGACCGCCAGCGGAATCAGCAGCAGAAATCCTGTGAATCCCACCGTAATGAACTTGCGCTTGGCGATATCGGCGAGCATTTCATGCAGGTCGAAGAACTTGTCCAGCCAGATGTAGGTCAGAAAATGGAGCACGACATAAAAGAAGGCAAACAGGCCAAACATTCTGCGATATCGAATAAGCCACAGCTGGCCGGTTAGCTTACGAATCGGTGTGATCGCCAAGGTGACCAGCAGAAAAATCAATGTCCAGTCTCCGGTCGAGTGCGTGATGACCTCGATGGGATTGGCTCCCAGCGCCTGGTTGTAGGCTTTCCACCCCAAGCGGGCCAACGGGCCCAGGCACGCCATGAAAACTACGGGTTTGAACCAGCGCACCATGTTCAGAAATTTTTCTTCAGATCCATTCCGCTGTACAAACTTGCCACCTGGTCGTAGCCGTTGAACATCAAGGTCGGGCGCTTCAGGAACTCGCCCAAGCGGCGCTCTTTGGCTTGGCTCCAACGTGGATGATCGACGTTCGGATTGACATTGGAATAGAAACCGTACTCGTTCGGCGCTGCTCTGTTCCACGTGTTGATGGGTTGCGAGTCAGTGAAGCGGATTTTCACGATTGCCTTGGCGCTCTTGAAACCGTATTTCCACGGCAGAACCATGCGAATGGGGGCTCCGTCCTGGTTCGGGAGGGCGTCTCCGTACATCCCAAAGCAGAGCAGCGCCAGCGGGTGCATGGCCTCGTCCATGCGCAATCCTTCCACATAGGGCCAATCCAGCACGTTTCCGCGCTGGCCGGGCATCTGCCCCGGGTCGTAGATGGTTGTGAACTCCACAAACTTTGCCTTGGCGAGCGGCTGAACTTTATTGATGAGAACGCTTAAGGAGAATCCGATCCAGGGAACGACGATCGACCATCCTTCAACACAGCGATGGCGATAAATGCGCTCTTCCGGAGCGGCCATTTTGATGATGTCGTCCACCTCGAATTCTTGTTTCTTACTGACGAGGCCATCGATCTTTACTTTCCACGGGCGCGTTTTGAAGTTCCTCGCCAATCCAGCCGGTTCGTACTTATCGGTCGAGAACTCGTAGTAGTTGTTGTAGTTGCTGACGTCTTTGAAGGGGGTGATCTTCTCCGTTGTCGAAAAAGAACTTTTCTGTAGATTCTGAAACTTGGTATCCGCCATGACAGTCGTAGATGGTGAAATCAGCTCGGGAACGCCTTTGGCCACCGCGGCCGCCGCTCCCGCCATTGCCGCTCCGGCCAGGAATTTACGCCGGTTCAAATACAAGCCTTTGGGTGTGATTTCGGAAGATGGAATATCAGCGGTGTTCTTTATCAGCATGGATTAATCCCCCACCTTAATGTACGGATGGTCTTAGCTTTATGGATTGTCGCCTCGCGTGCGGCAAATCCCCCGGCTAGTACTCAGGTTAGCAGGAAAGGTTGCACGCGATTGTCATCGAAAGGTATTGGGATTCGCGCGGTTACGAGTCAATCCGCCCGATGGACAAATCTTCCGCCGACGAGAGTAGCGACCACTTTGCCGGTAAGCTGCCAGCCATCAAAAGGAGTGTTGCGGGACTTTGACCGGGATTTGGCGGCTTCGAAGGTCCAGCGTTTGTTGGGATCGAAAATGGTCACGTCGGCATAGTGCCCGCGGGCCAAGGAACCTCGTCCCCGCAGGTCGACTATGCTCGTCGGACCGGCCGTGAAGAGCTCTATGATACGGATCAGCGGAATTTTATGCTCCCGATGCAGCCGGGTAATGGCGAGAGCGAGAGCGGTCTCCAATCCGATGATGCCGAAAGCGGCTTTTTCGAATTCGATAATCTTCTCGTGCGTGGCGTGTGGGGCATGATCGGTAGCGATGGCGTCGACCGTACCGTCCGCCAGAGCAACGATGAGAGCCTCACGATCGGAAGCTGAGCGCAACGGTGGATTCATCTTGCAGTTCGTGTTGTACTCGCTGACATCCGCATCGGTCAAAGCGAAGTGATGTGGAGTTACTTCGCAAGTGATGCGAGCTTTACTGCGTTTTCCACGGCGCACGGCTTTGAGGGCCTCCGCGGTCGAAAGATGGGCAACGTGGTACCGCGTTCCGGTGAACTGTGTGGCTAAATGCACATCGCGATCGACGATAGACGCTTCTGCCTCGGGCTTGATGCCGCGCAAGCCAAGACGAAACGACGTGGTGCTCTCGTTCATCGACCAGTTTTCGGTCATGCGCGTGTCCTCGGCGTGTTGGATGACCGGAAGACTGATCTCCGCTCCCAAGCGTAGGGCCTCGCGCATGGTGGTTTCGTTCAGGATTGGGCGACCATCGTCGCTCACAGCAACCGCCCCTGCGCGCTGCAATCCGCGAAAATCGGTGAGGACGGCTCCCTTGCTGGCTTGCGTTGCGGCTGCTACAGGAAACACGTTCACAACTGCGCCGCGATGCGGCTGCTGAAGCCATGTGACCCATTCCGGCGAATCGACTACCGGGGATGTGTTGGGCATGCAGCAGACGGAAGTAAATCCGCCGGCCGCCGCCGCCGCGGTTCCGGTCGCAATCGTTTCCTTGTAACTTTGTCCCGGTTCGCGCAAGTGGACATGCAAGTCGATAAAACCCGGAGCGACGATCAGGCCGCGTGCATTGAAGGTTTCGTCGGCGCTGGAATGAATTTTATTTGGCGCGGCAACCTCGGCCACTCGTCCGTCGCGAAGCAGCACATCCATGGGCGCGTTCAGTTTCAGAGACGGATCGATGACCTGACCGCCTTTGATCAATACTGAACCGACTTTGGATTTTTCTTGCGCCATTTCACTTCAATCAAACCACAGAGGGCTCAGAGGAACCCGGACAAAACACGTCATTTTCTCGTCCCTAAGGCTCTTGCCAGGATTGCCATGCGCACCGGCACGCCATTGTGCACTTCTTCAACGATTGCGGACTGCGGACAATCTGCAACTTCCCACGTCAACTCGAGCCCGCGAATAATGGGACCGGGATGCATCACCATCGCATCGCGTTTGGCCAATTTCAGCCGCGTCATCGTCATTTGATAGCGGCTGATGTAATCCTGCAAGCGGATCTTCATCCCCGCCAGCCGTTCCTTTTGCACCCGCAGCACCATGATCACGTCGGCGCCGCGAACCGCTTCTTCCGTGCTGCGCGTAATGTGCAGACCAGGCGCGAGCGAAATCGCCAAGTCAGGAAGAAATTCCGGCGGTCCGCAAAGGGTCACAGGTGCTCCGAATTTGGACAGTAAGTGAATTGCGGAACGCGCCACCCGGCTGTGATAAATGTCACCGATAATTACTACCCGCAGATCTTTCAGCGTCTTTTTGTGGCGCAGTATTGTGTAGGCGTCGAGCAGCGCCTGGGACGGATGCTCGTGCATGCCGTCGCCCGCGTTCACCACCGGAACATTTAGATGAGTTGCCATTAGCAGCGGCGCACCGGCTGCCGGGTGACGGATGACCATCACGTCGGCCCCAACCGCTTGCAGCGTATAAGCCGTATCAAGAAGAGATTCGCCTTTTTCGATGCTGGACCCGCTAGAAAGCACCAGCGTGGTCATCGCTCCCATCGATTTCGCCGCAATTTCGAAGGAGCTGCGCGTACGGGTGGAAGCTTCGTAGAACAGCAGTAGCACACGTTTACCGCGCAGCAACCGCCGCGGCTTGGCGGGATTCATCCGCCGAGCCAGGTTCAGGATCGCCGTAATCTGGGCGGCATCGAGGTGTTCGATACCAAGCAGCGAACCGCGCGGAACTTTGCTAGTCGCCTCTCTGGGCGAAGTGCGACTAGAATCGCTGACGCGGCGGCTCACGCTTGCCTTTCCACCAGCAGCACTTTTTCGGCATTATCGAGTTCGCGGAGTTTCACCTCGATAATTTCTCGCTGCGTGGTCTGCACCTTTCGGCCCACAAAGGTGGCCTCCACGGGAAGCTCGCGGTGTCCCCGGTCAATAAGCACGCACAACTGTACTTGCTCCGGGCGGCCATGATCGAATAGCGCGTCCAACGCGGCTCGGGTGGTTCGCCCCGTGTAAAGAACGTCATCGACAAGAACAATTTTCTTTCCGGTGATCGGAAATCCGATATCGCTTTTCTGCACGACGGGCTTCGGTCCAACCGTGGAGAGGTCGTCTCGATAAAGCGAAATATCGAGCACTCCGACCGGAACGGGAGTCTTCTCGATGCGCTGGATCATTTCGCCAAGACGTTGCGCAATGAAAACGCCGCGGCGGCGAATCCCGACAATCCCCAGGTCAGTGGCGCCGTTATTTTTCTCGATGATTTCATGGACCAGGCGCACTAGAGTACGTTCGATCTCCGAGGACGACATTAACTGCGCCTTCTCTTTGAGGTTGGCAGGTCGCGTCGCTGGTCGAGGAGCCATGAACGGTGCATGATACGCGGGGAATGCATGGGCGGGCAAGGGTTCGCACGGCATGCCGCTGTGAATTCGTATCGAAAGCAGCAAAATAGGGCTTGTCAGACGTCGAGAACACCTAGAAACGTTCTTTACGGCGGAGAATCGCTGCGCCTAAAGCCCCACCGAGGCTGGACAGAATCAAAAAGAATACGAACAAGAAGGCCAAACCGAGACCCATTACGAGCGCGAGCCCCGACGGGCTTTTCAGATAAGCGAGAACCTGTTGCGCCTGGGCGTCGGAAGTTCGCGAGGCGGACTGCTCAAGAGCTTGCAGGAGAGCGGCACGCAGCTCGCCTCCGGTATGCAGCACAAGCACTTCCACCGCCATGAGTACAGCGAAGATGCCAAAGCCCAAAATTCCGCTGGCCGCTCCCAGCTTCGCACCCAACGAGGGACTTATGGGGAGTGGAACTCGGCGGCGGTAGAAGAACACTGCCAGAAAGCCCCCAGCGAGCATGCCAAGCCCAAAAGCGCCGAGGGGTATGAACATCAAAACCGCGGCGATAAGACCGGCCAGAGCCGAGGACGGCAACCCCTGTGACCATTGGATCGCGTTCACAGGACCGTAATGGGCGACGGGAATCGGGGCATTGGGCTGGGACACATCCTCGCCGTACGCGATGCCAACACGAATCTGTGGAGCGCCGCAGTGGCTGCAGAACGGCGTTCCGTCCTCAACCGTGCCGCGGCACTTCTCGCAGGAATGCTCCATAAAATTCAAAGTAACAGCAGAAAAACTGGGGTGCAAGGAGGTTGACCAAGGGGCGCGTTCAACCACCAAGAACACGAAAGGTTCACCAAGGATGGGAGCGGCGAACCTGATTCGGCGCAACCACGAACGTCCAAATCTCGATCGCTAAGGCGACAGCGTATTCGGGCTATAAGCGACCAGACGAAGGCGTCGCTTAATCAATCTGGCCTATAATGTTCGCCTTGCTAAGAAGTCGACTCTGTCGTAATCCGAGGTATTCAGGAGAACCTATGCGCCGGCTCACGCTTGTCATCACCATTTGTTTCGCGTTTTCATGCGTCCCCTTGTCCCACGCTCAACAGAGCCAAAGCAAGGCAGAAGAGCAAACCAAAGCGACAGTGCAGCCAAAGAAGGCGCCATCAGAGCCGGCGAAGACGCCCGAGGCCACGGCTCCCGCTCCAGAAGAGCAGAGGCAAAGTCCTCCTGACCGAGATAAAGACAAAGATAAAGAAGAGCACTATGACGTGAGCGAGGTGGCGCCAATCGTCACTCATCATCAGATCACCGTCAACGGGAAGGCGTTGAAGTATACGGCTACGACTGGACGCCTGCCCATCAAGCGCCCCGACGGCAAAATCGAAGCCGAAATGTTTTTTGTGGCTTACACGCTGGATGGCCAGGATGTGGGCAGGCGTCCGCTGACTTTCGCCTTCAATGGCGGCCCGGGATCGGCATCGATCTGGCTGCACATGGGTGCATTAGGCCCGCGCAAAGTTGTGTTGAAAGATGACGGATTCATGCCCCCGGCGCCATACCACATCGAAGACAATGCTTATACGCCCCTGGACAAAACGGACCTGGTGCTGGTTGACGCAATCGGCACGGGATTCAGCCGCGCCGCCGATCAGGAGCTATTCAAGAAGTTCTGGGGAGTGAAGGGCGATATCGAAGCCTTTGGCGAGTTTATCCGGCTCTTCATCACGCGTTATGACCGCTGGAGTTCGCCGCTGTATCTGTTTGGCGAAAGTTATGGGACCACGCGATCAGCGGGCGTGGCCGGCTATCTTGCGGACCACGGCATCTCGTTCAACGGAATTACGCTGCTTTCGACGGTGTTGAATTTTGAAACTTTGGAAGAGACGAAGACCAACGACCAGCCTTATATCTTCTTACTGCCCTCGTTCACAATGATTGCGGGGTATCACCATAAGCTGCCGCAGGATCTTGAGCAGGACATGAATAAAGCGCGGCAGGAGTCCGAGCAATTTGCTTCCGGGGAATATGCGCAGGCGTTAGCGAAAGGCGATGCACTCTCCGCGCAGGAGCGGCAGCACATTGTGGAGCAAGTGGCGCGCTACACCGGGCTCAGCAAACAGATTGTGGAAGAAGCGAACATGCGCATCGATGTGCGCAAGTTTACGCATTATTTGCTGATCGACCAGAAGCTTCGCGTAGGCCGTCTGGATGGGCGGTACACAGGTCCTGATCCGGATGGGCTCATGGATACCCAATTCTATGATCCGACCGGGTCGGCAACCCGCCCGCCATTTACGGCGGTGTTCAACAACTATGTGCGAACGGAGCTGGGCTACAAGACCGACATGCCCTACTTTGTTTTTGCGCAGGAAGCCGGTTTTGGAAAGTGGGACTGGGGATCGGCGATCCAGGGATTTCCGGATACGGCGACCGCGCTGCGCGAGGCCATCGTCAAAGATCCGTACTTGAAAGTGCTGGTCATGGAAGGCTACTACGATCTCGCGACGCCTTATTACGCCGCAAACTACACCATGGATCATCTCGACCTCACCAGCAAGTACCGGAGCAACATCTCGTATGCAACTTATGATTCCGGCCACATGGTGTACTTGGCGACGAGCAGCCTGAAGAAGATGAAGACGGATTTGGTGGATTTCATCGATAAAACGATGGCGCAGTGAACTATTTTGGTTTCGGTGCGGGTTGAGGCTTGTCTGGCAGGACCGAGGGATTATCAGTTTTGCCAAAGTCGACCCAGACTTCGCGCAGGCGGCCATCCGAGTCGCGAACCAGCGTCGTGCTCTTCTGGTCGGCCGCGCCGCTTGTAGCAGGACGAACGATATCGATGGCTTCGCTGGTGACCTGTAGAGAGTCTCTAGCAGCCCCGGGATTGGACTGTTCAACTTGCCTGGTCGTGGTCTGGCCAGTGGGGCTGTTTCGAACGACTGTAGTCTCGCGCTGAACGAGTTGTAGCCCGTTATCGCCTGCTACCCCGGGCACGTTTACCGAATAAGTTTCGACCGATTCTTTCTTGTCCCCAGGACTGGATTCGGTTTGCTGCTTGACTGTGTGCTCGATGATTGTGAGGTTCCCGTTCGAGTCAGGGCGGAGTACGCGCTCATCAATCCTGTGCAGATCGCCGCTTCGCGGTTTGTCGGTGCCCTCGCGGACTTCGGCGAGGTTCCAATGGCCGGCGCCGTCGGATAGTTGAGTACTTTTCTTGAACTGGACAGTGCCGTCGCTGGATTTCTGCTCGCGCTGCTCAATTTGCGTTGTCGGACTCAGCCCGCCGTTCATATCGGGAGTAAAAACGCTCGTTTTGGTCTCGCGGACATCCGGGCTGGTCTGTTTCGAGCTTTGCACTTCTCGCTGTACAACCTGAAGTGACCCGTTTGCGTCGGGATTCGAGGTGGTTCGGATTACGCTCTGACCGCCATCAGCGAGTTTGCGAGACTCCTCTTCCCTCACCTGTACCAGCATCCTCTGGCCATCTGGGCCCGAGCTATATGTTCGCTCGATGGTGCGCACGGTGTTCGCGTCGACTTTGACGGATTCTCTCTCGATGTCCTGGTAAGGAACATATTTGCCGTCGAGACCTATGGCCTGTACTGATGTTTTGTCGATCACCCGGCCATTAGTTTCCGTGTGGCTTTGGCTGGTGCGGGTAGCATTGTAGACGCCACTTGGGTCCTGCTGCTGGCTGCTGGAGGACCAGGATTTATTTTGCGAGGCGTCCTGCGCGAAAGAAAGCGGCGTAAGTGCCAGTACAAGGACTAATAACCGGGAGACTCGCATACCCAAACAGCTTGAACTGACCGGCGGTGGAATGCAAGGCTGGGGTTGCCTTGCCCGCCCCACGCAGCGGAATGTAGCATAGAAGGTTGTTATCTTGGTTTTCTTCTCAATGTTCATATGGAGGCATTTATGGCGACCGACGTACTGACCGGTCCGACAATCATGGGGACGGCGACCCGTCCCAACATCTACAGGAACTTCATCGATGGCGAATGGGTAGAAGCTTCGACCGGCGAAACGTTCGAAAATCGTAATCCTGCCGACACTCGCGACGTGGTTGGAATTTTTCAGAAATCTGCAAAAGAAGATGTCGATGCCGCCATCGATGCGGCGCGACGGGCGTTCGTAAAGTGGCGCCTCATTCCGGCTCCACGCCGGGCAGAGATTGTCTACGCCGCGGCCCAGATCCTGGTCGAGCGAAAAGAAAGATTCTCCCGTGACATGACGCGAGAGATGGGAAAAGTCCTCAAAGAAACACGCGGCGACGTGCAGGAAGCGATCGACACGGCCTATTACATGGCCGGCGAAGGCCGAAGGCTGTTTGGCCCCACCACCCCGTCGGAGTTGCCCAACAAGTTCGCCATGGCAGTACGGCAACCGCTGGGCGTCTGCGCCATGATTACGCCGTGGAATTTCCCCATGGCGATCCCGTCGTGGAAGCTGCTGCCCGCGATTGTGTGCGGGAATACCTGCGTGATCAAGCCGGCGCAGGATACTCCGCTGTCCACGTTCAACCTGGTTCGGGCGCTGGTGGACGCGGGTTTGCCAAAGGGCGTCATCAACATTGTGACGGGCTTTGGCTCCCAAGTCGGCACACCGATGACGGAACATCCGGAGGTTCGGGCGGTTTCGCTGACGGGATCGAGCGAAGTAGGACGGATTGTCGGCACCGCGGCGGCGAAAAGCTTCAAACACTGCTCGCTTGAACTCGGCGGCAAGAATCCCATGATCGTGCTCGATGATGCCAATCTCGACCTGGCGATCGAAGGCGGCCTGTGGGGCGGATTCGGTACAACCGGACAACGTTGCACCGCAACCAGCCGCATCATTGTGCAAAAGGGCGTTTACGGCGAGTTCATTGATCGATTTGTAGAACGCGCGAAACGGCTGAAGATTGGCAATGGTCTGGATGAGACCGTGGATATGGGCCCGGCGATCAATGAGAACCAGCTCAAGACCGATCTCGGATACATCGAGATTGGAAAGTCAGAAGGCGCACGGTTGAAGTGCGGCGGAAACCGGCTGAGCGGTGGCGAATACCAGTGTGGCTACTTCCTGGAGCCGACGGTATTTGTCGATGTCGACCCGAAGATGCGGATCGCGCAGGAGGAGATCTTTGGGCCGGTGGTTTCGATCATCCCGTGCGAAGACCTGGACGATGCAATCGAGATTGCCAACAACATTCCGTATGGGTTGTCGTCTTCTTTGTACACCCGCGATGTGAATCGCGCGTTCAAAGCTATGCGCGACTTGTACGCGGGAATTACGTACATCAACGCGCCGACGATTGGGGCGGAAGTGCATCTGCCGTTCGGCGGAACGAAGGCGACCGGAAACGGTCACCGCGAAGGCGGTATCGGCGCCATCGACTTCTATACGGAATGGAAGTCGGTGTATGTGGATTATTCGGATCGGCTGCAGAAGGCGCAGATCGATCGGCCGGAGTAAATCTTAAAACGCAGAGAGCGCGGAGGAATTGAGATATCCTCAGCGTTCTCGGCGTACTCTGCGGTTCAAGGTGTCCGTATGCCCATGACGCAAGCTCGCGAGATCACAGCCGCCGCACGGCTGGAAAATGTTCGCTATGCGATTCGGGATTTGGCGTGCTATGCCGACGAAGTGGCAAAGCAAGGACATAAGATTCTGCCGCTGAATATTGGCGATCCCAACGTGTTTGATTTTGCCACCCCGCCGCACATGATTGAGGCGGTGTACCGAGCGATGCGCGATAACAAGAATGGCTACGCGCCGTCTTCGGGGATCAAAGAGGCGATTGACGCCATTCGCGGCGAGGCGGCACGCAAGGGCATCTCGTCGGTGCAGGATGTTTTTGTGACCTCCGGAGTCAGCGAGACGGTTGACCTGTGTCTCAATGCCCTGCTGAATCCCGGCGATGACCTATTAACCCCAAGCCCGGATTATCCGCTCTATTCTGCAATTCTGGCGCGGCTGGGTCTGAAGCTGAACACCTATGACCTGAACGAAGACGATGGCTGGCAACCGGAACTCGCCGACATCAAGCGGAAGATCACGCCGCGCACCCGGGGGATTGTGCTGATCAATCCCAATAATCCCACGGGGTCCGTTTGCACACGCAAGATGCTCGAGGATGTGGCGGAACTGGCGCGCGAGCACAACCTGGTCATTTTTGCAGATGAAATCTACGACAAGCTGATTCTCGATGGCGATGAGTGTCTCTCGATGGCTGCGGTTGCGCCCGATGTTCCGATCGTGACTTTCGGCGGATTGTCGAAGAATTACCTGGCGCCCGGATGGCGAATTGGCTGGGGAATTGTGAGCGGCGACGCGGCGGCGGTGAAATCCTACAACGAAGGCATTCAGAAGCTGCTGCGCGCGCGTTTATGCGCAAACCATCCGGAGCAGTATGCGATCAAGGCAGCACTCGAAGGTCCCCAAGACCATCTTTTGGAAGTACAGAAGAAACTGCGGAGCCGCCGCGACGTTACGATCAAGTGGGCGAATTCCACTGCGCGTGTCAGTTGCGTTTCGCCGCGCGGCGCGTTCTATGCTTTTCCGAAAATCGATATTCCTGAGCCGGATGAGGTTTTCGTCCGCGAACTGATTCTGCAGAAGCATGTTATGGTCGTACACGGCTCAGGTTTCGGACAGAAGCCCGGCACCAAACATTTCCGCATCGTGTTCTTGCCCAACGAAGCGACCTTGTCCAAGGCGTACACGGCGATTGGCGAACTGCTCACCGAGCGCTATCACTGAAGTTAAGCGGAATCTTTGCCGCTTTCCCCGCCTCCGCCTCCGGATCTTGCTCCGTTCGCTCCAGCAGCGTGTAGGTGTTCTTCCGCTCTATGCGGTCGCCAGGTTTCATGAGGGTGAGCGGTCCGAAGGTTTCCAGCTCCACGTAGGCCTGCGGATTCGCTGAGGTGAAGATCGTTGTGTTGGTGTCCTGGTCGGCGTACTCGGCTACTGGTACCCGAGGCGAATCGATGCGCAACACGTATTTCTCATCCATCCACAGCAAGGTGTCGGCATCGGAGCCGATTTGACTGCTGGTCTCCGTTCCGCGCTTCAGCGACACTAGGCCGTCCCGCACCTGAATATCTACGGGTGGCGAAAACTGCAGCAGAATATACCCCCGCGGGAACTGAGATTTCCTAGGCAGAACCATGAACAGCCGCTGCGGATCTCTAGCTTGCGTGATCACGCCGATCCCGAGTTTGACCCATGTTCCCGAGGCTTTCTCATAGGACGTGACAATCTCCATTCGAGGCGCTGCAGGATCAAGTTGCACTTTCCGCCGGACGCGAATTCCGTAACTGGCATCCACCGGCGAAACCAATTCGACAGCGCCGTTCTCTACCTGCGTTTGGAAGGCCACGGCATCAAAGCCCGCAGGTGGCGGCCAGTCGCGACCGACCATCTTGAGCCAGTCAGCTTGTGGCGATGGCCAACTCTTGTCCCCTCCAAAGTTCGCCCACTCTTTTGACTTCGGCTCTGGAGCCTTGCCTGCAAACCGTGGGTTCTCCCAAAAGATGTCTTCTCGCCCCATGTAGTGGAACTGCAAAACTCTGCCGATGGCAGGCACAATGATGGCTTCAACTCGGCCGTTGCTGATGCGATAGCAATCCGCCCAACCGTGGTAAGTGATCTTGGAAATCTGAACTGCGTGGGACGTCTGAAGCGCTTGCTGTGCGCAACAGCAAACGGATGCAAGAAAGAGAAGACACCAGACTGGAGCTTTCACCAACTCGGATTATAGGCGGGATGCAGTTGTCGAGCTTCGCTCGACCCGGCGGACGTGACGTCCCCCTGCATAAAAAATAAGAGTCCCGAGGTGGTGTTGAGCTTATTCGTCTCGGCCAGTAGCTCGCTTTAGACCCTTGCCAACCTGCGGTCGTCGCGTTCCTTGCGGTTCGCGTCAGTTGCGATTGTGCTTGGGCTCCGGGCTTACCGCCAACCGGATAAACCAGTTCAACGCCTCGGGACTCTATCCTGCCTTCGACATTGTGTTCTCGTTCGCCTCGACCAGCGCTTAGCTATAGACCCTTGCTTGCCTTCCTTCCGTCATCTTGCGATGTAGAAGGTGACTTCGCTTGAGCCCCGGACGCTGCACCAACCGGGAAAACTTCAGAACGTGTCAAAGAACGATTGTTGTTGTACCGTTCCTGCAGTTTTGCGTCAATGAAAAATGCAGTTAAGAATTGTCCTTGAAATTCAATGAAGTGCAGCCACTCCACAAGCCTGTGACCGGAAATGGTGCAGCTACGAGAAAACACATTCGCATCTCTCGTCGCGACGGCGAGAAATCCGACGAATCTTGCAAACGTAAGATCGCTGTTGGGTGATTTCCCGTGTGGAAAATCTGATTGCGACCGCGATCATCCTGCATGAGCGAAAAAAACCGCCGATGAATCGGCGGTTCTCAAGTCTTGCAATTGCAAACTAACTAGTCGTTCGGAGGCCGCTGTTCGCCCCGGTTCCGTGGATTTGGATTCCTTCCTTCATCATCCAGGAAGCGACGCGAGATCGGAGCTGAGGCCACAGCAACGTCTAGCCCCGAACTGAAGACAGGCTCGTCTGGCGAGGTGAGCAACGGGGTCGTAGTGGTCGCCATAAACTCATTCAGGACGCTTCCATTCGGAGTCTGCGCTAACGCGAAAACGCCGTAGGGATTTCCATTGCTGTAGGCGACGGCGAGATAGTCCGCCACCATCTGTCCATTCTGAGATGGCGCTATCCACGACAGCTGCATCGAGGAGCCTAGCTGCTTCCCGGCCGTCCACGTGTGACCGCCATCTTGCGAAGTGGTAAATCCGACTTCCAGCTGGCAGGAATTGTTGCACTTCGAGACAGGGTAGAAGTAGTAAGTCAGGGCCAGATGCGCCGTGCTACCGGACGTACTCATGTCCGCACCCAGGCCCGGGATGAAGTGGTCCACCGTGCTCGTGGTGGCGTCGATTGGAATGCGCGTTACCGCGCTCCAAGTTACGCCATCGCTCGAGGAACTCATGACGATGTCGTCCGAGCTGCAGCCGCTGCGGAATCGGCAATCACCCCACACAACGTATACCGTGCCCGCACCGTCGATCGCGGCCGAAGGCAGACCAGCGCTACGAATTCCGCCAGCCTGAAAGTGATAGTTCTGGCTCGCGATGGCGACGCTCTTGCCCCAACTCGTGCCGCCATTGGTCGAGGTAAACGCCGATAGATTGGCATCAAACGAATCTGAAATGGGCACTACGACCGTGCCATTCGGCTGCACAACCGGCTGCCCCCCAATGCCGCTGAGGCTATCCGCTGTGCGTTTGGATGCGCTCCACGTCAGACCGCCATCTGTGGACGTGCTCATCTCCACCAATCCGGTGCTGAAGCCCTGGTCCCACTCCGCGTAGCAGTTGCCATAGAAGGGGCTGGTGGAAGTAGTGTCGCAGGTAATCCAGCTCTTATCATCCACGCCGCTCTTGTCCACCAACACGGGCTTGCCCCAGTTGATTCCGTCGGTCGACCGGTTCACGGCAAAATCAGGACTTCCGTTAGTGCGGATCGGCAACGAGGCGATCAGCCATACACCATGTTTGGGATCGTAAGCCACAGCGGCATCGCTGGCGGCCGAATAGGTTCCGTTTTTGTAGTTCACAGTCAGACCGGGAAGATAGCCATGAGTCCAGGTTGAGCCGCCGTCCGTGGATGTAGAAAAGCCGATATCGGCTCCTCCTCCACCAAAAACGCGGGCGACCTGATAGGCACTGACAATGGTTGAACCCCAGGCGTAAGTGTCAGGTTCAACTTCGGTTTTGTGTTCGCTGGCGGAATTGGTAAAGGTGTCAGTGCTCACTTTGATTAATGAGACTGCAGCGATTGCGCCCCCAGCTATGCCTACCACCAGAGCAACGGCAATGAGGATTCGGAACAGAGAAAACTTACGAAGATTACTGTCGGGAGAAGCATTGCTTGCCATCATGAGATGTCCTTAAATGTAGGGATGTTTTTGACCCCTAGACTTTTGCGAGGGAGGCGAGCGCAAAAGCACTGGGCGGGTGCCAAATGTTCTGGAACATACACCCGAGGTGGAAACACTGTCAATGTGCACGACTCTGCACACCGGCGGTCTCTCGCTTAGTCACTTAGGACGGCGAGAGATTGTGACTACAATAGACGCGTTGGGGAGGAACCATCTATGAGCAGCTTCGGTGCGGGGCCTCGCGTCATTCACGTCAATTCCAGCCCAGTTCTTAAACTTGCCGGTTTTGCCATTCTGGGCTTTATCGCCATCATTTTCTTCTTCTCTGCCGTGACCCGGGTGGAGTCCGGCCACGTCGGAGTGCTGACCCTGTTCGGCCGCGTCACCGGCGAAGTGCTGCCTGAGGGCATGCACGTCATCAACCCCTTCAAGACCAACAACGAGATGTCTATCCGCACCCAGGAAACCAAAGAATCGGCCAGCGTGCCCTCGAGCGAAGGCTTAGTGATGAATCTTGACACTTCCCTCATCTATCACCTCGATCCGAGTAAAGCAGCCGATGTATATCAGAAGATCGGTCCGAGTTACGAAAGCGTGCTGATCGAACCCAACCTGCGTGCTGCGATCCGCGAAGCCACGGCTTCCCACACCGCCAACGCGCTTTATACCGGCGAGCGCGAGATGGTCGCCAAGCAGATTTACGACCAGTTAGCGGGTATTCTGGGCGCGCGCGGCTTCTTTATCGAAAGCATTCTGTTGCGCGACATTCAACTGCCGGCGACTTTAAAGTCTTCGATTGAAGCCAAGCAGCAGGCCGAGCAGGATGCGTTGGCCATGAACTTCAAGCTTCAAAAGGAAACGCAAGAGGCGCAAAGAAAGCGCATTGAGGCGCAGGGCATCCGCGACTTCCAGCAGATTGTCGCCCAGGGCATCAGCCCACAGCTGTTGGAGTGGAAGGGCATCGAAGCTACCGAGAATCTGGCCAAGAGCTCGAATTCCAAAGTTGTGGTGATTGGAAACAGCAAGAATGGTCTGCCACTGATCTTGGGTCAATAACTCCCCATGGAGGTCGGGCGTCGTAGGTTGTCGATCCGCTGCTAGGATACGAGCGTGGGCCATCTGCTCGACATCCGCCGACTTACGATTGATTTTCCCGGACGCGGCCCAGAGCAGCCATCTTCAGCCGCTGTGCGCGATGTCAATCTCACGATCGCGCCGCGCGAGGTTCTCGGGCTGGTTGGAGAATCGGGCTCCGGGAAATCTCTAACGTCTCTCGCGGTGATGGGTCTGCTGCCGCCACAAGCTCGCGTTAGCGGAGAAATTGGATTTCAAAATGGCGCGGCGTCGCCTTTGAATTTATTGAAGACCCCACAGCAAGAGTTGCGCGACTTGCGAGGGGCGAAAATCTCCATGATTTTCCAGGAGCCGATGACCGCTCTGAACCCGGTTATGCGGGTGGGCGACCAGATCGCCGAGGCCGTCGCTGTCCATAGCCAGCTCAGCAAGAAAGATGCCTGGAATCGCGCGGTCGAAGCCATGCAGGCTGTGGCCATCCCCGATTCGGTTCGCCGCGCCCGCGACTATCCCCACCAGCTCTCCGGAGGTATGCGCCAACGCGTGATGATCGCCATGGCGATTGTGAATCATCCTCAATTGCTGATTGCTGATGAGCCCACAACCGCGCTGGATGTGACCATCCAGGCTCAGATCCTGGCGCTGCTGGCGGAATTGCGAGACAAGTTTGGGCTGGCGATGCTTTTCATTTCGCATGATCTGGCGGTGGTTTCTCAGGTGGCCGACCGGATTGCGGTCATGTATTTGGGAAGCGTGGTCGAGTTGGGATCCAAAAGCGCTATTTTCCGTGCTGCGGCGCATCCATATACCCGCGGATTGCTGAATGCCGTGCCGACCCTGCAAACTGACCGGAACCAACCGTTGCGCACGATTGAAGGCGGCGTTCCATCCCCGCACGCCCTGATTCCCGGCTGCGGCTTCGAGCCGCGCTGTGACTTCCGCGTTCCTGCGTGTTCACAGGAATTGCCGGAGTTGGTTGAGATCGCCCCGGGACACTGGGCGAGATGTCCGGTAGTGAATTCGTAGCCTTTCGCCCGCCGTACTTCTGGCAACCGAGAACTGCGAACTGCTCCTATAAACTGCGCTGTGCTCCGGAAAGCCGCCTCAGGATCATCGGCCGGCAGCCGTGCGCTTTCCTTGCCCTGAGGTCTATAATCGCCAATTTGTCGGAGGAAGCGTGCGCGTCCTTCTGCTCAGCGATATTCATAGCAATCTCGAAGCGCTTGAGGCCTGCCTCGCCGCGGCTCCGGCGTACGACATCGTCGTGAATCTCGGGGACATCGTCGGATACTGCGCCAGCCCCAACGAAGTGATCGAGCGCGCGCGTGAACTGGGAAAGTTTTTCGTCCGCGGTAATCACGACAAGGCAGCGGCTGGCTTAATGGACCTGAAAGACTTCAACCCGATTGCCGCGCAAGCTGCCGAATGGACGCGCGACCATCTCACGCAGGAGAACTTAGCCTGGCTGCGGGCCTTGCCGCAGGGCCCGGTCCACGTCGATGGTGTGGACGATTCGCAGTTCGTCCACGGCTCCCCGCTCGATGAGGATGAATACGTGGTCAGCGTCCGCGACGCCGTCGAGCCCATCATGATCACGACCGTTTCCGTTACATTTTTTGGCCATACCCACCTGCAGGGGAGTTTCATGGCCAACGGAACGTACCTGGACGCGTTTCATCCTGCCTATCGCACCGTCGGACAACTCGAAACCGTCGACGTGCCGCTCAAGAAAGGTCTTCGTCACCTGGTGAACCCGGGATCGGTGGGCCAGCCACGCGATGGCGACTGGCGCGCCGGTTTCGCGCTGTTCGACAGCGAGGCCCGGACGGTGAAATTCTTCCGCGTTCCCTACAATCTGAAATCCGCCCAGGACCGCATTTTCGCCGCGCAGTTGCCGCAGCGGTTGGCGACACGCTTGGCGGCAGGAAGATAGTCGGTGGCGAAACAGATCCCGATTGGGGCGCGCGGCACAGCCGAGGAAACGGTAAAGTTCGAGCATACCTTGACGGCGCACCATCCTGAGTTGCCTCCGGTCTACTCCACGCCCGACATGATTCGACTAATGGAAACGGCTGCGTTCGTGGCGTTGCAGCCATTCTGCGAGGGCGATGAGATCACGGTGGGAACAGCCATCAACATCGAGCATCGCGCCGCCAGCGGCATTGGAGCAAAGATTCGCGCCGAGGCTGTTCTCGAGGCATTTGATGGAAGGTTCTATACCGTACGAGTCAATGCCCGCGACGATACTCAAGAAATCGGCCGCGGGACCGTTATGCGGGCGGTCGTCACTAAGGGAAAATTCCTACAAAAAATGCAGAACAAAACCGCCGGCCAGAATCTACCGAAATAGCTTTTCTATCCAAATGGCCAATCTCGAAGAACAAAACACCAAAGCCAATGCCTTCCGGGCGCTGCATCGGGGAGGAAGAATCCTGGTTCTCCCAAACGTGTGGGATGTCGCCAGCGCCCGAATTATCGAAGATGCTGGCTATTCCGCCGTCGCAACCACCAGTGCCGGAGTCGCTTTCTCGCTCGGTTATCCCGATGGGCAGAAAATCTCCCGCGAAGAAATGTTGGCACGCGTGGCACGCATCGCTCGTGCAGTAAGGATTGCGGTCAGCGCAGACGTGGAAGCGGCATACGGAAATCGCCCGGAAGATGCCGCCAGAACCGCGCAAGCCGTGATCGACGCCGGAGCAGTTGGCCTGAATCTCGAGGATGGCACCGGGAATCCCACCAGCCCTCTGGTCGAGCTTTCATTGCAGTTGGAGAAGATCCGCGCCATCCGCGAAACCGCCCTCAAAGCCGGCGTGCTGCTGGTTCTCAATGCGCGAACCGACGTCTACCTCGATCAGGTTGGCCGGCCGGAGGTTCGTTACTTTGAAGCCATGAACCGCATTCTTGCGTATCGCGACGCTGGCGCTGACTGCCTGTTTGTCCCCGGTGTTCGCGATGTAGAGACGATCCGCAAACTTGCCGCAGATGTCAAAGCTCCCTTGAACATTCTGGCCGGCCCCGGATCTCCCCCGATCCCTACCCTGCAATCGCTCGGGGTCGCCCGAGTGAGCTTAGGCTCTGGGCCGATGAGGGCCACTCTCGGGTTACTACGCCGGATGGCGGAAGAGCTGAAATTAGCCGGCACCTACGCCAACCTTGAAGGCGCCCCGGCGCATTCAGAACTTAACAAGCTGCTGAGCTAGCATCTTCGCCCGTCGCCTGGCGCGGATGTACCATGGACGCGTGCAGCCGCTGTTCAACGCTGTTAGTGCCTATATCCAAAAGCACAGATTGCTGGCGCCCGGCGACCGCGTAGGCATAGCAGTTTCCGGGGGTTTGGATTCGGTTGCACTGCTGTACCTCGTCGTTGAACTTCGTCACGAACTCGGCATTGTGGTTTCCGTCGTTCACTTCAACCATAAACTCCGAGGAGATGAATCTCACGGCGACGAGAATTTTGTAGCCGCCCTGGCCAAGCAGCACAGCCTCGAGATTCATATCGGCCACGGTGACGTTCGCACCCACGCAGCTGCCAAGCACCTGAGTCTGGAAACCGCGGCGCGCCAACTGCGCTACAAGTATTTTCGTCGACTGCTCGCAGATGGCTCGCTCACCCGCGTTGCCACAGCCCACACTCTCGATGATCAGGCTGAGACCGTGCTGCTGAGACTGGTTCGTGGCGCGGGCACGCGAGGACTCGCGGGAATCTATCCCGAGATCTTGGTCCGAGAAGCTGATGGAAAATCCATAGTCCGGCCCCTGCTTTGCATCAGGAGAAACCAACTGGAGCAGTACTTGAATTCGATTCAGCAGGCCTGGCGGGAAGACTCCAGCAATCGCGATCTGCGCCACACGCGAAACCGCCTTCGCCAGCAGATACTCCCCGCCCTGGAGCACGACCTTAATCCATCCATTCGGCACGTGCTCGCTGAAACGGCGGAAATCGCGCGGGCTGAAGATGAATACTGGAGCGAGCAAACGGGCAAGCTGCTGTCACAAACCTGGACAGTCGGTCAGGATCGCAACCAAGGCATACTCAAAAAAGGCGCGCTCCTTTCTTTGCCCCTTGCGCTGCAGCGAAGGCTTGTCCGTGCTGCCGCAGAATCACTCGGCCTTCAACTTGAATTCCGACACGTCGAAGAAATTCTTGCGGGCAACAGCTCCGTGACTTTGCCTCACTATTGGCAGGTTCGGACCAGCAAGGGCGAACTCGTTTTCACTCAGCAGGTCGAATGCCCGGCAGAACTCGATTACGAGTTCCGTCTCCCCATTCCAGGCACCGTTGATGTCCCGCTGCTTGGTTCCCGCTTTGAAGCCGTTCTGGTTTCGAGGGCTGAGGTTTATAATCCCGAGCACTTGCTCGACAGAGCTCGTCTGAGTAATGAATTGCAGGTGCGGAACTGGCGCGCGGGAGACCGATTTCATCCCACGCACAGCAAAGGTCCTAAGAAGGTCAAAGAGCTCTTACAGAAGCAGCATGTGACCGGACCGGAGCGCAAGCTTTGGCCAGTCGTGGCCAGCGGTCCTGATTTGATTTGGGTGCGAGGATTCCCGGTTTCCGCCAGCTTCCAGCTCGGCAACCGTAGCCAAGAAGCTGTATTGGTTAGAGAAGTCCGATTATCTCCAGGAGAATGAATCTTTTGCCAACCGAAACCGCCAAACCCCTGCGTACGGTCATTCCGGCCGAGCAGTTGCAAAAGCGCGTACGTGAGTTAGCACGCCAGATCTCGGATGACTACCGCGGCACGAGCATCCACGTTCTGGCCTTGCTTGAAAACGGCTTTATCTTTATGTCGGATCTCATCCGGGCCTTGGAGGTGCCGGTAATCTGCCAGTTCATAAAGCCGCGATATCGCCGTGAGCTCGAAGGTAAGCCCGAGGGCTTTCTTGAGATTTTCTTTAGCCACGACGGCGATATCCGCGGCCATCATGTGCTGCTGGTGGAAGGCATCATTCATTCGGGAGTTACTACCGAGTTCCTGGTCAATGACTTGCGCAGTCGAGGGGCAGCCTCGGTCAAGGTCGTCACCTTGCTGGATCGGCAAGCCGCCCGGCGGGTCCAGCTCCAACCCGATTACTTCGGCTTTCTGGTTGATGAGGCCTTTCTGCTGGGCTACGGACTTGGCTCCCCTGAGCAAACCAACCGGAATCTGTCGTACATCGCTTCGGCAAGCTGATGTGTACCTGTGACTTAAGTTATGTGGAACAAGCCAGCGTCTTTTCCCACAATTCGGGGTAGAATGACAAGGCTGGCAATTCTGTTAATCCAAACTCCGCTTCGGACCATCTAATCATTGGGCCGAGCCAGAATTTAGGTAAAAGTCAGGCCGGTTTCTGAGGAGCTTCTGGAGTGAACTCGACAGTTAAAACGGTAGTTTTTTGGTTGGTTATTGTCTTATCGGCCTTCTTGCTCTGGCAGGTAGTCAAGGCCGGAGGTGCGGGACAAAAAGAGAAAGAGATCAATTTCTCGCAATTCATGACCGATGTGGACCAAGGCAATGTCAAAGAGGTCACCATCACCGGCATGGAGGTCCGAGGTAAATTCCAGAACGACAATTCCGGATTCCACACTACCGTACCGGCAAACTATCCTGACATGATTAAGACGCTCCGGGATAAGGGCGTCGTGATGAACTTCCGCGACATCAATAGCGGAAGCTGGCCAAGCTGGCTCCTCAATCTCGCACCTCTCATCCTGCTGGCTGCGCTGTGGTTTTTCATGATCCGCCAGATGCAGACCGGCGGAAACAAGGCGCTTTCGTTCGGCAAGAGCCGGGCTCGCCTGCTCTCGATGCAGCAGAAGAAGGTCACATTCAAAGACGTGGCGGGCGTGGATGAAGCCAAGGAAGAGCTGCGAGAAATTATCGAATTCTTGCGGGAGGCTCAGAAATTCCAGAAGCTCGGCGGACGCATTCCCAAGGGTGTGTTGCTCGTAGGCCCTCCGGGAACCGGTAAGACATTGCTGGCCCGCGCTGTCGCGGGCGAAGCCAACGTTCCGTTTTTCTCGATCTCCGGTTCCGACTTCGTTGAAATGTTCGTTGGCGTCGGTGCGAGCCGAGTACGAGATCTCTTTGAGCAAGGCAAGAAGAATGCTCCTTGCATCATCTTCATCGATGAAATCGACGCAGTCGGTCGTCACCGCGGCGCCGGTTTGGGCGGCGGGCACGACGAGCGCGAGCAGACCTTAAATCAGTTGCTGGTCGAAATGGATGGCTTCGAATCGAACGAAGGCGTCATTCTGATGGCGGCAACCAACCGGCCTGACGTGCTCGATCCGGCACTGCTCCGGCCGGGTCGCTTCGACCGCCGGGTTGTGGTGAATCGTCCCGACGTCCGCGGACGTGAAGAAATCCTGCGCGTCCACACCCGCAAGATTCCTTTGGCCGACGATGTCGATCTTTCGGTCCTTGCCCGCGGAACCCCCGGCTTCTCGGGAGCCGATCTGGCGAACATGGTGAACGAAGCGGCGTTGGGCGCGGCGCGGCAGAATCGCAAGGCCGTGCTCATGTACGACTTTGAAATCGCCAAGGACAAAGTTCTGATGGGCGTGGAGCGCAAGTCCCTTCTGCTCTCCGAAGAAGAAAAGAAGGTCACTGCGTATCACGAGGCCGGACACGCGCTGGTTGCAGCGAAACTGCCGAATTCCGATCCTCTGCATAAGGTCACCATCATTCCCCGCGGCATGGCGCTGGGTGTGACCATGCAGTTGCCGATCGATGACAAGCACAATTATACGAAGGACTATCTGGAAACCGAGATCGCCATCATGATGGGTGGTCGTCTCGCCGAAGAGATCTTTCTTAACCAGATGAGCACCGGCGCCGGCAATGATATCGAGCGAGCCACGGAAATGGCCCGCAAAATGGTTTGCGAGTTCGGCATGAGCGAACTTGGCCCGCTGACCTTCGGCAAGAAAGAGGAGCAGATCTTCCTTGGCCGCGAAATCGCCCAACATCGCGATTACAGCGAAGCGACGGCGATCCGGATTGACGAAGAAGTGAAGCGCATCATCAGCCGGGGCTACGACACGGCCAAGAACCTTCTGGCCGAGAACCACGATGCTCTGGTCAGAATCGCCTTGGCGCTGCTCGAGCGCGAAGTGCTCGACGCTAACGAGATCAAGCTGCTTATCGAAGGCAAAGATCTGCCCAAGATTACATTGCCCAGCAAGCCGGACGACGGTGTTCAGCAGGTGCTGAAGCCCGAACCGGGACGGCCTGGAATCGCCAAGGGCGGCGAAAGCCCGGCCAGAGCCTAAGTTTCCAGTTTCAGGTATCTAGTTTCAAGTGGGGCGGCCCGAGTGGCCGCCCCTAAGTTTTTGTTCGAGCGGCATTCCTGCCCGCGAAGTATTTCCACCACAAAGCATCATGAAGATCAATGCACAGACAGCTTCTTCGTGGCGCTTCGTGCCCTTTGTGGTTAATTCATTACGCCTGAATCATCTTTGCTGCCGTATACCCGCGATAGATCGCGTAAAGCGCCCAGGCATGGAAGGCGACGCTGAAAAAGTCCTTCACTCCGAGCAGCAAGAGGCCATCAATGGCGTAGAGCGCCATGCCAAGCACGAACGCCCATCTCTGCACCTTGACGGCGAAGGTTCCCAACAGCACAAAAATCCCGGCGACGAATCCATTGATGATGAGGTCCAGCACGCTGCCGGCGCTGCCGACCTTCTTGGCCATCGCGTCCACCACTGAGGTGATCCCCAAGCCGACTACAAAATGAAGATTTCCGCCGGTGATCATCACAATGGAATTGATCATCGACAAAGCTGCGATCCAGTAGAACCACTTCGCGCCTGCCTTCGCCCGCGCGGACGCCATCATTTTGGAAACCGCAATGCGCTCGTTGACCTGCGCGGCGCGTTCGCTGGATTGTGCCAGGGCTGTACCGAAGCCTGCTGCCATCGAAAGCCTCCTGATTCCAAGCGGGGAGGCCCGTGTTTACGTCAACGGGTAAGGCTGGAATTGATCAAGGCTATGATGGGCAATTCGGACGGGCCTAGATACCCGTCGGACATGCCCGCCATCACGCTGCGAATTGCACCTTCTCGCAGGTAACAGTTACCCGTTGACGATCGCCATCATGTGCTCGGGGTAGCGCTCGCCGGATGCGACTCCATAAGGGAAGATATCCTCGAGTTTTCGCAGGTCGTCTGGTGTGAGCGTAACATCCAGCGCCGCCACGTTTTCTTCCAGGTATTTCCGGTGCTTCGTCCCCGGAATTGGAACAATGTCTTCGCCGCGAGACAGGACCCAGGCCAGGGCCAGTTGCGATGCTTTACAGCCCTTCTCGCGGGCGATCTCTTCAACTTTGCGTACCAAGTCGAGGTTCTTTTGGAAGTTCGCTCCCTGAAATCGCGGTGAATTGCGGCGATAGTCGTCAGCCGGGAGATCTTCGAATTGCTTGAATTGCCCAGTCAGGAAGCCGCGCCCCAATGGGCTGTACGCAACGAACCCGATACCCAGTTCGCGGCATGTGGGCAGGACCTCATCTTCCGGATCGCGAGTCCACAAGGAATACTCGGTTTGCAAAGCAGTAATCGGATGAATTTTGGCAGCGCGCCGAAGCGTCAGCGGGCTGGCTTCGGACAATCCGATGTGCCGCACTTTTCCGGCGCTTACGAGTTCCGCCATGGCGCCAACCGTGTCCTCGATGGGAGTTTTCGGATCGACGCGATGCTGGTAATAAAGATCAATGTAATCGGTACCCAGCCGCCGGAGGCTGGCTTCGCACGATTGCCGCACGTAGTCCGGCTTGCCGTTCACCCCGCGAACACTGGGATTAGAGGGATCGCGAACAATCCCGAATTTGGTCGCCAGAACAATCTTGTCCCGCTTGCCTTTGATGGCACGGCCCACGAGCTCTTCGTTTGTGTGGGGTCCGTAGACGTCGGCCGTATCAAGGAAATTAATTCCCAGCTCCAGCGCGCGATGGATGGTCGCAATCGATTCGTTGTCGTCGCGTCCGCCGTAGAACTCCGACATTCCCATACACCCCAGACCAATGGCAGAAACTGTGAGCCCTGCTTTTCCCAATTTGCGGCTTTTCATGATTGCTCCTTGCAAAGAATTAGAAACGAGATGAAGGAAGGTTCATCAGATGTACTAGTTCAGATGCGTAGTTCGGTTTCCACGCTTCGCGCAGATACCTATGAGTGAAATCGCCAGATGGTATGAACGAAAATTTGAGTTCACCTTTCCGGTCGAGCTGTACCCGAATCTGCTGATCCGCCTCCGGGGCACGCCGACGCGGCTGGAGGAGATCTTACGGAAGCGGTCTCGCGAGCTTCTCATTCGTAAGCCGGAAGGAAAATGGTCGGCCCAGGAGCATGCCGGCCATCTGCTTACTCTTGAGCCACTCTGGCTGGCCCGGGTAGAAGACTACGTAGCTGGATCAGAAATACTTTCAGTGACCGACCTGAGTAACCGGCCGACAGACGGGGCTAATTACAACTCGCAGAACCTCGCCGAGATTTTGCGGGGTTTCCGCAGTTCCCGAAAAAAGTTCGTGGATCGCGCCGCCGCGGTCGATCCCGCCCTGTTCAGTCGACAGATACTGCATCCGAGGCTGAAACAGCCCATGCGACTCGTCGATCATCTATTTTTTGTCGCGGAACACGATGACCATCATCTCGCGCGAATCTGGCAAATTAATTGCGACGTAGCTTAAAGAGTAACCGTGATCAGGGGCTTGTTGTCAGCCACGACTTCGCCGATTTCAACGGCCCGAACTCCGGCGCTTTGGAGCGCGCTGAGCAGATCGGCCGCTCCCTGCTCTGTCACCGAAATCAGTAACCCACCCGAGGTCTGCGGATCGAACAGCAGAGTCTTGATTTCGTCGCCGATCTCGCCTTCATAACTCACCACGCACTCCGCGAAATCTCGGTTTGCCTTGAGACCGCCGGGAATGTACCCCGCCCGCACACAGTCCAATGCGCCTTCGAGCAGTCGAATCTGGCTGGCGTGTAGGCGCAGCCCAACATTCGAACCTCGAGCCAATTCCCGGGCATGGCCGATCAGTCCAAATCCGGTGATATCCGTCATCGCGTTCACAGACCACGTCGGGACAGCCGCTCTCGGCTGTCCGGCTGAGCGCCGTTCGGCGGCACCGGTAATCACGTCCGCCGCGTTCTTGTTTAATGTCGTCATGGAGTCCACCGCGGCATTGATCCAGGTCTGCTTCGCGACTCCTTTTTTGATTGCGGTGGAAATCACGCCCGTGCCGATCGCCTTTGTCAGCAATAGGCGATCTCCCGCTTTGGCCCCCGTATTCGCCAGCACCTTCGCCGGATCAATCAGGCCCGTGACGGAGTACCCAAACTTCATTTCGTCATCGCGAATGCTGTGTCCGCCGATCACCGTACATCCAGCTTCCATCATTTTCGAAAGCCCACCAGCCAGGATTTGCTCGAGAATCGCCAGATCCCCCTTTTCCGGAAAACACACCATCGCCAGCGAAGTAAGCGGCCGCCCACCCATGGCATACACATCACTTAGTGAGTTGGTGGCCGCGATCTGACCGAAGGCAAAGGGATCGTCCACGATCGGGGTGAAGAAATCGACGGTTTGCACCAACGCAGTTCCTGGCCCGATTTGATACACGCCGGCGTCATCGGCATGATCGAAGCCGACCAGAACATTGGGATCATGTTGCCGGGCTAATTTCCCAAGCACCGTGTCCAGCTCCGCCGGACTCAGCTTGGACGCTCAACCCGCAGCTTTCACCGACGCCGTTAGGCGAAACGGTTTGGTTTCAGGCATGGGCTCATTGTAAATAGAAAGCACGACGTCATGGCTAGCCAAAGATTTCAGTTGTCATTCCGAGCCGTACGAAGCCTCCGCTCGCGGAGCGAACGGGTGGAGGAGTCTGCAGTTGAACGAGTCTGTACCCGGAGCTTACTTCAGCGTAACATCCGTGACCTGCACTTCGGGATAGCCCTGGTTCCAGTCCGCGCTGATGTGCTCAAACGTAAGCCGGAAGGGTTTGTTCTGCCCGGGAGCGAGCGGCGATGCGTTGAGGTCGACGGTATCCGGATAAGGCCCGCCGGTCTGTAGCACCCGCAATGGCAAATCTTCCGCCTGCACGATCTGTCCCAGGGAGTTCCGGAAAATTACGTGTACGGTCGCGTGAGTAAGGGTTTTGTCTCCGGTATTGGTGACTGTTCCGTCAACATACGTCACACTCACCCCGACAAAATTTTCTGCCTGGCTCATCTTGAGGTCTGATAGCTTCACGTTTGCGGAATATGGATGCGGAGGAGCGGGAGCTTTGGAGGATCCACGCGAGAGCAGAACGATCAGACCGACCACCACAACGACAATGACCACGCCGACGAGCACAGGACGCAGGTTGGATTCCGGTTGCTGCTCGATCAGCGGGGATGGTTCGATCAGGCCGCCCACTTAGCGATTGTAGATGGTTGATTTTTGATTGTCGATTTACGGGGTAAGACTCACCACGGAGGACACCGATTACCACGAAGGCATTGACCGCTTCGTGTACCTTTGTGCCTTCGTGTTTATAGATTTTTAGGAGAATTAAAACTCGAAGTATCCGCCGGCAGGCTCGCGGCGCGGTCGGCCATCCGTGCCCGTTGCCGGGAGCAGCCCGGCAACTCCTCGCAAGCTGTCCCAGGCGGCTTCGTTCAGAGCTGGATCGGAGCTCACCAGTTCCCGCAGCATTTGCCAGGCTGCAATGTTTAACGCGCCTTCCGGCGAAGGTCCCATAGCCAGCGACACCGAGCATTGTGGACAGAAGCAAATTCGCTGGGCAGCAGATTTTTGCCGCGGACGGATGCCGACTGTCTGGCTGAACATGTAAACCGCGACAGATTTCTGGCCGGCCTCGATCTCCCGCCTGCAGCGCAGACAACAGAGGTGTTCCACTCTCACCTTTCCTGAACCCTTAGAATGACGAATACTTCGCCTCGGGAGTAAGCCGCAAGTACGCAGGAAGATTCCTGGCGGCGCGAACCAGACTCGGTTCTAGTCAGCATCCGTCACAATCATGCAATCTGCTGCCGTGGGCACCAGTACCAAGAGCTTTGCAGTGGGAGAGATTCTTCCCGTCTCGCTGCCGCAATCTCCTGCGAAATTTCTCCGCCTCGCACATCTACGTCAGTTGAAGAAGTGTGAAAAAGTAGCCGCCGTGTGCTATCGCGTGCGGCCCTCCGGAGTGCAATTTCTGTTGGTACAAACGCGCCGGGGGCGATGGACGTTTCCGAAAGGCAGCGCGGAGCCCGGTCTGACCCACGCTCAGGCCGCGGCGCTCGAGGCCTTCGAAGAAGCTGGTGTCCACGGACGCATACAGGAAACCGCCTTCACCTACTACATCCACCACAAAGGACGTAATGCGGCCGCTAGCCGCATCAAGGTCAATGCTCATTTATGTGAGGTATTGAGGCTGGAATCTCCCGCCGAGCGTGGCCGAAATCGGACCTGGTTTGAGGCCGGTGAAGCCAAGGCGCGCCTGCGAGAAGGCAGGAAAACCCATCATGCCGCGGAACTCGCTCGCGTTGTCGATCGCGCCTTAGTCCAGCTTCGCGGTCTGGCGCCGGAATACTAGCTATTAGGATCGGCGAAATCTGCACTGCTCAACGGGACCGAGACAGTGACCTCGGTGCCCTCGCCATGTTTGGAGTCGATCGACACTGTCCCATTCACCAGGTTCGCCCTCTCTTTCATTCCAACAATGCCGATGCCTGTCACCGCCGCCTCCAGGCGGTTAGGTGGCAAGCCAACGCCCTCATCGCGCACTGTCAGCTTTAGCACGCCATTCATCCACTCCAGCGTGACGAATACTTCTTCTGCCTCGGAATGCTTGGAGACGTTTCGCAGGCTCTCCTGGAAAATGTGATACATGCTGCTTGCCACATCGCGGGGCAGAGATTCGGGAACATCGCGCGCCAGAAAATGAGTTCGAATTCCCGAGCGCTCCTCGAACTCCTCGCTGTACTGTTCCAGGGCCGCTTCCAAACCAATGTCGTCCAGAATGGAAGGGTGCAGTTGATGTGAGATGTGGCGGACCGTCTCAGACGCTTCCGCTGCCCGCCGCTGTAGTGCTTGTACCCGCTCCAGGAGTTCCTTGGATTCAGCTTTACTTGCAAGCTTTCCCAGATCCATGGCGAGATACGCAAGTTGCTGGCTCAGATCGTCGTGCAGGTCGCGCGCGATGCGGCGGCGTTCATCATCCTGCGCCGTCATCAGTCTTCCAGCAAGTGTCCGCAAATCCCCCCGCTGTTGCCGGATGGCCTGCTCATCTGCCTTGCGCTTCGTGATGTCTGACATGAAGGCCACGGCCAGCGTTTCTCCGGCAGACTGGATGTAGCTAAGGCTGATTTCGGCGTCGAGAATGCTCCCGTCCTTCTTTCGCGCCTGCAGGTCCAAGCCGTGTCCCATCGGACGCGTTTGTGGATGGCGAAAATAGCCGTCACGGTGTCCGACGTGCCCGCTCCGCAGAGCTTCAGGAACCAGCACTTCGACGGACTTTCCTTGCAACTCGCTCTGCTCGTAACCCAGCATTTTCTCTGTGGCGGGATTTGTCATAACGATGTGCCCGCTGCGGTCAACTACGAAAATCGCTTGTGCTGCCGCGTCAAACAAGCCCTTGGCCATGGCCGCACTGTCTTCTTTTTCCCGCTGAGCCGCGTCCCGCTGTCTTACCGCCTGGCGAACGTCGATGGGAGCAAAGATCAGGGCCAAAAGCGCCACGACTCCCGCTAGCGCGCCGGTTACAAATCCGTTGCGCATACGGGTCTGTCGCCTTTGTACCCGTTCCAGTAACAGCTTTTCTTCCTCGGTTGTAATTTCTTCACTCGCGTCCTCTATACGCTTCATGACGTCTCGACCGCGCCCGCTTATCACAACTCCTTCCGCGGCGGCGAAACCAGATTCCTTTCTTTGCTTTACCGCATCATTGAAGACTGCGATACGCCTGTTGATTGAGTCTTTCAGTTGAACGACTCTGTCTTGCTGAACACGATTGTCGCTGGTGAGTTGGATGAGTTTCTCAAAAGTTCCGGGAATATCTGCGGAGGCCGCGTGGTAAGGCTCGAGGTAATTCTCGTCTCCCGTAATGATGTAGCCGCGCTCGGCGCTCTCAGCGTCTTTCACATCCGAAAACAATTGTTCGTTGGTTCGCATCACTTCCCGGGTGTGGTCTACCCAGTAGTCTGAATCTTGGACTTCGCGCAACGTAAATGCGCCAATCCCGATAATGACCAGCAGCATGCCTAGTCCCATCACAGACCAGAGCAGTGATCTGCGCTCCAATGGCTGGCTATAGTTGATGGGCACTTTCGGTGACGAGGTCTCGAACAATGGCACGCGTCGCCTCCGCGTTATTTGGCTGATTTTGCCAGCATAATATACTGTTGTTAGCTTTCTTGACTATGAAACTGCGGGTGCTGCTCGGCGATGACCATGTCCTGATTTTAGACGGCCTGCGTTCCGCGCTCCAGGCACACTATGAAATTGTCGGCCTCGCCAAGGACGGACGATCTCTGATTAAAGAAGCTGATCGCCTGAAACCCGACTTGATTGTTCTCGATATCAGCATGCCTTTGCTCAACGGTTTTGAGGCAGCCAAGCAAATCAAGAAAGCCTTGCCGAAGATAAAACTGATTTTTCTGAGCCAGCACCTCAATCCGGCATATTTAAAGCAAGCGCTTCGGTTGGGAGCTTCGGGCTACGTGCTCAAGTCTGATGCGACGGAAGAACTGCAGCAGGCCATCGCCACGGCTCTGCGGGGCGAGACGTACATTACGCCAGCTTTTGGCCAAGACGTGATCGATCGTCTTTGGAATCGTGAGGGCGAGCTGAGCCAGGAAACAGAAGGACTTACAGACCGCCAGCGCGAAATTCTCCAGCTCATTATTGAAGGAAAAGGCAACAAGGAGATCGCCGATATCATTCACGTTTCGGTCAAGACAGTCGAGTTCCACCGCGCCCGGATCATGGCCAAACTGGGTGTCAAGAGCGTCGCCGAGCTCACCAAAGTTGCGCTCCAGCAAGGACTTATCCCCAGCTAAGAAAAACTAGGGTACGCCCTAGTCCTCACCCTTTCTTAATTTCAGTAATCTGCTTTTGTACAAGGGACACAAAACCTGAGCATGAGCGATGCATGCCTACTGCTGTACAAATCGAGCACACGGTGACCCGGAACCCAATGCAGCGTAAACGCCTTCTATTGGCTGACGATCAAAAGGAAATGCTGGAAGAGGTTTGCAGCTTACTCGACCAGGAGTACGAGATCGTCGGCACGGTAGACAACGGAGCGAAGTTGGTCGAAGCTGCAAAGTCTCTCAAGCCCGACGTGATTGTTTCCGATATCAGTATGCCGGTCATGTCCGGCTTTGAAGCGGCCGCCAAAATCCGGGAAGCGGGGATCTCATCCAAAATCATATTTCTGACGGTTCAGTCCTCCCCCGCTTATTTGAAGAAAGCCCGGGCATTAGGTGCCGATGGTTATGTTTTGAAGGTTTACACCAGTGAAGAGCTACCGACCGCAATCGCAAATGTGCTAACCGGCACACGGTATTTCTCTCCTCAACTGAAAACCGGACGGGAAAACTAGCCCGTCCGGTCCCTTATTCCCTCCCCTCCCTGACCTCTTTCTGCAATCGCAGCTACTACTAGTCACTTTCCGTGCCCGCCGGGGCTGAAGAACTAGGGAACGACCTAGTGGTGACGTTTCGTTACAGCCCATACAGTGAATGCATACTCAGGTGGGGTGGAAAACAACTTCTTCGCGAAAGGACATAAACATGGCTACCGCAACCGTGAATGCAGTGAGCAGGACGCTGATGGCTGGGTTTCAATCGTTGCCGGAAAAAAGGATGGCCGCCCATTCGCCGTACGGCCTTCCCATCGTAGATAACTGCGTGAACTGCAAGCTGCGCGGCGCTAACGCGATCTGTTCCCTGGCACAAAATTCGGTGCAGGACCTCGACAATTTAAAACACGCAAGCTGCTATCCCGAAGGCTCGGTCGTCTTCCTGGAAGGGCAGGACGCGCGCGGTGTTTACATCTTGTGCCAAGGTCGCGCCAAGCTGACCACCACCAACGCCGAAGGCAAGAGCATGATTCTGAAGATTGCGGAGCCGGGCACCATTCTCGGCCTGCATGCCTGCATCAGCGGCAAACCTTATGAAGTCACCGTGGAAACCTTGCAGCCGGCCCAGTTGGCGTTCATTCGCAGAGATGATTTTCTGCGCTTCTTGAATCAGCATCCGGATGCCTGCCTTCGTGCCGCCGAGCACCTTGCGCGTGATTGCCAGTCCGCTTACGAGGTAATTCGTTCCATTGGCTTGTCGCACTCGGTGTCTGAGAAACTGGCACGCCTGTTATTGCAGTGGTCCACCGACGCGCGCGTCGTCGATGGCACGATCCGCTTGAAATTAGCTTTGACCCACGAAGAGATGGCGCAATTGATCGGAACTTCGCGCGAGACCGTCACGCGTACCTTGAGCGAGTTCAAAAAACAACGGGTGCTCGAAGTCAATGGTTCGACGTTAGTCATTCGCAACAAAGCGGCGCTGGAACGCCTTTCCACTTGTTAATAAAACTACGAGGACTTCATATGAACATGAATCGGAAACAACTCAGCCTTGAACGACTAGAAACCGAACTTGTCTTACGGGCCTGGAACGAAGAAACGCCATTGCGGGCCTACGGCGCCACCTGTCCCATGCCGCGTTGTGAAGCTCTGGCGGTCACTTACGAGCCGGCTGATAGCGTGAACTCGGTAGTAGGCTCGTCTTCGGGGTGCTGGGAATTTGTTTGCAGTCAATGCGGTGCCGAATTCATGGCAACGAAAGAAGACCTGCTCTTTCAGGCTGTTCCTAGGGAGTGGCTGTTTTCACAACTTTGCCACGCGTAGCGTGAGCCGTTGGGGACGAAACGCCGGCTGGCCTCTTGCCAGCCGGCTTGCTGTTTCGGAGAAATCTGGATGGACTTCAGCTTACGGCCAGCGCTTTGCAGTATCTTCCCACCCCGCGGCCCGGGCCACGGGAGGAGCGCTGGGCGCCGGCTGCGGAATCCGGATGGGCTGCTGCGTGCTCGCGGACGCAAGAGTGGGTTTATTGTTGGTGGCCTCCACCGCTGCCTCTTTGTCGTCCGACAGCAGGGGTGCCGCGACCCTCAACGCTTCGACTTCCTTCTCCAGCCGGGCCAGTTCTAATTCCTTTTGCCTCAGAACCTCATAGACATTCTTCATACGTCAGCACCTTCGAGCAAAGTGTAGAACGAGTTGCCCCGAACTTTAGCAGGTATGCTGCTTTTGTCAAGCCGAGTGCGCTCGCCGTCGCTCGTGAAAATGCCACCCCCAGAAGACATAGAGGAAGACCAGAGGCGCCAGCAAAGGCAGGTCAAAGAGGTTAACCGCCGAGCACGCAAAGAGCAGGACAAAGTTCTTGCCGCGGCGGCGCAGAACGGATTCGAACCAGATCAAGGAAGTCTCCTTCTACGGTGTTGCTTCCTGCATCAGCAGGTGAGACGAAATTGAACAGCGTTCTGCCGTCTGCAAACCATTGATTTTTCGTGGGCGCCATTCACGGCGCTCAGAAGCCGGTAAATCGTTGTTGTGATCTTCATCGAATTGGCGTTGTCAATTGCAACGTGCTCGCGGCGCTACTGGCTTCCGTCCAAACTCAATCTCCTGTCCGCACAATGACTTGCCGATAACTAACTTCATTTGCCGAACTTCGGCACAGTAGTTGCCTTTAGGAAAAGCGGCGAGTGGCCCAGCAGCAGACGAGGGCTCTCCGACGAGGTGGGTTATGACAGTCCTAATAGTTCTCTTTACCTTCGGTATGTTCCTTCTCATCGATTATTTCTACAGTCGTAAACATGTCGTGACGCAACCCGCGCTTCGCGTCGTGCAGCAAACGACGGCGCGTGTGGCGCCCAGCCTGGTGGGCGGATTCTCGGTACCCGAAAATCTGCGCTACCATCCCGGACACACTTGGGCATTGAGCGAGAGCCCGAACCTGGTGCGGGTTGGCATGGACGATTTTGCCTCGAAGCTCGCGGGGAAGTTCGAAAGCATCACGCTGCCGCAACGTGGGCAGTGGCTGCGGCAGGGCCAAAAGCTCTGCACATTGCATCGCGATGGCGCGACGGTCGATATGCTGTCGCCGATCGAAGGCAGCGTCTCCGATATCAACGATGCCCTGATCGCCAATCCTGAGGTTGCGAGCAAGGATCCCTACGGCGAAGGCTGGTTCATCACGGTTCAATCTCCCGATGCCAAGATCAACTTCCGCAATCTTCTCAATGGATCTCTGGCGCGGTGGTGGACTGAGGAATCTGCTAGCCGCCTGCACCGCAAAATGCCGGCGATGGTCGGAGCCTTGGCGCAGGACGGTGGCGTCGCAGTCGACAACGTAAGCGCTGAAATTCCTGATAGCGATTGGACAGCTTTAACGAAAGAATTCTTCCTGTCATAAGTCGGGCGGGTCGGATCACATCCGCCACTCGCCAAAGCCGGCAGGTCACGCGATCTGCCGGCTGCCTTTTTGCCCACCTGCGGCGCTCGAAAACAACTGTATGTTGTTGATGTATCAAGACGACTCCGACTCAACCCTTGTGTTTTGCGCTTGAAAAGCGCCATTCCTCTGTGAGATAGTCCCGCCTCATGAAGTGACCCAGCATCGTTTCGCTGCAACTAAGCTGCGATCCAGAGTAGAGATGTCCACATTAGTCATGCAGATTGTTTGAAAGGGCACCCATGACGATCTCCCGGTTTCGTTTTGTTCCGTTTGTTGCGATTTGCTTCCTGGCTGCACTCGTCGCCATCAGCGCAATCCATGCGCCCGCCCAGCAAGCCACAGCTTCCGTCAATGGCACGGTTAAAGACCAATCCGGAGCGGTGCTGCCGGGCGCGAAAGTTACGCTGCGGAACTTATCCACCAACGTCGCTCGCACTTTGACCACGACGAAAGACGGCAACTACGTTTTCACCCTGGTTCCCATCGGTGCCTACGAACTCGTAGTCGAGCAGCAAGGGTTCGACAAATATGTGCAGAGCGGAATCAACCTGCAGATCAACCAAAATGCGCGCCAGGACGTGACGTTGAAGGTCGGAACCACCAGCCAGGTCATTGAAGTGCAGGGCAATACCACGCAGGTGGACACGGTCAGCGCGACGTTAGGAAAAGTCGAAGACACGCAACGAATTCTGGACCTTCCCATTGTCGAGCGGGACACTATGGAACTCGGACTCTTGCAGGCAGGGGTGGTCGCGCCGGAACAGGAAGACGGCTCCGGCAATGCTTTCGCCGTCGCTGGTCAGCGTTCTGAGTCGTTGTCGTTCTTGATCGACGGCGCGGACAACAACGACTTCCTTGGCAATAACATGGTCGTTAACCCGAATCCTGACGCGGTCGCCGAATTCAAGATTCTGACCAATAACTATGAAGCCGAATACGGACGCACGTCGGGCGGAATTGTGAACCAGGTGATTAAATCCGGCACCAATGCGATCCACGGAAGCTTGTTCGAGTTCTTTCGTAATCCTGTGCTCGACGCTTCTGATTGGTTCACACAGAACGTTATCGACTACAAGCGCAATCTGTTCGGAGGCAGCATCGGGCTGCCGATCGTCAAGGACAAAGCCTTCTTCTTCGCCTCGTACCAGGGCGCGCGCCGTCGCGAAGGTCAGGTGGCGCCGCCATTTGCCACTTTAAGCCCGGCAGAAAGAACCGGGAATTTCAGCGAATTGCTGCCCGCGACACAATTGTTTGATCCGACCACCGGCAATCCTTATCCCAATAACCAGGTACCCGTAGACCCGGTGATTGCGAACTACATCGCAAAGTATGTGCCGTTGCCGAACCGGCCTGGCAATCAGTTTGTCTCCGCCCCAACAGCAGCCCTGACCGATGATCAGTTCGTGTTTCGCTTCGACTACAACCTGTCCCACAAGGATGTGCTTTCTGCGTTCTATATCTTCGACGACCAGCCGCAGGTCTTTCCCTTCGAAATTCTCCACGGCGCGTCAAGCGGAGGTGATGTTCCGGTAGGTTCGGGTTTCAGCAACGCGCAAAGGTTTCAGACAGGTTCTCTGAGTTGGACTCGCACCATTTCACCGACGATGCTCAACGAACTTAGATTTGCGACCAACAGGGTTGCCAACCTGCAGAGCACGCCAACTGACAAGACCTCTCCCGCGCAGCTTGGCTTTACCACCATCCACCCCGACGATCCCGCGGGAATTGCGCCCCCCATTATGAGTGTGAACGGCGCCTTCGCTCTTGGGCCTTCTCCACAAGGTCCGACGAAAATTCATGACAGTACGTTCCAGTACCAGGACACTTTCTCCTGGACCCGAGGCAACCACGCGCTCAAGTTTGGAGCGGATCTCCGCTGGGTTGAAAACAACTTCAACTTCGATTTCTACAATAACGGGAGCTTCTTCTTCGGCGACTTCGGCTCTTTCACCGGAGACAACCTGGCCGATTTCGTCGGTGGGTTCTTTGACAACTACTACCAATGGGCGAATGCGAAATATGGCATCCGCACCCACTCCTTGTATTTCTTTGGAGAGGACGCGTGGAAAGTTACGAAAAACCTCACTTTCGATTACGGCCTACGCTACGAATACAACTCCCCGCAGATCGATCCAAAGAACGAGATCATCGGCTGGTTTCCGGGGCAGCAATCCAAAGTTTTCCCCGGTGCACCGCCGGACCTTCTTTATCCTGGTGACCCTGGCACACCCAACCGCGGCTTGGTTTATCCAGACCGCAATAATTTCGCCCCCCGTTTCGGCTTCGCCTGGGACATGTTGGGCAATGCCAAGCTCGTAATGCGCGGCGGTTTCGGGGTCTTCTACGACATCGAAGATGGCGCGCTCAACTTGCAGTTTGGCGGTCAGCCCCCATTCGGGTATGTAGCCAACAACTATCCTTCATTCTGCACAACAGCAAGCTCAGGGTGCCTTGCGGCGGTAAATGGCTCCTATGTGACCGATCCGTTCCAGACAGCGGCCACTGGATACTCCGATCCCTATCCATTTCTTGCTGGCGGTCATTTGGGCCAGTTCTTCAATCCCAAGGTCCCCTACGCGTTTGTGGCGCTTCCGCATTTCCGGACGCCGTACACCTATCAGTTCAACTACGGCTTCCAATATCAGTTGACGAAATCGACCATGGTGGAAGCCGTCTACGCGGGCACCTTGAACCGGAAAGCGATCGCCACAAACGAAACCAACTACCCACTGCTGTCCATCTTGCAGCAGCAGTATGCCGAAGCAGGCGGCGACGCCAGCCAACTCAACCCGGAATGCGCGCGCCCACTGTCCGCCTGTGATTCTCCGCTGGATCTCTCTGGTGCACCGACAGGAGCCCAGCAGATTTACGCGGACTTCAGCAACTCCAACTCTGACAGCCACCAGTTGCAAGTGACTGTGGATAAGCAGTTGAGCCACGGATTCCAATTCCGGGCTGCTTACACCTTGTCCAAGACGATTGACGACAACTCCGGGTTCCGTGCGCGGTCGTCTACATACACCGATCCCACCAATCCCGCATTCGATCGTGGGTTGGCGGACTTCGATGCCCGCCAGCGGCTGGTGGTCAGCCCCATCTGGGAGATTCCGTGGGGGCAGAATGGCAACTCATTGTTGAGCAAAGTTGCGGGTGGCTGGGCGGTTTCGGCCATCGCCAGTTTCCAATCCGGCAACCCGTTTACCATCTTCTCCAACAACAACTCCAGCGAATTGGACAACTACCTGGATCGTGCCCAAATCATCGGGCCGGTGCAGATCTTCGATAATCCGCGCGTGATCCGCACCTTCAGCCCAAGTGCAGACGGAATTCACGGAAGTTGCCTGGGAGGAACCGAGACAGGTCCGTTCTGGTTCGATCCGACCAACATTTCTTGCACGGTTGGGCCTCCGGGAGCAACCGACGGCAGCGTGCCGCTCTTTACTCATGGCAACATGCGGCGCAACAGCCTGCGCGGACCCGGAATCAACAACTGGGATATCAGCTTGTTGAAGAATTTCAAATTTACCGAGAGCAAGTATCTCCAGTTCCAGACCAGCTTCTTCAACGCGTTCAACCATGTGCAGTTTTATGGCCCGAGTTCCGCCGAAGGTGCTTCCGGATTCAGTTCGAACTTCGGCATGCTGACATCGGATACGAGCCCTTCGACGCAGACCGCCTACTACCGTGGGCCGCGTCTGATTCAATTCGCTCTGAAGTTCTACTTCTGAGCTTCACCAAAACAACTAAGCCCCGGCAATTTGCCGGGGCTTAGTTGTTTCAGATAACAGGAGTCTCAGGCGAGGTCTTCCAACTTCAGTGCTGAGTTCTCACCCTTCCACGAATTGCGGAACTGGTCCTGAACGAATCCCGCATCGTAGTCGCGGCCCTGGGCTTTCAGCGCTTGTTGCAAGCCAAAGAGCGACCGCGGATTGCGTGGATTGCGGTCGAGATCCTCGCGGAAAACTTTCTCCGCGCCGGCAGCATCGCCGGTCATGAGCAGAGTCGCGCCGAGCGATTCGCGAACCGGGAAGAACCAATCGGGGGGCTCGCCGTATTTCAGTGTGTCCTGCACGGCAACCGCATCACGAAACATGCCGATCGCGGCGGCGCTGTCTTTTTTCGCCAGCGCAATTTGCCCGCCTAAAACGTTCTCGGCAACCTTCATGATGTCTTTCGCTTTGTTGTTCACCGGCATGGCAAAGACCACATCAGGGGGCGTATTCTTCTCTGCCTCGGAAACGATTTTGTACTCGCCTTCAGCTTCGCTCAGCTTGCCCGTGCTCGCCAGCGCCATGCCACGAGCAAAGTGCCAGAAAACCGTCGTGGTCTTCATCGCCGGATCCGGCTGCGGCATTTGCAAAATCTCATTCCAGTGATGGAACCGTATTTCCACCGCGATTGGAATGGTCATGAAGCCTTCCAGCGGCGGCATCTCTTTCACATGCGGGCCAACGTGCTCCGCGAGCATATCTGCATTTTTCTTCGCTTCCGCATAGTTGCCATTCATCGAGGCGCACATCGCGATGAAATGCAGATTGTGACTGTAGTACATCATCGGGTAAATGCCTTGCGCGCCGCTGGCCTTGATATAGGCGCGATCCACCGCCGCCGCCTGTTCGTTCGCCTTCACTGCTGCCTCGTAGTCACCGGTACGGATATAAACGTGGGCCGGCATGTGCACAATGTGTCCCGCGCCGGGCGCAAGCGAGGCCAACTTGTTCGCGCCTGCCAGAGCACGCTCCGGGCTCGGCGACGCTTCAACCGCGTGAATGTAATAGTGGACCGCACCCATATGGTTGGGATCGCGTCGAATCACCGACTCGAGCGTGCTGACAATCTCTTCGGTTCCGACTTCCGGCGTCCCATCCGGATGCCACAAACCCCAGGGACGCAGGGTCATGCCGGATTCCGCGAACAACGTCGCTGCATCGAGATCATCGGGAAAGCTCTTCATCACCTCGCGCATGGCGTCGTGGTAATCCTCGGCGGCTTTCCGCCGGTCCGTGCCATCGCCCGGGAACCTCTTTGCCATCGCCTGGATGTATGCCTTTTCACTGGGCGAAGCCGTGGCCGACAGATCGACTGCCTTCTGAATGGCTTCATGCGCCTTCATGAATCGCTCATCACTGGCGGGATCGTTGTAATTGGGGCCAACCGCCTCGGCGACGCCCCAATAGGCAATCGCCAGCTTGGGATCGAGTTCCGCTGCATGTTGGAACGAGCGCGCCGCCTCGTGGTGATTGAAGGCGTAGATGTAGCGCAGCCCCTGATCGAAGAATTGCTGCGCTTCCGCGTTCTTTGTGGAGACCGGGTGATGCAGGTTTCCCAAGCCTGTCACCAGAGTGACCGGCTGGCTTTGCATGGAATGGGAATGATCCTGCGCGAACGCAGGAATGCACAATACGAGCCCGAGCATGATGCAAACGCGACGCAACATACGGATAACCTCCTGGATTTTGAAAACGGGAGTTCCTTTGACCCTAGGCCTGCCCTAAGTCGATTGTGGTTAGCTTATTGCATGGGCTGCCTTTTCGCAATCAGGGGCGGTCAACACGGCGAGGGTTAGTAACCGAATACGTCCTGCGCTCATACTCCCTTACAATCTTTGTGGATCATGCGCAAAGCACTTCTGCTATATAACCCTTTATCCGGACGCCGGGTCTGGCGCCGCTTGGCCGATGTGGAAGCCGCAGCCGACGTTTTGCGCAAAGGCGGAGTGGAGGCTTCTACCACGCCCACGCGTGCCGCAGGTGATGCTGCGGAACAGGCCAAGCACGCGATTGCCGAAGGATTCGACACGATTTTCGCGTGCGGGGGCGACGGCACCGTGCACGACGTGCTGCAAGGCGTGGTGGGCACCGACGCGGCTCTCGGCATTATTCCGCTGGGAACCGCGAACTCGCTGGCCCATGATCTCGGATTTCCAGCATCTCCGCTTCAAACTGCGCGCGCCGCTCTGACCGCGCCACCACGTCGGGTGACGGTCGGTCGGCTCGAGTACCGCGATTTTGCCGGCAATACATGTAACCGGTACTTTGCGTTGGCCGTTGGCATCGGAGTCGACGCCCATCTTTTTTACAACCTCAATCCTCTGACCAAGCGCCATCTCGGCATGATGGCCTACTACAGTCGAGCCACACGTCTCTGGCTCACGCACCAAATGCAGAACTTCGCAGTCGAATTCAGCAACGGAACAGGGCCGCGCAATGCCGAAGTTTCGCAGGTCCTTGCCGTGCGCATCCAGGATTTCGGAGGCATTCTGCGCGAGCTTGCCCCCGGAGCCTCGATTCATCGAAATGATCTTCGCCTCGTTCTATTCCACACGCGGAGTCGCGCGGCTTACCTGGGATACATCATCCGCGGGCTTCTCGGGCAACGCTGGAAAGTGCCGGGGATTGAGCTGATTCACAGCTCGGAAGCTACATGTCAGACCTTGGCCGCTACTCCGAATCCGTCGCGAATTTTCGTCGAGGCTGATGGGGAGCTGCTGGGAACGTTGCCAGTGCAAATTGGCGTTGTGCCATACGCGGTGAACTTGCTGGTCCCCCAGAGTAGTCATTCTGAGCGAAATTGATCCTGCGCGGTGCGCAGGATCAATGCAGTCGAAGAATCCCTACTTCCATACCAAACTCAACGTGCGACATCCAAACTTTTTCGGCAGGGATGCTTCGACTCCGTAGTTCAGTCGCAAGCGACTGAACCATCTCCGCTCAGCATGACATTGCTCTGTTAAGACTATCGGCGAACGTGTGGCATCAGGTATCCTCTGAATGCAAACTTCCTTGGAACCTGTCACCCATTTTCTAACCGGCGCTTGCATCGCACGAGCCGGGCTGAATCGCAAAACCGCGCTGGCCACGGTCACCGTCACGCTGGCTGCCGAAGCGCCGGACCTCGATGTTCTTGGAGAATTCAAAGGTCCGGTTTTCGGATTCGCCCACCACCGCGGCTTTACCCACTCCTTTCTCGGCGGAGTTCTGGTCGCTGGCTTGGTTGTGGGTTTTATGTATCTGCTCTGGCGTCTGCGCGGCCGCCCGATCAAGAATCCCAAACTGCCACCGCGATGGGGCATGCTCTTCGGCTTCGCTTACCTCGCCGTCTTGAGCCATATCCTGCTCGACTTCACCAACAACTACGGCGTAAGACCGTTCTGGCCATTTTGGGAGAAGTGGTACTCCTGGGACATCGTTTTCATCGTCGAACCGATCATGCTCATCTTCCTCGTTGCTGGCCTTCTCCTGCCGGTTATCTTCAATTTGGTTGTCGAAGAGATTGGACCTCGCCGCAAAGTTCCTTATGGCCGGGTGGGTGCGACTCTGGCCCTGATCGGTGTGGTTGCACTTTGGGGGGTGCGCGATTTCGAGCATCGCCGTGCCGTGCATGCCCTCGAAGCTCGCCAATATGAAGGAGCAGATCCTCTCCGGGCCTCCGCTTATCCGTACTGGTGGAGTCCTTTTCGCTGGAACGGAGTCATCGAGACCCAGAAATCTTTCGCCATCATGTCGGTCGATTCATTAACTCCCGAAGTTGACCCGCAAGGGGACGTACAAGTCCTCCATAAGCCGGAGGAGACTGCCGCGACCGAAGCGGCAAAGAAATCGTACTTGGGCCGGGTCTATCTGGATTGGGCGAAGTACCCTATTACCGAGACGGAACCTTTGCAATTCGGAGAAGAAGGCTACATTGTCCGCTTCAAGGACCTGCGCTTCGCCTATCCCGAGCGCCGGGAAAGGAACGTGCTCTCCGGGACGGTAGAACTGGATCGCAATCTCCGTGTGATCAGCGAAGGCTTCGGCGATCGCCGCGAGCGTCGCATACCTGACTGATACCGCCGGAATCGATGCGGGTGGAATTGTGTGGGACGAGTTTCTTTGCTATCACGGCGACGCGGTCGAATGAGTGAATGGCGATTTTGCAAGCACTGCGTGGCTGAAGGGTAACACCTTGCAAATAAAAGCCGCATGGCTGGTTCCCGTTAACCCTGCCGCTCGCCCCGATTAGAACAAGGGGACTATTTGACGGTTACCGTGCCAGCCAGTATCATCGGCCAACGCTTTTTGCACGCCAATGATCGGGGAGACTGTATCTCACTACAAAATCTTAGATAAGCTTGGTTCGGGCGGAATGGGTGTAGTCTACCGCGCGGAAGACACCAAGCTGGGGCGCAAGGTCGCGCTCAAATTTCTCTCCGTCGAATTCTCCAAAGACCGCCAGGCGCTCGAACGTTTCGAGCGGGAAGCCCGCGCAGCTTCTGCTTTGAACCATCCCAACATCTGCACCGTGTATGAAATCGACCAGGTAGACGGCCAGCCGTTTATCGCCATGGAGTTGCTCGAAGGCGTCAACCTGCGCAATCGCATCGCCGGGAAACCGTTCGAACTCGATGAATTGCTCGAAATCGCCATCGAGGTCGGCGACGCGCTCGATGCCGCCCACTCCGAGGGCATCGTCCACCGCGATATCAAGCCCGCCAATGTTTTTCTCACCAAGCGTGGACACGCCAAGCTGCTCGACTTTGGTCTTGCCAAGCGCAGTGTTGAAGCAGCAGCCGGGTCCAGCGCTGCCGGCGCGACTGCTGCCACGATTGAGCCGTTGCTCACCAGTCCCGGTGTAGCCGTCGGCACGGTCGCCTATATGTCTCCCGAGCAGGCTGCGGGAAAAGACCTCGATGCTCGCACCGACATTTTTTCTTTTGGCGCGGTTTTATATGAAATGGCCACCGGGAATCAGGCATTCGCCGGAAATACTTCAGCCATCATTTTCGACGCTATCCTTAACCGGGCTCCAGCCTCGGCCGTTCGCCTGAATCCTGCCTTGCCGGCCGAACTGGAACGCGTAATCAATAAAGCGCTGGAGAAAGACCGTAGTCTGCGCTATCAAAGCGCGTCCGAACTGCTGGTGGATCTCCGCCGCGTCAAGCGTGACACCCAATCTGCACGGATTGCCGCCGCCTCTGGCTCCGTCGCTATCGCCCAAGGCCGTCCTTCAAGAAAATTATGGCCTTTCGCCGCGACGGGAGCCGCCATAGTCGTTGCGCTGGCAGTTGTCGGCTATCTCCTCGGCTGGTTCTCGCACAATCATCTGTATACGCAGGCCGAGCTCAATCCGAAACAGTTCACCTTCAATTCCCAGGATGATCCGGTGGCGGTAACCGAGATTTCTCCCGACGGAAAATATCTTCTTTATTCCGACCTCCAGGGCTTGCATCTCAAAACCATAGCCACGGGCGAAGCAATCTCTCTACCCGTGCCGGAAGCCTTTTGTTTCCGTTGAGCGCGTCTCGAATGGTTCCAGGATGGAACCAAAATCCTCGTAAGCGGCCCGGTTGGTCCGCAGGAAAAATTCGGCGTCTACGTCATCTCTATCATCGGCGTCAGCCTGCAGAAGCTTCGCGATGACGCCCGCTACGCCGACATCTCGCCCGACGGGTCGCAGATCGTCTTCCTCGACACCAACAGCAAAGATCTCTGGCTGATGAACGCCGACGGCTCTCAGGCCCGTGTGTTCCTCAAAGCTGAGGACGGATATCACTATTTCCAGCCTGTCTGGTTCGCCAGTGGTCGCCGCATCTTCTACGTCAAATACCACGAAGAAAACGGAAACCCGACGACAATCATCGAAAGCCGCAACACCGATGCCTCGGATCCCGTGCTTCTTCTCTCCAATAAGAATTTGGGAGACTTCCACCGCGCCCAATCCGACCGCCTCATTCTTGAGGTCACGGAAGCTCCACCCAATGATCGCAACTCGAACCTGTGGGAGATTCGATACAGCCCCGATACCGGCAAGCCGGCAGGCCGGGCGCGCCGTCTCACCGATTGGACCGACTTCCGATTCGCGGAGATCAGCCTCACCGCCGATGGCAAGACTCTGGCGTTCTTAAATCTGAAATCGTTGAGCAACGCTTATATCGGCAAGCTTGGCCCTTCCGGAAGCACTATGGAGCAACCGCAGGGTCTCACTTTCAACCAGCGTAGAAATTGGGTGAGCGGCTGGTCCGGTGACAGCAAGACGGTCTTTTTTTACTCTGATCTAGCCGGCGGCGCCTTCGACATTTATCGACAGGCCATCGACGCCCACAGTCCAGAGAAGCTGAGTTCCGGCCCTGATGACAAATGGGCGCCGCAAATCAGCCCCGACGGCAAGTGGGTGCTTTACATGTCTTGGCCCAAAGCTGCGACCGCCGGCGCCGATGCGCCGCCCGGCAAGCTCATGCGCATTCCCGCTGCTGGCGGTCCCGCGGAATTCGTCGCCGACCTGAAAGGCCATCCCTTCGCCGGAACCACTGACGGCGGTTATCCTAGCTTCCATTGCCCCAGCGTCGGCACAGACTGCGTCCTAGCCGAGCAAAGCGGAGAGAACGCGGTCGCCTTTGTCTGGTTCGATCCCTCGGCGGGACGGAAAAACGAAATTACAAAATTCTCCCGCGATCCTCGCTATCTGAATTGGAACCTCTCTCCTGACGGCTCGCAGATCGTCGTTTCGGTCGGCGACTTCAAAACCGGCGATATCTTCATCCTTCCGGTCAAAGGCGGGGCGCCACAAAGATTTTCTCTTCTACCCTGGCAGGAACTTGGCCCGGTCGCCTGGGCTCCGGACGGCAAAAGCATTTTTGTCGGCAGCTACTCTTCGCGCGGCAGCTCGGTTCTTCGCGTCGATCCGGGCAAGCCGCCGACCCTGCTATGGAAATCGGTGTGGGACGTTGACGGTCTTGCTGCTTCACCCGACGGGCATTACCTCGCCATCGCGCCCAACATCTTCGACGGCAACGCCTGGATCATCCCTAATTTTGCAGTGAAATAGCTGTCAGTCGAAGACACAACGCGTGCAGCAGGGCATGCTGTAGGGAAGCGGGATCTAGTCAAAGCAAACGCAACAGAATCGAAGTAAACGCGTTTGCTTTAATTGAAATCTTCGCTCAAGGCTGTCGCCATCGGCGATTTGTCGAAACTGCCCCAACTCCGATAAAATCTATAGTTTGCACTACAAGTTCTGATTCTCTCTGGAGCAGTCCATGGCACAAGTTTGTGATATCTGCGGCAAGAAGCCGCAAACCGGAAACACCATCAGCCACGCCCACAACACATCGCGCAGACGCTGGAACGTAAACCTGCGCCCGGTGCGAGCGCGCGTAAAGGGCGCTACCAAGCGCATCCGCGTCTGCACGTCCTGCCTGCGCAGCGGCAAAGTGGTGAAAGCGTAGAAGCGATTGAAGAAGGTAGATTGCAGATTTAAGAAAATCTGAAATCCTAAAATCTCAAATCTGCAACGCTTTACTTGACGCTCAGCAGTTCCACATCAAAAATCAGGGTGGCATTCGGCGGAATCACACCGGGATACCCACGCTGCCCATACGCCAGGTCTGGCGGAATCCGTAACTGCCGCTTCCCACCAACTTTCATGCCGATAATCCCTTCATTCCAGCCCTTGATCACCGGGGCGCTGCCGAGTGGCTCCACAGTGAACGGAGCGCCGCGGTCGAGGGAGCTATCAAATTTCTTTCCATCGGTCAGCCAGCCGGTGTAGTGAACGCTCGCCGACTGGCCTTTCTGCGCGGTCGCTCCGGTGCCTCGCTTGATATCCCAGTACTCGAGGCCATCCGGCAGCTTCGTGGGCTCGCCTGTGACCTTGGTAGGAGAGCTGTTATCAACTTTTTTCTGCGCAAAGCTCATCATTCCGAACAGGGTAACAAAGGCGACAACCAGTGCTGTCTTGATCATGAAGGATTCTCCTGTGTTCTGCCGCTGTAGCTCACTTACCCCAACGCAATCACATCAATTTCTACTGACACATCCTTCGGAAGGCGCGCCGCCTGTACTGTGGATCGAGCCGGTGGCGCCGTCGAAAAATGCTTGCCATAAACTTCGTTCATTGCCGCGAAGTCCCCCATGTCCTTCAAAAACACGGTTGTACGAACGACCTTCTCTAGCCCGGACCCCGCCGCTTTCAGGATGGCAGTTAGATTCTTCAGAACCCGTTCCGTTTGCGTGGCAACATCGCCGTTGAGGACCTGCTGCGTCGCCGGATCAATTGCGATCTGCCCCGAGATGAACACGAACCCGTTCGCCCGAATCGCCTGTGAATACGGCCCAATCGCCTGTGGAGCCTCTTTGGTCGCAATAATCTCTTTCATTAGAAATCCGTTCCAAGTCAGAAGTAAGAAGGAAGAAGTCAGAAACAAAAAAACACGCACCAGAAACTCTTAAACCTGTATTCTTATCTCTCTGTTCTGCATTTTTTCTATTTCTGCAATCTTCCTTCTTACTTCTGCATTCCCTAGATTTTTTGCAGCCTCTGCACGTCATGCACACCTGGAATCTTCCGCACGCCACTAATGATGTTCTCAAGGTGCTTCAAATCCGCAATGTCCAGAATGACATCGATATTGCCCTGTCCATTGTAAGTGCGCGCCTCGACGTTGCGAATGTTCGTCTTAGTATCGCTGATCACAGCGGTGATCTGCTTCAACATGCCGAAGCGGTCATCGCAGAAGACCGTAATTTTCACCGGATACGAGCTTGGAGTGGTGTCATCTTGCGCCCATTCCACGTCAATTCTGCGTTCCGGCTCGTAAAACAAATTTACGACATTCGGACAATCGATGGCATGAACGGCCACGCCCTTTCCTCGCGTCACGTAGCCGACCACCGCCTCGCCGCGAATCGGATTACAGCAGCGTGCGCGATAGACCAGCAGATCTCCCTGGCCTTTGACTCGAATGGCATCGTTATTATGGTCGCTGCCGAATACCCGGCGAACCACGCTAGCCAGTCCGCTCGGCTTCTCTTCGGCTGCAGCGTCGACCGGTTGCTGCCCCGCCCCCGGCGCGAGTCGAGCCAGGATCTGGCGCGCCGGATACTTCCCATATCCGATACCCGCCATTAGGTCTTCGGCCTGTCCTAGGCCGTAATCCGAGGCTATTTTACGCAGTTCTTCGTCCTTGATTTCCTTCAGGGCGACTCGATACTTTCGCGCTTCCTTCTCGATCAGCTTGCGGCCAATTTCAATCGCCCGTTCGCGCTGATGAATATTCAGCCAATGCTTAATTTTGTTGCGGGCGCGAGAGGACTTGACCACGGCCAGCCAATCCCGGCTTGGCTTGTGGCCGGGCTGGGTGAGAATTTCGACAATGTCGCCGCTGTGCAGCCGATGTCGTAACGGAACCATGCGTCCGTTCACCTTCGCGCCCACGCAACTGTGACCCACTTCGGTGTGAACCGAATAGGCAAAATCAATTGGCGTCGAATCCCGCGGCAACACGACAACTTTGCCCTTGGGCGTGAAGGTGTAAACCTCTTCCGGATAGAGATCGATTTTTAGAGTGGATAAAAATTCGGTGGGATCGGATACGTCGCGCTGCCACTCAACCACCTGCCGCAGCCACGCCAGCCGCTGCTCATCCTGGGCGGAAACTGGCCCATCCTTGTACTTCCAGTGCGCCGCAATTCCTTCTTCCGCCATCCGGTGCATTTCTTCGGTGCGGATTTGCAGCTCAAATGGCGTGCCATCTTCGGTAATCACCGAAGTGTGCAGCGATTGATAGAAATTCGGGCGCGGCATGGCGATGAAGTCTTTAATTCGTCCCGGCACCGGCCGCCAAACATTGTGCACAATGCCCAAGACCGCATAGCAATCCTGCACGGAATTAGTGATCACCCGCATCGCATAGAGGTCGTATACCTGGTCCACATTGATCTTCTGGCGCACCAATTTTCGATGAATGCTGTACAGCCGCTTGATGCGGCTTTCGACGCGAGCCGTGATTCCCGCTTCCTTCAGCTTGTCGCGCAGCAATTGCTCCACGCGGCCCAGGAACTGCTCGCCGGTCTTTCGGCGAGCTTCCACCGCATCGTGGACCTGCTTATAGGTGATGGGATCGAGATATTGGAACCCGAGGTCTTCCAGTTCGCCGCGGATCTTGCCCATGCCCAGCCGATGCGCGATAGGCCCATAGATCTCGAGCGTCTCCTGTGCAATTTTCTGCTGCCGCTCGGGATTCAGGTGTTCCAGGGTGCGCATATTGTGCAGACGATCGGCGAGTTTGATCAGGATCACCCGAATATCGTCGACCATCGCCAGCATCATTTTGCGCAGGTTCTCCGCCTGCTGCTCCTCGCGGCTGGCGAAGTCAATCTGGCTGATCTTGGTCACGCCCTCGACGATGTGGGCGACCTGTTCCCCGAATTCTTTGCGGATGTCAACAACCGTGACAGACGTGTCTTCCACCGAGTCATGCAAGAGGCCGGCGGCCACGGCCACCGGGTCCATTTTCATGTCGGCCAAAACCAGCGCAACACTCAGCGGATGCACAAGGTAGGGTTCGCCCGAAGCTCGGGTCTGGCCAGAGTGAATTCTTTGCGAGAAATCGTAGGCTTTTCGGACTAGTTCGAGGTCGTCGCCCGGGCGGTTGGCGCGCATGATTCGCAACAGCTCACGAAATTTCGTTACCGTGAGTGTGGTAGTCGCGATCTGTTCGCGCAACGTCGCCATGAAAAATTATAGCTCGGGAGAGGCCGCGAGGCATGCCGTCTTTAAACCTGATCTGGTCTCCGACCATAAGCCTCAAGTGGTGAGCACGTTGCTTGCAACATATTGGCAAAGTGCATACATTGAGAACCGTGAACGGGCAGACTCGCAGAGTTCTCATCAGCGGATCGAAAGGCCTGATTGGTACCGCTCTGATTTCGCATCTGCAAACCGCAGGCTGGCAAATTACGCGCCTCAGTCGTAGCTCTTCGCCGAGGGATGGCCAGATTTCCTGGAATCCCTTCCAGCCGGTCGCGCCGGAATCTGTTTCGGGCTTCGACGGGGTTATCCACCTTGCAGGAGAAACCATCGTCGGCCGCTGGACTGATGCAAAGAAAGGCGCAATTCGCGACAGCCGAGTCTCAGGGACGCGGCATCTTTCCGAAGCGCTGGCGAAAAGCGCGCAGCCGCCACGAGTGTTCGTGTGTGCTTCCGCTATCGGCTATTACGGTGATCGGGGAGACGAAATTCTGCGCGAAGACAGCACGTCAGGGTCAGGCTTTCTCCCGGAAGTTTGCCGTGAATGGGAAGCTGCCGCAAAACCCGCTTCTGACGCCGGTATTCGCACTGCACACACTCGTTTCGGTATCGTCCTCAGCCGCTCCGGCGGCGCCTTGGCGAAAATGCTAACCCCTTTCCGGCTTGGTCTGGGCGGCAACATGGGCTCCGGTCGGCAATGGTGGAGCTGGGTGGCTTTGCAAGATGTTGTCGGGGCCCTCGAACATATTCTGAAAACCGATGCTTGTCGCGGGCCGGTGAACGTGGTTTCACCTAACCCGGTTAGAAATGCTGAATTCGCCAAGATCCTTGCCGCTGCTCTATCCCGCCCGGCGATCTTCCCGATGCCGGCATTCGCGGCCCGGCTTGCGCTAGGGGAAATGGCAGACGAACTCCTGTTGGCCAGCCAGCGGGTGGAACCGGCAAAACTTGCCGCCACCGGCTATGTATTCCAGCACCCTGATTTACGCGCCGCGTTGCAATCGGTGCTTACGCGCTGATCGTCACATCGCGTGGTGATCCTCATCACAGAGGCATGTGTCTAGCTTTGCGAGACTCGACTCGAGGTTGAGCCCCTGCAACGAGGTATCCATCATGAAAATCAAATCCCTGATCGTACTTTTATTCCTGTGTACGCTTTGCCTGGCCCTGACGGCCAGCCAAAGCACCCCTGCGCAGCCCGACGCCAAAGCGTCCTGTCCCATGATGAGCAAGGACGCAAAACCCTGCTGCCATCACAAGTCTGCAGCCAATGGCGAGCAGCAAAAGATGTCCTGCTGTGAAGGCAAAGATGGCATGGCTTGCATGAAGGACGCGGCGAAGACAGCCAACGGTTGCGGCAGTTGCTGCTCCGGCAAAGACAAAAAAGCCTGCTGCGCTAAGTGCGAAAAAGCTTCGGCTGAGACTGCGATGGCTTGCTGCGAGAAGGGCGGCCATTGCGGCATGAACCACGAAAGCGCCGATCTCGGGAAATAAGTCTCAAGTTTTGGCTGGCGCGGCGTTCTAGGCGAAGGGAACCGTGACCTCTCGCTGCTGCGCCAGCCGCCTCCGGTGTTAGCTGGTCTTGTAGTTCTGGCAGAATTCCGCGACCCTTTCGCGCACGCTGAGCACGTGGTGCGGCAAGGTAAGCTTGCTGCCTTCTTCGAGAATCGGTACCAGCCTGTCGAAATCGGGTCCAGAGTGGGATCCCGTGATCACGATCCGGATCGGGTGAAACAATTCCTTACCCTTGGCTCCGGTTTCGGCTTTCACATCGTTGATGATTTTTTTGAAGCCTTCTGCCGTAAATCCGTCGAGTTGCCCGGTTGCGGGATCCAGCACCTTCACAATGAAACGCGACAGCACCGCCTGCGTTTGCGGCCAGCCCAGAACTTCAGCGTTGTCGGGCGCAGCCAAAGCCGCTTTGGGATCGTAATGAAAAATGGGTGCGGCGCGTTCGGGCAGTTGCTCCAGCCGGTCGACATACGGAGCAAATAGCTGGGTGACCTTCGACAGCCAGTCAATAATGTCTTTCGACGGTATCCACGAGCCTTCTCCTGATTTCATTCCGTGCTGTTGCGCCAAATCCTGCGTTATCATCCGCGTGTAATAAGGCAGAGCCAATCGGCTGATGCGCTCCGGGGAAGCCTGCTTGATGTACTGCCGGTTCAGCCAATAAAGCTTCTCCATGTCAAAAACGGCAGCTGAAGGTGTGATTCGCTCCAGAGAAAATTCTTTTACGAGTTCCTTCAGGTTGAAAATCTCGCGGTTGCCTCCGCTGGGCGCCCACCCCAGCAGAGCCAGATAATTCACCAGCGCCTCGGGAAGCACTCCCATTTCACGAAAGTTTGCTATCGATGTTGCTCCATGCCTCTTAGAGAGCCGCTCGCGATCCGCACCCAAAATGGTAGACAGGTGGGCAAACTCCGGCACAGGCCAGCCTAAAGCCTCATACAAAGCCACCTGCTTGGGCGTATTTGAGAGATGATCATCACCCCGGATTACGTGGGTGATGTTCATCAGCGCGTCATCGATCACAACAACGTAGTTGTAAACCGGCATGCCGCTGGAGCGAAGAATGATGGGATCGCTGACCACTTCGTTCGAGAACTCCACGTTCCCGTGCACGATGTCATGGAATCGAATCGGGTGCTCCGGGATCTTCAAGCGTATGGCGCAAAGCTCTCCAGCAGCCCGGCGCCGCTTAGCTTCCACGGGATCCAGGCTCTTACACTTGCCGGAATAGATGGCCTGGCCGCCTTCGGCCAGCGCCTTCTCGCGCTCTTTCTGCAGCTCTTCGTCGCTGCAGAAACACAGATAGGCCTTGCCTTCACTTACCAGCCGTTCTGCGTACTCGCGATAGATATGAAGGCGGTCCGACTGCCGATAAGGAACATACGGGCCGCCGACGTCCGGACCCTCGTCCCAATCCAGGCCAAGCCATTTCAGATCACCGATGAGTTGATCCTCGAAGCGCGCCTCACTGCGTTCGATATCGGTGTCTTCCACGCGCAGGATCATCGTGCCGCGCTTTTGCCGTGCAAACAGCCAGTTGAACAGAGCAGTGCGCGCATTCCCAACGTGCAATTGCCCGGTCGGGGAAGGCGCAAAACGTACGCGAACGGGAGAATTTGTCGCCACAGCCAGATGTTATCAGTAGTCAGGAGTCGGTAGTCGGGAGTAAGGAATCTGGAGTTCGGATCGTTGACTCCCGACTCCTGACTCCTGACTCCTGACTCCTGAGAGCTTAATTTGGCAGATGATCCCGGTGCATCTCATCCAGCAGCTTGGCCAGGACTTCGGCGCGTTCGTCGCTGTTCAACTCGCGCTTCAGTTCCTCGAGAGCGAGCCGTACCACGTGGTAGTGATGCAATCCCGCATATTTCGGGTCTGAGGTGACATCCAGCCAGACCTTGTGCATGAGTTCAAGGTCCTCGGGACGCATCCGCGGAGTATGCGGCCCGAGAGGATATTCATGAACGCTGCCGCTCGGGGAATGGATTTCCAGTATCAACCGCGGACGGGGCTCAGGCAATCGCTCCCAGGCATCGCCGGTCAGCTTCGCCTGTTCATCTGTGCTCAACTTGTTCGAAAGGCCGCACACGATTCGGCTTGAGTCCAGCCGCTGCGCAGTCACCACAATGGATTCGAAAACGTCGGTGGCAGGTACCACGAGCAACGACACCGGCTTGCCTTCCTTTTCCGCGACTGCCACGGCGGCTGTGAACAGCTCCTGCTCGTAATGATCGAACACTTGAGAAGCTTCGATCATCGCACTTCCGCTGAACGAGTGTTCACGATGATAGAGCCGCGCCGTCATTACCACCACGTCCTGACGGAGTGTGTTTGTAGCTCGCAAGACGTCGCGCAGGTAATACAGATTGCGGGGATCGCGAACTGCCACCAGAATGTTCCCCGGCCGCACTCCCAGCGCGCCGCTTCCCAATTCCTGGTTTCCGTAAACCCGGAATTGATCCAGCATCTCGGGTTTGCCGTGCCGTTCTTTGGCGACCCGATGCTCGGAATACGTGAATACAGCGAAGAACACCGCGCTGAATGCAACGCCCGCGATGGTTGCTTGAGACTTTGTAAATAGGTTCACGATGGCCGTCATCAGCAGCACGGCAGAAATCAGGAGCAGCCCGACTGGAATCTCGCGCCCGCCAATATAGAAATTGCCCGGAACCTTCCATTCTCGATTCTGCGGCTCCGTGTAGCGGAGAACGAGCACCGCGAGCGATTTCAAAGCAAAGCTCCAGATCACACCAAACGCGTAGAGCGCCGCAAGCAGGTAGACATTGCCCAAACTGGCTGCGATGGTTAACAGCTGTAAGCCTACGATTAAGTTAACAATGCGGTAACTCGTCCCATACTTCGTATGGGGTTTCTGAAACCAATTGGTGAGGACTCCGTCTTCCGCCACGCGGTTCAAGACGCCGTTGGCTCCTACAATCGACGTGTTCTGCGCGCCTGCCAGGATCAGTACGCCTACCAAAACCACGAACCCGTGAAAAATCAGCTTGAGGGTCATGGGCCCGACAAGATACATCGTGATTCCGCCGATCAGGTTCGCGAAGTAATCAGGACGCACTTTGTCCGGAATTATCATCACCGCGAAGAACGAAACCAGGGACGTGAACAACAGGCTGTAAATGAAAATCACCAAGCCAGTTTTTTCCAGATTCTTGAGCTTGGGATGCTCAATCTCACGGTTGACCTGCGCCAGCGTTTCCTCGCCGCTCATCGCCAGCACAGAGTGGCCGAATCCGACGAAGAGAATGATCAAAGTCAGGGAACTGATGCGCGTTCCGTAAAGCCATCCCAAAGATTCCTTATCGAGTTTCATCACTCCGGGATGTAGCGGGTTGGGAGGCAATTGGATGGGCACACGGAACACGGTAATCGTGCACCAAACGATCAGGATCACCACCATCACGGTAGTGATGGCCATGATCTGCAGAGCTTTTTCGCTGGATTCGTGGATACCTTGTATGTTCTTCCACCAGAAATACAACACGATCAGGGAGGCGAACACCGCTGAAAAATGATCCTGCGAGAAACTCAGAGGATGATGGAGGTACCCACTAATGTCCTGAATAAAACCGGCCAGGTATTGTCCAGCCGAAACCGCGCTGATGGGTCCGGTGAGAACGTAGTCAAACAGCAGCGCGGAAACCGAAAACTTGGCCAGGGTTCCGCCCATCGCCTCTTTCACTACACGATAGACCCCACCCCGGACGAACATGCTGCTGGACTCTATATAAAGCGCCCGCACGGCATAGCTGAACAGCATGACCGCAAGAATGAACCAGGGAGCGCTCTTACCGATCACCTTCTCGGCGTCGCCACCGGCGTAATAAGCCGACGAGCCCAGGTCCGCCAGGACAACGGCTGCCGCCCGCCAGAAGGAAATGAAGGTCAGCATCACCGTGGTGGCGACAAAGACCTTTACCGCAGGACGGCGAACATTTGGGATAGATGAGGACATTTCTGCCTGCGCCTAACTGGCGCAAACTTAAAAATCTAACATAGCAGGGCTGGGCATAGTGAGCCAGTAGCCGGAGCGGCCGATCCTATTCGATCCCACGAACATCCTTGCGGATTTGGGGAGTTTCTTTAAGATGTTTTACCGTGCTCCTCTGTGCCCTCTGAGGTGAGAGCGTGTCTGAGCCGGGAGATCAAGACAGAACTGGATTGCTAGACGGCCTGGAACTTACCGCAGCCATGTAGGTATGGGTGATCCGGTCGTGCCAGCAGAGTTCATCCTCATCGAAGAAGCACCATACGTACCCCAACGCCAGGGACAAACCCGATAGTAAAGAAGCCAGCACTCGCCAACGGCGAACCCGCTGCGAAACGCGCGCACCATCAAAGCGGCACAGCCGCAGTTTGGCAACTTTCAGACCCGGTGTTGTTCCCGCATAAACCAGCAGAAGATACTGATATCCGGCCCAGAAACTCGCCAGGACGCCTGCCGAGATCATCAAAACCTGCTTCCAAGGCAAGACCTGGCGGGTTATGCGCCAGAAGGTGTAGCCAAAGATCGCAAACGCTATACCGATGATCAAGCCGTCGATTGCTGATGCGGTCAGCCGCCGCGACATCGGCGCTCCACGCAACGGCAATTCGAGTGCAGCCTGCCTTCGCGCGGTCTCCCCTTCGTCTGGCTCGATCAGGATTCCGCCTAGCGCCGGCGGAGGAGGTATCACATCCTGTACTTCGAGGATACGGGGATGATCGAAGATTGCTTCCGCCAGTTCGTCCGGACGTGGAGGGGGAGGCACCAGCGGTCGCGGAAACTCCAAGATTTTCCCGGTCTCCTCCGGCACATCCTGTGGGGCTTCCGTTTGCTCCGGAAAGGCATCTTGCCTCGAACTCGGGCTGGCTTCGGTTCTGCGTGCTTCTGAGCTTGCAGTCCTCTCACTCGTCCACGGCTCTGCAGGTTCGAACTTCAATTGAAGCGACGGATACCGTGGCGGCCGCACTCGCTTCCGCGCCCGGTAATGGCTGATCTTTGCCTGGACTTCATCCCGCCATGAATCGGTTGTGGCCTCTCGGCTCGCAGCGTGTGTGCTTTGCTCTTCTGCGGCGGTTCTTGCAACAGTGTCCGTCCGAGCCGCCTGCTCCACCTGGTTCACAATCGCCTGGGTGTTTTCGTCCAGCACAAATCTCGGACGCGTCTCCGCCTTCTCCAGACTGGCGGCAAATTGCTCCTCGCTGGCATCGTAAGCTTCAGGATCCACAAAACTGTGCTTTGGATCTTGCCGGTCATCGATCGGGTCGGGCTGGAATTTCAGTTTCATCTCAGGGAGAGGGCTTGCCGCTTTGCCACGCAGGCTATTGCCATGCTAACGTCACCGTACCTGAGCGTGAAGTTCGCAACAGGCGAGTTCGTGCGCTTGCGATGAGTTCCCGCACTCGATGTCTTATCACGGCGGCGTTAGCCTGTCATCTATTAGTCGGCCCGCCCTTAGTTACCAGCCAGTTGCTTGCCGCCGAGTCCGCGCAGAATGCGCCTCAAAACCCACCGACTGCCAAGGGCCTGAAACAGGAAGAGGTCACGATCACCGCGCTCGATCAGGAGAATCAGGGTTCGATGTATAAGCTGAGCGGAAACGCGAAGATCGAATACGGAGCCTACGTCCTCCGTGCCGACCAAATCACCTACAACTCCGATACGGGCGATGCCACCGCCGAAGGGCACGTCATGCTTGATGGTGGATTTAATGACGAGCACATTGAGGCCAACCGTGGTACGTACAACATTCGGAGTGAAAGCGGCCACTTCGAGCACGTCCGGGGAAGCATCGGCGCACATCCTCGCGGCAATCGGCTCATCCTTAGTTCTTCCAATCCTTTCTTTTTTTCGGCCCGAATTTTAGAGAAGACCGCGCCCGACCACTACAAAGTCATCGACGGGACCGTCACCACTTGTGAGTTGCCACATCCCAACTGGCAATTCAACGCTCACAAAGTCGTAGTCGATGTCGGCGGAACAGCCAAGGTCTACAACACTACATTCGGACTTCGCGGTGTTCCCGTCCTCTATCTTCCCTTCGCCACCGTGCCCGCCCAGCGCCTGCCCCGGCAATCTGGATTCCTGATCCCCAATATCGGCACGTCCTCAATTAAAGGCGAAATTCTCGGCGAATCGTTCTTTTGGGCGATCAATCGCAGCATGGATGCTCACATCGGAGCTGAGTACTTTTCCAAGCGCGGCTGGGCTCCGCAAGGTGAATTTCGCGCCCGCCCCAGCGAGAGATCCTATGTCGACGTGAATTATTTTCAGGTGTTCGATCGCGGGTACGGAAATCCCCATGTCACGCAGGGTGGCGAAGAAATACGGCTTACCGGCGAGGACGATTTTGGACACAACTTCCGCGGCGTGGCCGACGTGGACTACCTGAGTTCCTTCGTCTTCCGCCTCGCCTTCAACGAGGTCTTCACTCAGGCGGTCAACTCGGAAGTGACGTCCGATGCTTTTCTTTCGAATACTAGCCGTGGCTATTTCTACAACCTCTTCATGCAGCGCTACCAGGATTTTGAGAGCACCATCCCCGGGCAGGTCATTACCATCCTTCATGCCCCCAGTATCGATTCGAACAGCCTGGATCAACAGATTGCGAACACGCCTTTTTACTGGTCTTACGACGCCGCGCTGGAAGGTCTTTCCCGGAGCGAACCTGGCTTCAGCACCGCTCCTCTATTGGCAAGACTTGATCTGAATCCCGAAATTTCGATGCCATTGCGTCTCGATGGCTGGTCTTTCCGACCATCGCTTTCAGTCCGCGACACCACCTACACGCAGGAACTGATTCCATCGACCAGCGGGGCACGCAGTGCCTCTTCGGAAGCAATCACCCGCAAGGCTCTGGAAGGCTCAGTCGAACTTCGTCCTCCCGCTGTGGGCCGCGTTTTCGATCGCCCGCTGTTCGGCCGCAAGTGGAAGCATGTCATCGAGCCGCGAGTGCAATACAACTACGTGACCGGAGTCGACAGTTTCGCCAACATCTTGCGCTTCGATGAGCGCGACATCCTCACCGACACTAACGAGGTTGAGTACGCCCTGGTTAACCGGATTTACTCAAAACGGGTCAAACCGAAAGAGAAATGCGGTGAGCCGGGCATGCCGGCACTGTTTGTCGGGGGGCCGATACCCCACAGTTCCGTGCCGTGGATCCGGCAATCCCAGCCCACCGAACCACCTTGCGATACCGGCACAGCAGCCCGCGAATTCATCACCTGGGAGCTGCGTCAAAAATACTTCCTCGACCCCACTTTTGGCGGAGTGCTGCTGCCCGGTAGGAACAATCTTTTTACCAGCACGATCGATCTCACCGGAATCGGCTTTCTCTCCCAGCCCCGTCACTTGTCACCGTTGATTTCCCGCCTGCGGGTGCAGAGCAGTTCGAACACCGATATCGAGTGGGATGTGGACTACGACTTCAAGCAAAGCCAGTTGAATGCCAGCACAGCCCTGGTCAACTATCACATCGGTCCGTTTACCCTGGGCGGAGGCGACGCCCTGCTGCACGTCCCGCCGGAAGCCGGGTTTGAAAATCCCACTCCGGTGGCCCAGCATTTCAATCAGTTTCGCCTGTTGGCGGGTTACGGCCACACCAACAAACCCGGATTCAGCGCAGCCACCAATATCGGTTTTGACGCGAACCTGAATTTCCTGCAGTACGCCGCCCTGCAGACGACCTACAACTGGCAATGTTGCGGCATTAATCTGGAGTTCAGGCGATTCGCTCTGGGCTCGGTTCGCAATGAGAATCAGTACCGCTTCACTTTTGCCCTGGCTAATCTCGGATCTCTCGGCAATCTTCGCCGTCCTGAACGGCTGTTCTGACCAGTGGCAACGCGCCTCAGGCAGGATTACCATACCTGAATGCCGCTGTCTTATGCCCTTGTCGAAAAACGCGCTGCTTTGGACCAATGCCTTCGCTCGCTCGGCGGCACGCTCGTAGCCTATTCCGGCGGCGTCGATTCAGCCTTTCTCGCGTGGGCAGCGCATCAAGTTCTGGGCTCAAAGATGATGGCAGTCATTGCCGATTCGCCCAGCCTTTCTCGCGCGCACTTGGCCGATGCCATCGCCTTCGCGGACGAGCAGCAATTCCCGCTCGAGATCATCGCTACGAACGAACTGGATCGGCCCGAATACGCTCGCAATGACGGCTCCCGTTGCTTTTTCTGCAAGGACGAGTTGTTCAAAGTAATGGAGGATTTCAGCGCTACGCGCGATTTCGACTCCGTCGCCTATGGCGTGAACCTGGATGACCAGGGCGATTTTCGTCCCGGCCAACTCGCCGCCGCGCGCCACAACATCGCTGCTCCTCTGCTCGAAGCGAAGCTAACCAAGCAGGATATTCGTGACCTTGCGCGCGATGCCGGCCTTCGCGTGTGGGACAAACCAGCCTCCGCCTGTCTTTCCTCCCGCATCGAGTATGGCCGCCCTGTTACCCGCGAGGCTCTCAGCGTCGTCGAGCAGGGCGAAGATGCGCTGCGTAACCTCGGTTTCCGGCAGTTCCGAGTCCGGCATCATGGCGACATCGTTCGCATCGAAATCTCTCCCGAGGAAATGCCTCGCGCCCTTAATCAAAACGTGGCTCGCGAGTTTACCCGCATTTTTAAAGCCCTCGGCTTCAAGTTCGTAACCCTCGATCTCGAAGGATTCCGTTCCGGTTCCATGAACGCCCTCCTGCCCGCCGACCAACTCTCCCGGAAGATCTCGTAACCTCTGGCGCCTCTTGCGACCTTTACGGAGCTTTTCTTCGCGGCATTGGCGGTGAATTTTGAAGTTTTCTGCGCCGCCTGGGTTTTAAGACATCGGCGTTCGCCTCGCTTCCTGATTCCCCCCACGTCAGCAGCCCGCGAATCAGTATGAGATAATCCTTTTATCCCCAATGTATAGGCGGTTTTTACTGATGTTGTTCCGGCGTTCTCTGTTCATACTGGTCTTGATTTGCTTGGGCTGCGCCGCGCAATCTGCTCCTCCGGAGCAGATCCAGCGTATTGAGCGCGAGGTCCGCTCCTACTATTCCTTGCCTGCTAATGTGCAGATCAACATTGGCCCGCTGCATCCCAGCGAATTCCCAAATTACGATGCACTCACCATCAGTCTCGAACGGGATGGCAAGAAACAGGACTACGATTTTCTTCTCGCCAAAGACGGCAAGACTCTCATCCGGGTAACCAAGCTGGACCTCACCAAGGACCCGTATGCCGAGACCATGAAGAAAATCAACACTAGCGGACGGCCGATTCGCGGCGATAAGGATGCCAAGGTGGTCGTTGTCAATTTTGATGACTTCCAATGCCCCTTCTGCTCTCGTATGCACCAGACCCTGTTCCCAGAGTTGTTGAAGGAGTACGGAGACCGCGTGGCGTTCGTGTACAAGGATTTTCCCTTGTCAGAAATTCACCCATGGGCCACTCATGCGGCCGTGGATGCCAACTGCCTGGAAGCGCAAAACAACGACGCTTACTGGGACTTCGCTGACTATATTCACGCAAACCAGCGCGAAGTGAGTTCTCAAAAGGGAGGACAGGAGCAGTTTGCGGCCCTGGATCGCCTCGCGACAGAACAGGGGCAAAAACACAACTTGGATCAAACCAAGTTGCAGGCTTGCATCAAGGCGCAGAACGAGGATTCGATCAAGGCTTCGGTTAAAGAAGGCGAGAGCGTCGGCGTAAGCGCCACTCCAACCCTCTTCATCAACGGGCAGGAGATGGACGGAGCGTTGCCCATCGGCGACCTGCGTACTGCTCTGGATCGGGCTTTGCAACAAGCCGGGGTCCCGGTGCCTGCCCATCCGGCAGCTCCAGCGCCCGCAGCGTCCCCGGGTGCAAGCAAATAGTCTTATTGCAACCGTGCAGAATCGGACATTCGTGAGCGGAGGGGTACTCAGTTGACACTGTCATTTCGCCTTGCTCTGCCAATGGCTTTCTTGCTGATGGCCGGCATCGGCTGTGCGCGCCATGCGTCCGGAGGCGATGTGGCGGCCTCGGTGGATGGCCGCAAAATCTACAGCGCCGACGTCGATAAGTATTACGAGAACCAGACCGCCGGCTCCGATCAACAACCTGTCGGAGAACAGGCCATCAGCCTTCGGCTCAGCATCTTGAGCAAGTTGATCGACAACGAAATCATCATGCGCAGGGCGGAAAAGCTCGGCCTGCTGGCCACCGATGACGAAGTGGACCGCAAACTCAACGAAATTAAGTCGCCCTTCACCAAGGAAGAGTTTGACGCCCGCCTGAAGGAGAAAAAATTAACTCTCAACGATTTTCGTCACGATCTGCGCGAGTCATTGACCGTCGATAAGGTTCTCAACAAAGAAGTCACTTCGAAGATCAATATTTCCGATCAGGACATCACCGGCTATTACAACGATCATAAGTCCGAATTCAACCTGGTCGAGCCCCGGTATCACTTGGCGCAGATCTTCGTCACCACCACGCCAAATCCGCAAATCCACAACCTGAAAAACGACAAAGCCCAGAACGAAGGCGAAGCTCGGAAGAAAGCCCAAATGCTGGTGAATCGTCTCGATAGCGGCGACGATTTCGCCACGCTGGCCATGAACTATTCCGAGGACAACGAAACTTCCGGGAACGGTGGTGATTTGGGCTTCGCTCCTGAGTCTTCATTGAAGAGCACAGATCCTGCAACCCGTGACTTGGTCCTGAAGTTGAAACCCGGCCAATACAGCCCCATCATCACTGTCATTAATCCCATGACTCACCAACTGGTGGGCTTCCGCATCGTGAAACTCATTTCGAAGGAACCCGCCGGGCAACGCGAACTGGCCGATCCTCGTGTGCAGGAAGCCATTCGCTCGCAGCTTCGCGACCGCCGCGAGCAACTGCTCAAGAACGCTTATTACGAGGTTCTTCGGGATCAAGCAAAGGTCGAGAATTACTACGCTGAAAAGCTGCTTTCTCAGAACGGCGCCACGCCGTAGATTGCTACCCCGGAGCTAATAGCCAGAAGCGGAACTTCTCGGCGACTGATAATCGCTCACAGCAAGGTCGGCGAAATCATTCGTAACATCTACGATCAGCTTCTTGTGAAAAGCCAGCAGGAACGACATTCCCACGAAAGCGTCGCCGGTTGGCGAGGCGATGATGCACATACCCACTTGTTCTTCTCGATCGAGTCGCACTGGGGTCAAACACAGTCGTACTGGAATTGAGCGGTTGTCCGCCAGGACGGCAGTTCCGGTTACGGTAATGCTCCCCGGCAACCCGACTTTCTGCAGTTCATCGGAAGGAATCGAGAGGAAACCATCGAATCCCGTATCAATAATGGCGGTCAGGTTTCTTTCGCCCTTCGGACCGACCACCGTGATGGTTGTAGTGGGGCGGGAATTCTTATCGAGTGAGGCGTTGGCCATAACTCGCGACGCGATATAGGCCGTCGGATCCTATTTTTACCAGGTGAAAAGATCCCTTCGGGTTGACGTTCTCTGCCAGCTTGAGCGCGTCTTGCGGAGAAGCGGCGAGATAAGCTTTTCCGGTTCCCACATCGATAGCCAGGTATTTGCCTTGTTCCCCTGCGTATTCCGGGGCCAATCTTCGATAAAGGCGTTCACCAGCGGCGGCAACTTCGCTTACGGATTTGCGACGCGGGCGATTCCGCCGCAGCTTGGCTTTCGTGTGCTTGGACGAATGCGACGTCTCACGCATATCAAATTCTCTCAAATTCCTAATGCCGTGCAAGTCCCTGACGGCGGGGTCTTTCAAACGACCCTAAGTAACCGTCTCCGCTCTACTCTATTGTATCGCGATGCGGAAAGCTTACTCCACGATCGCAAGCACATCTCCCGCATTCACCGCGACGCCTTCGGCGGCAACAATTCTTTGCACGACCCCTGTTTTCGGCGATTTCAGTTCATTTTGCATCTTCATGGCCTCTATCACCAGCACGCCCTGACCAGCTTCGACTGTCGCTTTCTCAGGCACCAAAACACGGACGACTTTCCCCGGCATCGATGCGATCAGTTTCTTGGGACCGGATTCCTGGCCTGCCGCAGCGCGCCGGCTGCGCAACGACCGCGGATCGCGCAACTCGACTTCATAACGTGCGCTGCCAACCCACAAATGCACATCCGTCGGCGTACGCTCTCGTTTCACCTCGTAAGCCTTGCCGTCAATCAGGATCGAGAGCACGTCCGGTCGCGCCAACACTGCATCAAGGGCAATGTTGCTGCCATCGAGCCGACACTCCCAACGTCCGTCTACCCGCTCCAGTTCCAGCCGGTGATTCTTCCCCTCGACCATGACTTCGTAGATCATAAGGTGCTTTGGCCTCTGGCTTCTAACTGCTAGCTTCTTCCTATTAGCCTTAGCTCTTAGTTTTCTGACTTCTGCCGTCGCACTTCTCTGTTCGACCTTTTGCTTTATCTAACTCCTAACTACCACTGCTTATCCACCGCTTCGGCCCTGGCGATCTTCTTCCACGCAGATGAAGTCGGCGTATGCCCATTCTGACCCGAGCCATTGCTGGTGCTGTCAGGATCCAGCACAGCGAACATTCCGGCCGCGATCGCGGCAATTCGCACATTCTCCTGACCCGCGGCCGGCAATTTTGTGCTCAGCAGTCGATCGAGATATCCGGTATCAACCTTGCCCTGGCGAAAATTGTCGTCATTCAAAATTCGGCGGAAGAACGAGATATTGGTTTTGATGCCGCCGACGAAATATTCATTCAAGGCCCGCACCAGTCGCGAAATGGCCTGCTCCCGGTCGGTTCCATAGCCAATCAGTTTGGCCAGCAGCGGGTCATAATCGATGGGCACTGTCCAGCCTTCATACATCCCGCTGTCACGGCGGATTCCCGGCCCTGAGGGCGCCAGCAGCAGCGTAATCTTGCCCGGACTCGGCATGTAATTGTTGTCCGGATCTTCCGCATAAATCCGGCATTCAATCGCATGACCTCGAATGCCAACCTCATTCTGCGTAAACGGCAGCTTCTCGCCTTCGGCAATCCGTATTTGCAGATGAACCAGATCCAGCCCGGTGGTGAGTTCCGTGACCGGGTGCTCCACCTGCAGGCGGGTGTTCATCTCCAGAAAGTAAAAATTCTTTTGCCCGTCGACCAGAAACTCCACGGTCCCGGCGTTCGTATACCCCGCCGCTTGCGCGACGCGCACCGCAACTTCTCCCATACGCCGGCGCATCTCCGAATCCACGAACGGAGACGGCGCCTCTTCGAGCACCTTCTGATGCCGCCGCTGCAGCGAACATTCCCGTTCCCCGAGATAAACCGTATTTCCGTGCTCATCCGCGAGCACCTGCATCTCGATATGCCGAGGATTCACGATGGCTTTCTCGATGTAAATCTCGCCATCCCCAAACGCCCGCAGGGCTTCGCTGCTCGCCGATTCCAGGGCGGACTTAAGCTCCTCCGCTCTCTGGATCATGCGCATACCTTTACCGCCGCCGCCCGCCGCCGCTTTGAGCATCACCGGGTACCCGATCTTGCCGGCGATCGTGGCAGCTTCCTCCGGCGACTCCACCCCGCGCGACGTCCCCGGCACTACCGGCAAGCCTGCTGCTTCCATCCGCTGCCGCGCCCGGGTTTTCGATCCCATCTTCTTCATCGCGTCCGCAGTGGGACCGATAAACTTCACCCCCGCATCGGCGCAGGCTTGAGCAAACTCCGGATTTTCCGACAAGAAGCCGTACCCGGGATGGATCGCCCCCGCCTTGCTCCGCTTCGCGGCGTCCAGGATCTTGCCGATGTTCAGATACGATTCTTTGGCCGCCGCCGCTCCGAGGTGATAGGCCTCGTCCGCCTTGCGCACATGCAGCGATGCCCGATCCACATCCGAATACACCGCAACGGATGTGATCCCGAGCTCGCGGCAGGCTCGAATCACTCGCACCGCGATCTCTCCGCGATTCGCTATGAGGATCTTTTTGAACATACTTTAGTGTACGAAAATCGGGGACAGACGGGACGTTTCACTAGTTTTCCTAAATTCGTCCATTTCTCCACGTGTTCGAAAACCAGGGTACGTCCCGTCTGTCCCCAGGTTTTCCTCACTGAGGCAACAGTCCGTACGCATCCAGTTCTGTGCCCGTTCCGATGTAGACCTTTCCGTTCATTACGGTAGGCACGGAGAATGTGGTTCCGGGCCCGGCAGTATCGCGATTTCGGGCCTGCGAGGAGTTGTAGAGTTCAGTGGAAACTTGGGTCGCCGAATACGCGTGCAGGATTGCCGGAGGGAAACTCCCGTTCTTCTCCGGCGGCCGCTCAATTGCCCACACGATGGCATTCGCCGTTCCGTCAGCTGAGACAGAGGGCGTGCATCCAAAACCAAATATTCTTGGAGCTTGCGCAATCGGGCTGTCGCTAAGCATGCCGTTGGTCAAGGCATATTGGCTCAGATAGTCGCCGGTGCCGGAGTAGTACACGTTTCCGTTCCAGTAAGCCGCGCTGCTCCAATAGCCATGGACGGATCCCTGAACCTCCTGAATCACGCGATCGCTCTTAGGGCTGAATTTGCCCATGTTCGAACGGTTTATAACGTAGATGATTCCCTGCTTTCCCGCGCTCATAATTTCATTGGGAAATTTCCCGTTTTGCTCAGGCAAAATCAGGCCCGCTCCAGAGCCCAGATCAAGATCTTGTTGGCTCAGAGAGAGTTGGTTGTACGGAGTGAAATAATCGTTGACGGCGAGGGAGGAATTGAGTCGGAGAAAACTGTCACCGTAGTCTAAGCCACCCTTGTAAACGTCAAAAGCACCGTTCCCCGTCTGCAGATAGATGCTGCCTGCAGGGTCGACCGAAAACGCCGCCCCACTTTGCCAAATCCCGCCGTCGAAACCGTTCGGAGTGGTGTTGAAAACCGCAAATTGGGAGAGCGTGGTGGCGTCATAAGCCAAAACCCAGCCGTGAAACGGAGGAACGTCACCGAATGAGGCCCATCCCATGTAGACTTTGCCGTTCAGCAGCAGCAATCCGGTGCGTTGATTCTCGTGAAGCGCGCTAAACGCGACGCTTCCACTCTTGCTCCCTGCTCCGGGTCCATTGACCGATGCTTGAATCACAACCGGCCCGCCGAACTTTTCTGCGCCTGTTGTGATGTCAAGCGCATGCAGGCGCTGGACGTACGTCCCATTCTCTTTCGTAGCAGCCACCAGATACATGGTTCCCGTGCTCGGGTCGATCACCGGCGTTCCGGTGATCCCAATCACGGATGAGAAGGGACACGGGTTGGAGCCAGTGTCGCCGCAAGGAATTGGCGTGATGCCTGCGCTGGGATTGATGAAGCTGTCCTGCCACAGGGGAGTGGTCTGGACGCCGTTGGCATCAAACGCGTAGACGCTGTCATTTTCGGTCACAACGTAGACGACATTAAAGCTCCCCAGGTTCGGAATCGCTACGTTGTAGACGAACAGGGGTTGGCCGAAGATTTGACCGTCGACTGGGTAGGAAAAGACTTTGCCGAATGTATTCGAGTTGACGTTAACTGGCGTGAGAATCGTCTCTTGCAAATCTTGCCCGGTCCGGGCCAGGTCGTTGTGCCAGGTCAGCATGCCGCTGTAGTTTTGAGCTTGCATCGAGGCAGCTGCCAATAGCAGAACGCTGAGAGAACGAAACAGAAAGGACCCACTCAGAGAGAAGGGGAAAAGTTGCATGACAAACTACCTTCGGAAGTGTCCGACCGGGTGGGAAGTATCCTTCGTCCGAGACTAGCTGTCAAGGGCGAGCGATCGGGCTGTCGACGACCGGTGCAAAGGAGAGGAGCACATTCAGAGTGAGACGCCTGCATCGCTATCGCAGAAAGGCCGAAGTTTAAGGGGCCCCTTGCGGGGCCCATATCATTGAATGTCTCAAGCTGATTTCCGTGTTTTAGGTTCAGGCGAACTTGCACGCTGTCTCTTTCCGCGTCCGACATCCGTCTTGCCGTGAGCCGTTTCGAGATTCTCCACGCCCTCTTTAAGCTCGGGAACTTCGACAATTTGCCAACTGCCGCCTTGGTTCCACGGCCCGCGGGCGTCGCTCTCGCCTTCATCTCCCTCTCCAGTCGAGTCGTTGAAGTATTGGTCGACTAGCACCGGGGTAGGCGGTATGTTGCCAATCGAAAAAGGTGCTTTGCCCATACTCTCAAGGGCGGCCGAGAACGCCTTCATGTGCGTGATCTCCCGTGTCATCAGGAATTGAAGTGCATCCTTCGATCCGGGGTCGTCGCAAAAATTGATCAAGCGCTCATAGACGATTTTGGCCCGTGCTTCGGCCGCGATATTGCTTCTCAGGTCGACGTCCAATTCTCCGGTGATCTTGAGGTAATCGGCCGTCCAGGCGTCTCCCATTGAGTTAAACAAGCCGACCCCGCCTCCGCCGGCGATGGCGATGAGCGGGTCAACCTCTCCTGCGCTCCGATCTTTTTTCATGGGTTTGAGGTGCATCCGCGCCAAGGTGCCGACGACCTCCAGGTGGCTGAGTTCCTCGGTGCCGATATCCATCAACAGGTCCTTGCGCTCAGGATCGTCGCAGTTCAGTCCTTGGATTGAATACTGCATCGCGGCAGCGAGCTCGCCATTTGCTCCGCCAAACTGTTCCAGCAGCATGTTGCCGAATCGGGGATCCGGCGTGCTTACGTTCACGGTATACATCAGCTTCTTAATGTGGTGATACATGAGTCCTCCGTAGTTAATGTTGGCCCGTTGATCGGTAATCAGCGCAACAGGTCTATGAACTTGATAGGTAGCTGTACGACAGAAGGCAATCGATAAGTTGAGGTAGATCGAAAACACATATCCCGTATATCCGGTTATCCCGTAGACGAATTTCCCTCGTAGCTGGCTTTTCTCCGGCCCGATGCACAATACGATGCATTCGTACGTTCTCAGCAGCAGCCTGAGTTCCATGCTTTCGAGGATGGGACGTACACGCAACATTCTTAAGCGCGCAGACACTCCACACTGGCGCCTTCGGATTGAGACGACGACCCGAAAGGCTCGGAACTTTCTGACCGACGAAGTGATACGAAACTCGCCATTTGTTATCGGAGATCATGCATCTACCTCTGGCGCCTCGCAGCAAACAAGCCATGCACTCTCGCGAGTTCGCTGCCGACACCCTAACGAGTGTAGCCAGCTCCCTCAATCTGAATGGACTGACTTAGATGGCCATAGAAGCGGGCAAGGTTACCCTGGATGCTGTCCCACACTGGGTCCGATTTATGCTAACCAATCTAGGAAAGTGGAGCAGCTCTCGCTTGAAGGCAGCTTTGTTGCCGCACCTGAACATCATCTGACAGTCGAAGTAACCTGAATCAAGGAGATGTTCGATGGAAAACACAAAGAACAAGAGCAGTCAGGCGAGCGAGCAAGAACGTGAGCGCAATGAGCAGCAGAGCCGTCAACAGGAAGCGACCAGGGTCAAGGTTCACAGCAGAAGCCTGGGCAGAATCAGGAGCAAAAGGATCAGGAGCGCAAACGCGCTTGATCTCTATGGCGCTCTGACACTCCGAAGCACCGCACCTATGGAGCGCAGATAACCGAGGTAATGATGTTGCGAACGTCGCCGCGCTTGAGCGATAAGAGCACCAAGTTCCCGGTCCTTTCAGTTGCGGCGACTTACTGACTCGCAAGTGTGGGCATCAAACTTTGCCCTTAGTTCCTGCTCGGCACTTTCGGCCTCCTCATCCCGGGACAAGAAGGTCATATTGCACTGTTCGCAGATCCCTATCATGGGGTATCCAGGTTTTATGATCTTCAGACTGCGATTCGGCATCGTCGCAGTCTAACCCTCTACGGACAGCAGCACCGTCCGAACCAATACAAAAAACCACCCTTGGCCAACGTGGACTGCGCAGTGGCACGGGCAGAGCAGACGCTTTGGCCATTTGTGATACAGCCGTACCGACGCCGCTGTTAAATACACACGCACTTAACTTCTGAGCTTGTGACATCTTTCCTGAACTGGAATTGGCGGTACCTGTTGAAGGCAACACGAGTGTGCCCCGTACGGTTGCGCCGCCTTTGATAGGTGATTCGTCTTGCTCCTCGGGCTTGAGAGCCAGCGGACCTCAAATCCGTTGTTGACAAAAACTGCGGCTACAAGGAAAAGCTGGACAGGTCAGCAGCTTCAGCCAAACCACTCAGAACGGCAGGACATGGTGCGGTTCATTCCATCAAACCCGGCACGTTCAGTCCGCCTGCGCGGTCGACGCATGTTCGCTCTGTCGCATGCGGAGATTGGTCGCGTCCGAAGGCTGCACCCAACTAGCAATGCGTTTGCGCATAACTGACAGCTTTCCAGATTCATTGAGAGCACACACTGCAATCATCCCCAACGTGGTAGCCCATCCCCCAATCATCAATTTCGCGATGAAAGACATAGTAGTCTCCTGTTCTTGAGCCGCAGTTCTTGCCCTACAGGCTTGCTAAGCGTCAAGCCCAGAGCACCTTTGGCCTCTACCTTTAACAGCGCAGAAGGGGGCCGAAATCTGACATTCGCGGTACACTTTTTTTCATCCCCTCAGACGCTACGTAGCAGTTGACACGCCGAACCGCCGTGGCTACCCTTTGTAGCCAACAAATGCCCACCTTGTGAGGTTCTTGTGGGACAGGACTCAGCGAGCGAGATCACAGGCCTGTTGCAGCGCTGGCATGCCGGCGATCGAAAAGCGCTCGATGCCTTGCTGCCGACTGTTTATACGGCATTGGAGAAGCTGGCCCACCAGCACTTGCGAAAAGAACGGCCCGACCACACCCTGCAAAGCGCCGCTTTGGTCAATGAGGCTTATCTCCGTCTGCTGGGGATGAACTCGCCGCCGTGGGAGAGCAGGGCGCATTTTTCCGCTATTGCCTCTCAGCTCATGCGGCAAATATTGGTCGATTATGCCCGCCGACACCGAGCCGGGAAACGTGGCGGTGGCAAAACTTTATCCTTAGAGGACAGCGGGCTGTTTGAGCCTGGCAAGAGCCGCGGCATAGACGTAGATATTCTCGCTTTGGACGACGCGCTGCGAGCGTTAGCGGAGATTGACGCCCGCAAAGCGCAAGTTGTCGAGCTGCGCTTCTTCGGCGGACTAAGCTTTGAGGAGGCGGCGGAAATATTAAAAGGTCTCGCCGATGACAGTCTCGCGCGACTGGAGCACGGCCAAAGCCTGGTTACACCGCGAAATGAAACGTGGGCCGTCCGATGGACGCTGAACGCTGGAGACGCGTAGATGAATTGCTGCAAGCGGCCTTGCGTCTGCCGCCAGAGCAGCAGAACGAGTTCCTGCGGCGGCAGTGCGGGGGCGACACGGAATTGCTCGAGGAAGTCCGTTCTCTGCTCACTGCCCATCGCCAGGCGGGCAGTTTCCTGGAATCACCCCGCGTAGGCGTTGGCGACCTTGCCGCGGAGCTGCCCACTCTGAATACGCCCTCGTCCTCTTCCTCTGGCTTTGGGCATCGAAAAGGAGATCCCACTGACCTCGCTTCATAGCGATCCTCGGTTTTCCGCGTTGATTGCACACGCCAAAAAGCGGGCCGCCGAACAAGACTAAGATAAACCGCTGGCTGTGCTGCTCAAGTACGATCACTTTCTTGCGATGCAGGAGCGGATTAGGGATGAAGAATAGGCTACTTATTTTCGGTGGCTTCGCGCACGATTCGCAAGGCGTTTTGGCTGCTGTCCATCGCCTTGCAGGTGTCTGCGTTAAATTGCTCTCGCATAGCAGACTGCGCGTTGCCCATGTTGGGGTCTCCCGAGAACTGGGTGTTACAACGTTCGCAGATTCCGAGCACCGGGACGTTCCCAACCTTAGGCGGATTGTATGTCTCTCGGAGGACGGTTTTCTTACGCTCTCAGCGCTAAAGTGGGTCAGCGATATCGGCGCTTCTTTTGTGATGCTAGACCGCATCGGGAAAGTTCTATTCGTAACTGGCCCGACGGCGAGTTCAGATTCGAGAGTTCGCCATTCTCAATCGCTCGCTCTCGATAATGGCTGCGCGCTCGCAATCTCCAAAGAATTGATTTCAGCAAAACTGCGCGGACAGCGTCAACTACTGTCCCTTGTTTCTCCTTTGCCAAGCCCAGGTGGGTAAGTGCTCGCCCGCGCGTCACACCCCGCCGTGCCGCCTGTCACTGAATGTTTCCTGCTTGCCTGTAAGAATTTTGAGACTAGTACCCCCGTTGGTCTGTTGGTAGCACCTCACGACCCGGTAGCTGTTGGTAGACCGCACTGCCACCCCACCAGCAGGAAAAACCAAGGAGAACAAATCATGAGAAAGCGCGCAATCCTTCTAAGTGTGCTTCTGCTGGGACTGCTGTCGGCGCTGAGTTACGCGCAAGCTCCGGTACCTTTCATCAACTTGCCTCTTATCCCTGACGCGGCGGCACCGGGCGGTGAAGATTTCACGCTCACGGTCGATGGCACAGGCTTTGTTTCGAACTCGGCCGTGAATTGGAATGGCAGCGCGCTGGTGACTCAGTTCGTCAGCAGCTCACGGTTAACGGCTGTGGTCCCAGCGGCGAATACTGCCACCGCGAGCACAGCTTCAGTGACGGTTGTTAATCCCAGCCCGGGTGGCGGAACGTCGAACGTTACGTTCTTCCCGGTGGCCGTTCCGGTTTTCGTCATCGGATTCGGAAGAACTGACTATGGTGTCGGCAGTCAACCGTTGTTCCTGGCGACAGCAGACCTTAATGGGGACGGCAAGCTGGACTTAGTAGTCGTCACGTTGTCTGGTTCGGTCTCAGTTTTTCTGGGAAACGGGGACGGCACGTTTCAGAAGCCTGTCAACTACGCCACTTTCGAGCCCGTCGCGGTAATCGTGGGTGACTTCAATGGAGACGGCAAGCTCGACTTGGCCGTGCTCTGCCAACCGTCCACCGTCTCCGTTTTTCTCGGCAACGGTGACGGTACATTTCGACCCGCGGTCAACTATCCGACCGGCTACCTCACCGATCATGGGATCACTGTGGATGTCAATGGCGATGGGAAGCTGGACATCGTCACGGCCAATCAGCGCACGAACACGGTATCCGTCCTCCTTGGCAATGGTGACGGTACCTTCGCGCCCCACGTGGACTATGGAATTGGGGAGGTTCCCACTAACGTAGCTGCCGGTGATTTCAACGGAGACGGGAAGCTCGATTTGGTTGTTTCGAACTATGGTTCGGCTTCCGTATCAATCCTGCTTGGCAACGGCGATGGCACCTTCCAGCCCAAGACCGACTACCCTGCAGGCAGCGGACCCGGTGGGGTCAAGGTCGCAGATCTGAATGGCGACGGGAAGCTTGATCTCGTTGTTCCCAACCAGACATCGGCGACGGTTTCGATTCTCCTTGGCAATGGTGACGGCACGTTCGGTCCGCCCACCGCTTATCCTATTTCAGCAGGTGGCGTTCGGGCGGAGGTTGCAGACCTCAACCAAGATGGAAAACTAGACTTGGCGGTTATCACTTACAAGCCCAGTGTGGACATTCTACTGGGCAAAGGGGACGGAACTTTCCAGTCGCCCCTATCCTTCCCGGTGGGCAACAACCCCTATGGCGTGGTGGCGGGTGACTTCAATGGAGAAGGCCCCCTCGACTTGGCTGTGACCAACAATTCTTCTGCGTCCGTTTCCGTCCTCTTGCAGGCTACGACAGTCGCGTTGTCCAAAAAAACCCTTAAGTTTGCCGATCAATTGGTGGGTGCCACCAGCTCTGCGCAGAATGTTACGCTCAGAAATACCGGTGCGGTTCCGTTGAGCGTCCTTAGTGTAACGGTCACGGGAACGAACTCGACCGATTTCGCCCAGACAGACACCTGCGGTTCGAGTGTGCCGCCGGGAGCGAGTTGCGTGGTCAGCGTGACCTTCACTCCAACAGCACAAGGAACACGCACGGGCGCGGTAACCATCAAGGACAACGCAGCTAAGAACCCTCAGACCATAAGCCTGACGGGCACCGGCACAGTGGTTGAGCTGTCGCCGGCCAGCCTGGATTTTGGGAATCAACCGGTGGGCACCACCAGCACAGCGCAAACCGTCACCATCACCAACACCGGAAGCACGTTGTTGAACATCCACGGGATTGGCATCGCCGGACCCGATTTCGGCGACTTTGGTTACACCACGACCTGCAGTGCCAGCCTGCTCCCGAACGCAAGCTGCGCGGTCAACGTCACGTTCACGCCCACGATAACGGGTGCGAGAACAGGGGCCGCGAAGGTTTCCGACGACGGCGGCGGGAGCCCGCAAGCGGTCACCCTCAGCGGGACAGGCACATAGTGGAAAGAGGCAGTTGGCCGGGCCGGCATTTCCGATGGCGACCGAGGAAGCTCTGTAGGCAACCAGAGGAATGAGGACGACGAAGGACAACAGATATGGATCACCACCTCGGTTTGAGAAAGCGCGGTTTCCGGTTCGGGCGCGGGGGCGCGCCGGACCAGATCCTTAGGCAACAGGTGGCGACGGTGACGGCTGAGGTTCATTGTGTTGATGGGCCGGTCCACTTGGGAGAACCGGGCCACGATGCGATCGTAGGTAGTACCGTCGGCCAGTGCGGCGTCGATCCTCGCGCGTATCTCGGGAGGCAGTGTGCAGACTTTACAGAGTCGCATACGCTTAGTATAGCTTTAAAAAACTAACGGTAACTAACGATTATCCCAGAGTCAACCTGGGCGAATACGCGCACTGCATTTGGTGTTTTCTGCAGGATGTCAGAAGCCTTCTGGCACTTCCTCATCGTTCATTCGCGACGCACGCGAGACCCTCAGACGCCAGGCGGCGCAAGAGGCGGCCTGCGGCGGTGGGCAAGTCACCAGGCAGCTCTGCAGAAACAGGCTCGCTGTTCCGCACCAAGTGTGTATGAATGACACGATTGGTGCCTGTGACCTGAAACTCCACAGCTCCAACGAGTCGGGTTCCCCCAACCGACTCGAGGTCCCAAACGAGGAGCGTGGCGGCCAGTGCTGGAGCAGTGCCAGTATCTACCAGACGCAAATCGGGGCTCGACGCCGCTTCGAGGTGTAGTGCCGTGTCCAGATACCGGTCAGGAGTGGACGACCATCGCCAAACAGTGTCCTCGGTCAACTCACCATTGGGTTGCTGGCGCAACAGATGGCGGTCGATGTGCCCGCGTGCTTGCGTATCGAGCAGCCGGACGGGCGTGGAGTTCGAAGTCTTAGTCACTTGCGTCGCACGCTCTGGCTGTTGCGGCTGGATTAGTTGTGGTTCGATCATGCGGCTGGGTGTCGTGTTGGGACGCCGCAGCTGGCAGGAGACTCCCCCGAGGCACACAATCACAACAAGCAGACAGGCATCTAATCGGGGGCGCTGAATCACGGGCGTTTCCCCGCTGGTGGCCGTGGACCATAGACTACCGATTCAGGCTGAGATTCAAGCTGACGCGCGAGCTCACTTAGCTCTTCGAGCGAATTCCGAATGGCCGGAAGGGAGCGTCGGAGATCGTCCGATGCAAGTCTGGAATTGTCCGCCGCTTCTCGCGCTGATTGGGTCGTGGCGGGAAGGTTTGCGGCCTTCAGGGCGGCGCGCGTCTCTTCGGACAACTTGACCAATTCCCCCTCGGCTCCAATCACTCCGTCCATCTCGGTTCTCATCTGCTCGATCTGTGCACTTGTCGTCGTAAAGAATCTCCGTGAGTCTGCGCTCAGGATTGGTAGCTGGCTCTCGTTCACGATACGTTCAACGTTGGTAAAAAATCGATCGCTCCGGTCGAGGCTATCAGGCATCCTGGCAACAATCTCTCTCATAGTTTGCAGCGTCGCATTAGCGCGATCCAAAAGCGCAGGCAACCGATCTTGTATCGTCTCAAACGGCGAGGGTATCGACGGAACGTATGGCCGATTTGGTTTGAACCCAAGTTCGATCGGAGGAGGGGGATTTTGGGGCTGATCGAGCAGTAAATACGCCTCACCGGTCATCGGGTTGCCCATGAGCTGGGCACGAAGGTTGGGGAACACGTATCCAATCGTGGCCGCTGTCCGGAGCCGTTTAACGTCCAGACCAATGGTGTTCAGGCGATTGAGGAACAACTCAAAGTCGATTTCGACCACTGCCCCGTTTGGGTCCACACGTATATCTGTGACGCGGCCCACTGGCACGCCCCTAAGCCGAACGGCGCTGGAGACATCCAAGCCGAAGACATTGTCGCTAGTGTAGGTGACCATGGCGATTGCGTCGCGGCGCTTTAGTCGTTGGATGAAAAAAATCGCCGTCACCAAGACGACTGCCAGCGTTACTAATATGAAGAAGCCAAGTCGCGCGTAGCTCTTCTCGACAGGCATTGGGTCACCCTCCTTGATGCACGGACACAACGGGTGCCGATCGCGTGAAGAAATTGTGTACGAACGGGATCTTCGATTCGTCGCGCAGTTCGCGCGGGTCGCCCGCCGCCACGATACCTTTCGCGGATTTGTCCAGCACGATGCAGTGGCCGGCCACCAGAAAAATGCTCGGCAGTTCGTGGGTCACTATGACGATGGTGATACCTAAGTCGCGGCTGAGGGTGAGGATGAGCTGGTCGAGTTCGGCCGCCGAGATCGGGTCGAGCCCGGCAGACGGCTCGTCGAAGAATAGCAGATCGGCCTCCAGCATCAAGGCACGAGCAATGCCCGCGCGCTTTTTCATACCGCCCGAGATCTCGCCCGGCAAATGCTCGGCGAATTGGCCAAGCCCAACGAGGCTGAGCTTGGCTTGTACGAGCTCCCGCGCCGTTGAGCCGCGGATCGGGGTCCATCTGGTCAATGGGAGAGTGAGGTTCTCCGCTAGCGTCATAGAGCTGAAGAGCGCGCCCGACTGAAAAAGTACTCCGAAGGGTGGCGCTCCTTCGTAGCAGTCCGGTTGTCCGACGCCGTCAATGTCGATGCGCCCGGCTTGAGGCCGATCGAGTCCGATCAAATATCGCAGCAGCGTGCTCTTGCCGCTCCCCGATCCGCCGAGGATTGCAAAAATCGCTCCGCGCCCGACTTGGAAGGTGATGTGTTCCATGAGTACGCGAGTTCCCCAACCTATTCGCAAATCCTCGGCGATGATGTGGGGCCTGTGTATCGGCATGTTCAGATGCCTATAAGCGCAAAAAAGAACGTGAACACGGCGCTGATCACAATCACAGAGAAGATGGCCAGCACCACGGCGGTCGTCGTCCGGGAGCCGACGGCGGCTGCGCCCCCGTGCGTGAGCAGTCCCTGACCACATGCGACCAATCCAATTGCGAGCGCCAAAAATGGACTCTTCACGAGACCTGCAAGCAGATGGCGGGCTGTGATTGCCGCCGCGGTCGCCTGGATGTAAGCGCGCGGAGTCATTTTCGTGAGGGCGGTCGTGGCAGCTAGACCGCCAACCAAGGCAAGCAGGTCGCCGACCCACGTCAAGACCGGCAATGTGACAGCGAGCGCGAGACAGCGTGGCACAACTAACCATGTAACCGGATCGATCCCTAAGGACCGTATGGCGTCGATTTCCTCCGAGACCTTCATTGTGGCGATCTCTGACGCGAGGCCAGCACCCGACCGCCCGGCCACGACGATCGCGGTAACCAGCGGTCCGAGCTCGCGGAAATGCGCGACAACCACCAGAGCGGGGACATAGCCGACCGCACCGAACGGCCTGAGCTGGGAGATACCGAGAAAGCCGAGGATGATGCCGACCAACAGGTTGGCGGCACTCGTGACCGGTAGTGCGTCGGCGCCAATCTCTTGAATCAGCCTCGGCAATGAAAGCCAGTCGACTGAGTTCGGTGTGGCCGCAGCTTTTGGCAACGCGGCGGCAAAGCGCCCGGTAAAATCAAGTGCTTCATCTGCTTTGCGAGGGACATCAGCCGCCAGCGCCCCAATCCGCGTCAGCGGACTCATCGTGCGCGTCGCGGGTACTACGAAGTCCGCCCGGCGCCCGCGATAACCTGCGATTAACCGTTCCGCTTCGCTGTTAGGGCCTTTAATGACGCGGGCGTGGCACCCGTTCGCATCGAGGTGATCGAAGAGCCGGGCTAGAAAAACCGCGCCCGCGCCGTCGATTCGATCAATCTGAGTCAGATCCACATCGACAGTGATACATCCGGCTAAACGTGCCTTTGCGTTTTCTACTGCCCGTGCCGCTGCCGTCGCATGCGCCAGATCGAATGCACCTATCGGCACCAGACACCCGCGATCTCTTTGTCGGTCGACTCGCACATTGACGCTCATGAGGCAAGGTCCCGAGCTCAGTCCAACATGCCCAAAAGACGCCGATGAGGCACATTGATATATAGAAATTTTAGGGTTGGATGTAAGTCTTTCGGTACTGTTACAAGTCACAGTTCAAAACAGCACTGCAAAGTAGCAAACTGCCCGTTAGTCACTATTCTCAGGTTGCCTCACGGCCTGTTCGCCCGAGGGCGGGCATGATCTTCACGTCCTCCTTAATTTTTGTCCACTCACTTTCTTGGGATTGGGTCAGAACTGCACTGGGGTTAAGCTCGCTACCACGCCAACAATGAAGAGTGCAGTGCGGTCTCTCCCGTCACTTACACACGGGAAGGTGTCCCGAACTTTATCCGGGCATGCTTCTGTACCACTTGTGGTTCGTTTGGATTGATCGACGGTTGATGGACCGGCGGCGCCTTCGAGTTTTGGCATTTCATTTCGGTGCTATTCGCAGCTAGATGTAAGCTTGAGACACTCGACGAAAAACCACGCGAGAGGGGGTCGAGTTCAAGATACAAGAAAAGGACAGAGACAGTTCTGCTCCCACCCGAAGGAGAGGAGCTAGCTTCTTTGGTTCCTGCCTGAGTAGCTACCCGGCTCTCATCGTCGGCAATGGAAGTTTCACGGTGAAAACATCGAAGAGGAACTGTCATTCTTAACAGGGTAGCCGCAATGTGGACAAGTCTGAGTCAGCGACAAATCCTCTGTTACTGAATGTGGATCATCTTGCCGCTTGCATCTAGCGTTCCGTACACGCGGACCTTCTTCCCTTCAAACTTCTTAACTTCGTCCTGGTGATCAATGGCGTAGACCGTTCCCTCGGCACTCTGGAGGACATACTTGTCGCCCTGCCTGATGATGGCCCCCGTGAATACCTGAACCCCTGCCGTATCAGCCGAACTAGGCGCAGGCTGGTCGGAGTCTTGGCTTGGCGGCTGGCGTTTGAGCTGATCAGCTTGGCGTAAAGGTGCCTGCGACGGCGGTGGAGTTTGTTGAGCGAGAAACGATGTTGCTGACAACATCATCAAAAGCGTGGTGACAAACGGTATTTGTAACCATCTCTTCATAAGAGCCCTTTATCCTAGAGGTCACGGTTCTAATCTAGGGCCGGGGTTGCGGCCCCGCAGCGTAGTTTCTCTTTCCGACGGTATAGACAACGCCCAGTACTAAACGCGCCCGACTCTGTCCCGTATCTGCAAAGTGCGTGCGAAGAAAGTCGACTCTCGCACGACCCACCCAGTGCCCAGAGATCGCATAATCGGCACCTCCGCCAAGCATCCATGTAAAAGC